>Ga0209038_10000575_pt1 | contig 11039 bp, 11 predicted proteins | sample BogFormECP03_OM3_FD_188237 | JGI IMG/M metagenome (GOLD analysis project Ga0209038, IMG submission 188237) | Bog forest soil microbial communities from Calvert Island, British Columbia, Canada - ECP03_OM3 (SPAdes) (version 2) | ecosystem: Environmental > Aquatic > Freshwater > Wetlands > Bog ...
CGCTGCTCCCGCTTCTCACGTACCGCCTGCGCCATCGTTGCGCACCCTCGCCTCCGGCGAGAGTGCGGCACCCGGAAATTCAACGACGTTCGTTTGGGTGGTGTGAAAGGGGGGCCACCCGCCGAAATTCACGACTATCTCAAGACGGAAAACGGAGAGCGTGAAATAGACCTCCCGGAGAACGTTGCGAAGCTGTTGATTGAGTTCATCGGCGACCGTAAGTCGGGGCTTCTGTTTCGCACCCGCAAAGGTAAGCAGTTGAGCTAATCCAACATTCTTCGCCGCCATCTCCATCCTGCGCTTGAGAGAGTCGGTTTCGAGAAGACAGGAAACCATGCGTTTCGTCGTTTCCGCGATACGTTCCTCAGAAACCACACCAATTGTCCAGAGGGCGTTCTTCACTTCTGGCTTGGTTGGGGCACCGAGGGAATGTCGGGACACTATGACCAGATTAAAAATGACATGGCTTTCCGCGAGGATGTGGTGAATCGTTGTGGAGTCGGCTTCAAAGTTCCAGTCTCATTGGCTTCAATTGAACCCAATGAACCTAAACTCGAAGCCGTCGTTGAAAAGGAAATCGCTGTAACTGCTTGATTGGTTTGAAGAAAAGTGGTCGGGGCGAAAGGATTTGAACCTTCGACCTCCTGGTCCCGAACCAGGCGCGCTAGCCAGGCTGCGCTACGCCCCGACCGTGTGCGCGCAAGCTTCACAAAAGCTCACGCGCGAACCAAGCTAGAATAGCACAGCTTCCACGGCAGCGAATGTTTCCCGCAAACATCTGCACCGCGCTCCATCGCCGCGCACAAGCAGCGCGCAGAGCTCACGTCTCGGCGTCACCCGAACGATTCACCGCGTACAACACCACGTCGAATCCGCGATGAATCATCTCGCGCTCGAACTTCATCCCCAATTTTTCCATCACGTGAATCGAAGCGCGATTCGCGGGCAGAGCGACGGCCATAATTCTTTTCAGCCCCGCGCGCTCAAATCCATCCCGCAACGCCGCGCGCGCCGCCTCGGTTGCCAGGCCCTGTCCCCACCAGGCCCGCGCAAGCCACCAGCCGATTTCAGTTTCCGCAGTGCCATCCAGCGGCTGCAAACCGCAAAACCCGATCATCTCCGAAGTTTCTTGGTGCAGAAGTTTCCAGAGGCAGTAGCCGAGCCGATCGCAGTGCCCAACTTGCCGCCCAACAAATTCGCGAATGCGCTCGTCCGGCCAAGGTTTCCCGTCTGAAATGTGGCGCATCACCTGGGGATCGGTCGCGATCGGACGCAACAGCAGCCAATCATCCGCCTGCCACGGCAAAAGCCGCATCCGTGCTGTTTCGAGCATAAAAAATCCGTGCCAGAAGCTACGCTGTCTGCGAATTCGGCTTGGCAGCTTCCGCCAGCCGCACCAATTTCGCTTCGGTAATCGAAGGAATCGCGCGAATCGTTTGCACCACGGACGAGTCCACCACTCCATCCAGCCGCACCAGCGCCACCGCTTCCGCGCCATGCACCGGCTGCCTGCGTCCCAACGCAAACGTCGCGATGTTCACGCCCAAATTCCCCAGCGCCGTGCCAATTTTCCCAATCACTCCCGGCACGTCACGATTCCGCGTCAGCAGCAGAGTGCCCTCGAGCGGCGCCTCCAATTCAATTCCATCCAGCAGCAGAATTCGCGGCGAGCCGTCCTGCGCCACGGTCCCTTCCACCGTTAGCGCGTGCCCGCCATTTTCCGCCGCCACTTCGAGCGTGTTCGGAAATCCCCGCTCGCGCCGCCGCGTGGTCTCTTCCACAATCAGCCCGCGCGCCGCGGCGGCCTGGGACGCATTCACCAAATTCACTTTTTCGTCCAGCACCGAATTCAATATTCCAATCAGCACCGCGCTGCGTATCACATGCGAGCCCAACTCTGCCGGCTCTCCAGCATAGCGAATGCGCACCCGGCTGAAACTCGCCGAAGCAGCTGCTTGTGCCACAAAAGCGCCCAGCCGCTCGCCCAATTCCAAATATGGCCGCAAGCGCCGGTACTGCTCCGCCGAAAGAGCCGGCATATTCACGGCGTTGCGAATCAAGCCTTCCGCCAGATAGTCGCGCACCTGCAGCGCGATGAGCGTTCCCACTTCTTCCTGCGCTTCCGCCGTCGAGCCCGCGATGTGCGGCGTCGCAATCAAATTCGGCAATCCAATCAACGGCGAATTCTTCGGCGGCTCGGTCGCAAATGTATCCACCGCGGCGCCGGACAATTGCCCCGAACGCAATGCCTCCGCCAGCGCCGCTTCATCAATCAATTCGCCCCGCGCGCAATTGATCAGCCGCGCGCCCTTCTTCATTTGCGCAAACGCCGCCGCATTCATCATCTTTTCGGTCGCCGCGCTCAGCGCGGTGTGCAGCGAAATCACGTCCGAGCGTTTCAGCAAATCCTCCAGCGAAATCAACTCCACTTCCAATTCGCGGGCAGCTGCCGGCGTCACATACGGGTCGTACGCCAGCACCTTCATCTCCAACGCCCGCGCTCGCCGCGCCACTTCCGATCCCACGCGCCCCAGCCCCACGAGGCCGAGCGTCTTCCCGCGCAATTCCATCCCCGAAGAGGTTTTCTCCCAGCGCCCCGCGTGAATCGCCGCATTGGCTTGCGCCACCCCGCGCGCCAACGCCAGCAGCAACGCAAAGGTATGCTCCGCGACGCTCACCGCGTTCCCGCCCGGCGTGTTCATCACCAGTACGCCGCGATGCGTCGCCGCATCCATATCCACATTGTCCACGCCCACACCCGCGCGCCCCACCACGCGCAACTTCTCCGCGCGATCCAGCAGCGCGCTCGTCACCTTCGTCCCGCTGCGCACGATCAACCCATCGGCATTTGCAATCTCACCCGCCAGCGCCGCAGCCGCCGGCAACACAATCTCCCAGCCTGTTTCGCGCAACAACTCAATCCCGCGCTCGCTGATTTTATCCGCCACGATTATTTTCATGTTGGAAGCGTAATGGCTGGTCACAGCAGAGTCAAATCCGTTATGCGCATGCGCCAAATCACCATTGCGCTCTGCCAGCGCACGCGCAAATGCGGTCGCGCGCCATTATCCCTATGGTATTCTGGCGGCATTTCCGGGGGACAGCGAATGAGCTACATCGAAAAAATTCAGGGCGACCTCACCGCGGCCATGAAGGAAAAGGACGAGTTGCGCCTCAGCGTCCTACGCATGGTGAAAAGCGCACTGAAACTCAAAGAAATAGACAAAATGCGCCCGCTCGACGACCTGGAATCACTGCAAATTCTGCAAACACTCATCAAGCAGCGCAAGGAATCCGTCGAACAGTTCACCCAGGGCGGCCGCAAAGATCTGGCGGACAAGGAAGCCAAGGAAATCGCCATCATCGAAAAATATTTGCCCGCTGCTCCGAGTGACGATGAAATGCATCGCGCCATCGAAGCCGCCATTTCCGAATCCGGCGCCGATTCCCTGAAACAGATGGGCGGAGTCGTGAAAGCCGCGCGCGCCAAACTCGAAGGCAAATCCATTGACGGCAAAGTGCTCAGCGACAAAATCCGCGAGCGCCTGACGGAAAAAGCTGCGGGCAAACCCTGAGGATAGTCAGTACGCTAATCCGTCTCCGGCCGTAAACGCGAGCGCCCTTGCCATTGCCATCGTCAGCGTGTTAGCCGAACCCTCGTGATCGTGCCGCGCCGCCGACAGCCGCCACTTCAAAACCAGGTTGGTGCTGTGCCGCTGCCCGAAACCATCGCCGTAAAATACACCGAAGAAGAAGCCGAATACCTCAGCATGCGCCCGCTGGTCCGCCAGACCTTCCGCGCCCCGGAACTGGTGGACATGATCGTCCAGGTCGCCGGAAAAGATTCCGCGCGCGTGCAGCAAATCCTCCGCGCCGGCACAGTCGTCTTCCATTCCTTCCGTTATTGGTGGCAGGGATTCGAACCCGACGTCGCGGCCCTCGCCGAAATTCTCGCGAAGTATCCAGACGCCGATCCCGCGCGCCCCTTCCGCGCCGCCGATTGCGCCGAAGTAATCCTGGAATCCAGCGGCTCGCCCCCGCGCCATTCCCTGCGCATTACGCCGGAATCCGCAGCGAAGGCCCACCCACTGCGAAAAATCGCGCGCGCCCTCCGCCGCCAACCCAGCTTCTGGCAAGTCCTCATGAATTTCGCCGACGATGCCCACCCGCGCTACCGCGAATATTCGTACACCCGCCGCGCCGACCTCTACTCCGTCGCCCTCAACCCCGCGCAAATCGCGCACCTGGCTCAAGCAGCCGCCCGCCACGCTCCTCGCCCGTTACGCACCGAACTCCTAGAACCTCCCGCCGTCTCCCAAATCGTCTTCCTCTGCCCCCGCCCCACCAACTGAAGCGCAGCATCGCTCCACGCCTCGCTGCGGTTCGCCGGCTCCGCGCCTCGGAATCGCGTGACGGAATCCTTCGTCTGCGGTACCCTGAGCGGTCCCTGATGTAAGTTCGGCCCCTTGGTCTCAGCTCGGAGGGTCGCGTTGCGTTCTTCGGGATTGCTTTGTGCGCTCACTCTCATCGTAGCTGTCGCACTCGGGGCTTCGGCAACCGCGGAAACCGGCCACGGCCAGCGCTTGCGCGCCTTGCTGTCCAACCTCTGCGTCACCGAAGGCACCGTCACCGCCTTGCCCTCCCATCGTCTCCTGGTCACCGATCCCAATGTCCACGCCACCATGAACCGCGAGACTCCTCAAGATATCGAAGCCCATTTCGTCTATCTCGGCCCGAGCAACCAGAACGATGCCGCTCCCTCCGGTCCCGTCCACCATCAGTTTGGTTTCGAATTGTTCGCGCAAGACGCCTGCAACCTGGTTTACGTCATGTGGCGTTTCGAACCGGAGTCCAACATCGCCGTCATGGTCAAAAGCAATCCGTCGCAGCACCTCCACGACGAATGCCGCAAGCGCGGTACCACCCAAGTCCAGCCCCAACTCGCCTTGCCTCTCCCTGCGGTCCACGCGGGCGAACGCTCTTCGCACACTCTGTGCGCCAAAGTCGCTGGCCCCCAGCTCCTCGTCTTCGCAGACAACATTCTTGTCTGGCGCGGTGCTCTGCCTTCCGAAGTAATCCACGCCCACGGCCCGGTCGGCATCCATTGCGACAACGCCAAGCTCGAACTCATAATCACCGTCGCGCCGCCCCTTCCAGACGCTCCGGTTCTCCCCTGCAACCGCGTCGCGGAATCTCACTAGCCGCCGGCCGTCACGCCGGGCGCTACACAGGTCGATAGATCAATCCAATCACAATCCCCACCACCAGCCATTGAATAAAGTACGCCACCGACTGTTCCACCGTCAGCTTCCACCCGATATTCAAGTTAACAAAGTTGTGCACCGTAAACGTCCCAATCGCGAACACTCCAATCAGCGCGCCGAACCGCGCACCCTCCACCACTCCCGATCCGCCGTGATAAATCATCGCGTAAAGCACCGCCAGCACCACGATCGCCACGAGCGTCGCCGCCATTGCCACCGGCATGTTTTTCATCTGTCCTTCGCTCGGCCGGTACACCGCCGGATATTTCGAGAACTCCGTCTTCATCCACGGCATCGCCACAAACATAAGGCCCCCCGCAACAAAATACGCAACGAACGCACCCAGGGCCGCCAGCACAATTCCCATCGTGTTCATCGGCTCTCCTTTTCAATTCAGAGATGGACCAGGTACTTGCGCAGTCCCCTCATGCGCCGGGAGCTTGCCACAAAAAAGAAAGCCCCGGAAGAAAGAAAATCCTCTCTTCCGGGGCGTGCTGCGCCCCGCCAGCCGAAACTCCGTGCCCCGCTACCGCCCCGCCGCAGCCGCAGTCCTCATATCGTTGAACTTCTTGTAAAACGCGTCATACCCTCCGCTTGCTTCCGCAAAACGCAGCGGCTTCACGCGCTCCACGCAGATCTCCGTCGCCTCCGGCGAGCTCTTCAGAATTTTCATGCTCTCTGCGATGTAGTCCTTCAGCGGCATGGCGTTCGGATCGCTTGCCTGTCTCGGTCCCGTCAATTCCGTCTGCACGTAAGGCGGGATCAGCTCCAGCACCTGCACCGATGTGTCGCGCAGTTGGTAGCGCAGCGATTGCGTATAGGAATGAATCGCCGCCTTCGTCGCGCAATAGGTCGGCGTCATCGCCAGCGGCACAAATGCCAGTCCGGACGTAACCGTCATGATCGCAGCCCTGGGCTGTTTCAGCAGCAATGGCAGCAGCGCGGCTGTCAGGCGAATCGGCCCCAGCAGATTCGTCGCGATCGTCGCCTCCGCGTCGGCCACCCCGCCATTTTTCAGGGACTCCGACTTCATAATCCCTGCATTCTGAATCACCACATTCAGCGCAGGATAATCCTTCTTCATCTGTTCCGCGAAACTCCGGATCGAATCAGCGTCGCCAATATCCAGAATCGCGGCCTTCATCCCCGGATTCGCCGCCACCACCTGCTCCAACAACTCCTTGCGCCGCCCCGCGATCACCACCTGGTTTCCTTCCGCATGAAAAGCCTCTGCCAGCCCCCGCCCGATCCCCGAGCCGCCGCCGGTAATCAAAATCGTATTCCCGCTCATCTGCATGATTTTTTCTCCTCGCTTGAATACTAGGCCAGTTACGAACCAATGGGAAGCATCCGCAGTTTGCCAAATTGATTCGGGGTAGCTGGTTTGCTAAGGTCGTCGTCATGTCCGAGCATTCCACGGAGCAGATACGCGAAGTGCTCGATTCCCTGTATCGCGTGGATTCGCGACGAATCCTGGCGACTCTGATCCGCTTGCTCGGTGATTTTGATCTTGCCGAGGAGGCGATGCATGAAGCCTTTGCGGTTGCGCTGAGCGTGTGGCCGAGCAGTGGAGTGCCCGGCAACCCGCGACCATGGTTGATTTCGACGGCCCGATTCAAAGCCATTGATACGCTGCGGCGACGGGCAAGATTTGATGCGTCGCAAAACGAGCTCGCGCGATATCTGGAAGCGCAATCGAATTCGGCGGAAAGTTGCAATGAAGAGGACAGCCTTGAGGATGATCGGCTGCGCCTGATTTTTACCTGTTGTCATCCGTCTCTCCCGCCGGAGGCTCGCGTGGCGCTCACTTTGCGTGAGGTGTGCGGGCTGACCACCGAGGAGATCGCCAAGGCGTTCCTCACTACTCCGCGCACGCTGGCGCAGCGCATTGTGCGCGCAAAAGCAAAGATTCGAGACGCACGGATTCCTTACGAAGTGCCGACGGCGCAGGAATTGCCAGAGCGACTGGGTGCGGTGCTGCAGGTCGTCTATCTCGTGTTCAATGAGGGCTACTCTGCCGCGGCAGGAGCAGAAGTAACGCGAGCCGAGCTAACCGGCGAGGCGATTCGACTGGGCCGGCTGCTCACCGAACTCCGGCCCGAACCGGAAGTTGACCCGGAAGTCATCGGGCTGCTTTCCCTGATGTTGCTGCACGAATCCCGTCACGCCGCGAGAACCTCGCCGACCGGAGAGCTGATTTTGCTGGAGCACCAGGATCGCTCGCGCTGGAACCGGGAGCAGATCGCGGAGGGAGTGGCATTGCTGGAGAAAGCGCTGAAGTCCCGCCGCTTCGGCTCCTACACGCTGCAGGCTGCGATTGCGGCCGTTCACGCGGAGGCAGAATCAGTCGCGGCGACTGACTGGCGGCAGATTGTGGCGCTCTATGATCGATTGGCAGAAATTCAGCCTTCGCCAGTCGTACAGTTAAATCGTGCCGTGGCGATTGCCATGCGCGATGGTCCAGAGAGCGGCCTGGCGCATATTGACGCGGCGTTGGAAGATGGCGAACTGGCAAATTATTACCTGGCGCATTCGGCGCGCGCAGATATGTACCGCAGGCTCGGCAGGACCGCGGAGGCTCGGTCCGCTTATGAGAAAGCGCTGGCCCTGACCCAACAGGAACCCGAGCGGCAATTCCTGCAAGAACGGATTCGCCAGTTGAAATAAAAACCGAAATAAAAAAAGACAGGCCGGGAGGCGATGCCGAGATTGGGTAGCGGGTCAGTTTCCGATCGCGCGTTAATCAGGCATGTGAATAAGTTCCGGTTTGCCGGTCATTCACCTGAAACCAGTGGCAAGCATCAGTGGAGTCCCAACTTCCCAACCGGCTTCTGACCACTGCAATCGATTCGCTGCAGCACGGTTGCCCGCACCGGGCCAATTACCTTTATAGTGGGAGGCGGGTTGGAGGCAAAACCGATGCCAGACTGGTTGATTCCGTTCCTGATTGTGATTTATCACTCCACTTTGTTGTCCACGCCCGCAATTGCACAAGCGACGCAGGTGCCTTCGGCCAGCCAGCAAATCGCGGCTGCGATCTTGCCTTTGCCTGAGGTCTTGCGGGAACACGCCACAGTTCTCGGATATGCTTCTGACCTATCACTCATAACCCTTCGGGAAGGTACGAATGGGATGGTGTGCACCGCTTCCCGTCCCGGCGATGCCGAGTTCGATGTGCGCTGCTATCACGAGTCGTTCATGCCCGTCGTTCGTCGCATGCGCGAGTTGCATTCCCATGGTCTGAGGTACGACGAAATCTATCGGACCATTGATGCGGAAGTGAAAGCAAAGAAGCTAGCGATTCCTGACCATCCGGTAGCCGGATACCGGATGCTCGGCCCGATTTCCGCTTACCGGGCGGAGACCAACACGGTCGGGCCGGAGATCGAGTCGTGGCAGTCGGTTCACTTTCCTTACAAAACCGCGGCGGAAATCGGCTTGCCCGAAGAGGGACAGGTGCGGACCACCATGCCTTATGTCATGGCTTCGGGTACATTTTGGTCGCATGTGATGATCGAACACGAGAATGCGTTAGCTCAGAAGTAAGACACCACAGCGTGGCCAGGGAATCTTTTATCCGATTGCTGGCGCAGAAAGGCAGCACGGAGTAGCGCCATTTCCGTTTGGCGCAAACTCGCCGTCCCCTTCTCTAGTTCGAAGCGTGCGACGCGATAGAGATATAGCGCTGAGCCTCTTCTTTTGGCGCATAGCCCGGGTCTGCATTCTTCCAAACCTCGAGAAGTTCGGCGTAGGACTTCGCCGCATCCACCTTTTCTCCCATCGCGCTCTGGGCTCGCGCCAGCCCGAGCAACGATTCGGCCCTTCTGGGAGCGCGCTGCAGAGAGGCGGCAAAAGCATCCCGCGCCTCCGCAGGCTTGTTCGCCATTAATAGAAGTTCTCCGAGAAGTTCTTCGGAAGGCTTCTCGGGACTTGGCGGGCCAAACGCATAGGGCAAGTCCTTCCCGGCTACAATCGCCTGCTCCATTCTTGCGATGGCCTGATCGCCGTGGCGCTCAGCGGAGAGAATCGCCGCCTCAATCTGCAGCCTCTTAATCTGTGGCACGCGGCGAGCGGGATCGTCGGCGGGGAGCCCAGCGTGATCAAAGAGGGCTGGGAGTTGCGTTAGCAACCGGTCGAGCGATGCGAGAGATTCTCGCGCCGCCCCGGCATCGCCAAGTTCAGCGGCTGCAAAACCAGTGCCGAACGTAAAATTGAATTCCGGCATCTGTGCGCCGCCCAAGTCCACGTTCCAGCCAACAACTTCGCCGCCCCAACGGCCGGTATCCACGATATAGCGGCTGCGCATCACGGCAAATGAGCCGACACGCGAATCGTCAGGATCTACCGTACCGTGCGCCCGCGCGGCCATGCCCGATTGCGCTGCCTCGTCGCGGCAGCCAGCAAGCACTTTTTCCGCCTCGCCAATGCGGCCTTGCTGCAGATAGCCGTATTCGAGCCAAGAGGTGTAGTGGCCGCAGTGTCTGGACTGCTTTCCTTCCGCGGATGCCTGCCGGTTGACCACGCTGATCGCGGCGAGGTTGGCCTGTACCACGTCGTCCCACATACCGAGCGCCATGAAGATGTGCGAGCACATATGTAGCGCGTGGTCCGCGTCCGGCGCGATCTTGGACAAGGCACGCGCCGCTTCCAACGCGCCCGCGGCATGTTGCGGATCGTCCATCCCATGAATCCAGTAGTGGGCGGCGCCGGGGTGTTGCGGGTTGCTTGCGAAAACGGTCTTCGCGATTTCCGCGGCTTTCAAGTACTGCGGGACATCGCGCACGCCCTCGCTCGCTCCCAATAGCGCCAGGGCGTAAAAAAGTTGGGCCTCGTCGTCCCTGGGATAGGCCTTTGCCAACTGCTCCATCGCCGCGAGATACTGCGCGTCGCGCGCGGGCTTGTCGCCGTTGCCGTTGCCGTTGCCGTTGTACAGGATTTCGACCGCGCTCATGTAGGCCCGTTCGCGCGGATCGGCAATACGGCCAGCGCGTTCTTCCGGAGTGGCTCCGAATTTCGCAAGCGCCGCACGACCCGCCCTTACATCCACCTGGTCCCAGACCCCATGGTTAAAGGTCATCGCCTCGCCCCAATAAGCCATGGCAAATCCGGGGTCGGCGCTTTCGGCGGCGACAAACGACTTCGCTGCGTCGGAATACTCAAACAGGTGCAGTAACAACAGACCGCGGATGAAGTCGCTTTGCGCCGCAGCCGAGTGGGTCGAGGTCGGAAAGGTCGCGCTGCCCAAACCCAGGATCGTCTGCGCCTGCGTCAACCCTGCGGACAAGGCCAATAACAGAACAAGTAGGAGTGTCTTCTTCATAGGAACGCTCGCTTTTGAACAACGAAGATCTATCGTCGCGCATCCGCACCGACCGCGGCCGCCTGCGACGGGTTGCGGTCGTCGAAAAATGGAAAAATCAGAAGCTTCGTCCGTCGCGTACTCGGAGTCTGACCCACTATCGGATAATGAGATGGCCAAGTGCAAAGCATAGTCCTGAAGCGCGGAAGGAGCAAAATTTCTAGGACGGCTTGTCGAATTCCGGTTTGGCCGTTCGTCTATGTAGTGAAGGCAGGGCAATCGTCCGGCCCTCTCGCCTCGTAAGTAGGGCCGCACCGCGCACCCTGCGCCCCCAACTTTCCAGGCCCAGCGGGGTCCAAGCTCATATATAAGAGTAGCGGCCCTGATACGGTATCCGCACAACACTTAAGGAGAACACCATGCGTTTCATGATGATTCAGTTTCCGAAAGTTTACGAAACCGCGAAACCCGGCTGG
>Ga0209038_10000577_pt1 | contig 11004 bp, 7 predicted proteins | sample BogFormECP03_OM3_FD_188237 | JGI IMG/M metagenome (GOLD analysis project Ga0209038, IMG submission 188237) | Bog forest soil microbial communities from Calvert Island, British Columbia, Canada - ECP03_OM3 (SPAdes) (version 2) | ecosystem: Environmental > Aquatic > Freshwater > Wetlands > Bog ...
GAAGGCGAAGCAGGCTCCGCAGAAGGCTGAGGCGCCGGTAAAACCGCAGCCTCAGAAAGCAGTGACGCCGACTTCGACGAGGCACGCACAGCCGGTTCCGAACCAGCAGAACCGGGCAAATTACGGCGAGGCGGCACAAAGTAATATTCCTCGGTCGATGACAAGCAACCCAAACGGCAATAATCCCGTCGCAGTCAATGGGGGAGACTTTGGTTCGCGCTTTCCCTGGTACGTGGAGTTGATTCGCAGAAGAACAGCACAAAACTGGCTGACTCAGGAGGTCTCGCCGAGCACTCCGGCGGGGGCGAGGGTGTATTTGTCTTTTGTGCTGGCAAGGGATGGCTCGCCGAGCCAGATACGGATTGCGCAATCGAGCGGCTCAGCGAGCCTGGACACGTCATGTTTAAGAGCCGTGCAAAGGGTTGATACCTATGGTCCATTGCCCGGCGGATACAACGAAAGCTCGCTCTCTGTGTCGTACTATTGTGAAGAGCCCGGGCGATGATGTTGATTCAGTTTTCGCAAACTTTTCTGCGGGACGGAAGAATGACTATTAGCAAGAAGCAAGAGATTTTGGCCCAGTGGTGTTTCCTCTTTTTTGCAGCAATTTTTATCTTGAGCGGCCTTCAGGTCGCGCGCGCGCAGGACTGGGTGCGCACGGGCACGAATCTTGGCGCTACGAAGATTCGGCTCGCAGCTGCAAACTTCAAGCCGACATCGAATGATCCACAGGCGGGAATGCTGAAGAGCGCATTCGACACGACGCTATTCAACGATCTTTCGAATGCGGGCATTTTCGATATGGTCTCGAAGAGCATGGCTCCGCCGCTGATGCCTGGTTCTCCGCAGGAGATTAACCTGCCGGATTGGGCGGCTGCTCCCTCGAATGCGGACATGGTGGTGTTTGGCGCCATCGGCGTGGTCGATGGAAAAGTGACCGTTTACGGTTACTTATTCGACGCGAAGAACCAGCAGACGCCGCAGATTCTCGGCAAGCAGTACTCAGACAATGCCAGCGTGGACAATGCGCGCGCGATTGCGCACCGCTTCGCAGACGAGATCATTACGCGGCTGGGCGGCATTGCGGGCATCTGCGAGACGAAGATTTATTTCGTCTCCTTCAGGACGGGCAATAAAGAAATCTGGGTGATGGATTACGACGGAGAGAACGAGCACCAGGTTACGCATCTGGGATCGATCTCGCTTTCGCCGCGCGTCTCCCCGGATAATTCACGCGTAGCGTTTTCCAGCCTGGGCAAGAATGGCTGGTCGATCCGCATGTACTCGCTGCTGCTGAACCGGATGGTGAGCTTCAATTCGCCGGGCGGTACGACGATTTCTCCGGCATGGTCGAGTGACGGATCAAAGCTGGCATTCTCGTCGTCGGCTGATGGCGATTCGGAGATTTACACGACGGATGCGAATGGCAACGGGATGCATCGCGTGACGGCGTTCCACGGACCGGACGTATCGCCGGTATGGAATCCGAAGACCAATTCGCAGATTGCGTGGGTGAGCGGGCGGACGGGACTGCCGCAGGTCTACATCATGGACTCTGACGGCGCCAATGTGCAGCGCATGACCGACGGTGGTTACGCTACTTCGCCTTCATGGTCGCCGAATGGGCAGTTTCTGGCGTTTGCGTGGAACCGCAAATACGGGCCGGGCGCGCCGGGCGGGCAGGACATCTACATCATGGATATTGCCAGCAAGCGCTGGACGCAACTGACGCATGATGCTGGACACAACGATTTCCCGTCATGGTCGCCGGATGGACGTCACCTCGTTTTTCAGAGGGAAGACGGCGGCGCGACCCAGTTATGGACTATGCTGGCTGACGGCTCTGAGCAACACGCACTGACCCGTGGCAGCGCCAATACGATGCCGAACTGGAGTTGGAAATAACCTGTAGTTTTTCCCTGGCGGACGGGCTAGACTGTCCGCCCTGCACTTGGCTGGCAATAACGCTCGTTCGAGAGCATTTACAATCCGCTCCCAAAGGAGGAGACCGTGCAACACCTTCATCGTAAGTACTTTGCTTCTCTACTTAGCCTGGCAGCTGTGGTAGCGATTTCCGGATGCCATAAGAAGCAGCCTCCGCCACCCCCACCACCGCCGCCGACCGTCTCGGCGCCCACGCCAACGGCAGAGATCAACGTTTCGCCTTCCGCGATCAATCCCGGTGACAGCGCTGTGCTGAACTGGAAGACGACGAATGCGACCGACGTTTCGATTGAAGGCGTTGGACAGGTTGCGACAGCCGGCACGATGAATGTGAAGCCGACCGAATCGACCAACTACCACCTGGTTGCGCGCGGCGATGGCGGGTCGACAGATGCTACGGCACGTTTGACGGTGAATGCTCCGCAGGCGCCCGTGACCAGCAACCTCAATGAGAACGATATGAACGACTCGCTCTTCCACCAGAATGTGCAGGACGTTTTCTACGACTATGATGCGTATGAGATTCGTCCTGACGCACAGCCCATTATTTCTAAAGACGCAGCCTTCCTGAATCAGCACACAGGCATTAAGGTTGTGATCGGCGGCTATTGCGACGAGCGCGGCTCAACGGAGTACAACCTGAGCCTCGGCGAGAATCGCGCCAACGCGGCCAAGCAGGCACTGGTGAATGCGGGCGTTAGTCCAGACCGGTTGCGCACAGTGAGCTACGGCAAGGAAAAGCAGTTCTGCACCGACCACACGGAAGAGTGCTGGCAGCAGAACCGCCGCGCCCAGTTCAGCGTGGACCGTTAGTCCTTTTGACGATGACGGCAGCATTGCAGAATGCAGTGCTGCCGTTTGCTTTTGGACTACACTCAATGTAAAGGCTCAGCCCATCGCCGGGGATTTTTAATGCGAAAAAAACTGATTCTGTCTACAGCCGTTGCTACGATTGCACTTCTCTGCTCTGTACCTGCGGTGCATGCCGATTCAAAGCAAGCCCAGATGCAGCAACAACTCGACACATTACAGGCCACACTCCAGCGCCTGCAGCAGTCAAACGATGAGCGCATGGGAGTATTGCAGCACCTTGTCGAGCAGACGGCGGACAGCGTGAACCGCATGTCGCAGACGATGAATACTCTGCAACAGGCTGTTCAGACCCAGAATGAAAGCAACGGCGGTAAGGTGGATCAGCTCTCCGGCCAGATGCAGGGCCTGAACGATTCCCTCGATGAGTTGAAGTCGCGGATTGGGCGGCTGGATAAGACGCTGAAAGACATCCAAGCGCAGCTGCAGAATGTGAATACTCAGCCTGCGGTTGGCGGGATGCAGAATGGAGCCCCCGCCGGGCAGCCTCTACCAGGCGGCGGCTCGGATGCGGGCGCTGCCCCAGCACAGCCGGCTGCGCCTCCAGTCGACCAGCTTTACCAGGGCGGCCTGCGCGATTACAACGGCGCAAAATATGATGTCGCTGCAGGCGAGTTTAGTGATGTACTAAAGTACTATCCCCAGGACAACCTTGCCGGAAATGCACAGTTTTATCTGGGAGAAATCGCCTACCGGCAGGGAGACTACAAGACGGCTATTAAGAACTACGACGCGGTGCTGGAGCAGTTTTCGGGTAATCCCAAGGTTCCGGCGGCGCAATTGCGCAAGGGCGAAGCTGAGCTGGCGACGAACCAGCGTGACGCCGGCATTCGCGATCTGCGCAATCTGATTCAGCGCTATCCGCAATCCCCGGAGGCGGCGCAGGCGCGCAGCCGGTTGAACGGCATGGGGGTAAGAATCACGTCGCCCAAACCTTCGCCTTCGGCATATCAGCCGCAGTAAATCGACCGTTCGCAAGAACGCGTTGGCAACTTAGCTCCGCACAACAGCCATCGAAGAGGACTTATGACAGCTCGTCACGATAGCGATTCCCTCAAGGGTGCGGTAGAAAGCCAATCGCCTTCCGATCCGCCGCGGCGGTCGGACCTGCGCAGCAATCTTGCTGATCAGCTCCCGCACCGCTTCAAAGATCTGGACGAAGACAACGATTCTGATTTTCCTGAGAAGGGACGAACTCCCGAGCACAGCGGACAGCACGAGTAAAATTCTGGCTTTCTGTCAGGAGCGCGCGATTTTCGGTGACGAGATGCCCTTGGTCGCGTTTCTCGTGTCGACCACGAGCTGTGACTCGCGGACGATGCGCGCATAGTCGTAATCGGAATGGTCGGTCACGATGAGCACGCAGTCGTATTGCGCGAGGTTGTCGAGTGAGACTCCGTGCATGTCGAGATCATAGTGGCGGCCACGCCCTACATACGGGAAAAACGGATCGTTGTAGGAGACGATGGCGCCGCGCTGCTTGAGCAGTTCGATGATGGTAAGCGAGGGCGACTCGCGCAGATCATCCACATCTCGCTTATAGGCCAGGCCGAGGACGAGCACCTTGGCATTCTTGAGCGCTTTCGATTGCTCGTTGAGAGCTTCGATTGTCTTGTCGACCACGTAATACGGCATGGCCACGTTGACCTCGCCTGCCAGTTCGATGAAGCGAGTGCGGAAGTCATATTGCTTTGCCTTCCACGAAAGATAAAACGGGTCGATGGGGATGCAGTGGCCGCCGAGTCCCGGGCCTGGGTAGAACGCCTGGAAGCCGAAGGGCTTGGTTTTTGCCGCGTCAATGACTTCGAAGATGTCGATGCCCATGCGATCGCAGAGCTGCTTCAACTCATTGACCAGCGCGATGTTCACGCAACGGTAGATGTTTTCGAGCAGCTTGGTCATTTCGGCAGCTGCGGGCGTTGAGACGGGGATAGTGCGGTTGAAGATGCTTGCGTAGACGGCGGACGCGAGTTCGAGCGCAAGGGGGCCGACGCCACCGACGACCTTTGGGATGTCGCGACGGGCAACGGTGTCGTTGCCGGGGTCTTCGCGCTCGGGCGAAAAGGCTACATAGAAACCACGCGTCGAGGCGTTGCGGTTGATGTTGAGTCCTTTACTGTTCCCTTCCTCAAGGATGGGGATGAGGACTTCTTCCGTTGTGCCGGGATAGGTGGTGCTTTCGAGAATGATGAGCTGCCCCTGACGCAGATGCGGAGAGATCGCCTTTGCCGTATCGCGAATGTAGCTCAGGTCCGGTTCGTGGTGCTCATTGAGCGGAGTGGGCACGCAAATAATGACTACATCGACGTTTGTTATTTCTGAATAGTCAGAGGTGGCGCGAAAGCCATGCCTTTGCGCGGCCTGTATCTCTGTGCCGGGAATACGAACGATGTATGAGCCGCCTGCATTCAGCGTGGAAACCTTCTTAGTGTCGATGTCGAAGCCGGTGACGGCGAAGCGCTCTTCGCTGAATAAAAGTGAAAGCGGCAGGCCTACATAGCCCATTCCGATAATGCCGATGCGGATGGAGCGGTTTTCAATTTTCTGGATGAATTGCGCTGTTTCGCTGGTTACAACATCTGCCATGCTTGTGGTCCTCGGAGGCTAAGAGCCCCAAAAAACTATCATCGCATTTCTCACGGACTGATTGCGAACGAGACAGATGCCAGAAGGAGTTGCGCAGGTTAATTTTGCTCGGCCGGGTTTGGGGTCTCGGCAGACGAGTGAGTGCTGTTGATCTTTGCACAAATGTCGAATTCCTGCTGGGCGAGTTGCTGCTTGCCCTGGCGGCGGTAGACCTGCCCCAGCTTGTAGTGAAGGCTGGCGACATCAGGCGCAAGCGTTATGGCCTGCTCCAGTTCGTGCTGCGCCTTGTCCGGCATCTTAAGCAGGTCGTACGCGCGGGCGAGTTCTTCGTGCACTTTCGGATTGCGTGGAGCCAGTTTGACGGCTTGTTGCAGCCATGGCAGGGCCTGGGCCGCCTGATCCTGATCGGCGAGCAGGATTCCCATATTCAAATATGGCTGCGGGTCTTTTACCGGCCAATCTTTCTGCCATGAAATGGCGTTTTCGAAAGCCTTTCTTGCATCGTCGGGACGGTTGAGGCCCTGATAAGACAAGCCCAGATTGTTTTCCGCCTTAACGTCGCCGGGGCGCAGAGTGAGGGTTCGCTGAAAAGCCTCGATGGCCTCTTCGAAACGGTTCTCGTTGTATTTGGTTCGCCCCAGCAGATACCATGCGTCGGCATCCTTCGGTGTTTCATTCGCGACCATGGTCAGCCACTTGTCTGCATCTGCGAAGTCGCCGAGCACAACGTAGTCGGCTGCAACGATCTTCAGATCTGAGGCCTTCGGGCGTTGATACTTTGCTCCTTCGGTGAATTCCGCGAGTGACTCTTTGGGGCGCTGCTCGCGGAAGAGAGTGTATCCGAGGAGGAAATGTCCCTCAGCGGAGGATGGATTCTTTTCAAGATACGTGCGAAGCGTCTTCTCCGCCTGGGCGTACTGTGCAGCGTCGAGAAGATCACGGACCGAGTGGAGCGGATCAGTTGTGTCCGCAGATGCAGACTGCTGCGCGTGAAGCGCAGGGGCTGGAAATGAACAACAACCAGCGCAGATGGTGAATACACACATGCACTGCAGAAATTTGTCGCAATGAAATAGCTTCGCCATATTGCCGCGTGAGTTCATTCTATTGTTTCGAGAGGGTGCAGGATGGAAGTTGAGCCATCATCTGCCGCACGTCCTGAAGACCGGGACTGTACAGAAGCGTTTTTTCGAGCGTAGTTCGGGCGGAGGCTGGATCGCCGGTCATGCATTGCACCTGCGCCAGGTTTTTTGCCAGCCCAACAACGTCTTCGTTGCGGTCAAATGCCGGCTGCCAGAGGGCGATGGCGCCTTGCAGATCTCCGGATTTTGCCCGCAGCGTACCCAGGTTCGAAAGAGCTGTCAGATTTTGCGGATCGAATTTCAGAACTCGTTCGAAAAGTTCGGTGGCTTGTTTTAAATCGCCGCGTTTTTCGCTCGTGATGCCGAGGGCGTTGAGCGCCTCCCTGTCTCGTGCGATCTCGGGTCGGAGTTCTTCGAGTGACTGATATGCCTTTTCCTGCAGGGCGAAGTTTCCTTCGAGAACGGCATTGTAGTAGGCGAGCGCGACATCGCGCTTCGATGCGCGTGGAGAGAAAATTGGTGTGAGCGTGTCACCGTCACCTGTATCTTTCATCGTCTCGCCGGCGTCAGGGATTCTTCGGATGCGATGATCTGTCCACGCTACATGAGGAATGTTCTCCGCGCCGCTGCGTGGCATGTGGCAGCTGGTGCAGTCGGGATTTTCAGGATGATGCGATGTGGCGAAGGCCGTGTCGCTGTGGCATGTGAGGCATTTGCTTCGATAGAACGCGGCTCGCGCCGGTGGGGCCGGTGTATAGTGCGGATTGTGACAGCTTGTGCAGGACATTCTGTCGCCGCTTGAGCGCTTACATTTGCTCATGCTGAGCTGCTCGACTTCGCTTACGCCGCGCCGCGTTGCGTCTTTTCCTTCATAAACGAAGAACGAAAGATACTCGGAGATGGAGTCGCCCGGCTTGTAATCAATGGCGGAATGGTCCGGGCGCTCGACGGAAATATCGCCTTCGAGATGGCAACTGATGCAGACCGAATCTCGCCGGTCTGCGTCGAGTTTTGCCGGGTTGGTGACAGCGGCTTTGCCTGCCGTTGCTACGTGACGCTGTGTATCGCCGTGACAGGCTTCGCAGGTAATGCCGGCGTGCAGGAAGGGCAATCCAGAGTAGTGGTTGATGGTGCCTGGGTCGCTCTGCTGCACTGCGCTCATGTGGCAGCGCAGGCAGCCCGCCTGCATGGGCAACGCGGGTGGCATTTCCGCGATGGATTCGAGCCCCGGCTTCATGTCGTAAGAACGCGAAGAGGAGTAGTAGGCGACGGGCGACTCGAAAAGATACCCGTGAACGGAATACAGATAAGTGATGCCGAGATGACCTGAGCCAAAAAAGTAGTCGAGCTTGCGCTCCTGGCTCGCGTAAGGATTGCGCGCACTTTGAATGCTGAGCATGGCCTGTTGATCGCGAATGAACAGCTGGTATGTAACTCCTGATGCTTTGTGGTTCAGCGTGCCTGGTTGGAATTTTTCGAGTGCCTGACCGCTGGCGTTTGCCATTGGTGTGCTCAGGTATTTCTCAAAGATTTCGCGATGGCAACCGGCGCAGGCAGCATCGGCGTTTCGGACTGGTGAGGCTGTTGCAGGCTGCTGTGCCTTTGCTACAAAGAGATGGAAGCACATCCATGTGGCAAGCAAAATCACAGACCTGGATATAGTCCGCATCACTTTGTTTCTGGCCCTTTTCCGGTGTTGCAGGTTGCGCAAAGTGACGCAGTGATTCCCTTACCCTCTTCAACTGTATAGATGCGATCGACGGCGGGAGCTGTGACTTTCTGCACAGAACCGCTCGGCCAGTGGATTTCTACGGCATCGATAGCGGTGGCATCTCCGAGGCCGAAGTGAACACGAGGATCATTGGACGACGCGAAGCTGCCACCACTCAGAACGTCGCCCCGTTGCCTGATGTTTCCTGCGCTGAAAAAAATCGCGGCTCCCACTGCGTCGCGTGGACTCTTTGGGCCTCCAATCAGCTTGAATTCGATCCAGTGATGTTGATCGTTGTTGACGTTGCGGAGCAGAGTGGGTGACGAATCGATGTTGTTCATGACGACATCGATCTTTCCGTCGTTGAAGAGATCACCGAAGGCTGCTCCGCGGGCGGAGATCACGTCCGCAAGGCCGCTTCCCTTCACCGGAGGCACAAGCTCGAATTTCTTTCCTCCAATGTTTCGGAAGAGCAGCGGGCGCTCGGCCATGCTTGTGCCCCAGTCATTCTTGTCTACCTGCGGGTAGACGTGGCCGCTGGCAATAAAGATGTCCTTCCAGCCGTCGTTGTCGTAGTCGATGAAGGCGTCGCCCCAGCTTAGAAACGGGATGGTTGCAGTGGCGATGCCTGCGTCATAGCTTATGTCGGCGAAGTCCAGATCGCCGTTGTTGCGATAGAGCACCTTGTAGTCATCGGAAAACGTTGTGTTGAGAATGTCGAGACGGCCATTGTTCTGGTAGTCACCGACCGCTATGCCCATGCTGGCAGTCTCGCGGCCGTCGTGGTTGACGGCGTAGCCTGATTCGAAGCTCAGGTCCTCAAATGTGCCGTCGCCTTTGTTGCGGTAGAGATAGTTCGGCGTTGAGTCATTGGCAACGAGCAAGTCCGGCTTACCGTCATCATTGAGATCGACGAAAAGAGACACAAGCCCATAGTAGCCGGGCGGATCGGAGACCCCAGCTTTGACACTGACATCGGTGAACGTGCCGTCTCCGTTGTTGTGGAAGAGGTGATCGTGCTCGCCTTTGAGCCCGCGCGGACCGCAGAAGACGCTGACGCCGCGATACAGGCAGGTATTGGAGACGACTGACTTTGAGCCGACCGCCGGGGGATCGTTGAAGTCGTATTGCGTATAGCCGGGCACGAAGAGGTCGAGCCTGCCGTCTCCGTCGTAGTCGCCGAAGGTTGGGCCGGTGGACCATGTGCCGAGCGCCACGCCCGCTTTCTCCGCTACATCGGTAAAGGTGCCGTCGTGATTGTTGTGATAGAGCCGATTCTTGCCTACGTTGGTGACATAGAGATCGGGCCAGCCGTCGTTGTCGTAATCGCCGACCGCTACGCCTACACCCCAGCGCTCGTTTGTCACACCGGCTTTCTCGGCGACGTTGGTGAATGTACCGTCGCGATTGTTATGGAAGAGCGCGGCATGCGGCGGCGGCGCCTTGCCGCTCATTGCTTCGTAGGTCATCCCGTTGACAAGGTAAATATCAAGCCAGCCGTCGTTGTCGTAGTCGAGCAGGGCTACGCCGCTTCCGAGCGATTCGACAATGTAGGCTCTCGCGGGAGTTCCCCCGGTGTAGCGCCACGTGGTGAGACCGGAGGATTGGGAAACATCCTTGAAGACGACCGGGCCCTGATCGACAAAGCCTCCAGCTGTAATCGGACGATGCTCGGCATCATGCACGGGCGCATAAGCGCCGCCAGTGCTGACACCACCCTGCTGCGACGACATCTGCTGCTGGGATATTCCGTATGTCGGCCTTCCAAGGAAGAGCAGGAGGGCAACAGACAGAACCGGGAGCCGGAATATCAAGGTGACCAGGGTTCTAATGAGATGTGCTCTTGATGTTAATGGCATCGCTCGCTTGCCCTGCGACAGCTTCGCTTGCTTCCCGCTGCAACCGTCCATAAGTGCGCAGTTCCTGCTGTGCATCGGCAGTCTTGCCCTGTGCTTTGTAGACACTGGACAGTAGGAAGTGGATTGATGGCTCGTTCGGGCTGTCCTTTTCCGCGAGGAGCAGGTCGGGCAACGCATCGTTGTGCTTGTCCAGTTTTACCAGTGCGCGGGCGCGGTCCACCCGAGCCTGCATCAGGGTTGGACACTGCTCGATGGCGCGGTTCAGCTCGGTGAGCGCGTCCTGCGCAGGCGCGTTAGCTTCGAGCATAGAGTTGGCCAGCTTCCAGCGGGCGGTGCAGTTGTTCGGATCATTCGTCAACTCAGCTTTGAATTCAGTCTCAGCCGATTCCCACTTGCCGGTAAGCCAGAATACATTTCCCATGCGGGCGTGTGTGCCGGGTTGTTGCGGCTCCAGGTCAATGGCCTTCTTGTATTCGACGAGCGCCCCATCGTAGTTGCGCATACTCTCGTCAACTTCGCCGGCAACGATGTGCGCAGTGGCCGAGTTGGGGTCGATCTGGTTGATTTTGCCTAGCGCATCTTCGGAAAGATGAAGGTAAGTCTTGCCAAGCAGATACCACGCCTGCTGATCTTTGGGATTGCGCTCGAGAAAACTTCTCAGATATGGCGTGGCTTCGTCGTATCGTCCCATATTGATGAGGGTGCGCGCCAGCGCCATCTGCGCATTGTCGTCATTTGGATTCGCACGCACCGCAGCTTCGAGGAGCGGCTCCGCCTTTTCATTTTCGCCCATCCGTGAGTAGCTAAGGCCGAGCATCGCAGATGCGGTTGGCATATTGGGGTTCAGTTTCAGTCCCTGTTCAAGTACCTGCGCCGCCTGAGAGTAATCGCGTTTGCTGAAATAGAGCATGCCGAGATTGTTGTAGGCGGGAGCAAGATGTGGGGCCAGCTT
>Ga0209038_10000578_pt1 | contig 11002 bp, 8 predicted proteins | sample BogFormECP03_OM3_FD_188237 | JGI IMG/M metagenome (GOLD analysis project Ga0209038, IMG submission 188237) | Bog forest soil microbial communities from Calvert Island, British Columbia, Canada - ECP03_OM3 (SPAdes) (version 2) | ecosystem: Environmental > Aquatic > Freshwater > Wetlands > Bog ...
ATGTTGGCGTCAGTCCGAAGTGGGTGATTCGGCGCTATCGCCTGCATGAACTGCTTGAGCAGATGCACTCCGGCAAGCCTCTCGACTGGGCGCGGCTCGCCGTTGACCTCGGATATTTCGACCAGGCGCACCTCATCAACGATTTCAAATCCATCACTGGCTACGCTCCCACTGAATATCCCGGGCTCGAAGTCGCCAGTGACTCCTCTCGGCGAGTATCCTAGAAAATCGCTTTACTCTGTCGAGGTGTGCCGGGTTTGAAGCTACGCTATCTACTGCCGCTGATCACGATCTTTCTATTGGCTGCCAGCAGCGCCATCGCCGAGAACGGAGAGGCCGCATGGCTGCGCTACGCGCCCATAACGGACGCGCAGACACTGAAACAATACGCCTCGCTGCCCGAGCTAATCGTCTCACTTGATCGCAGCGAAGTTGCAGCGAGCGCGCAGAGCGAGTTGGCACGCGGCGTCAGCGCCATGCTTGGAAAGACGCTGCGTACCGAGTCGAATCTTCTACCGGACAGAAACGCATTTGTACTCGCTACAGTTACAGAATTGCAGCCACGCTTTCCTGAACTGCATGCAGTGCAGATCAGCGGCGATGGCTTCTGGTTGGGAACGATCCGTCATCGCGGCCACACCTACATCGTCGTTGCCGGAGCCGATGAGCGCGGCATCCTCTACGGCACATTCGCCCTGTTGAGCCGTATCGCACAGCTTGAGGACATCTCGGGTCTTGATGACAAGGAGTCGCCTTCCGCGCCCATCCGCTGGGTCGATGAATGGGATAACCCCAACGGCAGCATTGAACGCGGCTACTCAGGCCGCTCCATCTTCTTCGACAACGGGCATGTTCGCAGCGACCTCACCCGCGTCCGTGAATACGCGCGCTTGCTGGCCTCGATCGGCATTAATGGCTGCAATGTCAACAACGTTAACGCTGCGCCGGACACGCTGAGCGACGCTTCGCTCGCAGAACTTGCCCGGATTGCTGACGCTTTCCGCCCCTGGGGCGTGCGCATGGCGGTGTCAGTCAATATCGCCAGCCCGCAGACCGTCGATCACCTCGACACCTTCGATCCGCTCGATCCCCGCGTCGTCGCCTGGTGGAAGAAAAAAACGGATCAAATCTACAAGCTCATCCCAGACTTCGCCGGATTCACCGTAAAGGCCGACTCAGAAGGACAGCTTGGCCCCTCGAGTTACGGACGCACACCCGCCGACGCTGCCAACACGCTCGCCCGTGCCCTGAAACCGCACGGCGGAATCGTCCTCTATCGGGCATTTGTCTACAACCATCACCTTGACTGGCGCGACCTGAAGGCCGACCGCGCCCGCGCTGCCTATGACATCTTCCATCCGCTCGACGGCAAGTTCGACGACAACGTCGTGCTCCAGATCAAGCATGGCCCCATCGACTTCCAGGTACGCGAGCCCGTCTCGCCGCTCCTCGGCGGCCTTGAGCACACCAACGAGGCGATGGAAGTTCAGATCACGCAGGAGTACACCGGCCAACAGCGCCATCTCTGCTTTCTCATCCCCATGTGGAAGCAAGTGTTAGATTTCGACCTGCACTCCAAGCCGGCTGGCACGCCTGTCAAAGAGCTGATCGCGGGCAAAACATTTCAGCGACCGCTCGGCGGCGTGGTCGGTGTCGCCAACGTCGGACTCGATGCCAACTGGCTTGCTCATCCGCTGGCCATGGCCAATCTCTACGGATTCGCCCGGCTCGCCTGGAATCCCGATCTCACGCCGCAGACTATCGCCGACGAGTGGGCGCGGCTGACTTTCGGCAACGATCCGCTCGTGGTCAAGACAATTACAACCATGCAGCTTGCTTCGTGGCACATTTACGAGAGCTACACTGGTCCGCTCGGCGCGGGCACGATGACCGACATCATCGGCGTCCACTACGGCCCCGGAATCGAATCATCGGAACGCAATGGCTGGGGGCAGTGGCACCGCGCCGATCACGAAGGCATTGGCATGGATCGTACGGTGGCGACGGGTACCGGCTACATCGGCCAATATCACCCACCCGTGGCTGTCATGTATGAGTCGCTGGCAAGCTGCCCGGACGAGTTGTTGCTCTTCATGCATCACGTTCCCTACACGTATAAGCTGCACTCGGGGAAGACCGTCATCCAGCACATCTACGACTCGCACTACGAAGGCGCTGACGCCGCAGCCAGTCTCATCATTCAGTGGCAAACTCTGCATGGCCGCATCGATGACGAGCGCTACAAGGAGGTGCTGCAGCGTCTCACCTATCAGGCCGGACACGCCATAGTATGGCGCGACGCCATCTCCGAGTGGTTCCTCAAGACTTCAGGCATTCCTGACGCGAAAGGCCGCGTTGGCTATCATCCCGACCGCATCGAAGCCGAGTCGATGCAGCTCGACGGTTACAGGCCCGTCCATGTTACGCCGTGGGAGACGGCCTCCGGTGGCAAGGCTGTCGTCTGCGAGCGCGCTTCCGGCTGCTCGGCGACGTTCTCCTTCAAAGGGGAGACTGGCCACTACGATCTCGCTACGCAATACTTCGACACCAACAACGGCGCGGCCCGTTTCCGCCTGCTCGTCAACGGCAAGCAGATTGATTCATGGCCAGCCGACGACACCCTGCCTTCGGCCAAGATGGACGGCCACACAAGCACCCGCCACACGATTCTCGCCGTCGCACTGAATCGCGGCGACTCCATCCGGATTGAAGGCATTCCTGATGGCGGTGATCAGGCGGGACTCGATTATGTCGAGATTGAGCCTCGTTGAGCGCTCGTCCCCCGAGGGAGGGGGAGGCGCTAAATCTTTGAAAATACGCTGGTTTTGATTTTAGCTTTGCAAAATATTGAAACTAAGCTGGTTAGAAATAAAGTCTTTGTTATCAATAGAAAAGCCCATCCGCGACATGACTGGATGGGCTTTACTGTTCTTATTTCTATTCTACAGGATTCAGAGAAATAACACGCCAAAGAGCCAGCACTTTAAGTGATCGAGAATGAGTAAGTTAGAAAAAATATTCCGCGAGAGGTCTTGACAGCACATGCCGAGCGAACAAACAGCCAGATCAGACAGCCACAGCTGTTTTCTTTGCAGCGGAACGGGTATTCGAGCCAGCCGGGGGTTTCGCACGACGTGATTTCTTTCCTATCGGACGGACGGCAATGCTCGTCTCAAGATGGAGACGGTCCGCATAACGCAGGAGCTTTTCTATACTCACCTGTGAAATTCTGCCTTGCAGCAAATTACTGACCGATGGCTGGTGTTCGTCGAGAATGTCGACGAGCTGTGCCTGCGTGTAGCCCTCTGCCTTGATCTTCAGAACGCTTGCTTCCGACGTAGAGAAGCCGAGCGAATCGAAAATATTTCCCTTAACAAAATATTTCCCTTAACAATGTGGCCTGGCTTATTTTCGGCGGTGCTTTTCATGTTTCTTTTGCTCCTGCAATCGCTGGCTAAGATAGTTTGTCAGATCGCGCTGCGGAAAAAGAAAAGCAGATCCTTCCCCTTCGTCTTCGCTCAGGATGACAAGTTCTTGCCTACAGGAAGGCGATTCGCTCTACACAGGATCAACTAAAATCAAACTATGTCCTACGCTGCGGCCATTGATAGTCTCTTCGCGCTTGCCGGCGAGTTGCATACGCCTCCGGGGCAGCCGCGGCGCAAATTTGAGCTTGAGCACATGCGTGTGCTTGCCGCTGCGCTGGGCGATCCGCAGGCGAAGTTTCCATCTGTCCTGATCGCAGGCACTAATGGCAAAGGCTCGACATCGGCGACGCTGGCTTCGATCCTGCAGGCCGGCGGATACCGCGTCGGTCTTTACACTTCGCCGCATCTGGTACGAGTGAACGAGCGCATCCGCCTCGACGGCGCAGACATATCTGACGACGACTTCGCGCGTCTCTACTTTCAAGTCGACGATACCGCGCGCAAGCTCGTCGATGAGGGCAAGTTGCCTGCTCCTCCCAGTTTCTTTGAATCTATGACGGCGCTCGCCTTTACTGCCTTTGCCGATGCGAAGGTCGACATCGCCGTGCTTGAAGTCGGCATGGGCGGCAGGCTCGATGCGACGAACATTGTCGAGCCGCTCGTCTCCGTCATCACCGACATCTCACTCGACCACACGGAATGGCTCGGGCCCACAATTACTGCCATTGCCCGCGAAAAGGCCGGGATTCTGCGCGAAAATGGCGTGATGGTTACGCTGCCGCAGCATCCGGAAGCGAATTCTGCGCTCGGCGAAGTGGCTACAGCCCTCAATGTTCGCGGTGTGAATGCAGCCGAATATATTCCGTCGCGTACGACGCATTCTGAAACTGGCCGCAATCACTACACGCTGCAGGTGGAGGGACAAGGCGTTGAAGTGGATTCGCCTCTCTCCGGTCAGCACCAGCAGCGCAACCTCGCGCTAGCTATCGCAGCGGCGGTAGAATTACGTAACAATCATAGTTACAAATTATCAGCACCGGATATCATGCAGGGAATCGGCCAGACCCGCTGGCCGGGCCGCATGGAGCGCTTTACCTCCCCGAACGGCGCGACGATCCTGCTCGACGTGGGCCACAACCCCGCTGGCGCCTGGGCTTTGCGCTCTGTCCTGGCGGATCTCGATGCCAATGCCCCAAAGACACTGATCTTCGGCTGCCTGCGCGACAAAGCCATCAAGGAACTGGCGCAGATTCTTTTCCCATTGTTTGACCGTGTTCTGCTCACGCCGGTCGACTCGCCGCGTTCCGCCACACTGGATGAGTTGAGCGAAGCCGCCGCATCGGTGGGTGCGGTCTTCGAGGCGTGTTCCGATGCGGAGGATGCGTTCAACCGAGCGCAGACGCTTACTTCTTCGGCAGGCCTGATTGTCGGAACGGGTTCTGTGTATCTGGTAGGAGCACTGCGTGCGGAGTTGGCCGCATGACGCGCCGTCCTCTTGGGCCCAGGCCCGATCCACTACCACTCTCCAACCGGCTGCTCTCCTTCTACTTCCAGGCGCCAGCGGTCTTCGCTTCAACGGCCTTTTTCGGCAGCTTTTCGCTGGCGGCATCATTGTTTGAGAAAGACGGCAAAGTGCAGCATCGCATCGCCCAGGCGTGGGCTCGGGCGCTGGTAGCGATCAGCGGCTGTCCCATCACCATTCTCGGACAGGAAACCCTGCGCAAGCACCCCGTCGCCGTCTACGCCTGCAACCACTTGTCCTATATGGACACGCCGGCGGTCTTCGCCAGCATGCCGTTTCAATTCCGCATCGTTGCCCGGCATGACCTCTGGAAGATGCCTTTCATCGGCTGGCACCTGCGCCGCTCCGGCCAGGTTCCGGTGAACGTCGATAACCCGCGCGCTTCCATTTCCAGTCTGGGCGGTGCTGTTCGGACGCTCAAGTCCGGCATGCCGCTTTTTATCTTCCCTGAGGGTGGGCGAACCGAGAGCGGTCATCCCAGCACATTTCTGAATGGGCCAGCATTTATGGCCATCCGCGCGCAAGTCCCTATCGTACCGATGGCGCTGATTGGCACACATGAACTGCTGCCGATTCACACGGCCCAGTTCTATCCTGTGCCGATAACGCTCGCCGTGGGAGAGCCGATCGAGACGACGGGCTACTCCATGCGGCAGGTGGACGATTTAACCGCCCAGCTGAGTGATGAGATTTGCCGCCTGTATTATGCACACTCGTACCTTGAGGCGCCTGCGCATCCAACGCTCGATGCTATTACTGAAATTCCAGAGAACGCCTTATGACTGATCAGTCCCCGCGCATCGCTATCCCGGAACCGACCTCTACCGAGCCCGATTACAACCAGCGCAGCTGGCCCCAGTATGCACAGGCAGTCGAAGCCTGCGGTGCGGTTGCTGTCCCAGTCCCGCTATCTGAATCGCCGGCAAATGTCGCGAAGTTGGTCGCCACCTGCTCCGGGGTATTGCTTCCCGGTAGCCCTGCCGATGTAAATCCGCAGAAGTATGGGCAGAATGCTGTTCCCGAGTGCGCCGCGGCGGATTCTCCCCGCGAGGCTGTCGACGAGCTGCTCTTGCAGGATGCCTTTAACCTGCACAAGCCGCTCTTGTGCATCTGTTACGGCACCCAGTCGCTGAATGTCTGGAAGGGCGGCACGCTGACCCAGCATCTGACGACCGGGATCGACCACAAGGCAGGCCGTCTGATTGCCGAAGCCCATCCCGTTGCCATTTCCGAAGAGACGGAGCACCTAAAGGCATTTATTCCTTCGATCATGGTCAATAGCAGCCATCATCAGGCCATTGCAGCGCCCGGAGATGGCCTGGATGTCATCGCTACGGCTCCGGACGGTACGGTTGAAGCTGTCGAGCAGCGCGGCCAGCACTTTGTGCTGGGCGTTCAGTGGCACCCTGAACGGACTTTTTCTGGAAGTCTGGCTTCGCAGGCTATTTTTCGCGACTTTGTCGACACGGCGCGCGCCTGGAAGCCGCGGGAGATCCGGGAGTCCGTCTCCCGATGACGTCGGCCGAGATTGAGGCAGCGGTCGCGAGTGCTGGCCTTGATCCATTAGCTCCGGAAGTCTCAGGCCAGCTTCAGGGCTATCTGGAACTGCTGCAAAAGTGGAATGCCCGGCTGAACCTGACGGCCATCCGCGATCCCGAGGAGATCCTGCATCGGCATTTCGTCGAGTGCATCTTTGCCGCCCGGCACCTACCCGCTGAGATCAGGACATTGCTCGATTTCGGCTCTGGCGGTGGCTTTCCGGGCATTCCCATCGCGCTTTGCCGCCCTGAAATTCAGGTCACTCTAGGTGAATCGCAGGCGAAAAAGTCGGCATTCCTGCGCGAAACCATTCGTTCGCTCGGGATTCCGAAGGCCGAAGTTTATAACGGACGGGTCGAGGCACTAGACCGGGTATTCGACGCAGTCACTCTCCGAGCTGTCGACAAAATGCGGGAAGCATGCCGGATCGCGCCCCGCAATGTAGCGCCGGGAGGCTATTTGATCCTTTTTCTGACAGAGGAAGCCTCTCAAACCGTTCTCTCGGAATTCGACCAAATCGAATGGGCTGACCCTATTCTGCTGCCGGCCTCCTCGCAGCGGCTGCTTCTGATCGGCCGAACCCCTGTCGTCAATGTTCCACGTGGAACAGGCTCCGCCAAGTAGGAGAAGGACCCTCGTGTTCCACGTGGAACACAGACGTTTTCCACGGATTGTCTTTTCAGGTTCCTGCGCTGACCGGCCCAACCGATGGGGTGTATCTCCAAACCCAGTAAGCAGTTACAGGAGCGAGAATTCCGATGCAGGAAAGTCTTCCACAATTTATGTCCAGTTCTTCACAGGCCATCGCGATTGTATTTATGACCTGCCATCTTTAGTCTTTCCCTATTGTCATGAGTAAGGTCCTGGCCGTCGTCAATCAGAAAGGTGGGGTAGGCAAAACCACCACCGCTATCAATCTCTCCGCTGCGCTTGCCCTCGAAGGCCTGAAAACGCTCCTCATCGACTGTGACCCCCAGGCAAACTCTACGGGGGGCTACGGCTTCGCCCGTGACGATGACCGCAGGTCTACCTATGACATCCTTCTTGGCGAGGCGACCATTGAAGATGCGCTCCTGTCGACGGAAATCGAGACGCTGAAGCTCGTTCCGTCCAATAAGAACCTCATCGGGGCGAACCTCGAGCTGATCCAGCAGGAAAACCGAGCCCATCGGCTGAAAGAAGCGCTCGCTGCGCAGCGGGAAAAGTATGATTTCGTTCTCCTCGACTGCCCCCCGGCGCTCGATCTGCTGACTCTGAACGCGCTGGTCGCCGCCGATAAGCTCCTCGTTCCCATGCAGGCGGAATATTTCGCGCTTGAGGGCATCAGCGAGTTGATGCACACCCTCGATCGCGTTCGCGCGGCCTTCAATCCCGGCCTGGAGATTGAAGGGGTGCTGCTCACCATGTACGACGACCGCACCAACCTTGCGCAGCAGGTGACGGAAAACCTTCGGGCTTATTTCAAGGACAAGCTGCTCAAGACTGCCATCCCGCGCAACGTTCGCCTCGCCGAGGCCCCGAGCTATGGCAAGCCGGTCATCCTTTATGATCCCAAGTCGCGGGGGGCCGAAAGCTATACCGAATTGGCTGATGAACTGCTGAAGCGCAACGACATCGAGAGCCCGAAAGCCAAAGAACGCAAAGAAGCCGCAGCGAAGCGCGGGAAAAAGGAAATCCGTTTTTGGCCTTACGCCTGAGGCGCAGATTTGCAACTGGAAGGAATGGAACCAATGACGACGGCAACCGAAATTCCCAAACGACGCGCTTTAGGCAAAGGACTGGAGTCGCTGCTCCCACGTGTGCAGGCAACTGTCGCCGTCGCCGCGGAGGTCGCTCCCCCACCGCCAGTGGTCCAAACAGCGGGACGACCGCAAGAGATCCCGGTCGGTGAGATTGACCGTAACCCCTACCAGACCCGAAGCCGCGTCGATGAACAGCAGCTGGCCGAACTGGCCAATTCCATCGTCGCCACCGGAGTTGTCCAGCCTATCGTCGTGCGTCCTCTAGCGAATGGCCGCTTTCAGCTCATTGCCGGCGAACGCCGCTGGCTCGCCTCGCAGAAGGCAGGAAAAGACACCGTCCCATCCATCATTCGCCAGGTGTCCGACGAGCAGGCGATGGAGATGACCATCGTCGAAAACCTGCAGCGGGCCGACCTGAATCCTATGGAGCAGGCTCGCGCCTTTGAGCGCCTAGGCCGCGACTTCAAGTTGACGCAGGAGCAGATGGCACAGCGGACCGGCAAAGATCGAGCTTCTGTCTCAAACTTTCTGCGCCTGCTTCGACTGCCCATTGAGGTGCAGGGCAAGGTCGAAAGCGGCGACCTGAGCTTCGGCCATGCACGCACCCTTCTGTCACTCGAAAACCCTGAGACAATCCTCAAAGCAGCGCAAAAGATTTCGGCGCTCTCCATGTCTGTACGTCAGACGGAGAGCTATGTGCAGGGATTGTTGAATCCCGAGAAGAAAGCTAAAGGCGAAGATAAAGCGAAAGAGCAGCCACTCGACCCTAACGTCCGCGAAGCCCAGGACCGCCTCCAGCGTTCTCTTGGACTCAAGGTGCGTATCGAGGACAAGAATGGGCGCGGGCGAGTCATCATTGAGTATTCGCGTCTGGAAGATTTCGACGCGCTGCTGGAGGCGCTCGGCAGTTAGGTTAGGCCGAGCACTCGCATAGCATTATTCCGAGGGCGGCGAAGGCTTGCCATATAGATCGCAAGCGCGCCACAGATACCAACTCGCTACTGACCGCCATGGCCTCCATTTCTCGCTGCGTCGCAGCATTTCTGCTGGTTTTGCAAGCATCGTCGCATCGAAGGGCTTAAGCTTTGGCAGCTTTTTGAAAGTCAGCGAGAAGCCCTTGCGCACGCCGTAGTCGGTCAGCGGAAAAACATCCGGGCGGCCCAGCCGGAAGATCAGCAGCATCTCAACTGTCCAGGGTCCGATGCCGCGCACCTGTGTCAACCGATCTAGAATCTCCGCGTCGGGCATGCGGCGGATCGCGGTCAATGTGGGCACCGTGCCGTCGAGCGTCTTTGCGGCGAGATCGCGCAGAGCTTTGCTTTTACTGCCGGAGAGGCCCACGGACCGCAGCATGTCGTCGCTAGCACCAAGAATATGCTCAGGGCTCGGATGAAAATCCCCGAAGAGTGTCAGCAGACGCCTCAGGATTGCTGCGGCTGCCTTCCCGTGGAGTTGCTGATAAATGATGGACTCGAGCAGCGCTTCGAACGGTGAGTGCTGGCTCTTGAGTTTCAGCGTGTAGGGGCCAGCGCGCTTGATCAGTTCACCCAGTTTGGGATCGGCCGCGGTAAGTTCGCGGATAGCAAGGGCAGCGTCGTAGCGTACAGGGCGTCGTCCGTCGGTCATCGCAGACAGTGTACGCGAATTCTTGCAATCATGGAGAACAAATGGCGAAGAAATACGCGAGTTGTGGATTCCGCGCGACAGTCCGAAGCACCTCCAGCCTGGAGCTATAGTTAAATCAGACGATGGCCTCAAGTCTCACAAGTATCGCCGCCCCTCAGGGGCCAGGCACCGCGCTCATTTATAACGACTGGTATCCGGCCCTGCGCAGCGAGTCGCTCCAGGGGCAAAAGCTGACGACTGCCATGCTCGTGGGCATTCCCCTGGTGCTGGGGCGGCGCAGCGATGGGCGCCTCTTCGCCATGCGCGATAGTTGCCCGCACCGCGGTATCCCGCTTTCCTGTGGATGGTTCGACGGCCAGGAGCTTACCTGCAAATATCACGGCTGGGCCTTCGAACCCGCCAGCGGCCAATGCCTGCAGATTCCCTCGCTCACTTCAGTGGACACGCTCGATCCCACGAAGATCTACGCCTCCGCCTTTCCATGCGAAGAGCGCGACGGATACGCCTGGGTCTACATCCCCCAGCCCGGCACCGGACGCGCCCGTCCCGGCGAGCAGCCTCCGCCGCCCGAAGTCCCCAAGTTCGGTCCGCGCTTCCGCACTGCCCATCTCACCGCCGACCTGCCCTGCAACGTCGACCACGGCATCATCGGCCTCATGGACCCGGCTCACGGACCCTTCGTGCACCAGGCATGGTGGTGGCGCAAGAAGGCCAGCATCCACGAAAAGGAAAAACACTTCGAGCCCATCCCTGAGGGTTTCCGAATGTCCGCCCACGCGCCATCGGGAAACAGCGCGCCGTATAAGCTACTCGGCGTGTACGGCGAACCCATCACCACCACCATCGACTTCGTTCTTCCCAATCGCCGCTATGAAACCATCCGCTGCGGCGACAAGTGGTTTGCCAGTCTTACAACTGTAACTCCTACAGTTTCAAACGCCTGCCGCATCGATGTATGCGCAGCATGGAATGTTTTTTACGCCATCCCATTTGTAACCGCGATTGCGACATTCTTCGGACGCCGCTTCGTGCGCCAGGACCAGATCACCATGATCCAGCAGGCAGAGGGCCTGAAGTACGATCCCTCGCTCATGCTTATCGATGACGCCGACCGTCCCGCCAAGTGGTACTTCGCGCTCAAGCAG
>Ga0209038_10000579_pt1 | contig 10998 bp, 6 predicted proteins | sample BogFormECP03_OM3_FD_188237 | JGI IMG/M metagenome (GOLD analysis project Ga0209038, IMG submission 188237) | Bog forest soil microbial communities from Calvert Island, British Columbia, Canada - ECP03_OM3 (SPAdes) (version 2) | ecosystem: Environmental > Aquatic > Freshwater > Wetlands > Bog ...
GAGAATCTCCGTCACTCGCCCCGCTGTGTCAATGATTTCCAGATTCACCCGCGTGCTGGACTCCGTCTGAATGGCCACCACTTGAATGTCCAGCGATTCCATTTGCCGAGCGCATTCCTGGCCGATCGCTCCGCCCAGAAATCCCACCCAGACAGGCTTGGCTCCCAGCGCGCGGGTGGCCATGGCGACGTGAGCCGCCTTGCCGCCCGCAAGACCCTGCGCGCTTTTGGCGCGATTGATTTCGCCGGCGGCCAGGGATTCCATGCGCAAGCGGCGGTCCATGGCCGGATTGGCGCTCAGGCAAACGATCGTGGGACCGGGCATAAATCCTTGCTCCTGGCTGGCATTTGTGCCAAGCTATCACCCTCTGGCACGAAATAGTAACAAAAAGTAAGAAATCGAAAGCAGGCTTTTATCCATGCTCGCGGAAGAGCGGCGGCGAAAAATCCTGGAATTGACGCAGCGCGACGGCCGGGTTGTCGTCAAAGACCTGGCGCGCCGCTTTTCCACTTCGCTGATTACCATTCGCAAGGACTTGGAATCCCTCCACCAGATGGGCCGCCTGCAACGCGCGCATGGCGGCGCGCTGCCCATAGACGCGTCAGCGTTGCGCGATCCCACCCTGCACGAAAAAGAGCAATTGCACCGGCGCGAAAAACTCAAAATCGCCGCCGCGGCCGCGCGCCTGGTTCGTCCGGGCCACGTGGTGATTCTGGATTCGGGCACCACCACCACCGCGATCGCGCGCGCCATCAAACACGTTCGCGACCTGACGGTGATCACCAACGCCGTGAACATCGCCGCCGAACTCGCCGGCACGGATGTCGAAGTCATTCTAACGGGCGGCGTCCTGCGAAGGAATTCGTTTTCGCTGGTCGGGCCTCTCACCGAGGATTCCCTGCGGCACGTCACCGCCGATCTGTTGTTCCTTGCGGTGGACGGATTCGATGTTGAATACGGGCTTACCACGCCCAACCTGCTGGAAGCGCGCGCCAATCGCGTGATGATGGAGAACGCCAAGACTACGATTATCGTCTGCGATTCCAGCAAATTCGGGCGGCGCAGCCTCTCGTTTATCGCGCCCACTTCGGCCGTGCATCACACCATCACAGACAGCAAAGTTTCCGCCCGGCAACTTCGCGGGCTGCGCGCGGCACATATCAAAGTCGTCGTGGTTTGATCTGCCATTTGGGAATTATCGCGGAGGAACAGTTGGTAGATTTGAAAGCAGGAATGGGCGCTCACACCATCGCGGAGATTCTTTCGGAACCTGCCACGTGGAAATCGTGCCTCAAGGCCATGGAGCAGACCGGCGAGCTGCAATCGCTGAATGAGAAACTTCCCAAAAGCGTCGAATGGGTGTTCATCGGCTGCGGATCGAGTTTCTATCTGGCCCAGGCTGCGGCGGCCGCCTGGACGATTTTGACGGGCGAGAAATCCCGCGCGATGCCGGCATCCGAAATCACGCTGTTTCCCCAATTATTTCCAGCGGCGTGCCAGCCCGTGCTGATTACTCGCTCCGGCTACACTTCGGAGGTCTTGCAGGCCGCTGAGTATCTGGAGGAGCGTCTTCATCTGCAAACTTTGGCGATTACTTGCGGCACGGGTACTCCCATCGAAAAGATCGCCTCATACTGCATCAAGCTGGCCGCCGCGGACGAAAAAAGCACCGTGATGACGCGGTCCTTTACTTCGATGCTGATTACGCTGCAGTCGCTCGCGGCAATTCGTGGGGATCGCCGCGACTTTCTCGATGCGCTGCGCACGCTCCCTGATCAGGTCGCCGGCCGTTTGAACGCCTTTCACAGCACCATCAAGTCGCTGGCGGATTCGCGCGCCTTTGCGGACTATGTATTCCTCGGGCAGGGCCCGTTTTTCGGAATCGCGCAGGAATCCATGCTGAAAGTGAAAGAGATGTCCTGTTCCTACGCGCAGTGCTTTCACACCCTCGAGTTCCGGCACGGCCCGAAAGCGATCGTCAGCCCGGAGACGCTGATCACCTTCATCATCAGCGAAACAGGATTCGCTGCGGAAGTTTCGGTTCTCGAGGAAATCAAAAAACTGGGCGCAACGACGCTCGCGATTTCCAATGTTGGTGATTCCACCATTCGCCGCGCCGCCGATTACTTTGTCGAACTATCTCTCGACGTGCCGGAAGCAGCGCGCGCCGCCGCCAGCGTGATTCCCGGCCAACTGCTCGGCTTTTACACCGGAATCAAGAAGGGTTTGAATCCTGACGAGCCTCGCAACTTGTCCCGCGTAGTAATGCTGGAAACCAAATAACAGGGGCCGCCAGAATGCCGCTTGATGTTTGCGTGGTCGGCGAGATTAACCCGGACTTGATTCTTTACGGCGTGCCGGCGCAGCTGAAGCCGGAAGAGGAATCGCTGATCAACGGATTCCGGCTGACGCTGGGAAGTTCATCCGCCATTTTCGCGCACAATCTTGCGGTGCTGGGCACGCGCGTCGGCATGGTTTCAAAAATCGGCGCGGATTCGCTCGGCAAAATGGCATTCGACTGGCTCGCGAATGCCGGCGTGGATTTGACGCGTGTGCGTGTCGCGCCGAGCGGCCCTACCACCGGCCTTACTGTTATTCTTGCGCAGCCCACGCATCGCTTCATCCTCACGTATCCCGGCACCATGTTTGAATTCAGTCACGCCGATCTGGATCTCGATTATATTTTTTCCGCGCGGCACCTGCACCTTTCGTCCTACTTCCTGCACCGGGCCCTGCGCCCTCGCATCGCTGAGTTGTTTCGCGCAGCCAAGGCCAAGGGCCTTTCCACCTCGCTGGACACCAACGATGATCCGGAAGGTAAGTGGGGAGGCGATTTACTGGAGGTCCTGCCGTTTGTTGACATATTCTTCCCGAACGAGCGCGAAGCAAAAAAAGTCGCGGGCACCGATGACTTGCAGCAAGCGATCGATAAACTCGCTCAGCTTTGCCAATTCGTCGTCGTAAAACTTGGCTTGCACGGGGCTGTCGCGCGAAAAGGCGCCGAAGAATGGCGCCGAGCCGGGCTGCGCGTGGCATCGGTGGATCCGGTCGGCGCCGGCGACAGCTTTGACGCCGGTTTCATTCATCGCTACTTGCAGGGAGCGACGCCGCAGCAATGTCTCGATTACGCGGACGTGGCCGGAGCGTTTTCAACCACGTGCGAAGGCGGGACCGAAGCTTTTAAGGATCGCAACAAGGTCGAAGCATTTTTTCGTGAACACTTGCAGTCGCGTTAAGCGCAATCCGCCAGCGATCCTCTGCCCCGCGTTATTCCTTCGTGGCTTTTATCAGCAGATGATCGGTAAAGCTAGCCTTCAGTTTTGCATCCGGCGCAGTCACTTCTCCCAGATCCTTGCCGTTGACGTAATCCATCACGCGGTATTTGCCCGCAACGAGCCCGCGCAGTTCGATTTCTCCAGACCACGAAGCCGTTGCGGTCTTAGCAGCGCCCGCAGCCGGTTGCGGCGCAAAGAACGCGTAGTACATCGCGCCATCCTTTTCGATGGCGTATCCCTCCGGAAAATCATAGCCGTAAACATAAAGATCGCGGAACGTGCCGCGGGAAAGCATGTTCTCGTTATAGAGACCGATCCACTTTTTCCAGTACTCCTCTTTTTGCGGCGTCAGATAGACGTCCGACAGTTTCGGCCCGTAATTTGGCCACGCGAATTTTGTGCCCACCACGCCGCCGGTGCCGATCGTGGATGCGAAGTCAGAACCTAGATCCTTCTCATTTCCGTTCGGGTTCGCGATGCGGGTCAATTCCACATGATCGCCGTACACGGCAGCGTTCGGGCCCATCAGCGCTTTGTACATTTTCACGCGCTGCCGCACCTGCACGGAACCCACCGGATCGGCCGTCACCGCTTGATCCAGATAACGCAGCCATGCAATGCTGGGCGGCGTGCCGCACGGGCAGCTCTGTGTCACGCTATCCGGCTTCAGCGCGCGCGTGGTGTCGAAGATCGTTTTGTAGATATCGCCCATCGCGTAAACCGAATCGTACGGCGTTTTATGATGGTGCTTCGGGTTGTAGCAGGCCGGCACGCTGTAAATGTTGTCCAGCTTGTGCCCGTCAAAATCCCAATCCTTTATGAATTTTTCGGTCAGTTGCTTGTAGTACGCGCGCACCTCCGGGACGGCCGGGCACAGCGTCGCCAAATTCCGCGTCATGCGCGCGGGCTTGCCGTTCTTATCCAGAATCAGCCAGTCCGGGTGCTGTTTCACCACGTCCGAGACGCCGTACGCATGCGATTCATATCCCGGCCCGCCATCCTCCACGGCCAGCGGCAGCCACCACAGTTGCACTTTGATTCCCTGTTGGTGAAATTGCCGGACCATCTTTTGCATTTCGCCGTCGGGAAAAGTGTCGCTACGCGGCTGCCAGTCGCCGTAGTTGTTGAACCAGCGGTCATCCAGAGTCGCCCAGTGAATTCCGAATTCCTTGAGCTTGGGAATTGTCCCCAGCATTTGCGCCGGAGTCACATCGGCCAGGTATCCCCACCCGCACCAGGCCACCGCGTAGTCTTCGCTATTGGTGGTGGGCCGCTTCAAGCCTTCGCCGTCGATCACGTCGGAATAAATTCGCAGCGGCTCGTAATAATCTCCGGAATAGACCGCGATAAATGTCTCGGGACTCGCGTACACTTCGCCCGGCTGCAACGCGTTCTCGGGAGTGAGGTGGACGCTGGCATCCACGTGCCCGTCAGATTCTGTTTTCACTGGGACCGAAAGCACCAGGGGCAGCGTCTCGACGTGGCCGATCGCTTCTCCCACGGTCTTTGTCCAGAACGCGACAACGGGAATCCCGCCGCCCACGCGACCCAGGTCTCCCTTCACTTCCACCACGGAACCCATCTGATTTTCTTGCGAGAATTTCTTCGGAACTTCAAATACGTTTTCTCTGCCCCACTCGATGCTCGATCCGTAGAACGACCACATATCATTGGGAGCGGCTGCCGGATCGGCCAGCGAAGCATTGAAGCGGTGGCGATCGAGGTCAACCGCGTCTAGCTTCAATTCATTCTTGCCTGAATTTCGAATCGAAACGGACACCAGCGCGACGCTTGGAAATTCGTCGTACACTTCCACCACCAGCGTTTCTTCCAGATCAGCCGCGGAGTTCTTGCCGGTTAGTTCGATGCGTTTTCCTCTCGTTCCTAGCTGTCCGTGAGGTGCGGAAATCTTCGGATGCGCGACGTCGAACACCACATCCGGCAAATTCTTTGCGCCCGCCGTCACCGCGACGCCGGAAGCGCCTGCAGCGTCATCCAGCGAAAGCTTGCGGCCGTTGCTCACCAGACTCGCAGCCACGTACCCGTTCGGCGCGATCGCGAATTCAGCCGCGGGAGAATTCACCAGCACGCCGGTCGCACTCGCGCTCACTTGCACCTGCGATTCGGGTGCTGGGGCGGGCGGAGCGCTCACCGCTGCTTCCTTACCGCATCCGTTCGCAAGTAGCAGCAATCCAGCGACAGCGAGCGGCAAGCTCGCGAGGCTCCAGGTAAACTGCGGCCGTGCTCGTTTGCCGAAGAGCGCCAGGATCATGGTTCCCTCGTTACAAAAAGAAGTAAAAAGCTATATTTCGTAACATAACGATACTTGCGCAATATCTCACATCAAGGACCTACAAGCCACTAAAAATGCCGTCGCGAAATAAAGCGCGCCAGACGGCGATCCCGCATTTAAGCCTGCCTTTCAATCGGGCGCTTTTGTATTATCCAAGCTGCGTAAATCGCCACGAGGGTATAAGCCTTTGCAGAATCGCATCCGCGCCGCAAGCCCGAACAAACTCGTCCTGGGCGTTGATATCGGCGGCACGAAAGTCGCCGTTGGCCTGGTGAACGCGCGTGGCCAGATTCTGCACGCCGCGCGCGCCGCGATGGTTGCGCGCGGCAGCGCCGAGCAGGGATTTCACGCCGTGCTGCGCGCTATAGATGGCGTGATGCCTCGCGTGCGCGCGGCACAGGCGCGCGTACCAGCAATCGGCGTGTGCGCGCCAGGATGGGTAGATAGCGAACAAGGAGTGCTGCTCAGCGCCACGAACTTGCCATGCTGGCGAAACTTTCCCTTGGCGCGAAGGATCGAAAGACATTACGGCTTGCCCACCCGGCTCACCAATGACGCCAGTGCGGCGGCGCTCGCCGAAGCAAAATGGGGCGCCGGCGCCAAATATGCAAGCATCTTTTACGTGAGCTTGGGAACCGGCATCGGCACGGCGATGGTCCGCGGGGGAGAGATTTGCCACGGACGAGCCGGCGGCGGCTGTGAAGGCGGCCACATGAGCATCAACTTCAACGGGCCGCTCTGCGGCTGCGGCAAGCGCGGGTGCGTGGAGATGTACGCCTCCGGCACCGCAATTTCCACACGCGCGCGCGGCCTGCTCCGCCAAAGCCGCTACAACCATTCGCAAATCCTGAAAATGGCTGGCGGAAATATTTCCAACGTAACCGCGGAGGCCGTAAACAAAGCCTCGCGGCGCGGCGACAAACTAGCGGAGCAAATTCTGGAAGAAGCCTCCGACCATCTGGCCATCTGGCTCGGCAATATAATCGACTTGCTGGAGCCGGAAGTAATCATCGTGGGCGGCGGCATCGGCCGCCTGATGACGTCTTATCGCACCCGCATCAGGCGAACTCTCCAGACCTGGGCAATCAATCCAGGCGCGCATCGCGTGCCCATTCTGAATGCGCGTTACGGATCGCAATCAGCTCTGGCAGGAGCCGCCGCGCAGTGGCTCGCGCCGACGCAGCGATTCGCCTCGCAGTCCAAGCGCTAGAAACTCTCTAACTCTCTGATTTGCCGCAGGTTCGTCCGCGCGGCGAATCATCCGGGAGTTGCATCTGCGGCGTGCGGGCGAAACACTTTGAAACCAAACCCGCCCCTGTCTCGTCGGAATATAATGCGTGTTAAATTTACCCCTAAGTGGTCGCCCCTGGAGGCAGTCCACGCGTCGCTGATCTAACCGCTGGGTAACAATCGACATCCTTTTGGCCGATGTCATCAGGGTAAAGAGGCAAGTCGCGCGCTAAAGGTTGAATCATCGAATGAGGGAGCAAAGTGCCGGATAATATTTCCAAGATCGGAAGTTCTCACAGCGACACCACAAGCACAGCGGCGCCCTCTACAGGTTCCGCAGCGAAACCGCGGCCGAGCGCGCCTGAATACGTCGCCAAGAGCCGCAGTCATGCATGGATCTGGATCGTGGTGATTCTGATCCTGGGCATCGGCGGCCTCACGTATTACCGCAAACAGCAGGCAGCAGAGGCCGCCGCGAAAACGAAAGCGGCCCTCGCCAATCGCAGCGTCCCGATTACCACCGCGACCGTCACCACCGGCCCCATCGGCATTTATATCAACGCTCTGGGAACCGTCACTCCCGTTTACACCGCCACCATCACCAGTCGCGTGGATGGACAAATCGTCAGTGTGAATTACACCGAAGGCCAGATGGTTCACAAGGGCGACCTTTTGATCCAAATTGATCCCCGCCCCTATCAAGCCGCCTTAACCCAGGCCGAAGGCACGCTGGCTCACGACGAAGCCCTGCTCAGCGAAGCGCGCATTGATCTGGACCGTTACCAGCTGGCATTCAATCGCAATGCCATCGCTAAACAGCAGCTGGACGACCAAACGCAAACCGTCAAGCAATATGAAGGTTCCGTGAAGAACGACCAAGGCACCGTAGCCAGCGCGACCACCAATCTTGACTATGCCAGCATTAAAGCGCCGATTAACGGCCGCGTCGGTCTGCGCCTGGTAGATCCAGGAAATATCGTCACCGCCGGCAGCACCACGGCTCTCGTGGTGATCGCGCAATTGCAACCGATCACCGTAATTTTCAGCGTGGCCGAAGACTATCTGCCCCAGATTCAAAAGCAGCTGCGCCAGTCGGCAAAAATGTCGGTGGACGCATTCGATCGCAACCAGCAAACCAAGCTGGCCTCCGGCAAACTGCTGACCCTGGACAATCAGATTGACACCACCACCGGCACCGTAAAATTGAAGGCCATCTTCGAGAACGCCGATACCGCTCTGTTCCCGAACCAGTTTGTGAACGCCCGGCTGCTGGTGGATACGCAGCAGAATGCCACGTTGGTTCCAGCGGCGGCCATTCAACGCAATGCCCAGGGCGCGTTCGTGTATGTCGTGAAGTCCAATCAGACCGCCGCGATTCAGACCGTCACGATCGGTACCACCGACGCCGGTAACGCTGCCGTGCAAGGCGTGAATTCCGGCGATGTGATTGCGATCACTGGATTCGACAAACTCCAGGATGGCGTGAAGGTCTCAGTGCAAAAGCCGGCGGGAGCGGGCAACGGTTCCGCGAACGCCTCCTCCGGAAACGACACCGGAAAAAACTCAGCAAGTAACGCATCAGGCCAACAATCGCCCGGCAGCGGGGGAAATCGTCCGTGAATCCGTCTCGCCCATTTATCGTCCGGCCGGTCGCGACTTCGCTCTTAATGGCCGCGATTCTTCTCGCCGGATTCGTGGGGTTCACGCAGCTGCCCGTCTCGGCGTTGCCCGAGGTGGATTACCCCACGATTCAGGTAGTGACGTTTTATCCGGGCGCGAATCCAGACGTAGTGGCTTCCGCGGTCACGGCTCCACTCGAGCGGCAGTTTGGCCAGGTCCCCGGCCTCAGCCAGATGACGTCCACCAGCTCCGACGGCAGCTCCGTGATCGTCCTGCAGTTTTCGCTCGACCTGAATATTGACGTCGCCGAGCAGGAAGTGCAGGCCGGCATCAACGCCGCGCAATCCTATCTGCCCGCGGATCTGCCCACGCCGCCGATTTACAGCAAGACCAATCCCGCGGACACGCCGATCCTCACTCTGGCGCTGACGTCCAAGACGATTCCGCTCTCGCAAATGGAAGACCTTGCAGACACGCGCCTCGCGCAAAAAATCGCCCAGCTGCCGGGCGTGGGCCTGGTGAGCATCAGCGGCGGTCAAAAGCCCGCGGTGCGCGTGCAAGTGAATCCCACCGCTCTTTCTTCCTACGGGATTAATCTGGAGGACGTCCGCACCGCGCTGCAAGCGACCAGTTTGAATTCCGCCCTGGGGAATTTCGACGGCCCGCACCAGGATTATCAAATCAACGCGAACGACCAGCTCCTGACCAGCCAGGAATTCGCAAACGTGGTGGTCGCCTACCACAACGGTTCGCCGGTGCGCCTCTCAGACGTCGCGCGCGTGGTGGACGACGTGGAAAACGTCCGCCAAGCCGCCTGGATGAACGAAACGCCTGCGGTGATCGTCAACATCCAGCGGCAACCCGGCGCCAACATCATTCAGGTGGTGGATCGCGTCAAGGCTCTGTTGCCTTTACTGCAAAGCAATTTGCCTGCCGCCGTGCACGTCACCGTGCTGACGGATCGCACCGTCACCATTCGCGCGTCGGTGAAGGACGTGGAATTCGAATTGCTTCTCACCGTGGCGCTGGTCGTCATGGTCATCTTCCTATTCTTGCGCAACGTGCGCGCCACCATCATTCCCAGCGTCGCTGTTCCACTTTCGCTGGTAGGCACGTTCGGTGTGATGTACCTGGCGGGCTATAGCCTGAACAACCTCACGCTCATGGCTCTGACCATTTCCACCGGCTTCGTCGTGGACGATGCCATCGTCATGATCGAGAACATCGTGCGCTATATCGAAGAGGGCGATGATCCGCTGCGCGCGTCCCTGCTGGGTTCCGAACAAATCGGATTCACGATCGTCTCGCTCACGATTTCCTTGATCGCCGTCTTGATTCCGTTGCTTTTCATGGGAGACATCGTCGGCCGTCTTTTCCGTGAATTTGCCATCACGCTCAGCGTCACGATTCTGGTTTCCGCCGTAGTCTCTCTCACGCTGACGCCCATGATGTGCTCGCGCCTGTTGAAACACGATCCCGAAGCTCAGAACGGTCGTTTCTACAAGCTGTCCGAGCGCGGCTTTCAGGGCGTCATTGATTTCTACGGCCGCACCCTGAAGTGGGTCTTGAAACATCAGGTGGCCACGCTGGTGGTGGCCGTCGCCACGCTTGTTCTCACCATCATTCTTTACGTCATCGTGCCCAAGGGTTTCTTTCCGGTGCAGGATACCGGCATCATTCAAGGCATCTCCGAAGCCACCGAATCGATTTCCTTCCCCTTGATGGCCCAGCGGCAGCAGCAGCTCAGTGCCATCATCCTGAAAGACCCCGCCGTGGACAGCCTTTCATCCTTCATCGGAATTGACGGCACCAATACCACGCTCAATAGCGGACGAATTCTGATTAACCTGAAGCCGCTGGAGGAGCGGCTCATCAATGCGTCGGAGGTGATTCGCCGCCTGCAGCCCGAACTCGAAAAAGTGGATGGCATCACGCTCTATATGCAGCCGGTGCAGGATTTGACGGTGGAAGATCGCGTGAGCCGCACGCAGTATCAATACACGCTGGAAGATCCTGATTTGAACGAGCTGAACGATTGGACCGCCAAGCTCGTCGCGAAGCTAAAGCAAATTCCCGAACTGCGCGACGTGGCCACCGACCAGCAGACCGGCGGCCTTGCGGCGGCTCTGGTAATCGATCGCGTGACTGCTTCGCGCATGGGCATCACGCCTTCCGCCATCGATCAAACGCTCTACGACGGATTTGGCCAGCGGCAAGTGACCACGCTGTACACGCAGCTGAATCAGTATCACGTGATTCTGGAAACCATGCCGGACTTCCAGAAAAATCCGTCCAAGCTGCAGGACATTTACGTGCGCTCAGCGCTCGCTTCCAATTCATTGACCACCTCTCCCACCTCCAACAGCAACGTGGTCACCTCCAGCACCGCTTCCGGCAATGCCAATTCGTCTCCCAGCCCCGCAGCCACCAAGGCCGGGGGAGCTTCCGGCTCTGCTAATCCCACGGCGGTCTCCACGCCCAATGGAGCCGCGGTGCCGCTCAGCGCGTTCACCCATTTCGAATCCAGAACCGCGCCATTATCAGTGAATCATCAGGGACAATTCCCGGTGGTCACCATCT
>Ga0209038_10000582_pt1 | contig 10974 bp, 8 predicted proteins | sample BogFormECP03_OM3_FD_188237 | JGI IMG/M metagenome (GOLD analysis project Ga0209038, IMG submission 188237) | Bog forest soil microbial communities from Calvert Island, British Columbia, Canada - ECP03_OM3 (SPAdes) (version 2) | ecosystem: Environmental > Aquatic > Freshwater > Wetlands > Bog ...
GGCGCTGGAGCCGTTGACGAGCGGGGCGGGGGACGGGACGGCTGCACCTGCGGATTCGGAGACTTTGTTTTTGTTGTCGCGGGCTTATCGCTGCGCGGGGCAGGATGAAAAGGCGGCGGCGACTTTGGAGGAATTTGAGAAATCGTCGCAGAGCGACCGGACTACCAAGGAAAATCAGACGCAGGCGAAGCATCTGGTGCAGCAGGCGGACGAGTTGGCGATGAAGAATGATTTCGCGGGGTCGCTTGCGGTGTTGCAGCAGGCCATTGCGATGGACGCGACTTATCCTGGGGCTTACGCGCAACTGGCGAAACTTTATTATTCGTCGGGGGAGATCGAGAAGGCGAACGACGCGATTGGGCAGGCGCTGGCGCGGGCGCCTTATCATCCGGAATATTTGTACGTGCAGGGGAAGATTTTGGAGAAGCAGGGGAAGATGGATGATGCGCTGGCGGCGTTTCAGCAGACCGTGCTGGTGAATCCGAAGGAGTCCGACGCTTATTTTGAGATGGGGGGGATTTACCAGCAGCGGGGGGAGCGGGCGAAGGCGCGGGCGGCGTTCGCGAAGGCTGTGGAGATTTCGCCGGACGATCCGGATTACAAGCGGGCGCTGGCGGGTTTGAATGGTGGCGGGCTGTGACGTCTTAGCAGGACTGCTTCACCGGGAACGTCAGAGGCAACGTCAAAGACGCCCGCCTGAAAAGAAAAAGCAGGCGGCCGCTACAAAATCAAAAAGAACTGCAGAAGCAATGCAACGACAACGGCAAAGTCAGAGGCCCCCGTCCCGCTTTGCGGGATGGGGGCTACAAATTCAATTTCCTACCAAGATTCTCGCGTTGGCTGGCGGCTCCGTGCATCGGCTTGCTTCCTGCTGGCTTCTCTGGCGAAGAATTTTGAATCTGGTAAAATCCGATGCCTATGCGACTTCCGAAGAGTTTGATTTTCGCTGCAGTTGCTGCTGTTGCTGCGGTTGTAGCTGTTGCTGCGTCGCTGCATGCGCAGAAGCCTGCTGAAAGCGTGGCGGCGCGGGTGGCGGCGCAGAACGCGATATTCGAGGAGCAGTTCGAATCCGACCTGCGGAATTTTCCGGAGCGCGCGACGGCGTACGGGGATTATCGCTACAACGATAAGCTTGCTGACTATTCGCTGGGCGCGATCGCGGAGCGCCACAAAACGGATGAGGCGTTTCTGGCGAAGCTCGAGGCCGTTCCCACCGCTGGTTTTCCGGATCAGGATCAGCTTTCGCATGACGTGATGGCGCGGGTGCTGCAACAGCGCATCGCGGATTTCAATTTGAAAGAATATGAGATGCCGATCAATCAGCAGAACGGCGTCCACACCAGTTTGGCCGACCTGCCGCTTTCGGTTCCGCTGGATTCGGTGCAGCACTATGAGGATTATGTGGCGCGGCTGCAGCAAATTCCGCGCGTGTTAAATGAGACTAGCGATGTGATGCGCGCGGGAATGCGCGACAAACTGATGCCCGTGCGTTTTCTGCTGGAGAAAATTCCGGTGCAGTGCGACGGAATTATCGAAGCGGACCCGTTTCTGCTGCCGACGCGGAAATATCCGGCGGACATTTCGGCGGACGAGCAGAAACGGCTGACGCAGGAGATTACGGACGAGATTAATAAGGATGTGATTCCGGCGTATCGCACGTTTGCCGCATTTGTGCGCACGGAATACGCGCCGCAGGGGCGGACGGCGCTGGCGGTGACTTCGCTGCCGGACGGCGAGAAGCGCTACCAAAACGATATTTACGGGCGCACCACAACGCACATGACGGCGGAGGAAATACATCAGCTCGGGCTGCGGGAAATCGCGCGCATCGAGGGCGAGATGACGGCGATTACGAAGAAGGAAGGGTTCGCCGACCTGGCTTCGTTCCGCGCAGCGATCGCGAAAAATCCGAAATATAAACCGGCCAGCGCGGAACAGATTCTCGAGGATTTCCGGCGTTACATCGCGGAGATGCAGCCGAAGCTGCCGGAGCTTTTCACTTTGCTGCCGAAATCGCCGGTGACGGTGGAGGCGATTCCTGCGTTTCAGGCGGCTGCGGCGACGCATTACGTGACGGGGACTCCGGATGGGAAGCGGCCGGGGCGCGTGGTGGTGGCGACATCGGATTTTGCGAACCGATCGCTGGTGGGCGATGAGGCGATCGCTTACCACGAGGGGATTCCCGGGCATCATTTGCAGCTTTCGGTGCAGCAGCAGTTGACCGGGTTGCCGAAGTTCCGGCTGCATGGGCTCGGGTTCAACGCTTACACCGAAGGATGGGCTTTGTACGCGGAGCAGCTGGGGAAGGAAGTGGGGCTCTACCAGGATCCGGTTTCGGATTACGGGCGGCTTTCGTCGGAATTATTTCGCGCGGTGCGTTTGGTGGTGGATACGGGGATTCATGCGAAGGGATGGACGCGCGAGCAGGTGGTGGAGTTTTTCCGCAAGTCTGGCGCCGTGGATGAACCGACAATTCAGTCGGAGACGGATCGGTATATTGCCTGGCCGGCGCAGGCGCTTAGTTACAAATTGGGGCAACTGAAGATCCGTGAGCTGCGCGAGCGTGCGCGGCAAGAATTGGGCGCGAAGTTCGACATACGGACTTTTCACGATGAAATGATCAATGGCGGGACTTTGCCGCTGGATCTGCTGGAAGCGCGGACTGATAAATGGATCGCTGAACAAAAATCGAGGTGACGTCAGCTGCAAGCGGCGATGAGGAACTTTCCGCGCGGCTTCGAGCGCGATCGCCAGGTCTTGCACGCCACACGCCTTTCTTTTTGATCGCGTAACCCTCCCAGCATGAAAATTTAGTTGCCGGGTGCCGAGCGCACCGCGTTCCAGGGTGCGTGCTGCCCGTGCACTCCGTACATCCCCGACATTGTGTTCCCCTGGATCTGGCCGCGGAACGTGAGCACGTCGCGCGTATGCGTGCTGAATTCGATGTGATGAACGTTCACGAAGCCTTCAATTGCGCCAGACTGATGCGGGCCCTTGAAGTGTCCGGAAAGCTGCGAGCCGAATTGCTGGATTTGTACGAACTTTGTGGAACCGCCGGGCTGGTCAATGTTCTGCGCGTATATTGTCCAGCTTCCCGAAGCGTTGTCCGGCCCCGGTCCGGACGGCTCCTGCTGGGCGTCCTGCCTACTGTTGGCAAAGTCCGCCGCCGCACGAAGCTCCACATCTGCCTGCGCCAAAAAATCCTTCGCTTTCTGCGCGTGACCACCCAGTTGATCGTTGTTCGCGCTCTGCGCCATATCAATACGTTGGTATGCATCCACGATATCGCCTTGCGCCGCAGCAAGGTTCCCGTGCCGGTCAGGATCGATGTTCACTACGGGCTGTGGCGGCGATTGCGGTGCCTGCGCATCCTGCGCGCCCAATATCGGGCCTCCCAGCACCGCGCAAAGTAGCACACCGCTAACTATTATTTTCTTCACGTTTATGTTCTCCCGACTCGTCCTGCCTCGTCGCCCGATCTAATCCCACACTGCGATCACGATTCGGCCATCATCTCCGATCACCAGCATCAGACGATTCGGATCAGAATCCAGCTTGCCAATTCCTTCGGTAGGTCTTACCACGTGCAACATCTTCGGCAGAGTTTCCTCGTGAATCACATCGCCGGAGCTCACGTTTGCCGGCGGAGTTTCGCCCTTCGCCACGAAGTACTTGCCCACGCAGTCGGTGCAATCGCGCGGCGGTGGCGGCGCCTCGGCATAGCCCGGTATCGCCTTCAGCGTGACGCGATTCGTCGCCCCATGCACGCGCACGCCCTTGAACGGATGCCCGGGCTCGAGGGTGAAAACTGCTTCGATCACCGGGCTCTTGGAGGGCGACGTGGAATCCGTGGGCGCTTTTGCGACGAATGCCAGATCCAAAAATCCATCCGGCGGAATTCCGTGAGTAAGCGGAACTAATTCCGCATCTTCCCAACCGTCGGTGCTGGTGATGCCGCGCACTCGAATCACGTCTAGCCTGGGTCCGTGTGTGCTGCTCAGCGCCTCGACGCTCGTCACCCAAAGCACGGGCGCGACTTTCGGCTCCTCCGGCGAAGGCTGCTCCGGCTCGCCCGATTCGTCTGGAGGAGCCCCGTTCTGAGCCGTTGGCGGCGCTTGACCTTTGCTCGGAACAGCGGAGCCCGCCTGCGCAAACGCAGAACCACTAAAGAGACAAACGCTAAATACCACCGCTGCAATCATCCATTTTTTCATCGCAAACCTCGCTGAGTCGGATGCATTCCTACATCCGGAGTATCGAATCCTAATTTCCTCAGGCCTTCCCAAGCGCCTGCAAAGCCATCGATGCCATTAATACGCGCGCTGAAACTTTTCCGCCCCGCCCGCCGCTGCAAGCTGCGCCCCGCGCGCGATCGCGCCCTCAATGCCTCCCTCCAGGCGATCCAGCGCCTGCAGGATCAAATCTGTCGGTACAATCTGCACCAAGCCGCAGAACGCGGTGCGGCTGGTCGCAAAGCTTCCGTTCTCCGCGAGCTTGTTCACGGGCGCTCCACCGCCGCACACCGAAAAATACTCGCACTCCTTGCGGCACATTTCCACGCCCGCGCTGATGTCGCGCTTCATGGCCTCCATCGCCGGGCTTCGCAGCATGGCTTGCAGCGAATCCGTCAAAACATTTCCCACGATGTAATCGTTGTACTCAGCGCTCTTGTAACCCAGCAGTTCCGGCGAAAAACTGGAAACGTTCCCATGGCAATCAATGTTCACCATGCCAAAAGGTTCCACTTGCGCATTTTCCGCGCGGGTCTGCTCCGGCCGGAAAATTCGTGGGATCATCCCGTCAATCTCGCGAATGAACTGAATCCGCGTGCTCTTCCGGGACAAAGTCCAGAAGCGATCCAGAAAATGGCGGAAGCTGTCCGCGGCATTGCCGGCGGAAAGCAGGCCCGAAACATAAGTTCCCTCGGACTCCTCCACGTTGAAGCAGACGTCGTCAATTCCTTCGGAAACGTAGAAATCCAGCAGCTCCTCGGGCGCGCGCATGCTTTTTTCCGAAAGCACGGTGATCACATGGAAGGGAACTTTTTCGCGGCGCAGCAGCCGAATCCCGGCAATCGTGCGATCAAAAGTTCCTTTGCCGGCGCGGGTCACCCGGTTGGCATCGTGCAGTTCCCGCGGACCATCAATGCTGACGCCGACGCCGATGTGCCATTTCTTAATGAAGTCGCACCACTCCTGGTCAATCAGCATCCCATTGGTTTGAATGGAATGCTGCAATTGGATCCCGGCAGGTCGCAAAGCCTCAATGGCCTCGAAGGCGGCTTGATAATAAGAGGGCGGCAGCACGAGCGGTTCGCCCGCGTGCCAGATGACTGTGAGATAGGGGCTGCACCAGCCCGTCGCGAAGATTTTCTCGAATATCGTAATCGCCGTCTGCAAGGACATCACGGTTTTTGCGTCCCGCTGCGGCAGATAGCAATATTTACAGTTGATGTTGCAGAAAGGCGTCGGCTGCAGCACCACAGTGTGAATTAGCGGCGCAACATCGTGGGATGTTGCCATCTCTCGCCCCGGCGCAGACACCGCGGTTACCAGTTATGCCAGAAATTGTGCCAGTTGTGCCAGCCGCCATTGTGCCAGCCGTTTCCCCAGCCGCCATTTCCCCAGCCACCATTCCGCCAACCGCCATTGCGCCAGCCCCAGCCCCCGTTTCCCCAGCCGACGTGCCAGTTCGGCCATTCTCCCAGCATCGCGGCATCCCCCACCGATCCCTGCCGCTCCTTGAACTCCACTTCCGAAACTCCGGCGCGGATCTCGCTCAGGCGCTCGGCTACGCTCGCTATCGGTGCGTCGTCTCTTCGATTTATGGACGCAGGTTCCGCCTGCACGGTGGCCAGCAGCGCGGAAATTCCCAGAACACCCGCGGGGAGCAGCACAGCAAGTGCTTGTTTCATTCGGCTACGCACGGTCATTGGCAGGCTCCTGCAATTCTGGGCGAGAAGCTATCATTACGTGTATTTCTGGTCAACTTTTTTTTCGAATGCAACGCATCGCAAGTTAGTCAGCGGATCACGGTGCTGTTGCTCGATCACGTCAATGGTCGGACTGCTCGGGCGAGTGGCCGAGCCTTCCACCATGGGCGAACGATTGCGCCTAGTGCTTCCGCGCGGCGCATCCTCGCCCGACGGCGGCGGTTCGACTGCGGAGTGAGTTTACGTGCTTGCGGTTGCGATGATTATGCCGGCTGTGAGGATGAATGCTGCGCCTATTGGGATTGTTGGCGATGGGTTGAGCGGTGAGGAAGAAAGACAGCACGTAGGGGCCGAGCAGTTCGCCGAAGTCCCAGGGCGGCGAGTTGACCGTCCATCCCGACCGCAGAGACGCTGAGGACGCATACCCTTCGAAGCGGCACCGCCGCTTCTCAGGATGAATCGCGCTGTGCCGCGATTCAGAGAAAGGCGAAGGATTTTACACAGAGGGGAGGGAGGAACGGCGGAGGAAAATCTGAGAAAGACGGAGCGTTTACGGCGGCGGGTCCAATCCTTCGAAGCGGCACTGCTGGTTCTCAGGGGGAATCGCGGTGGGGCGCTTACCCTTCGAAGCGGCGCTGCCGCTTCTCAGGGTGAATCGCGCTTTGGCGCGATTCAGCGGACGAAGAAGTAGGCGGACATGGTTAGGCCTACTGCTACTACTATCCAGCGGACTTGGGTTTGGTTCATTTTTTGGGCGTAGTGGGCGCCGGCGTAGCCGCCGATCAGGCTTCCGGCGATCATGAGGAGGGCTTGGGGCCAGAAAATTGTTTTGGCGAGTATGAAGGTGATCATGGCGACGCCGTTGACTACGCTGACGAGCAGAACTTTTACTCCGTTCATGGCGTGGATATCTTCCATGCCTAGCAGGGCTAGCAGCGAGAGGACCAGGATGCCCACGCCGGCGCCGAAATAGCCGATGTAGATTGCGATTAGGAGTTCGAGGAAAAAGCCGGCGATGGTCAGGGGGCGGGAAGTTTTTCCGGCGGCGGCGCGGCGGCGGACCCAGGAGCTGATGCGCGGTCCAGCGAGGAAGAGCAAAGTGGCGGCCAGGAGCAGCCAGGGGATTAGATGGAGGAAAGTGGACTGCGGCGTGTTGAGCAGGATGCGGGCGCCTATGTATCCGCCGACGATGCCGGTGATTAGCAGCAGGGGGAGGAGGCGGCGGGCTTCGGGGGTGAAGGCGTTGCGGTAGGCTACGGTGCTGGCGATGGTGCCGGGGAAGAGGGCGGCGGTGTTGGTGGCGTTGGCGGCGATGGGGGCCATGCCGGTGAAAAGCAGGGCGGGGAAGGAAATGAAAGTGCCGCCGCCGGCGACGGCGTTGAGCAGGCCGGCGATGAGCGCGGCGAAGAAGAGGAGAAGTGAGTGCGAAAAGGGCACGCGAGAGAATAACACTGGCGGCGGGTGGGGAAAAAGGCAGTGGCTAGTGACGAGTGATTAGTGGCTAGAAAAATGCGCGGGTGCGGATCGGCGCCGGCGCTCGCGGCGGACTTGGCGGACACGAAAAAAGAAAATGCCCCTTTTGGGCGCGGGCTGCATCTAACGTGACAGAGGCTGAAGTGGGGCTGGATTGGGGCATGCTGGCGGCAATCGGGCCGCGCGTCTTCTGTATTCATTGAGCTGTAGATGGATTTATGAGTTCCTCCACGCAAACCGCTTTGAAGCCATTTCCGGTGAAGAAAGCTTTACTTATTGATGCGGATGAGCCGACGCGGGCGTACCTGGCCAACATTCTGAATCCCGGCGAATGGAGCATACGGCACGCGCCGGACCATCAGACGGCGCTGGAATTGGCGCGTGGTACGCACTTCGACCTGATCCTGACGAGCGAGAAAACCTCGGGAAGAGATGATATTGAATTGCTGCGGAGGTTGCGCTTGGCGCGACCGCACACTTGTTTGATTATTCTGACGGATGAGAGCGCGCCTTCTTATGTGATTGATTCGATGCGGGAACACGCGTTCAGCTATTTTTCGAAACCGTTTTCGCTGGACGCGCTGGCGGAAATGGTGCAGCTGGCGACGGAGGCTCCTTGCTGGGACGACGGCATCGAGGTGGTGTCTGCGACGCCGGAATGGATACGGTTGATGGTGCGGAGTGACCGGCAGACGGCGGACCGGCTGGTCCAGTTTCTGCACGAGATCGTGGATTTGCCGGAGGTGGAGAGTAATGCCGTGGCGATCGCGTTTCGCGAGATATTGCTGAACGCGATGGAGCATGGGGCGAAATTCCAGTCGGACCAGTACATGGAGATTTCGTATGTGCGCGCGCGGAATATGGTGCTGTGCCGCATCAAGGATCCGGGCAAAGGATTTACGTTGGACGAAATAGAGCATGCGGCGGTGGCGAATCCGCATGGCGATCCGGTTCGTCACGCGGCGTACCGGCAGGAGAGAGGGATGCGGCCGGGCGGGTATGGGATTTTGCTGGCACAGAAATTGGTGGATGAGCTGATTTACAATGAGGATGGGAATGAAGCGCTGCTGGTGAAGTACCTCGATGGCGGCGGGATGGAGCATTAGGCTGCAAGCGTAATTATTCAGGGATTTCTTCTTGGGCGTTGCGGAACGGGCCGCGAGAGAAGCGGCGCTGCGATATGTTGCGAAGATCAACGGCGCCCACCTGAGGGTAGCCGCTACAACGGCAGAACGAAAAGCAAAGGAGCCGGCGAGACGCCTGCCTGCCGGCAGTCAGGCCGGCGCTACGAAGAACTAGGCGCCACGATTTTGCGATCGTGGCGCCTTTTCCTTTGCTGGCGGTTTCTTGCGCCTGCTTCGTTCAACTCGGGAGGCCGGCGAGAGTCGCTGGTGGAGATGCCGCAGAATCGTCGAGAATTCACCTGATTTTGCGGCGGAGAAAAGCGTAGTATTTGAGGTCGCGATTTCGGAGAGACGGGCGCGCGAGGTAGCGGGGTCGTTTCGGGGCCGGGATTTCGATTGCAGTGTTGAGCGCAAAATTCGGATCGAGGGGAGAAGTTCGAGTGCGCAAAATTATTGGAGTGTTTTTGTGTGTGATTGTGGCAGCGATGGCGCTGACATACTCCGAATCCACGCGGGCGCGAATGGCGCCGCAAGCGGCGGCGACCGAAGGGCAGGCGGCGTGGGATAAGTTGGCCGATGAATATTACGATGAGGTGTATTTCAAGTTCGCTCCCAGCAACGGCACGGCCGCGGGGCTCCATCAATATGACGCGCAGCTGGAGGATTTTACGCGCGCGGGAATTGATGCAAATGTTGCCGCGCTGCATACCTTCGAGAAACGCGTGGAGGCCGTGGATCCGAATGGCCTGGACGAAACGCGCGCTGCGGACCGCGAGCTGGTGCTTGCGAACATCCGCGGCACGTTGCTGACGCTGGAAACCATTCGGCCGTGGGAGAAAAATCCGGATACCTATTCGAGCGGGATCAGCAACAGCGTGTACGTGATCATGATCCGGAAGTTCGCTTCGGCGGATGAGCGGCTGCGGTCTGTAGTGGCGCGCGAAGAGAAAATGCCGGAGGTGTTTGCGGCGGCGCACGCGAATCTGAAGAATCCGCCGCGGATCTACACCGAAATCGCGCTGGAGCAGCTTCCGGGCATCATCAGTTTCTTTCAGAATGACGTGCCGGCGGCTTTTGCGAGCGCGAGCGACCCGGCGGTGAAGGCCGCATTCGCGAAATCGAATGGCGTGGTGATTGCGGATTTGCAGAGCTACGCGGCGTGGCTGAAGGCGGATGTGCTGCCGCGGTCGAAGGGGGATTTCCGCATCGGCGCGGAGACGTTTTCGAAGAAATTATTGTACGACGAAATGGTGGATACACCGCTGGACCAGCTGTTGGAAATCGGCCGGGCGGATTTGCACAAGAATCAGGCGGAGTTCAAACGCGTGGCTGCAGAGTTGGAGCCGAACAAATCAACGAGCGAAGTGCTGGCGGAATTGATGGCGGACCATACCGCGCCGGATCATTTGCTGCAGAGTTTTCGCGACACGTTCGACGGGCTGATTTCTTTTATTCGAACGAAGCACATCATTACGATTCCATCCGACGTGCGGCCCATTCTGCAGGAGACGCCGCCATTCATGCGGGCTACGACGTTCGCGTCCATGGATACTCCGGGACCGTTCGAGAAGGTGGCGCAGGAAGCTTATTTCAACGTGACGCTGCCGGGAGCGCACGACACGGCGGAGGAGATCTCGGGGCGGATGGCGGCTTTCAATGTGGGGACGATCGTGAGCACAGCGACGCACGAGGCGTATCCGGGGCACTACGTGCAATTTCTTTGGGTGCACGAAGCGCCGACGAAAACGCGGATGCTGCTGGGCGCTGCTTCAAACGCGGAGGGTTGGGCGCATTATTGCGAGCAGATGATGCTCGACGAAGGATTCGGGCAACCAGCAACGGGCGCGAAAGATGCGCGCGAGGCGAAACTGATTCGCCTGGGGCAGCTGGAGGATGCGCTGCTGCGCGACGCGCGCTTCATCGTGGGAATTGAAATGCACCGCGGCAAGATAAGCTTCGATCAGGCGGTGGAATTTTTCGCGAGGGAAGGGTATCAGACGAAAGAAACGGGGTTAGTGGAGACCAAGCGCGGGACGGCGGATCCGACTTATCTTTATTACACGCTGGGGAAGCTCGAGATTCTAAAGCTGCGCGAGGATGTGAAGAAGAAGGAGGGCGCGGCGTTTTCGCTGGAGCAATTTCACAACAATTTCATGCGGCAGGGATTTCCGCCGATCAAGATCGTGCGGCGGGCGATGCTGGGAGACAATTCGCCGACGCTTTGATGTGAACTTCCAGTTCGTCGAGTGTCCACTTTGGAGATTTGCGGCACGGATCACGTTGCAGCGGAAGGCTTGGGACGTGGATGACGAAGAAAAATGCGCGGTGAGCGGGAAACGGAAGTACGCGAGCGAAGGTGAGGCGCTGGCGACGGCGGCGCACCAGATCGCGAACGCTGGCGCGCCTAAGGACCTGCGCGCGTATCTGTGTTCGTGGTGTGAGGCT
>Ga0209038_10000585_pt1 | contig 10947 bp, 7 predicted proteins | sample BogFormECP03_OM3_FD_188237 | JGI IMG/M metagenome (GOLD analysis project Ga0209038, IMG submission 188237) | Bog forest soil microbial communities from Calvert Island, British Columbia, Canada - ECP03_OM3 (SPAdes) (version 2) | ecosystem: Environmental > Aquatic > Freshwater > Wetlands > Bog ...
CGCGCCCGACGTCAGCGACAAGCCGCTGGTGCCGCCAAGCGCGGTGGCGCGAGCACACGCCTTGGGATGGATCCCGTTTGGTTTTGGCCCGCGATTCTATGTGGCGTTGTTGCTCGGGCTTTTCTGGCTGGTGCCGGCGTGGCGGTTCCCGCACATGATTCAGGCGATGTTCGTGTGGGATTTTTTCATTTTGGCGGCGTGGCTTTGGGATCTGCTGCGGCTGCCGGCGGCAGATAAACTGGAGGTCCGGCGCATCTGGCGCACGCGGCCGGCTCTGGCTGTTCCCAGCGAAATCAGCATTGAGATCAAGAACTTCAGCAAGATTCCGATTCGCACGCATGTGATGGACGAGGCTCCAGTGCAACTGCGTCTGGAACCGCCGGAATTGAATTTGCTGGTGGGCGTGAAGACTGCGGCGCGCGAGAAATATTCCATTCTTCCGGCGGAGCGCGGCGATGTGCGGCTGGGGCGCGTTTTCGTGCGCTATCAAAGCGCGTTGCGCATGGCCGAACGCTGGAGCGTGGCGGAAACCGCGCAGACTGTTTCGGTGCTGCCGAATCTGGATGAAGCCAAGCGGCACACGCTTTACCTGATTCGCAGCCGCCAAGTGGAAATGGAAAAGCGCCGGAAGCGGCAGCACGGCTTGGGCCGCGAGTTCGATACGCTGCGCGAATACCGCGAGGGCGACGAGATTCGCGATATTTCCTGGACGGCCACGGCGCGGCGGCATCAGGTGATTACGCGCGTTTTTCAAATTGAACGCAGCCAGGCGGTGTGGATTGTGCTGGACGCAGGGCGCCTGCTGCGCGCGAAAGTAGAGGAGCCGGGCCGCACGTTGCGCCTCGCGAAGCTGGATTACGCGGTGAACGCCGCACTTTCGATCGCGCAAGTGGCGCTGCATTGCGGCGATCGCGTGGGGCTGCTCGCGTATGGTCGCCGCATCCAGCAGAATTTGAACGCGGGGCGAGGGCCGCGCCAGGTGCGCGCCATCGTGGAAGCGCTGGCGCAGGTGCGCGGCGAAGCGCGCGAAGCGGATCACGGCCGGGCGGTGCGTTCTATCCTTTCCACGCAGAAAAATCGCGGATTGATTATCTGGATCACGGACTTCGCTGAGACCGCGACCACGCCCGAAGTTTTGGAATACGCGATGCACATGACTTCGCGGCATCTGGTGGTGTTCGCGGCAATGGGCCAGCCGGATTTGAATCGAGTGGCCGCCGACACGCCCAAGACTGAGGAAGACATGTACCGTCACGTGGCCGCGCTGGAGATTGCGCAACGCCGCGACTTGCTGTTGCGCGGACTGCGGCAGCGCGGCGTGCTGGCGCTGGAGCTGATGCCCAACATGCTGGCCAGCGCGCTGGTGAATCAATATTTGGAAATCAAGGAACGCAGCTTGATTTGAGTTTGCGGGCGTTTGTATCCGGCCCGGGACGCGATGCAGTTGTAGCGGCGCACTTCAGTGCGCCATCGGTGTCACGGCGCTGAACAATGGCGGTCTGAAGACCGCCGCTACAAATGCTCGGTGTTAGATCTTTTGGGTCCGCGCGGTGAGGCTCAACGAAAGCTCGTTGCCGGCTCCTGCGAGGGAAGAATCACGCGGCTTGAGATTCAGGTAGGCAACCAGCGCGGCGAACATCACTGCGGCAAACAAGAATTTCAGCGGCGCGGCGATTTCCGAAGGCGAAAGAAAACCTTCAATCGTTCCCGCCACCACCAGCATCGGAATCGTTCCCAGCACCAGACGCGCTGCGCGCCCGCCGGCCAGCGCCAGCGATTCGCGCCGCGGCAACAGTCCCGGAAACAGCATTCCCCGCGCGATTTCGAATCCGGCCCCGCCCGCGATAAAAATCGCCGGCAACTCCAGCACGCCGTGCGGCGCGACGAAGCTCCACAGCTGTTCCGCCATCCCAGCGCGCCAGGTGGCCGCGCCGATCACGCCCAGCAGCAGGCCGTTGACCACCATCATCCAGGCGGTGCCGATTCCAGCGGTGATGCCCAGCGCAAAAGTGGTGAACGAAACGGAAAGATTGTTGGTCATGATCGCGGACGCGGCCAGCGGTTTTACGGTGACGATGGAATGAGTCCACATTTCGCGTTTTTCGATGGTGTCCATCATCTGCGCGCCCAACATGCGATGCGCGAAGGAAGGATCGTGAATCGTCAGCGCGAAGGCCGCGAGCGCCGTGACCAGGAAAATCCCGAACGCCAGCATGGTTTGCGGAAATGTCTCGCGAAATACTTGTGGGTAAGTCTCCGTATAAAATTTCCGAAGCTCGCTGATTTTCGGACGGTGACCCATGTAAATCAGATTGTGCGCGCGCCCCAGCAGGGAGTTCAGGTAGGCTGAAAGCTGATTACTTGTGTTATCCTCCCGCACGATTGCGAGGTCGGATGCCGTCTGGCGGTACAACAGTCCGAGTTCCTGCAACTCACCGTGTTGCAAGCCGCCCAGTCCGCGACGGCTGGAGCGTTTCGCCAGCTCTTCCAGGCGCGCCCAATATGGTTTCCGTTTTTCCAGCCAGCGAGTGGAGATCATGACGGCCTCACCGCCCGAATCTTTTCTTCCGGATCGTTATTCCGACAAGCTTATCATCGAAACGCCGGAACAAACCGCGCTGGAATTTCCAATTGCCGGCGTGGGTAGCCGTTTTCTGGCGTTCGGTCTGGACTCACTGATTCAAGTGCTGGTTTCGGCAACCGTACTGATCGGTTTGGGCTTTGGTTCGGCATGGCTGTCGCGCGTGGGGCCGTCTTTGTCGAGAGTGTGGACCATTTCCATCATGGTTATGTTTTTCTTCACCGTGTATTACGGTTATTTTGCGATTTTCGAAGCCATTTGGAACGGCCAGACGCCGGGCAAACGCCTGCTGAGAATCCGCGTGATCAAGGAAACCGGCCGGCCGATCACACCCGTGGAATCGGTGGCTCGCAACCTGCTGCGAATCGTGGATCAACTTCCCGCTTTCTATGCCGTGGGCATCGCCAGCGTGCTGCTCAGCAAACAGGGGAAGCGGCTGGGAGATTTCGTGGCCGGCACGATCGTGGTTCACGAACGCGCGCTGCAAGACGTGAAGCCGCTGTGGCAGCCGGTGCAAGGCGCGGCGCCGCTTTCATCCGGTTTGCAGCAAATTTCCGACGAAGATCTTTCGTTGATCGAGGCGTTCCTGAATCGGCGCGAGGCGCTGGAGCCGGCAGTGCGTTTCCGCATGGCGGAGCAGATACTCGCGCGGCTGCGGCCGCGGTTGTCGCTGGCTGCGGACAATTCTTTAACAGGCGAAAAACTGCTGGAAGCAATCGCGCGCGAACGGCGCTCCTCCGCCGGATACAACTAACTCCAGATGGATCATTCCGCGTTTTAAATTTCGCTGTGCGGGCTAATCGTTACCAGTGGCCTGCGCGTGCGTGCTCGCAGGCGCCGCAGCCGGCAAATCCTGGAACGCAAAATGGCTTTGCAGCTTGTCGAAGGGTTTGCCGCCGAGTTCCGCGTAGGGATAGATGAAATAGTTCAGCGGATCGCCTTTCTGGGCCGTATCCAGACGCAGATCGCGCCCGGTAGTGAACTGGATGCGATTCACATCGTGCGCGCCGAAGAAATATTCGCGCTTGTCCGGATGCTTCCAGGCTTCGGATGCGTCCACTGGGATCCAGCCGAGTCCTTCGACATAAAATTCCGCCCAGCAGTGATAGCCCGGAATGTCGCCGGCGGTTTTATCGGCAGGAAGCGGAAAACCAATTTCAAAGCGCGCGGGGATTCCGGAGGCGCGCATCATGCCGATGAAAAGAGAATGGAAGTCCGTGCAATTGCCGCGCTTGGACGTGCAAGCCCAGACGGCGTCGCCGTGGCCCCAACCTTCGCCGGTTTTGTCGTAGCGCATGGTGGAGACGACGTATTCGTAAATTTTGTGTGCTTTGTCGAGCGTGTCGGTTGCGCCCGCGGTGGTCTGTTCGGCGAGTTGGGCGATCACGTCGTTCGTCGGGACCATCCGGTCGGGCTGCAGCCAATGGGTCAGCATGAGTTTGGATTCGGGATCGCCCGGCTTGCCGTTGGCGGTGATGCCTAGAGAGGTATTCGTCGCGAGCGCTACGCGATGTTCGTAGCGCGTGGCCTGGAAGTGCAGCACGATGTCGAATGGCTGGCTGGCCTGCTGTGCGTTCACGACGAAGACCGCGAAGTCGTCGCCGAATTCCGCCTGCTCGATGGTATGGTCCACCGGAGCCTCGATTCTCAGGTCTGAGATTTTCTGGTAGGCGTCGTGGTCCGGCAGGGGAATCCACACGTGCAGCGGTGCGCTCGCGGCTGGCAGCGCCGGCACGGTCACCGTGTACGTGAATTCGAAGCTGCGCGAGGCCGCTGGCGCGGGATCGCTGGGCACTGCACCGGCCAGCGCGCCGACCGCGAGCGTTATCATCAGGATCGCGAGGATTGCAAAGAGGGAAATTGTGGTGCGTATCTTCATTTGGAGTTCGTCCTTATCGAGGATACCGCGGTCACCAAGACCGCCTAAGGGAATCGGCGCCATGTCAGGCGTGCAACACATTTTGTTCCGAGCGCTGCGCCGCGTCAATAGCGCATCCCCAGCCACGGATGCTCGTGCTTTTCCGCGCGGCTGCACCTTACTCTTCCGCGCTGCGTAAGGAAGCCACTGCCGGCACATGATCGGCCGAGTGGATGTTGCCTTCCTCCGCAATCCGCTTCCGGCTTTCACGCTGACGCTGTGGATCGCACGGCGTTCCTAAATTGCATCGCACTCTGACGACGGGCGCGCGAAATCGCAATAATGGAAAAATACTAGAGACATGCGATGCTTGGCGGGTTCTACTGTGTGACGCTGCGGAAGGTCTTAAGCACCGAGGAGATTGCGATGCCGTCCACGCAAATGAAAAGGACACGCCGGGTTTGAGCGCTCAACTTATTTCCATCGCCACGAAACTGCTGAAAATCGCGGGCGCACTCGTCGCGCTCTACGCCGTAGTGACGGCCGCGCTGTTCACGATCATGCTGCAATCGCCGGACAAATTCGCCGGCACGATGAAATATGTTCCGTGGCCGGCGTTCGTGGCGCTGCCCTTCAAGCCGCTTTGGAACGTGGCGCGCAAGGGCCACTTGGCCGTCGGCGACATGGCCCCGGATTTTGCGCTCGAGAGTCCCGACCACAAAAGCACTTTTCAGTTGTCGTCCATGCGCGGCCAGAAACCGGTGGTGCTGGTGTTCGGCAGCTACACCTGACCTCCTTTCCGGCGGGAGGTTCCCGCTCTCAATAAGCTCTTCGAACAATATAAGGATCAAGTCGCGTTCTACGTGGTGTACATCCGCGAAGCGCATACCAGCGACGTCTGGCAGGATCCCGATAATCTCGACGACCACGTGATTTTCGCCAGCCCGAAAAATATTGACGAGCGCAGCGAGATGGGGCAGCTCTGCGTGGTGAAACTGGGAATCCACTTTCCCGCCGTGGTGGATGGGTTCGACAACGCGACCGAACGCAACTACACCGGCTGGCCCGACCGTCTCTACGTGATTGATCGCGAAGGGCGCGTGGCCTACAAAGCGCGGCCCGGCCCGTTTGGCTTCAAACCCCAAGGAGTCGCGGACACGCTGCAGAGGCTCTTGCCGTCAGCGGAGAATCGCTGAGCTTCGCATTCGTTTGGCAATCACGCGCCGAGCTGTGCGCGGGCAGGTGCGCTGGCGCATTGGCACGCGCTAGTTCACTTCGATGGTGGTCACGCTCAGCGCCGGCAGTGTGATCGTCAAAGTCGAGCCGCTCACCGCCATCGTTCCGATAGACACCGGCGCCACTGGGTTTTGTCCCTGCGCGGAAGCCGCCGTCATCTGGTAAAGCTTGGCTGTTCCGGAGACCGATACGCCATTGATAGCGGTCACTTGCGAGCTGGTGGAGCGATTGATCGCGACGAACACATATCTGCTCGGTGTGCTGCTGTCCGAGCTGGCATAAACCACCACATTTGCCACATTGCTTGAAGTGGCCTGCAACGAAGTGTCGCCGAAATTCGCGCCGGCTTCGTCGAAATCGCGAAACGCGCGGAAGGCCCCGAGCGCATAGGAATAAGTTCCGTTCGGCGGCCAGAAATTTGCCGCGAAAACTCCCTGGCTTCCGAAGATTCCCAGATTATCCGCTTGTGCGATGGTTCCTGCGATGTGGTTCCATCCTCCGCTCTCATATTCGGTGAGCGAGATTTTCATCCCGGGAAATTCCGCGTTGATCTTGCTCTGCAGCCGCGCCAGAAGCTTGATCGGAGTATTGCCCAGCTCCTGGTAAATCCACGGATTGCTGTTGGTTGAATCGGTGAACGTGGGATCCCACAGATTTCGAGGACTCTGCACGATTAATTGCACCTGCGCGTCGGTCAGAGTGGTGCCGGTCAAATCCAAGCTGCGCGTTCCGCTCGCGTCGTACTCCTCGGCATACCAATGGAAGTCGTACACATCCACGAGCGGTTTCCCATAGGTAGCCGAAGCCGTGCTCAGCGCGGTGAGATACTTATCCGGGAACCAATTCGCGCCGTTGGGCGTGGCGCTCAGCTCTCCTTGCCAATTGTAGATGCCCTGAAATCCGTAGTGCACCGGCCCGAAAATCACCATGTCTGGAAATTGATTCTTCAGCGCTTCGGTCATGGTGATGGTCTTCGCGATGTAATCGTCCGACGTTACCGGGTTCGGCCCCTGCACTTCCAGATGCGTCGAATTCCACAGCTCCGGCTCGTTGTCCAGGCTGACGAAAGTGGGATGTGTGGGATTCGCGCCAAAAATTCCCATGCCGGAAAATTTTTGATCGAGGGCCCAGACAAATTCGTCCATGAACACGTCGGCATCGGTGGTAGGCGGATTAATCGTGAAGGGCGCGCTGGAAACGGTGCTCTTCTGGTCCACCACCTGTTTGAAACGCGTCAGATCCGGAGGACTGGTGACGCTCACCGGACCGTTTTCGTCACCGGCCACCAATCCTTGCAGCTGCACGGTAATCAAGCTCGCCAAGGCGTTCGATTGGTCGCCCGCGATAAAACTGCGCACTGCTTCTGCCGGGACGGTACTGCTGCTGAGGTAGTCGTCGTTCTCGTAGAGATAATCACTGCCTGCGTTCGAAGCGTTGGTCTCCCAATTGTAGGCGGTCCAGCGGTTGCCGCCGGCGCGATCGAAAGTGAGCTGTGGTGGAGCACCGGTGACGCCGGAATAAAAATTGATGCCGTAGATGTACGGGGAAATGGGTTTGGTTTGTGCCGGATTGATCGTGACGGTCACGTTCGCGGTGGGGCTCGCGGGCGTGGCGTTGGCTTGCGCGGAATTGGCGCTTTGACCCGCGGTGTTCACGGCGGAGACCACGTAGTAGTAGGTCGTTCCGTTGGTCACGGAGGTATCGGAGTAGTTCGTCACAGTGGGTGACGCAACCGCCGTGTTATACGGGCCGCCGTTGGTCGTCGAGCGCTTCACGTTGTAACTGGCCGCGCCTGTGCTCGCGCCCCAGCTCAGACTTACTAGCGCATTGCCGCCGGTTGCTTGCAAGCCGGTCGGCGTCGCAGGAGCGGTCAGAGGAGCGCTGGGCGTGGCGGAAACTTCGGAAGAGTTGGCGCTCTCGCCGCCGGAGTTCACGGCTGAAACCACATAGAAATACTTCGTGCCGTTGCTGAGCCCTGTATCGGTGTAACTGTTGGCAATGGGCGCCGCGATTTGCGTCTCCGCGCCGCTGGTGGTGGAGCGCTTCACGTGATAACTGCTCGCGCCGGATGTCGCGGTCCAGGTCAAGCTCACTTGCGCATTTCCAGCTGTGGCAGCGAGGCCCGTGGGTGCCGACGGTGCCGGCAGCACCGGCGTCGCGTTCACTTCCGCTGAATCCGCGCTCTGTCCCGCGGAGTTATACGCCGAGACGACATAAAAATATTTCGTGCCGTTGGTCAAGCCCGTGTCGGTGTCGCTTGCTGCAGCTTGCGTCGCAATTTGGGTGTACGGGCCACCGGTAGTTGTGGAGCGCTTCACGTAATATCCGGTCGCGCCTGAGCTGGCCGTCCAATTCAGCGCCACCTGCGCATTGCCCGCTACCGCCGCCACACCTGTCGGAGCGGCCGGCACCGTCGTTTTTCCGCCTCCGCCTCCACCTCCGTTGTAGCCGGTGCTAGCGCATCCCGCATGCAGTAACAGGATGCCGCTCAACAGGCCGAGCACAAGAAACGGGAATACACGATTGGCAAACTTCATCGGCTTCGCCTCCCAACTAGCGCGACTGCGGGGCATTTCTCGCCGGGTCATCCGGCCTACAAGCAGGGAATAAACGCTTCTGTGGAAATAGGTTAAAGAACTGGCAGGCTCCCCACAAGCTGTCCTATAGGCCAGAAAAGGTTCCAGTCCGTGCGGGTCATTGGCACGGGTAAATAGGCGCAAATCATGGACGCAAGTCATTCCCACGCGGCCCCGCGCTCCCGGTCGTGAATTCAGTGCGCACTATTAACCACCTTGGCGCACTCCTGGCGCTTCGCGTTGACTCTCATCCAGCCTCTGTCAAAATCGTCCCACTGGACGCCGCGAAATCAATTGAAGGAGTCACGCATGAATACGTTTAGGCGCATTACTGTGATTGTGCTGAGCTCTCTGCTGGCGGCTCTGCCCGCCATGCCTCAACCTCAAACGGGAAATCAACCGGCCGGCCAGATCAACGCGCTGATCCCAGCTGCCACGCGCAATTCCCAACCAGCGAAGATCAAAGAAGATTTGAATTGGAACGATCTGCTGCAGACCCAACATAGCGGCCGCGTCCGTGCAGGACTGAAGGACGGCTCGATCCTCAGCCTGGGTTCAGACAGCGAGCTGCGCATCGTGCAGCACGATAGCGCTTCACAGCAGACGTCGCTCGAAATGGACTTCGGCAAAATTCGCAGCCAGGTGGTGAAGATCAATAAGCCCGGCGGGAAATTCGAAATGAAGACGCCCAACGCCGTGATCGGCGTCATCGGCACCGATTTCTATGTGGGATTTGAAAACAACGCCACCACGGTCATCTGCTACAAGGGCAAAGTTTCAGTGACGCCAACGAACGGAGCGCACACCGGCAATAATTCCGGGCAATCGAATGCCGTCACCGTCAGCGCCGGCCAAATGGTGGTAGTCACATCTGAAATTCCGCCTGCGGGATTTCAACCATCGGACACGCCGCCTGCAGCGTTGCAGGCCAGCCTTACCGACACGGACATACCGACGAACGCCGGCATCCCGCACCAGGGTCACACACTTCGTTGGGTTATCATTGGCTCCGCAGTAGCGGTGGGATTGGGCGTCGGCCTCGGCGTCGGTCTAACGCGCGGTGGCGGCGGGGGAACGAAGCCGACGGGACCGGTGACCGGAGCTCCGTGAGGCTGGGTTGCGAACGCGATACTTTCTTAAAGTCAGGACTGTTTTCAGCTAAGGCATAATGGTTCCGGAATTTGTCCGCCCATTGCGATTTCTATGAGCTCGCCGGAACAGCGATGGCCCCGCTGGAGAGAACGATTACGAGGATTCGCGCTCGACCACGTTGATCTGGGTCTGGGCGTGCTGGTCACCCTGCTTGGGCTTATCCTGTTCCGATTTTCCGGAATCGGCTCCATTGATTCGCGCGCCGGTTTCACTTTCCTGCAAAGCATCGAACAAAGCTCGCTGGACCTGCGCTTCGAAATGCGCGGCACGCGCCCGCATGACGATCGCATCGTCATCGTGGGCATTGACGAGCAGACCCTGCAAGAAATCGGCGCATTTCCGATTCCTCGAAAAAGCTACGCGACACTGGTAAACAAGCTGGCCGCCGGCGGCGCGCGCGTGATCGCGTTTGACGTCACCTTCCCCGTACCCGAAAGTAATTCCGCGCTGGACGCGCTGCAGAAATTGCGAGCCGGCCTCGGCTCGTCCGCGTCTCCTGCTCTTATTAAGCAGCTCAAGACGCTTGAGATTGACAGCGATCAGGACGGCACGCTCGCTGCCGCGTTCAAGAACAGCGGCAACGTCGTGCTGGGCCACATATTTTTGGATTCTCAGCGCGATCCGAAATTGGCCGAGCAATATTTCAATATCGTCTGGGCGCATGCGTTCCCGCAGGTTCGCCCGGTGCAGTTCAAGGATGGACGCGCCGTGGACCTGGGCCTTGCGTGGAGTGAAAACGGCGGATTGGTGAAAAAGGGCGTCGAAGCCAACATCACCAAGCTGGCCGACTCGGCCGCGTCCTTTGGATTCATCAATATCGTGCCGGATTCCGACGGCACGCTGCGCCACGCCCTGCTGATGATTCGCTATCAGGACCAGGATTTTTTCCCCTCGCTCGATCTGGAAGTGGTTCGCGAATACGAAAAGATTCCGGATCAGGATATCGCGGCCTATATCGCGCCGAATGGACTGGAGCGGATTCAGTTTGGCAAGCACGCGTTGCGCCCCGCGGCTGATGGCAGCGCGCTGCTGAATTACACCGGCCCGTATCAAACGTACGCGCATTATTCGATGTGGGACGTCCTGAGCGGAAGCGTACCTCCGGAAACTTTTCGCGACAAAATTGTCTTGGTCGGCGCCACGGCGCTAGCCATCGGCGATATTCGCAACACGCCGTTCGAAGGCCAGGATGAGGTTTACATGGGGGTGGAGGTTCACGCCAACATCATAGACAACCTGCTGCACAGCGCGGAGCAGGGCCGCGGTTTCCTGAAGCGCGGTTACGACGAAGAAATGGTGGACCTGGGCTTCATACTTTTGTTCGGCCTGGTCTTCGGATTTTTGTTCAGCCGCGTGTCGCCGCTGTATTCCACGATCACCGTAGTCGTCACCCTCACGGCCTACGCGTGGTTCGTGTATTTCAGCTTCGTGCACAAAGGCCAGTGGCTCAGCTTTGTGATTCCCGCGGGCACGCTTGCGGCGAATTACGCCGCCATCACCAGCCTGCGCATGATCAGCGAGGAACGCGCCAAGCGCAATATTCG
>Ga0209038_10000586_pt1 | contig 10930 bp, 12 predicted proteins | sample BogFormECP03_OM3_FD_188237 | JGI IMG/M metagenome (GOLD analysis project Ga0209038, IMG submission 188237) | Bog forest soil microbial communities from Calvert Island, British Columbia, Canada - ECP03_OM3 (SPAdes) (version 2) | ecosystem: Environmental > Aquatic > Freshwater > Wetlands > Bog ...
AGGATGCTACCTCGGCCAGGAAACGATCGAGCGGGCGACCGCGCGCGGCGGTTTGAAAAAGCGGATGTTCGGACTTAAGTTCAATACTGCGGACGTTCCGCAGGCCGGCGCGATTCTTACGCTCGAGGGCAAGGAAGTCGGCCGCGTGACGAGCAGCGTGCGCTCGCTGCGCTTCGGCGCGATCGGGCTTGCGATTTTGCATCACAGCGCATGGACGCCCGGCACCGAGTTGAAAGTGGGCGAGGACGGCGTGGCGATTGTCAGTGAGTTGCCGTTCGCGCCGAGTTTGACGAATTGAAGCGATACTTTAGGTTTTTCACGAGGAGTTTTTCAGATGGCTAACGTGCTCGGTAAGCGTTACATGTGCGAAAAGTGTGGCACCGAGGTGCTTTGCAACAAGGCCGGCACCGGCGGGCTCGAGTGTTGCGACGTCGAGATGAAGATCAAGGAAGCGAAGCCGCTGCCGAGTTCCGACTAGAAGCTCAACCCGCCGCCGCGCGCTTTGACTGCGCCGGCGACGAAGGCATTCGTCACAAAGTGGCAGTCGCGTCCGGGAAAGCCGACCTGGTTTTGCACGAGGGTCTCGTCCTCGGCCATCCCGGCAGCGACTCGGTTGCGATTTCTCGCGGGCAGATTGCCGCGCACGGTCCGTTCGCGGAACTCAAGCCGCTGGTCGGTCCCAACACTCATCTGGTCAAGCTCGCGGGTCGCGCGGTCGCGCCCGGCTTCATCGATTCGCACATCCATTTTCGCGAGGCTGCGGCGGCGGCCACCGGAATCTCCGTTCAGCGATGTCGCACCATCGGCGATCTGCTCGCCGACTTGCGCCTCGCGGCCGGCAAGACTCCGCCGGGCAACTGGATGCGCGCGTTCGGCTGCGACGAGGCGCTGATGCTCGACAAGCGCGGACCCACGCGCGCCGAACTGGATCAGTCGGTGTCCAAGAATCCGCTCCGCCTGCGCCATCAGACGCTGCACGCGACCTGGCTCAACTCGCGCGCGATCGCGCTGCTCGGCCTCGAGGCTCCCGACTTCACTCCACCGTACGGCGCCAACATGATTCGCGACGCGGCCGGCAAGCTCAGCGGGCTCGTCGTCGGGATGGAAACGTGGCTGTCCGATCATCTGCCGCTGGTGACCGCCGCGGAATCCGAATCGCGCGCGCGCATCATGAGCCGTGAATTGGCCGCCGCCGGTATCACCGCATTCACCGACGCGACTACGCGCAACGGCTTCCTCGAATTCGAGCAGTTCGCCAAGCTCGCGCAGTCAGGAGCGATTTGCCAGCGCGTCGGCGTGATGATCGGCGGCCAGTATCTCGACGACGCCGAACGATGCGAGCAACTCGCGCTCACTTCGCGCATCAGCTTGTCGGGCGCCAAGTTTATGCCCGGCTATCAGTACGACCCTGCCGGTCTCTCGCGGCCTGTTCTGCGCGCGCTCAACCGCGGACTCGATTGCGCCTTCCACGTGACCGAGCTCGAAGAATTGGAAGAAACGGTTGCGGCGATTGAATCCGCCAAATCCCGATTCAGCGGCAAGCATGAGATGCCGCGCTTTCGCATCGAGCACGGCGGCCTGATCACCTCAAACTACATCGACCGCCTGATGGCGCTCGGCGTGTGGGTGGTCACCAATCCCGGCTTCATCTATTTTCGCGGACCGAAGTACGTCGACGAGCCGGGACTCATTGCTCATCTGTATCGCGCGCGCAGTCTGAAGGACGCCAATGTTCACCTGGTCGGCGCGACCGATGCGCCCGTTACGCCGGCGCGGCCGCTGGCTGCGATCGCGGCAGCCATTTCTCGCACGAGCGTCGACGGCGTTGAGCTCGCGCCCGCCGAGGCGCTCTCGGCCCAGGACGCCTTCGCGCTATTCACCTCGCAAGCTGCGCGCCTCGCGCGGCTCGCAGCGGGAGCCATCGAGCCTGAATGGGCGGCGGATCTAATCGTGTTGCAGCGCGATCCATTTTCGCTGAAGCCGGCCGATCTGATGAACCTCGCCGCCGATATCACAATCGTCGGTGGCCGCGTCGTTTACGAGCGCGGCCGTCCCGCTATCGCGAGCAGCGACAGCGCGGATTTGCGGTCAACTTGATGGCCGACGCGGTTCTCTACGACAAGCGCGGTCCGGTCGCGGTCGTCACGCTCAATCGTCCCGCGCAATTCAACGCTTACAACATGGCGATGCGCGACGATCTGTTTCAAATCCTCGGCGCCATTCACGACGATCGCGAGGTTCGCGCGATGGTGCTGCGCGGGGCAGGGCAGGCCTTCTCGACCGGCGGCGATCTCGCAGAGTTCGGGATGGCGCCGTCGCCCATCGTCGCGCGATGGGTCCGCTTTCGACGCGACGTGTGGGGGATGCTCCGCGGGCTGCCGATTCCGACGATAGCCGCCATCCACGGCTACACCGTCGGCGGCGGACTCGAGATGGCGTTGCTATGCGATTTCGCGATCGCCGCCGACGACACGCGCCTGTGCCTGCCGGAGACGGGCGCGGGCATGATTCCCGGCGTGGCCGGCACGCAGACGGCGGCGCGCCGCCTCGGGTTGGGGCGGGCGCTCGACCTGTGCCTCACGGGCCGTTGGATTGACGCCCAAGACGCGTTACTTGTAGGTATGGTCGCCGAAGTGGTTCCGTTGGCGGATCTGGATCGCCGGGCGCTCGCGCTCGCTCGCAGCTTCGCACGCGTCGTGCGCGAGCGGTCCGCGATACTCAAGCTCGCGGTCTGGGGCGGCCTCGATTTGCCGCTGCGCGATGGACTCGAACTCGAACGCCGGCTCTGGAAGAGAGGAAGCGTACTGTGAACACGGTTAACTTCGTTACGATCCCGTCGTCGATCGTGCCCGAACAGGAAATCCTGGTCTTCGGCGCGCGACGCTTGACCTATGCGGATCTGAACGACCAGGTCGCGCGCTTGTGCGCGGTCTTCAAACAGCTGGGCCTGGCGCATGGCGACGTCGTCGCAGTGCTCGACACCAACTCGGACCTATACATCGAATGCTACTACGCGGCGGCCAAGGCTGGGCTCACGTTCCTGCCGCTCAATTATCGCGCCAAGGACGGCGAGCTCGAATACATGATCAACACGGCGAACGCGAAGGCCCTGCTGGTCGGCGATCGCTACCTCGAGTTGATCACGAGGATTCAGCCGCGGCTGCGCGCGAGCAAAATCGTCGCGCTCGGCGACGGCACCGAAAAGCGCGACTTGCCGCGACTGTCCGATCTGATCGCCAAGGCCGAACCCGACGAATCCGAAGCCGAGGTCGAAGACGAGGATATTTCGATCCTCATGTACACGAGCGGGACCACCTCGCTGCCCAAGGGCGTGCAGTTGCGCTTCCGCGATTTCGCCGCCTACGTGACCGCCAATGTCGAGATGGCCGACGGCACCGATCGCGGCGTCGCGCTGGTGTGCGTGCCGTTTTATCACATCGCCGGAACGACGGCGTACATGACCAACATCTGGACCGGGCGCAAGTTGATCGTGATGCCGCAGTTCGACGCCAAAGCGTGGCTCGATCTCGTCAGCCGCGAGCGCGTCACGCACGCGTTCGTCGTGCCGACGATGATGAAACAGATCATTGACGAGCCCGCCTTCGCCAAGACCGATCTCTCGAGCTTGACCAATCTCGCGTACGGTGGCGCCGCGATGCCGGTGCAGGTGATTCGCCGCGCGATCGAAGTCTTCCCGAAACGCGTCGGCTTCGTGAACGCCTACGGGCAGACCGAGACCACTTCGTCGCTGACCGTGCTCGGTCCGGACGATCATCGAATCGAAGGCACGCCCGAGCAAGTCGAGCTCAAGCTCAAACGCCTCAACTCGATCGGCAAGCCGCTGCCGGACGTCGAGATTCGCGTCCGCGACGAAGACGGCAAGTTCCTGCCGCACGGCCAGGTCGGCGAAATAATCATCCGCACGCCGCGCATCATGAAGGGCTACGCCGGCCGCGACGACGACGCGCGCTTGCCCGACGGATGGCGTGCGACGGGAGACCTCGGATGGCTCGACGACGACGGCTACGTTTTCTTCGCCGGGCGCAAGGACGACATGATAATCCGCGGCGGTGAAAATATCGCGCCAGCGGAAATCGAAACCGTCCTGATGAGTCATCCCGCAGTCGACGAATGCGCTGTGGTCGGGGTGCCGTCGGTGGAGTGGGGGCAAATCGTCAAGGCCTTCGTCGTTCGGCGCAAGGATGCGAAGGTTACTGACGCCGAGCTCGCCGAGTTCTGCCGCTCGCGGCTGGCCAGCTTCAAACGTCCCGAGCGCATCGAGTTTATCGACGCGTTGCCCAAGAATCCGCTCGGCAAGATCCTGCGCAAGGATCTGCGCGCACCGGCCGGAGGCGTCTGACGCCGCGCGCCGCTAAAAAATCCCGGCCGCAGCGAGCCGCGCGTCCCGCGGCCGTCGGCGGGATCGACGTTTCCATTGCCAGCGGATGCGTCAGTGCGACTCTTCGATTTCCCGGATCGCGCGCAATCCTCACGCCCGCGATGGCGGTGCGCATGCTCGAGCTGTTCGAGCACGTCGAGGACGATGACGCCGCCCGCATGCTCGCGCTGACGGGGGCAGGCTCCTCGTTCTGCGTCGGCTTCGACGCGGCAGTCGATCCGCGGCTGGTCGAGTCGCTGGCGGTACTCTCGAAGCCGACCGTGGCGATCATCAACGGCGACGCTTTCGACGAAGGACTCGAACTTGCGATGGCCGCCGACATTCGTGTTGCGATTTCCTCTGCGCGATTCGCGATCACGCAGATAAAACGCGGCGCGATGCCGCATTTTGGCGCGACCCAGCGCCTGCCACGCTTAATCGGTGGCGCCAACGCACTCCGCCTGATGCTCACGGGCACGGCTCTGGGAGCCGACGACGCAATGCGCATGGGACTCGTCGCATATCTTGCCAAGAGTCCGACCGAGCTCGCCGCGGTAAGCGGGCGCGTCGCCGAGGCTATCCTGAGCCGCGCGCCGCTGGCGGCCAGACTCGTCAAAGACGCCGTGCTCAAGGGTTACGACATGACTTTGGAGCAGGGCATCAGGCTTGAGGAGGATCTGTACGCCCTGCTACAAACGACTTCCGACCGCGCCGAAGGGGTGCGCGCTTTTCTCGAGAAGCGCAAGCCGCTGTTCCGGGGCGCGTGAACGCTGGACGCGATTTCGAAAAGCTAAATCATCCGAAAGGACCAGGACCACGAATGGCAAATCAGCTCGGCAAAGTTTATATCTGCGACAACTGCAAATCGCAGGTCATCGTCACCAAGGGCGGCTCCGGTCAGCTCAAGTGCTGTGGCGCCCCGATGGAACAGAAAAAGTAACGATCACGCTCCGTCGTTCGAGCGCCATCGTGACAACGAAGTGAGGGCCTCAAAATGATCGCTGGAATCATAGTCGGAATAATCGCAGGCTTCCTGGCGGGCAAAATCATGGATGGCTCAGGCTTTGGAGTCATTGGCGATCTGCTGCTAGGCCTGGTCGGCGGCCTGATTGGCGGCGCAATCTTCGGCTCGCCCAACGGCATGATCGGCGCGATCGTCGTAGCGACGCTTGGTGCGGTGATCCTCGTGTGGATCTCGCACATGCTCAAACGTGTCTGAAAAATTATCCGCGCGCGACGGCTCTCACCCGAGCGCGCGCAGGCGCAAGCCTTCGGCCTGCTTGCGAATCGGCTCGGGCAGCTTCACTTCCTGCGCGTCGATCCAGTTGGTCTCAAGCCGGTAGAACTCGCGCGCCGGTTCGTAGAACAGGTGGATGACGACGTCGTCGTAGTCGAGCACCACCCAGTGCGCATGATGCATCCCCTCGACGGCGAGCGCCCGCTGACCGGCCTTGCCCATCGCTTCTTCGATTCCGCGCGCGATTGCCTGCACCTGCACGTCGGAGCGGCCGGTCGCAACCACGAAATAATCGGCGACCGGTTTCAGATGCTCGGCTTCGAGCACGACCAGGTCGTAGGCCTTTTTTTCCAGCGCCGCTTCGGCCGCGGCGATTGCCTTCTTCAGCGCCGTCAAGAAATCTGACCGCGATTCGCCGGCGGGCACGCCGTCTGTGGATGGTTCGATCGGAATTGAAATGAGCGGGAAAGTTTAAGCAGAGCGATCCTCAGTACAGCGCATGGCGCTGGATGTAATCGGCGACGTCGAACGGCACCAGGTACCTGATCGATTCACCGTGTTGCAGTTTGGCGCGAATCTCAGTCGCTGAAATAGGGAGGAACGTGGTGTCGACGAAAGATAGCGTTTGTCCGCTCGAATGCACGTAGTGATCGTCTGCCTGAGTGTAGCCAAACTTTTTGAGCGCGGCAACAGAAATCCGCGGCGGACCCTCCGCGCCTTCGGTTAACCTTGTATGAACGGCGAAATTGCAGAGCCGCGCCAGCTCCTCCGGTTCCTTCCAGGAATCCAGCTCGGCAAACTGATCCGCGCCCATCATCAGGTACAGCGGCGCCGGCTGGCGCAGCGTCGCCAGAAAATAGCGCACTGTGTCGATGGTGTATGATCGCCCGGCGCGCCGAATCTCGACGTCCGACGACATGAAATGGCGATTGCCCTTGGTAGCAGCCCGAACCATCGCGAGCCGATGCTCGGCCGGCGCCAAATCGCCCTCCGCTTTATGCGGCGGCGAGGCGGCCGGAATGAAGTACACGAGGTCGAGCTGCAACGCCTCGCGAACTTCTTCGGCCGCGCGCAAATGCCCGAGGTGAATCGGGTTGAAACTGCCGCCGAACAAACCTACCCGCATTTGATTTGATATCGCGCCGCGCCGTTCAGGTGCGGACTTGTCCGGTCCCGCGCAGGACGTACTTGTAGGTCGTCAATTCGTTGAGTCCCATCGGGCCGCGCGCGTGCAGCCGATTGGTCGAGATTCCAGTCTCGGCGCCGAAGCCGAATTCAAAGCCGTCGGTGAAACGCGTCGACGCATTAACGTAAACCGTAGCCGAATCGACCTCGCGTTCAAAGCGCGCGGCGGCCTCCGCGTCGCCGGTCACGATCGCGTCGGCGAGATGAGATCCGTGGCGCGCGATAAAAGCGGTTGCCTCGTCGAATGAATCGACGATTTTCACCGCCAATATCATGTCGAGGTATTCCGCGTCCCAATCCTCGGCAGTGGCCGCGCGCATCGACGGCACGATTTTCCGCGCCGTCTCGTCGCCGCGAAGCTCGACCCCGGCGGCCGTCATCCGCGCTGCGAGCGAGGGCAGAAATTTTTCGGCGACCTCGCGATGCACGAGCAGCTTCTCCATCGAATTGCAGACCGACGGCCGCGAGCACTTCGCGTTGAGGGAAATCTCCTCGGCCATCTTCAGATCCGCCGCGCGATCGACGTAGGTGTGGCAGATGCCGTCAAAATGCGGCAACAACGGCACCGCAGATCCTTCCAGCGCGTCCTTCAACGACTTCCCGCCGCGCGGAATTATCAGATCGATCAGATCGCGCGTGCGTTTCATTACCTGGATTACTTCGCGATCGGGATCGCGGACGAAGGTCGCCGCGTCCGCCTCGAGGCCGGCGTCCTTCAGCGCGCCCGCGATCAATCCGGCCAGGAATCCGTTGCTGCTGAGTGCTTCGCTGCCACCGCGCAACACCACCGCATTGCCGGCCTTGAGCGTGAGCGCGGCCGCATCGACGGTGACGTTGGGGCGCGATTCGTAAATCATCGCGATCACCCCGATCGGCACCCGAATCTTTTCGATCTTCAGGCCGTTGGGACGCGTCCACTTCTCGATCGCGGTGCCGACCGGATCGTCGAGCGCTTCGACCTGGAGCACGCCCGCCGCCATCGCCTCGATGCGCCGGTGGTCGAGTGTGAGGCGCTCGACGAACGCGCCACCGCGCCCGCTCTTGCGCGCACGCTCGAGGTCGAGCGCGTTAGCACGAATGATTTCCGAGCTTGAATCGCGAATGGAACGCGCCAGCCGCCGCAGAAAATCGTTCTTCTCTGCCGTGGTCGCGAGCGCCATCCGTGGCGCCGCGGCGCGAGCCCGCTCGAGCGTCGCGATAGTTTCCGCTTCAACCGACATCAGACTTCGAGAATATACATCGAAGCCGTTGGAATAAACCGCGCGGCGGCGCGACCGGCGCGCGTGCGTAAACTCACTTCGGCGGCGAGGCGTTCATCTTTCACTCGCCATCGTAAATCAGGTACCGGCTATCGCCGTCGACCACGATCAGCTGGTTACCGATCTGAGTGACTCCATCAGGTTGTTCGAGATTGTTGGCCGATGGCCCGCCCCCGGTGCATCCGGTGCCGTCATTGTTGTCCGCGCCGCAGGAGAAGTTCGGTTGGCCGAGCACGACATCGGCCGGCGTAAAACTAGCCGTCGGAAATGTATTCCAAATCATTACGCGATTGTTGTTCTGGTCGGTGACAAAGAGTTGGGTGCCGTTACTGTAGACGCCGTCGTACGGCATGTTCATGTTGCTCGCGCTGGGCGATCCGGATCCGCCCGACCCATTGTTGTTCTCAACGTCTGAGGTGAAGTTGGGCTGTCCCAGTACGATATCGGCCTTCTGGAAATTTTTCTTGGGAAATTTTTTCCAAATCAGAACTCGACTTTCGTCCTCATCCGCGACCACCAGCCGGGTGCCGTCGGTCCAAACGCCGGCCGGGTAGCTGAAATTGGCGGCGCTCGGTGCCCCCGGAACTCCATTGCCGTTGTTGAGCTCGACGCAGGTGGTCAGGTTCTTCTGACCGAGCACGATGTCCGGCTTCGCACCGCTCTTCTTGGGAATCTTTTTGTAAATGAGCACGCGGGAGTTGTCGGAATCGGTCACGACCAGCTTGCCCCCGCCCACCGAGAGCGTTTCGGGAGCACTCATGCCAGTCGCGCCGCAGGCTTGGGTGCGCGTACCGAATTTTTTCTGACCGAGCACGATGTTGGCCGGGACCTGATTTGTGGTCGGGGCCTTTTTCCAAATCATGACGCGGCTGTTGTAGAAGTCGGCGACAAAAAGCATGTTCTTGAAGACAACTGGAGACTGAGGTCCGCCGAACTGGTTCGCGCCGTCGTCCTGAACGGTCGAACTGAAATCAGCCTGGCCGAGCACGAAATCCGCGGAAGCGTCATTTGACGACGGAATTGCATCAAAGCCCAGCACGCGGCGATTCTCGTAGTCGCTAATGTAAATCGCCCCGGTTGGCCCAACACCGACCCCGCCCAAACCTCCCGCGTCCGTGTCTGCAGCGGGGGTGTCCATCGCTTGATTGGGAAACCCGGAAGTGAAATTGGGCTGTCCGATGACGATCGAAGCCGGCTGAAAATTCGAGAGCATGATCGTCGCGTCAGGCGATGATCCGACGGCCGAATCGTCACCGGCGCGGCTCGCAACGGGTGACACGAAAACGGCAAGGGCTACCATCGCGGCTGCAGCGACAACGACAGGAACGAGCGGTTTCATCGAACCTCCATTGCAAAATGAAATGCGAAATGCAGGCCGGACGAATTATACAGTGCGGACGGTTGGTATCAAGCCGAAATGCACCGCTAGGCGCACTATGTGATCTCTTTCAGCAGTACAAAATTATCGCGATGGATGATTTCGTCGGCGACTTTGTAGCCGAGCAAGGTTGGAATCTCATTTGAGCGGCGGCCTGCCACCTTTTGAACGTCGGACGCCGGGTAGTTTACCAGGCCACGGCCGAATTCGACGCCGTCGGGGTCTAGCAGGCTGACGCAATCGCCGCCGCCGAAGTCGCCGCGCACCTCGCGCACGCCCGATGGCAGCAGAGAACGTCCGCGGTTGCGGAGTGCGTCGGCCGCGCCTTTGTCGACCGCGAGCGATCCGGCCGGGCGCAGCGCGAATGCGATCCAGTGCTTGCGGCTCTTGAGCCGTACTCCCGCCGGCACGATCAGCGTGCCCGCCTCACGCGACGGATCCAGCGCGGCGGTGACGATGCCGGCTTCGCGCCCGCGCGCAATAATCACTGCGATACCCGCGCGCGCCGCTTGCCGCGCGGCCTTCAACTTGGTCGCCATCCCACCGACGCCCAAGGGGCCGGCTTTCTCGGCGACGAGCCCGCGCATCTCGGCCTCGGGATCATTGATCACGGAAATTAGCCGCGCGTCGTTGCGCTCGCGCGGGTCGCCGGTCAGCACGCCGTCGACGTCGCTCAAAATGATCAGCAACTGTGCCTGCACGAGGCTCGCGACCAGCGACGACAGCACGTCGTTGTCGCCGAGGCGAATCTCCTCGACCGCGACGGTGTCGTTCTCGTTGACGATCGGAATTACGCCCGCGCCGAGCAGTTCCGAAATAGTTTGACTGGCGTTCTGGCGGCGCCGGCGCTCCGCCAAATCCTGATGCGTCAGCAAAATCTGCGCGACGCTCCGCTCGTGGCCGGCGAATGCGCGCGCCCACGCCGACATCAAGTCGATCTGCCCGGTGGCTGCGGCGGCTTGCCGCGCCGCGATGGTCGCGCCCTTGAGTTTCGACAAGCGCGCGCGGCCTGCAGCCACCGCGCCCGACGTGACGATCACGACTTCCTGTCCTGCGCGTACCGCCGTCTCGATCTCGCGTTGCGAGGTCACGCCGACGACTTTGAGGAACTTGCGGATGTCCATGTTGAAGCGGTCTTCGTTCATCGCTCACCCTCTGCCATAAAACTGCTCGCGGCACCGGCTGAAGTAGACCCTGGCACTTTCCTCCGCAACACGAGACCTGGCTCAGCGCTTGTCGTATTCGTCGTGCAGGCGCCACCAGTAACCTGCCCCCTCGTTGCGCCCCTTGGGGGCGCGGTCGAGCCACTGGTATGCGCCCCAGAGGCTGTCCAGTCCGCGCGCGTAAGTGGAATAGGTGTGGTAGACGACGCCGTCCTCGAGCACGAACGCACTCATGCCCGGCCTCTCGCGCGCGTAGGTGGCCACGTCGGTGCCGGTCACGGCCGCGCCCTTGGCAGCGCCTTCGGGTGTCGCTCGCGAGGGTATCTCGGC
>Ga0209038_10000587_pt1 | contig 10925 bp, 4 predicted proteins | sample BogFormECP03_OM3_FD_188237 | JGI IMG/M metagenome (GOLD analysis project Ga0209038, IMG submission 188237) | Bog forest soil microbial communities from Calvert Island, British Columbia, Canada - ECP03_OM3 (SPAdes) (version 2) | ecosystem: Environmental > Aquatic > Freshwater > Wetlands > Bog ...
AAGCCGGACTATGCATCAGACGCGGACGGCGCGGCCAAGCTGAAAGATGAGCAGGACCAGATTGCGGCGAAGCAGCAGGAGATGGACGACCAGCAGAAGAAAATCGATGACCTGAACGCCGAGCTGGCCAAACTTCCGGCGCCCGCGGCCCCGTCCAGCGGCGACAGTTCGAATTAGGGCGCTGTTGGGGCGGCGAATTTGCTGACGGTCGTTCTGCCGGACGATTCACGAAGGCGGAGTAGAAAGCAGAGTCAAAACAGCCGGCGGGACGCCCTTCGACTCTGCCGCTGGCAGACTCTCAGGACGAGCCGGCGCTACGGCGTTTGCGGCGTTCGGTGCCGATTCGGAACGGCACCACTACTAATAGTAGATATTTTTCTTGACACACTAGCCTCCGCAGAGCAAAATTCCGCACGTTAACGCTGCGTTACGCGAATGTTTCCGTTCGAGTAGCGCCGCGGTGGACGATTTTCCATTCCCCGGACACAGCGACACACTTTCACAGGCATTCACACGCAAAACGAGAGGGACGATGCTGAATTTGGCAGGTGGGACGGTGCAATGTTTGAATCCGGAATGCGTCGCGCGGGGGCGCTGGCTGCGCCTGCACGATGCGCCGCAAGAATGCTGCAATAATTGTGGCGCGCCGCTGCACAGCGTGCCGCCGCCGCTGCCGCCGCGGTTTCGGATGCGCGCGCGGCCGATGAGGAATTACCGGCCGATGGGGCGCGGACACTGAGTATTTTGCGGAGCTGCGGCGCCGGGTAGAGGCGGGCCGGTTCAGATCAACGTAACCGAAAAAGTGGTGGAGACAAACGAAAAGGCCCGAGGCAATCCAGCCGCCTCGGGCCTTTTTAATTTCGCAAGCGCTTCAGGTAATTCCTAGAAGTAATACTTCAAGCCGAACTGAATGATGCGCATGCCACGGTCGGTGGAAATCTGGCCGAAGGTGGAGCTGCCGCCATAATAGTCCGGATTGTAGAACTGCACGTGGTTGAAGGCGTTGAAAAACTCGGCGCGAAACTCGAGTGACGTGGTTTCCGTGACGCTGGTTTTCTTGGTGAGTGAAAGATCGAAGTTGTTGATGCCCGGGCCGCGCAAGACGTTGCGGGACAACGTTCCGAACGTAAAGATCGGAACGTTGGCGCAGTCATACGAATTGGGATTGAACCAAAAGTTTCCCGTCGCGGGACCCCCTAGGCAAGTTGCGGTAGTGGAATCGAAGTAATTGGTGGTGTTGCGCGGATTCAAGTACTGAATCGGGCCGATGATGTCCGGGCGATCCAAGCCATTTCCTTGCTGGCTGGAATCGTTGTCGGAGTACAAGGTGAATGGCTGCCCCCCTTGAAACGTCGCTATGCCGTTGAATTGCCAGCCGGAGGCCACTTTCTTCATGAAGCCGCTCTCAAAATGACGATCAAGCGGCAACTGCCAAATTCCGCTGATGACCAAGCGCTGGCGCACGTCGAAATCGGCGACGGCGCGATCCAGCCTGGGGTCTAGCGGATCCGTGTAAGTGGAGGAGCGAGAGCGGAAGCCGGAGGAAAGGTCGATCACCTTGCCGTAAGTGTACGCTGCGCGCAAAGCGAAGCCCTGGCTGAAGCGTTTGTCCACAGTGAGTTGGAATTCATCGCTGTCGGAAAGGCCATTACTGAAGTTCGTATAGATTTGTGTGATGCCTGTGGGGTACGCGTTGCTGTCGGCATTCGGACCGGACACGGGAAAATCGGGCGAGCCCGGCTCAAAGCAATTGGCGAGAGGCCGCGCACAGTCCTCGTTCACCGTTTGAAAATTCGCTAATTGTTGCATCTCGACGGAGGGAACCGGAAAGTTGGTCTCGGCAGTGGAGATAAGTTTGCGTCCCAAGCTGCCGACGTAAACCGCTTCAACCAGCGTGTCTTTGGTGGCCTGCCACTGGAATCCGAAGTTAAAGTTCTCTGAGTACGGCGTGCGGAAATGCGGGTAAGTGGTGTAGCCGTAGGAGATGGCCGGAACTCCGAACGTTCCTACGTCCGAAGGAAGAAAAGGGAACGGGTTGGTAGCGCCGAAGGTGCCAAATGGGTCGGCGATCGGATCTCCCGTAAGGCCGGAGTAGCTTGGACCGGCGTTGAATTCATTGGTAACGCCGGCAAAGGGCGGCAAGCCGCCGAACTGCAGGTTGAGCGCGCCGTCCTCGATGTCGTAGAAGATGCCGAAGCCGCCGCGCATCACAATCTTGCCGGTGCCGAGCATATCCCAGGCGAATCCCAAGCGTGGGGCAAAATTATTGTAGTCGGGATATACGAGAGCGCGATTGGGAGTGCCGGGATCGCCAGCGTACAAGATTCCCTGAGGCGCGTCTGGAAAGATGGTGGATTGCTGCCCAGGGAAGAAGCCCAGAATCTCGTTGTGAATGTCGTGTTGCGGCACGTAGTAATCCCAGCGCAGGCCGTAATCCAGAGTGAGGTGAGGAGTCACTTTAAAAGTATCTTGCGCATACAAACCGATGGACCCGGTACGGATGCCGTAAACCGCTCTGGAGTTTTGGTAGTAATTGTCCCAGAAGCCGCCGACAAAGTCGGCCTGATAGCTGCCGGTAAAGGGCGACTCGTAGCTTCCAAAATCAAATCCTCCATTGTTGTAATAGTCGTAGTCGAAATTCAATTGCAGGCGGGTAAAGTCCGCGCCGAACTTGAGCTCGTGTTTGCCGCGGGTCCAGGTAAGGTTATCCGCCCACTGAAAGGTGTTGTCGTTCAGCCTGGTGGGACCTTGCACCGAAGATCCCAAATCGAAGTTCGGAGTAAAGAACACAGGGGGCGAGACGCCTGCAGGGTCGTCGGGGTTGAGATTGGTAAAACCGAGGGCGGCAGGCGAGGTCGTGTCCGATGGAATGGCCTGATGCGTGGAGGTACGATTGTAGCCGAAGCGGAACTCATTGGTCAGAATTGGCGAGAAGATGTGGATCCAGGTGAGCGTGCCAATCTGGTTTCGAAAATCGGTACTATTTGCGCCGCCCAGAGGTGAAGAGATTGGCTGGGGAAGCGGGTAAGTGGTGCGATTGTCGTCAATTAAGTAGACGAACGAGAGCGTGTCCTGGGTGCTGAAATTGTGGTCAATGTGCAGAATGCCCTGATCGTCATCAATGGGTTCAGAGGGCGAAGAGATGAAACCGTTGGTGCCACGGTTAGGTAACGGCAAGTATTTGGCGATGTAGTTGGCGATGACTGGGTTCACCGGAACCTGATTGTTCGGGAGGGTGGTAGTGGGAATAACGGTGACGCCATCACTGCAAGTGTAGAACGTGGTTCCGCGAGGATTAAAAAGTTGTCCGCTATCAAACAGCGGATCCCCCGGCGCTTGAGCACCGGACGGACAAAAATCCGCGTTCTGGCCGGTTAGTAAACCGCTGAAGTCTCCGGTGCGTTCGGCGGGGGTCAAAACGGTGAGTTGCTGAGAGGTGTCGCCTTCGCGCGTGCGCGAACCTTGATATGCGAGAAAGAAGAAAGTCTTGTTCTTTTTGATAGGACCGCCGAACGTCCCGCCAAAGACATTGCGCTTGAACGCCTGTTTGTCCAGATTGTCAGGCAGGAAGTAGTCCCTGGCATTAAGCACATTGTTTCGCAAGAACTCGAAACCATCGCCGTGAAAGCCGTTGGTGCCGGAGCGGGTGATCTGATTGACGATTCCGCCCGAAGTGCGGCCATACTGTGCGTCGTAATTGTTGGTGAGAATTTTGAATTCCTCTACAGCGTCCGGGTTGGGACTGACCACGATGTTGTTACCGAGAAAGTCGGTGTTATTGCCGCCGTCGAGCAGAAACGTCAAAGATTCGGAGCGCTGTCCGCTGACGGAGAACGGATTCCCCGAGGTGTCGTCGGGATCGGCGGCATAAACGCCAGCCTGAAGCAGGCCGAGTTGCAGAGTGTCGCGGCCGACTAAAGGGAGGTCGTTGATCATGCGCTGGTTCTCGACTTTTCCGAGGACGGCGCCGGTGGTGTCCACCTGGACGACGTTGGAGGAAACCTCAATCGTCTGACTTTCCTTCCCGATTTTCAGCGACACATCCTGGTGTCCGTTTTGATTCAACTCGAGGACGATACCGTCCTGGATGAAGGTTTCGAAGCCGGGTTTGTCCACGTTCAGTTTGTATTTGCCGACCTGGACCAAGTCGAAGAGGTATGAGCCGTCGGCAGCTGTGGTGGTGCCGCGAGCGATGCCTGTGTCGGTGTTGGTGAGGGTCACCTTGGCGCCAGGAACCACGCCGCCGGATTGGTCGGTGACGGTGCCGCGGAGGGAGGCTTTGGTTTGGCCCCAGGCTGAACCGCTGAGAACTGCGAGGAACGAAACGAAGCACGCAAACTGCAGCAGCGCTCGAAGAAATCTCACACCCCACCTCCGTTGTGTTGTAAGGACACTTGCCCAGGACGCGCGGCGCGTGGAGTGCTTGGGACCGTTCAGCTGGAAAAAATGCAGGGCTACGGTTTCGCCCTGTGATTAACGACACCAACCCGGATGACGGCCCAGTTTTTGCAACTCACACAACCCCGATGCGGGCATCTATAGAACCGCGCGGCGCGGAAGTCAAGAAAGAAGCATTTATGGAAGCCATCAAACTGATTGTAGTGAATGACTTGGGGTCAAGATTCCGGGAGGAGAAAGGGGGAGCGGCCGGTGGGGGTGCCGGCCGCTCATGGGCATTGGGGTGATGGAGGTGCAGACATTCGAGGCGCTTTGGAGAGCCCCGAACACGACTCAGTATGCCGGTGGGGAGTGGGGGAGTCGATAGGCCGCTCGGCCCATTTAGGTTCAGTACGAAAGTACTCGAAAGGTCGTTCGTGTGAGTTTCGCTGTTGGGAGTCAACAGTTGTAAGTTGACAGTTAAGAGTCAAAAGCAAAAGCGAACTTCTACCGCAGAGAAGCAGAGGGCGCAGAGAAAAACCAAGGCGACGCCGCGACGAGGCTGACGTTGTGGAAAGCTGGGGCGCAGCCTGCCTGCGGCGGGCAGGCGCAGCGCCCCTACCAACCATTGGCGGTGCAGACCGTTGCGCTGCCTGGGGCGGGGATTGAATGGGGCGGCTGGCGGTGGTAGGCTCGCCGAAGCAGTTGCCCCGACGTGGCGCGCAGTTGTGCGCTGCGAACTGCCCGTTACCTTCGATGGGCGCCACCGGAACAAAACTCGATCGCAAGCCGGCTGTGGCAGCACAAGCCTTGGCATCGGTGCGCCAGCTTTTGCTGGAACTGGGCAGCTCGCGCGGCATGGAAGAGCTGGTGGCGCGCGGCACGAAGGCGCACCTGGAGCGCGAGCTGGGCCTGGGCAGTCTGGAGCGCGTGGAATTAATGCTGCGGCTGGGCGATTCGTGCGGAGTGCGTTTGCCGGATCGCGTGGTGGCGGAAGCCGATACGGTGCAGGATTTGGTGGACGCGATCCTGCGGGCGGACGCAGGCGGCGATGGAAATGGCGCCGGAGCCCTGGGTGCACACGGTACGGCGGCGGTGGTGGCGGCGACGATTTCATCTTCGCCCACTTCTGTAGCGACTTCTACTTCAGCTGTTTCTTCTTCGCCCGCAACTCGCCCGGACATCGAGGAGCAAATTAATAAAGCCGAAACGCTGAGCGAGATTTTGCGTCTGCGCGGGCGCGGCGAACCGGGGCGCAGCCACATTCAGATTTACGAGGAAGACGAGCAGCTGCGGACGATCACGTTCGGCGAGTTGTACGAGCGCGCGTCGCTGGTGGCGGCGGATTTGCGGCGGCGCGGGCTGGAGCCGGCGCAGACGGTCGGGATTATGCTTCCGACTTGCGCCGAATTTTTCTGGACGTTCGCTGGAATATTGCTGGCGGGCGGAATTCCGGTGCCGATTTATCCGCCGTTCCGCGCGGACCGCATCGCGGAATATGCGGCGCGGCAATCCAATATATTGCGCAATGCGGAAGCGCAATTTCTGGTGACCTGGCGGCAGGCCGAAAATCTGGCGAAGCTGCTGCAGCCGCGCGTGCCGTCGTTGCGCGAAGTATTGAACGCGCAGAAGCTGGCGAGCGCGCCCGCGAATCCCCAGGAGGCGGCGGGCGAATGGCGGCCAGTGCAACATTTATCGCATCACGCGCGGGGTGAGGATATTGCGTTCCTGCAATACACTTCGGGCTCGACGGGCGATCCCAAGGGCGTGGTGCTGACGCACGCGAACCTGCTGGCAAATATCCGCGCGATCATTTCCGGGATTGATATTCAGGCGAACGACGCATGCGTTTCGTGGCTGCCGCTGTATCACGACATGGGATTGATCGGCGCGTGGTTTGTGCCGCTTTTTACGGGCATCCCGCTGGTGGTGATGTCGCCGCTGGCGTTCCTGAGCCGGCCAGAGCGCTGGCTGCGCGCGATTCACCGGCATCGCGCGACGATTTGCCCGGCGCCGAATTTTGCGTACGAGCTGTGCGTGCGAAAAATCGCGGACAAGGATCTGGAAGGACTGGATCTAAGTTCGTGGCGCGCGGCTACGAACGGCGCGGAGCCCGTGCGCGCGGAGACGATGGAAAGATTCGCGAAGCGTTTCGCGCCGTATGGTTTTCGACGCGAAGCGTTGATGCCGGTGTACGGGCTGGCGGAGGCTACGCTGGCGGTTTCGGTGCCGAGGCTGGGCACCGGATTCAAAGTGGACCGGATCGAGCGCGCGCAATTTGAATCAGCGGGGCGCGCGGTGCCGGTGGCTGACGCCGATGCGGCTGCGCTGGAATTTGTGAACGCGGGGAAGCCGGTGCCGTCGGTGGAAGTGCGCATCGTGGATGCGGACGGCGTCAATTTGGGCGAACGGCGGGAAGGGCGGCTGTGGTTTCGCGGACCTTCGGCGACCAGCGGTTACTACCGCAATGCCGAAGCGACGCGCGAGCTGTTGCGCGATGGCAACTGGATTGATTCAGGGGACCTGGCGTACTGGGGTGAAGGCGAGATTTACATTACGGGCCGCGCGAAAGACGTGATCATCAAAGCGGGGCGCAATCTTTATCCGCACGAGGTGGAGGAAATTGCGGGGCGGATCGCGGGAGTGCGCACGGGATGCGTGGTGGCGTTTGGCGCGCCGGATGAGCGCAGCGGGACTGAGCGTCTGGTGGTGGCGGCTGAGTTGCGGGATATGGCCAGCGCGAAAACGATCGAGGCAGAAATTGCGCGTGCCGTGGATGAGGCGTTGGGCATGCCGCCTGATGTGATCGCGCTGCTGCCGCCGCAGTCCATTCCGAAAACTTCCAGCGGGAAATTGCGGCGCAGCGAGACGCGGCGGCTTTTTATCGAAGGGAAACTGGGACAGAAACAACAGGCTCCTTGGGTGCAGATCGCGAAGCTGGCGGTGCGCGGTGCGGCGCCGCGGGCGTGGAGTTGGCTGCAGCGGACGGCGCGCAGCGCGGTGGAATTTTTGTATGGCGTGTATGCCTTGACGGCTTTCGCGGTGATTTTGATTCCGCTGTGGATTGTGGTGGGACGCACACGCAACCGGCGGCGCGCGGCGAGCTTGGTGCATCAAGGCGCGCGCAGAATGCTGGCGGCCGGCGGCGTGCCGGTGACCATTGTGGGAGCCGAGATTCTGGAGCAGCGAGCAAAGACGGGTCCATGGATTTTCGCGCCGAACCATTCGAGCTATCTGGATATTCTGGTGATGCTGGCGTTTCTTCCGGACGACGTGCGATTCGTGGCCAAGGGCGAGATTCGCGCGATGCCTTTTATGAGCACGCTGGCGGACCGGAGCGGACAATTTGCGTTTGATCGCAGCGATCCGCAGGCTCGGATACGGCAATCGGAAGAAGTGAACGCGGCGCTGCGCAACGGAGAATCGGTGGTAATTTTTCCGGAAGGAACTTTTACGGCTGTGGCGGGGATACGCCCGTTTCAGCTGGGCGCGTTCAAGGCAGCGGTGGATGCGCAGCGGCCGATTTGCGCGGTTTCGGTACGCGGCGCGCGGCAGATCTTGCGCGACAAGACGATGCTGCCGCGGCCTGGGCATGTGACGCTGACGTTCAGCGCGCCGATTGCGCCGAATCCCGCGGCTGGCGATGATTGGCACGAAATTGTGCGCTTGCGGGACCAGACGCGCGAAACGATTGCGCTGAATTCCGGCGAGGCGCTGATTTAGAAATCGGATTTAGATTTTGGGAAGCCTCAGCTGCTGTAATCCATTTTCACTGATTGCCGCGCCACCGATGGCGCACTAAAGTGCGCCGCTACAAAAGCTAAACGGTTGGTGTTCCGCCCCTTTTTATTTTTGGTCCAGGATGAAATTCACGGTGATGAAGGTTTCGACTTCGACCGGCTCACCGTTCAGGCGCGTCGGCTGGTAACGCCATTGGCGCACGGCCTGCAGGGCTGGGTTCGCGAGGATCGGATTTCCGCTGATCACTTCGAGTTGGCGGACAGTGCCGTCTGTGGCGATGATGGCGCGCAAATATACTGTGCCGGCCAGATGCATCGCGAGCGCGATGGTGGGATATCGCGGCTGAACTTTGTAGATCAGCGCGGCGGCCATTACGCCTTCGCTGCGGTGCAAGGGTGATTTATGTTCCGGCGGCTCGGGCTTCTTGATCTCGAGCGGCTTGCCGCCGGGATCTGCACCGGGAATCCAGGCGCCCGGACCTGGGGGTCCGTCAATTCCGCCGTCGCCGATTCCTGGCGCGGAATCACCACTTGATGCGTTTGCGTTACTGTATGGACGCGCCGGCGTGGGAGCTGCGGCCTTCGCACAATAGAGGCATGGCACGGGCTTGCTGCTAGTGTTGGCTGGCGGATGGGCGTGTGGCGGCGCTGGTTTCTCTGCGGAGCTAGCTCCACCGCGGTAGGGCGGCGTGGGCGTCACGTTGAAGAGACCGGGCAAGACGCCGGGCGTGATCAACGGCCACAGCAGCATCGCGCCGAGCAGGGCGGCTTCGAACAGAACCGAAACCACCAGCGCTTTGCGGCGCAGATTGCGTGCACGGCCGCGGGATTCAGCGTCGTTCTCGAGCATGCACTGCGACAAGCTGCCAAGATCGCTCACGGGAACACCTCCGGCGAATCATTCGCTCACAAGGGAACGCCACCGCGGCGCGGCCAAGGAAGAGATGGCCTGACTTCATGCGGCCGGCACGAGGGTTCCCGGCCGGGCCGCGTCCGATGGTGCTGCGGAGTTCGCGCGATCTCTGTAGAGATAGACACCGGGGCCCGCGAGTTGTGCCGGGAGCGAGCCGCTGAATCGCGCGGGCCGGGCGAAGCTGGCAGCTGTGGCGCCGCTGGTGGCTGTAAACCCCTGTAGACAAATTGTTTACAATTCTTGTGCGATGAAATGCATCATTTTGAACCCGCCGTGCGTCTAAATGTGTGTCATCGCTAGATTGTTGCTGTTCTTAGAGATGGAAGGAGTGGTCATAATGAGCCGAAACTCGATAGAGACCGTGGGAGTTCGTTATACCGGCTGGGCCGCATTGCACCGCGACCCGCTGGAAGACCGCGTGGAGTTTACCTGTCCGCAGTGCGGGGAAAAGGGAACGAAGGCTGCGCGGAGGCCGCGTGCGGCGTATCACTTCACCGACGGGTTCGTACAGGACCTGGAAGGCGAAGCGACCACCTGCCGCAGCTGCAAGAATTCGCTGCGGGTAGTGCCGGTGGTGATGCTGCACGACCAGGACGAGAAGCGGCGATTCCAGGCGGTGTTTGCGCTGGATCCTATTTCAAACAACTAATTTCGGGCCGACGGGAAGCGAGCGGCATTGTTTTCGGTGAGTGTCCCGAGTGATGCGTGCTCTTTACGGGAAGGCCTGAAGCAAAATAGAGAGGGGACGAGCTTAGGCTCGTTCCCTCTTTTGTTTTTAGGGCGATGATTCCGGGTTGGTGTGCTGACAGTGCGAAAAGCAGATCCCTCTCTGCGTCCCGCGCCCGTCGAGGCGCGGCAGGAGAGGTCCTTCGGCCGGCTTTAGGCAAAGGCGCCGGCCTCAGGATGACGATGCTCGTCGCATCGTCAGAAAAAGCGCGGGACTTCGTTCGGGATGACACACTGTCTTTATCGTCGATATTGTTTACGTTGATCAGGGCCGCATGATGTTGGGAATTAATTGATGCGAGTGCGATAAAGGTTCGCCTTCGGTCTCGAGATGCAGATGGTGCGCTTCGAGGTCGCGGCGGACGTGATTGAAAGCTTCGTCCACGGAATCGGCAAACTGCAGAAGCTTGTAATCGCGTTCGTTGACCGTGCCGGTGCGGACCATGTGGCGCCAGTTGAGAACCCTGTCCCAGTATTTCCTGCCGTAAATCAAGATTAAATGATGCGAAGAGAGTTTATTGGTCTGCAGCAGCGTGAGCATTTCCCAGAGCTCGTCCATGGTGCCGAAGCCGCCGGGAAAAACGATCAGGGCTTTGGCCATTTGCGCGAACCAGAGTTTGCGCATGAAGAAATAGTGGAAGTAGAAATTCAGGTCGGGAGAGATGTAGCGATTGGAGGTTTGCTCGTGCGGAAGCTGGATGCTGAGGCCCACGGATGGGCCGCCGGCTTCCGCGGCGCCGCGATTGGCGGCTTCCATGATGCCGGGTCCGCCGCCGGAGCAGATGACGAAGCGGCGCGGTTGATTGCCGAGCGTCATGGCCCAGGAAGTGATGCGATGGGAAAGCTCGCGCGCGTCTTCGTAGTAGCGCGACATTTCCAGCAACGAGCGGGCCGAGGAGATTTTCGCGCGCCACGCGGGCGTGCGCCGGCTGCGCGCGGCCGCTTGGGTTCGTTTCAGGTGCGCCAAGGCGTGATCGCGGGATTGAATGCGGGCGGAGCCGAACATGACGATGGTGTCGCCGATATTGGCGCGACGCAGCCGGCTGAGGGGATCGAGATATTCGGCGAGGATGCGCAGCGGGCGCGCGCCGAGGCTTCCCATGAATTGGGGATCTTCGTAGGCCAGCTTCGGTAGCGGCTGGTGCTTGGGCTTTTTGCCGGAACGCTTC
>Ga0209038_10000590_pt1 | contig 10900 bp, 12 predicted proteins | sample BogFormECP03_OM3_FD_188237 | JGI IMG/M metagenome (GOLD analysis project Ga0209038, IMG submission 188237) | Bog forest soil microbial communities from Calvert Island, British Columbia, Canada - ECP03_OM3 (SPAdes) (version 2) | ecosystem: Environmental > Aquatic > Freshwater > Wetlands > Bog ...
TCAGCGTCAGCAGATACAGCGACGGCAAAATCCATCCGCGGCGTTCTCTCATGCGCTGGCGCAGTTCCTTGCGGATCATCGGGTTCATCGCGGCTTTTCTCCAAATGCCTCGCGGTATCGTTGCTCCAGGGTTGCAGGCGGACGATCGAAGCGCACCACCTGAGTTCCACCAGTCACCAGCTGTCGCAAGAATTCGGCCGCTCGCGCAGCGTCGCCGGAAATCTCCACCACAATCCGCGCAGGCTCCGCGTGCAAAACCTTCACCCCGGCAACAGAACCAGCCAATTGCCCCGCTCGCTCGCCATCCCGCAGCACTCCCACTTCATACAAACGAGGCTGCGAGGCATCCCGATCGTGCAACTCGATGACGCTGCTCCCCGCTGAGTCTCGCTGATTTTCCCCCTCCGCAATCAAAGCCACGCGCGAACAAATCTCCTGCAAATCCGCGAGAATGTGCGAAGAAAGCAAAATCGTAATTCCCTGCTGATTCAGGCGTTTCAGTTGATCGCGCAGGTCAACGCGCGCCAGAGGATCCAAGCCCGTCGCCGGCTCGTCCAACAGCAAAACCTGCGGAGAATGTAGCAGCGTCTTCGCGAGAAACAGTCGCTGCTTCATCCCGAACGAAAGCTCTTCCACAAAGCTTTCGGCCCGCGCCCCCAGACCGGATGCAGCGAGCCCTTGGTCCACCACTGCGCGCCGCCTTTGGCCCGGAATATGAAACGCTTCTGCGAAGAATTCCAGAAACTCACGAACGCGCATGTCCTGATACAGCCCCGGTTGATCTGGCATGTAACCGACTACGCGCTTCACTGCCAGCGGATCGGCGCTCACATCAAATCCCGCAATCCTCGCCACGCCAGAATCGGCGCGAATCAGCGTGGACAATATTTTGATCAGCGTCGTCTTACCCGCGCCATTCGGGCCCACCAGCCCGAAGAGCTCCCCCTTTTCAACACGCAAGCTGAACCCATCGAGAGCCCGCGAGCTGCCATAGCGCTTTTGAATTTGGCTGACTTCAATCATTTTTCGCCAAGATAAACGACAGTCAAAGCCATCGCGGAACGATCGACACCAGATGGCTGCAACTCAGCGTCCGGCACCGGCTCGCCTGAGACGCCAGCGAACACTTGCGCCATCTTCGGAATCTGATAGCTCCACGACGGCAACTCCGTGATCGAAAAAGACCCATCCTCGTGGGAAGTCTTGAGATGAAGGGTCTCCTGAAACTGGCCGTTGGGCATTTTTATCCGCTCCCAAATGTCGAAGACGCTTGCGTCGGTTAGGTCAATCTCCTGGCCCGCCGCCACCCTACGAAATACATATTGCTCGTTGGCGGTAAAGTCGAAATACACGGCTTCGCGAAACGACATGCCAGTATCGTTTTTCAGTTTCCCCGCGGCGGTCCAGTGCACCGTGCCCGGAAATTTACGAAATCCCTCGAAATCCCAATCTTGAAACGACCAGCGCAGCATCGGCGTCCTCAAAATCACCGGCGTGCCCAGCTCCAAATCCCAGCCTTTCTGAATGCGCGCCTTATCCGTCATGGCCGCGCCGATATCCACTCCTTGTTCGCCCTCACCTTGTGATTGCTCGTATCGAACTCGGCCCGACGGCACCACCACAACATCGTCATTCACGAAAATTTGCACGTCGCCCCACCGGGGAGCGGTTGCGCGCAGCCCCACATTTTCCACGGCGACGGGACTGCGGTCATCCAGCGAATAGATCGTCGCGTTGTCCAGCGTGTAGTGCTTCGGCCGCCGCGCGGAACCCGAAAGATAAAAGCCCACCGTAAAAAGCGCGGCCAGCACGCACACTGAAGCCCAACCCCACTCCAGCCGTTTCATCCGCCGCAAAATCGCAAAATTCAGCGGTCCGACTACCAGCAAATAAATCGTCAGCCAAATCGTCAGCCACCGTAAGCGCGGGAATGAGAACGCCACTCCGACGCGAACAAGAAACGGATCGGCCGAGTCTTGTAATGGCATCAGCGGGACTTGGCGCATAATTCGGCCGTCAATGCCGCTGCCGAATAAGCGCCCCAGATCCTGGCTGGCAGCGCTGCGGACTCGCAGAAGATGCCCGCGGCCCACCTGTGTGGCGACGGGATTGGTAGCACCTTGCCGGTAAGCCGTCAGAAAATCCTTGTCGGCTGTTTCCTCTTCCAACAGGTAAAGATTTCCGCCCCCGCGCGTGAATTATTCCAGCGCTTCACGTTCGCCGCTGGAAAATCCGGAAATCGGTCCGGCCAGCACCAGGGTCCTGGCGGGCGCGTACTCCCACCACTCCGCGCGAGCATCGCGAAAAGTATTGAGTCGCAGTTCAGGCTTCATCTGGGAACTCGCCGTGCCATTCTCGCCAAACGCAACCTGCGATTGCACGCTGCGGCACGTCGCATCGTCCGTGCAGTAAATCGCCACGAGGTACGGACCATTAAACAGCGGCTTCAGATCTTTCAAATCGCGGCGCGTGTCACCGATGGCCTGGCCGCCCGAAGTTGCGGCGGTCACTTCCAGCTCGAGCCAGGCCGCCTGCGGAATTAGAATCGGCGCTTCGACATCGAGAGGTTGCCCGGCGGCGGCTTCGACGTGTTCGGAAAATCGATCCTCGCGGCTGGTCTCGCGGCGCGCGGAATTATTGCCGGAACGCAAAATGAACTTGAGCTCGATGGACTGCGCATGGGATGCCGCCGGAATGTGCACGCGCACCGCCGTCGGCTCACCGAAGGAGTAGTAGTCGCCCAAGCCGACCCTTTCGATCCGCAGCGAATCCTGCGCACGCCCGAGCCCCGGCAGGGCCAGCATCAACAGGCAGAATAGGCAAGTCTTCCAGGTAAGCAGGCCCGCCCAGCCGCGACCGTTCCAGCCGGACCCGCACACGCGCGCATTTGACCGACGGACAGCCATTCTGCCACCTCGGTGCCGTTGCAAGATGGCGGAGCATACTTTGCTTCCCAGCGATTTGCAATTCACAGGACTACCTGTGTGGTTAAGTAACTAACCCATTAGTCCAGACGCCGCAGCGCGCCCAAATGTCAGCCGCCAGCCACAGCATCACGCGCAACGAGCGCCAATCCCTATGTCATGACGAGCATCGGGTATTTCCTGTAGGTTATTGATTCGTTTGACCCTCCCCTGTGCGTGTGCTACGGTGTTTGCGGGCATTTTTTAAAAACTTTTTCCTGGGGGGAGAACAATTTCTGTTCTGGCGCAGTTAGTTTTTTCCAGCCAGCTCGAAACGCTGATCACACAAACGGGTTGGGTGGCGCGCGTCGTACTATGCATCCTACTAGTCCTCTCTGTTTTCTCGTGGGCTATCATTTTCCAAAAATCCCGGACTCTCGGGCACATCGAATCACAAACCAAGAAATTTCTGGAGATGTTCCGCGCGGGGCGCGGCCTTCCTGACCCAGCCACGCTGCGGATGGGCGCCGGCGGCACTCCGCTAGCGGTGGTGTACCAGGCAGGATACCGCGAACTGGAAGCGCAACTCGGCACGCGCGAGCGGCGGCCGGTGGCCCCAGGCGTTGCCGAAGGCGGTACGGGCGTAGCCAGCGCGCCGCGCCTGAAGAATGCCAACGCGGTCGGCGTGCAAATGCAAGTCGCGGCGGGCGACGAAGTCCGCAAGCTGGAAAAATGGATGTCGTGGCTCGCGACCACGGGTTCAGTCTCGCCGTTTATCGGATTGTTTGGCACCGTGTGGGGCGTCATGGACGCCTTCGCTGGACTCGGCGATGCCGGCTCCGCAAGTTTGCGCGCGGTCGCGCCGGGAATTGCGGAGGCGTTGATCACCACAGCAGCGGGATTGTTTGCAGCCATACCCGCGGTGATCGCCTACAACTATTACTTGGGCGGAATTCGCGGCATCGCGGCGCGCATGGATAGTTTCGCGGCGGAATTCGTCGCGAAGATCGAAACGATTTACAGTTCGTAGACGCGAAGCAGCCGTAGGAAAGAAGAACAGCAGATCCCTCGCCCGGTTCCGCGGGTTCGGGATGACCAATATTTTGATTTGGTTCTTGGGCTGACAGAAAACCATGCCGCAGATACAACGCGAAACCGGGACGTCACTTTCGGAAATCAACATGGTTCCGTTTATTGACGTCGTCCTCGTCCTGCTGATCATTTTCATGATCACCGCGCCGATCCTCCAGTCCGGAATCGAAGTGGACGTTCCTAAAACCAAAACTGTGAAAGAGCTCACCCAGGTGCGCATGGTCATCACCATTGACAAAGCGCAGCGCGTCTATCTGAACGATCAACCCGTGAACATCCACGATCTTGGCGGGCAATTGCTTTCGCAAATGAAAGACCCGGCGCATCAAGCAGTGTATGTCCGCTGCGACGAGACAGTTCCGTTCGGCAGTTGGGCCACCGTAGTAGATGCGCTGCGCCTATCCGGCATACAAAATATCAGCGTAGTCACGCAACCGCTCACCGAGCGCTCGCAAATTCAACAATGACATGGCCGCACTCGCCGCAAATCCGCGCTCAGACAATTTGACCGGCCCACTGTCGGCGTCGCTGGTGCTTCACGCGGGACTCGTAGTGCTTTTCATCGGCTCGGCAATCTACAGCCATCAAGGCGATTCGTGGGGCGGCCCGGGCGGCGCAGTCACCGTCGGCGTAGTCGGTAGCTTGCCCGCGGTTCCCATGCCACGCCCCGACGTAGAAACTCCCAGCCGCGTGGTGGACGAATCGAAGGGTCTGTACAAAACCGAACCACAACCCAAGCCCGTCCCGCAGCCTGACGCCACGCCAATTCCGAAATTCGAGAAGAACAAGCCGCCAAAGTACTTGACCCGCCCTTCGAAAGTTCTCGAAAATCCCGCGCCTCCTCCGCCGAACGCAGTTCCCTACGGTGGCGGCGGCGCTCCCACAGTCCCTTACAGTTCCTTCGCGATGGGCGCCGGTGCCAGCACCCAGGCCGGGATGGGCTTCGAAGGCCCCGGCGCGGGAAATTTCGGCGAGCGCTTTTCCTGGTACGTCGAAGCCGTGCAACGCAAGGTCAGCAGCACCTGGCTGCAATCCACGGTGGATCCCCGCGTACAATTCGCGCCGCGCGTCGTCGCCACATTTGACATTCTGCGCGACGGCACGGTAGCCAATATTCAAGTGACCAAATCCAGCGGCAACGCTTCAGTGGATTCTTCGGCAGTGCGCGCCATTCGCGACGCCAGTCCCATGCAGCAGTTGCCGCCCGCGTATTCCGGCTCGAAAGTAAGCGTCGAATTTTGGTTTGATTTCAAAAGGTGAGAGCGCGCGAGCAACGGAAACGCAGCCGCGAAAAAAAACTGCGGCAAGCTGGCGCACTACAAAACGAATATGACGAAAAAATTAGCAATCATCGCAACACTTTTTACGGTGGCGCTGCTCCTCTGCTCCGGCAACGCCTCAGCCCAGGATTGGTTCAAGACCGGCACCGGCCTCGGCGTCAGCAAAGCGCGGGTCGGCGTGCCGGAATTCGCCGTGCGTCAACCCGTATCGTCCGCTCTCCAAAAAACTTTTCACGACGTGCTCTGGTCAGACCTGGAATATTGCGGCGTGCTGGAACTCGTCAGCCCCAGCTTCTATCCCCCGCAAATGCCCAGCCAGCCCAGCGAAGTGCACTTCGCGGAATGGGCGGCGGCCCCGGCCAATGTGTACATGCTGGCCTACGGCAATCTATCCGGTGACGCCACGAACCTCGCCGCCGCCGGATATTTGTCCGACGTACACAATCCGCAAGCGCCCATCGCGCTGCAAAAAATTTATCGCGGCCCCGCCACCGATGCCGGCGCGCGCAAGCTCGCCCACCAGTTCGCCGACGATATCGTCGCACTGCTCAGCGGCGGCTCACCCGGCATCGCGCAAACGCAAATCGCCTACGTCAGCACGCGTAGCGGCAACAAGGAAATCTGGGCCATGGATTACGACGGCCAGAATCAACATCAGCTCACGCACATTAAATCCATTTCGCTTACCCCTCGCTGGGCGCCCAGCGCGGATCGCATCGCCTTCACCTGCTACGTTCCCTTCCGCGGAATCGTCAGGCCGGAGATTTGCCTGTATTCCACAGTATCGGACCGGCTGATTTCTTTTCCCCGCTACCTCGGATCGAATAGTTCGCCGGCATGGTCGCCCGACGGCAATCAAATTGCCTTCATGTCCAGCCAGAACGGCGATCCGGAAATTTATTTGACGGACGCGAACGGCGGCGGCCTGAAACGCATCACTTTTGCCGCCGGAGTCAGTACTTCTCCGGCGTGGAATCCAAAAACCGGCAAACAAATCGTTTTCGTCAGCGATCGCGGCGGCGACCCCGTCCTGTACCTGGCGAATTCCGATGGCACCGACGTGCAAAAACTCGACATGCCGGATATGGGCTACGTCGTGGACCCGTCATGGTCACCAAATGGACAATTGCTCGCATTTAGCTGGCGACGGCCGAGCGGTAATTTCGATATCTATATCATGGACATTGTGTCCCGGCAGCTCGTGGAACTGACGCGCGACCAGGGCCGTAACGAACGGCCCAGCTGGGCGCCCGACGGACGCCACATCGTTTTTGAGTCCACGCGCACCGGCACGAAACACATTTGGTCCATGTTGGCTGACGGCAGCCAGCCGCGGGAATTGACATACGAAGGCCAGAACGAATCGCCCAACTGGTCGCCGAAATAGATGTCGTCAATCGGCGCCTCGGGCTGGCGCGTGCGTCACGCGCGACTTCGTCCAGTCCAGGTGCGCAAGGATTTTTTCGACGCCCTGTAACACTATAGAAAGGTGACAGCACTCAATATCCCGGCAGTTTCCGCAAGGAAACCCGGAAATCGCGGAAGGAGGAAATTTATGCAGGCGGGTACTATCCGAAAGTTCACGCTCTTGTTGGGAGTGGCCACAGTTTTTGCATTCATCGGCGGTTGTAAGAAGCAAGTGGCCAGCGTGCCTCCCACGCACGCCGCACCAGCGCCAGCGGCGGCGCAGCCGACGGTGACGCTCTCTGCGTCTCCTTCGACAATTAATAGCGGCGACTCCACAACTCTTTCATGGACCTCGACCGACGCCACCGATGCCGACATCGAACCGGCCGTTGGCAAAGTTGCGGTGCAGGGCTCGACGCCGGTGAACCCCGCCAGCTCGACTACCTTCACCATCACCGCCACCGGCCCGGGCGGCACCGCCACAGCCACCACGCGCGTGACGGTCAGCGCGGGAGCTCCCGGAGTTGCGCCCTCCACCAATCAAAGCATGAGCGAACTTTTCGAGCAGAACGTGAAAGACGCTTACTTTGATTTCAACAAAGCTGATATTCGCCCCGACGCGCGCGACGCCCTCACCAGGGATGCGCAATTTCTCCGCTCCTACCCGCAAGTGCGCGTGACCATCGAAGGCCATTGCGACGAGCGCGGTTCCACTGAATACAACATCGGTTTGGGCGAACGGCGCGCGCAAGCGGCGAAGAATTATCTGATCTCGCTGGGCATCGGCGCCAATCGCATGGACACCGTCAGCTGGGGCAAGGAACGGCCCTTCTGCACCGAGCACACCGAAGAATGTTGGCAACAGAATCGCCGCGCGCACTTCGTGGCGGCGCAATAATCGGCTGATGTAAACTTGGCGGTGATGTAGGGGCGAGTGCCGCGGCATCGTTCGGCGCGTCATTCGCAGTTAAAAATGATGGCGTATCCCGAGCCCGCCCCTGCAAATCAGGAAATTCGGCGGCGGTGGCATTTGCCCGCGCCGCTCCCAGTCCTTTTTACTCGATCGAATTCAGTCCAGGAGGCTAGCATGCGCGCACGATCGGCAGTGCTCGCGGTGGCGACGTTAGTCGTTGGCGTGATTTTGGGCTCAATGTTGAATCCCCGCCCCACCGGCGCCGTTTCCAAGGAAATTATCCAGCTGCAGGAAGACGTCTCGCAACTGCTGCAAGGCCAGCAGACCATGCGCAGCACGATTGACGCGAACAATGCGTCCATGCGCACGCTGCTGCAGCAATCGCTCGATTCGGTGAACGCGCTGAATCAGCAAATGGCCACGCTGCAGAAAAATGTCCAGGAAGCGACGGCCAACAGCTCTTCCAAGATTGACACCATGTCCACTCAGACCCAGGGAGTTTCCGACAATCTGCAGGACGTGCAGGCGCGCGTCGGAAAAGTCGCCGCTCAAATCAACGACATGCAAAGCACGCTGCAAAGTATTGACGGCCGGATAGCTGGCGGCTCAGCGCCCAGCGGCGCTCCCGGCAACGGCCCGCCAGGTGGTGGCGCCAGTGGAGAGGGCGTGCCTCCTTCAGCGGGCGCACCTGCTTCGGGTGGCGGCATGTCTTCCCTACCCGGCGCTTCCTCGGACAATCTGTATCAGAATGCCCTGCGCGATTTCACCACCGGAAAATACGACTTGGCGCGCCAGGAATTCGGTGACTACGTCCTGAAATTCCCTTCCACCGACCTCGCCTCGAACGCACAGTTCTACCTCGGCGAAATTTCCTACGCCCAAGGCGACTTCAAAGACGCCATCGCGCAGTACAACCAGGTCCTGGCGAATTATCCGCAAAGCTACAAACTCGCCGCAGCGCTCCTGAAGAAAGGTTTCGCCGAACTCGAACTTGGCATGAAGGCCACCGGCACCAAAGACCTGCGCGAGGTCGAGCGCCGCTTCCCCGGCTCTGACGAAGCCCGCCGCGCCCAAGCAAAACTAAGAGAAATCGGCGCACCCGCAAGTCCAGCACGTTCGACCGCGCCACACTAAAAATCGATTCGCCCGCGCCGCACAGCATTTGTAGCGGCGGTCCCTCAAAGCGGGACCGCCATCGATCGCGGCCGGCATTCCAAGAATACTCGGTAGGGGCGCTACTTGTGAATCGCGCTTCAGGGCGATTCATCCTGAGAACTGGCGGCGCCGGTTCGAAGGGCTGCCCCCAGCTTGCCAAGCCCTCAGCCCAGCCGAGCGCCGTTACGCCCGCAGTTCATCAGCCTGCCAATTCTGGATCATCCGCTTGATCGCCTTGCGGTCCTGCAGGTTCTCAGCCAACACCTTCCCCGCCAAACCCGGCAATTCCGCGTCGCTAGCAAATCGCAGCGCCACCAACTGATTCACAGTAAATTCCGGAATCCGCGGCCGCAGCTCCACCGGCAGCAAGCCTTGCAATCGCAGCTGCATTTCCAGCCGGATTAGGCGGTCTTGCACAGCCAGCGCGAACATACGCGCGTACAGCGCCGCCAGCAGCAGCGCCAGCGCCACCAACAAAGCCTCCACCGACCCACCCAAAGGCGCAACCACAACCCGGTGAATCTCCCACCCAACATTGAGCACCAGCACCGGCAACACAAAAAAATGAAACACCGGCACGTACCTCGCATGATTCTGAAGATTTTGCGCCATGAAATCTCCTCCGTGAACGTATATCCTTCGAACGCCGCTGGATTCTAGCAAAATTCCACACACACCAGGTTACGCGAGTCAATCTCCCCTCGCCATGACGCGAATCGCGAAGCTGCCGCCCCGCTGCACGGTATTTCTCGCCGCAGCGTCGCACATCAGCTATACTCAGCGCTTCAGGGAAATCCTCTAAAACAGGCAGGAAGCCAATGTCAGTTAACAAAGTGATTCTCGTGGGGCGCCTCGGGCGCGATCCGGAAACCCGCTTTACCGGCGGCGGGCAGGCCGTCGCCAATTTTTCGCTGGCGACGGATGAAACCTACAAAGACAAAAACGGCGAGCGCCAGAAACGCACCGAATGGCATAAGATCACCGTCTGGGGCAAACAGGCGGAAATCGCCCAGCAATATCTGAAGAAGGGTGCGCTGGTGTACGTCGAAGGCCGCATTCAAACGCGCGAATGGCAGGATAAAGAAGGCCAGAAGCGCACCAGCTACGATATCGTGGCCAACAATTTTCGCATGCTCGGCGGCCGCGCTGATGGGGCCGCAGCCGGAGCCAGTGCGGGAGCATCATCGCACAGCGGCGGTTTCGGAAGCGGCGGCCGTTCCGCGGATCCCGATATGGAAGGCGGGCCTTCGGGCGATGAATCCCCAAGCCACGGTCCGGAAATTTCCGACGAAGACATACCCTTCTAAGAGCATTTCTCTGCCGCGCAATAATTCGGTGCCGATGGCGCAGAGGCAATGGTTCCGCGTGCGAGGAAATCGTTATCTCTTCGCACGCGAAATGCTAAACGGCGACCTGGCAATGAGCAGCTGCGCTTCGTCGCTATTAAGCTTCACGAGATCAAACGAATAAACTGCCCGACCGTCTCCCGTAATTCTCACCAGAAAATAGTACGTCTTTCCGGATTCCGCAGTCAGGTTGTTCAGTGAAACTTCTCGCAGCCTCGCGAAATCAGACTGCCAGCTCGCGCACAAATGATGCTCACCGGGATCTACGGTGGCGAAAAAATAGGAATCGCCTTGGTTCGCGCCAACCCATGCGCCATCCAGGCCAATTTTTGCGGTGATGTGGTTAATCGCCGCAATTCTTTGCGTTTGCACAAAATAAACCACCGCCTTGCCTGCAGCGACTTCTGGCAAGTGCTGGCCCTGATTGTCGGTCTTCACTTCGAATTTAACTTCACTCGCGCCGCAGGCCGCTTCGGGATCGATAGGAGGCACATAGCTCTGCGCCCAGCAGGGCCATGCGAAAAAAATTAACGCGAAGAGGACTTTCATGCGTTGCTCCATTCCAGCGAGGCAGCGCAAATACATCCGTGCGGCGCCTGGCAGGTCATCCGCAGCGCGAATCGTTCAGTGCTTCGGGTTCTCCGCCTCGTCCTTCTTGCGCTGTTCGTCCAGGCGGTGCATAAACGCTTCGAATTTCGGCAGTTGCTCCGGCGTCAAAATCGCGCGTATGCGCGCACGCCCTTGTTGCCGGAGTTCTTCGCGCTGCGCATCCGCCGGCACATAGGCGGTGCGGATTTTCGCTCG
>Ga0209038_10000592_pt1 | contig 10887 bp, 21 predicted proteins | sample BogFormECP03_OM3_FD_188237 | JGI IMG/M metagenome (GOLD analysis project Ga0209038, IMG submission 188237) | Bog forest soil microbial communities from Calvert Island, British Columbia, Canada - ECP03_OM3 (SPAdes) (version 2) | ecosystem: Environmental > Aquatic > Freshwater > Wetlands > Bog ...
ATGTCCGTGGCCCGCGACATCAGCACCCCGGTGTGCCGGCCGCGCCGCAGGTACGGGCGGATCGGCGCGGCGCAGTCGCTGCTCGAAAGGCCGCCGACCGCCGCCTGGTAGAGCAGCGGCTGGAAAAGGTGGTGGTTCATGCGGTCGACGAGCGTGTACAGCCCGCGATCCTGGAAGAATCGTAGCATGTTCTTGCGCTGCGTGCGCAGGTACCTCGCGATCAGCTTGTTCATCACCGCGCCGACGGGCTGGTAGCCCATGCTGGCGAACGGTGTCCTCTTTGCTTCAGTCATTTTCATAGCTCCTTGCCCATCTCCCGCGCGGTGAGCGGACCCGGTCCGACTCATCACCACCGCGCGGGCGGGACTCGTTACGTTTTTAGATCAAGCCCTGGCCGCCGGTCGTGACCGGTGCCGAAGCCCCAGCGGGCGCAGCGTCTGCGTCTGCCGGTACCAGACCGAACTCGCTGCCGCTCGCGACCGAGCTGCCGCGCAACCGCTCACCGTGCTTGAAGAACTGCACGCCGAGGACGGAGCACCCGAGGCCGGGCGAGTTGCCGTAGAGGTAGGTGTAGAACTCCAACAGGACGTTGGCGTAGCTACCCTCGTACGGCCAGCACGGGTGGCTCGGGGTCAGGATCACGGGCGTGTTCCTGTTCGAGATGTTCACACCGTTCTCGGTCACCAGGATCGTCGGCTGGTCCTTGTTGCCGGCGCTGATGTAGAGCTGCCCAGCGTACGCCGGCTTGCCCGGACGGTACTGGTCGCCGCGCTGGAGCGGGAACCGCTGGTTGTTGCCCTTGATCATGTCAAGGGTCTGCTGCGTCTGCTCCTTCCACTTCGAGGTAGCGACGTCGCGGATCAGGGTCTGCAGCGCCGGGAACTGCGGGTGGTTCATCGGGAACACCGCGTCGATGTGGAACTTCCCGTCCGCCTTACCGGTGGTCGGGTCGATCTTCGCATCGCGGCCGATGTACGGCTTCGTCAGCGACACGCGCAGCAGCCGCACGTTCTCCAGCTTGATCTGCTTGTTTACTACTTCAGACATTTCGATCTCCTAGATTAAACCCGGCTCTTGCGTCGGGATGAACTGGATCGGCGTCACCGCCTCCCCCTTGTGGTCCAGTGGCACGAGCCGGAGCTGTGGCTCCGACTGTGTCACCAGGTCTTCGATGGCCTTGTAGTCGGCCTTCAGAATCTTCTGCGCTGTCGTCGGCGAGACGATCTCGCGGGGCTCGTAAATCTTCTCCGGCGGTGCGAGCAACGAGAGCGCTGCCTCGGCCTTCGCTTTGTCGACCCATTGCCGCCGCCCCTTGTTGCCGTAGACTAATTTCTGTCCGTCCACAATAACACCCAACTTCGCGCGACGGAGCGCCTCCGCACGGAAGTCAGTGACCGCGGCCTCGATCTCGTCCAGCTGCGCGTACACGACACCGAGAGACTTGTCGTCCAGCTCGTGCCGCTTGATCAGCGGCTCGAACAGGCTCATGATCCGCTTCGCGCGGGCGACGCACCGGCCGCGGACCTCGCAGTAGGTGCACTGCTCGTCGCCGGCCACCAGGTGCTGCTGCGGGTCGAAGGGTACGGTCTCGTGGTAGATGTCGTACGCCAGCTTCGCGACCGGCCGGACCAGCGCCATGAACGTCTCCAGCTCCGCGCGGGTGTAGGTCCACTCGTCGTAGTGGTTCAGCTTCGGCTGGTGGATGCAGAAACGGAACGCGTTGAAGTCGCCGACGAGTGAGAACTCGATCATGGCGGCGCAGAGGTAGATAAGTCCCTGCGTGTTGTCCTTCGCGTTCACCAGAAGGTAGCCGTCCTTGTAGTCGTGCACGCTGAGCACGCCCTTGTACAGCTGCTCGCGGATCACCGCGCCACCCTCTGGGTAGAGCTTGATGATGTCGCTGTGCCCTTCCTGGTCCGGTACCCCTAGCACGGGTGTCGTGTCGAGGCGGTGCTCGACCAGCATCTCGCCGGGCTCGCGGTTGATCACGCGCACGCATGAGCGCACGCGCTCCAGTCGTTCATCATCCACCTTAAATGTAAACTGTGGGTTGTCACCGAACGATAATTCTTTCCCGAGCCAGATGTCCAGGTCGAGTGTCGGGTTCTCCAGCTGCCACTGCAGGAGCCAGTGCGAGCAGGTACCGCTCGCGGAGTGCTCCTTGTCAGGGTCCGGGACGCCGCGCGACAGGTAGAGCGCGCCGACGCACCGCAGCCAGCGCGCGGAGCCTGAGGGCGCGAGTATGGAGTGGGTGCCGCTCATGCCGGCAGGTACTGCTTGCCGATGCGAACCCTGACTTCCCGGAGGATCTTCAGGTCGGTCGACTTGACTGTGACGCAGAGGTGCATCCGGTACACACCGTCCACGAAGACATCAATGTCCGGGCGGTAGACTGTCAGCCACTTGCGGCGGCTGATCGGGATGAACACACCCCAGTGCGAGGCGGCGTCGTCGTACCGTTTAAACATTTTGGATCTCCCGTCGTAGGTCTTTCATCGCCTGCTGCAGCGTGCGCGGCGGCTGGTAGTTGTAGAGCGGGGCCACGAGCCGGAGAGCGGTCGCCGTCAGCAGGCGCGCGCCGAAGTTTCGGTCGTTGAAGGAGCGCTGCATCTTGAACTCGGCAGTGTGCGCGAGCAGCTCCTCGTGGTACCGGAACTCGGAGTCGGTGAGATACTGATCCCACCACTTTGTTGGTCCGCCATCTCTCTGGCGGTTGAGGTGCACCTCTTCGTGCGCGATCAGAGCGGGAGGTACAACGATGCCGCTCGGATTATATATACTCCCATCAAACGCAAAAAGGATTCCTGGGCCGTCCGCCTTCGGGAACGCGGCCTTGATCTGCTCGAAGTTCGGCGGTAGCTCGTTGATGATCACAGAAGTTCCGAGAACGAGAGGCTGTCGGCGGCGTCCAGGCCATACGTACCATCATCGCCGTCAGGCACGAAGAAGCAGTCGACCGGCTTGCCCTCGTACTCGGCCTTGACGCACCACATACCCTCCTCGCCCTTCAGCTTCTGTAAGCCTATGAACGCGAGCGCGGTCCACATGCCTTTCCAGTCATCCGTAGCCGAGCAGATGTGGTAGAAGAGGATGTCCGCGTCTTTGCGCGGGCCGTCTTTGTACAGCAGCCCGCCGGTCAGCGCGATGTGGTACCCGTACGGTGGGATCACCGCCTCGATGGCGCGGCACATGGCGATAGCTTCAGCTTGATTCCAGATAGTCATTTTTCAATCTCCGTGCCGGTTACCACGATCCGGCGCGCTTTCACGACCCTTGACCCCTATACGGAAGTCCGGGAGCGCGGTACCCCTTGCGGGAACTTAAGTTAGACCAGCGACGCCTGTGCAACCTGCACCGCGGCCGCGTCGATCTTCGCCACCTCTTCCTCGAACGCGTCGTACGCGGCCTGCCACAGCTCAGCTGGCAGAGTGACCGTGTTCTTGTGTCCGAGCTTGCTGAGGATCGCCTCGGCGACGTTCCGGTCCTTCGCGGCAACCTTCAGCACGAGCGCGTTCAGCTGTGCCTTGGTGACGGTCGGGGCCGGGGGAGCAGCGGGCTCAACTGGAGCGGGCGCCGCAACGGCAGCGGTAGGCGCTACCGGAGCAGATGCAGCGACGACGGTAGGGTCCGCGGGAGTGGCCTTGCCACCTTTCCCCTTCCCTTTCCCGGTCACCGCCTGCTCGACAGACTCAATGTCTGCCAGGAAGGCGTCGGCGAGCGCGTGGAGCGCGGCCGCAATCTTTGCGTGGTTCATCGGTTTCAATCTCCTCGGTTGTGGTTAAAAGTTGTGTCTGGCGCAGTCGGTGCCGACGGGCTGGGACAGGGTGCAGCTGCACCGGGGGCCGGTGACCGCGAACCGGTACCGCTGCTTGTCGTCGTAACGGTACGGCCTCCAGGACCAGTCACCCATCGACTGCTCGGCCAGGGTGCCGTTCTTGCCTAGGCTGTAGTCACTCTCGGACGCGGTGGGCGTGAACGCCCTGGCGTTAGCTTCCGTAAACAAAATATGTTCGCTCATAAGTTTCTCCGTTTCAGCAGACTATGAATCCAAAAATCAGTTCTGTCAACCTCTAGCTTTGTTGCCGGTCTTCACTCCCTTCGGGCCGCGCCAGGGTTTGGCGTGCTCGTACCTGTCGCCCATCGCCTTGCGTGCGCGCACCTGCGCAGCGAAGAGGCGGGCCTGGCGGTAGCGCTCGGTGAAGTTCATGCTAGGCTCCTAGTTTCAGTGTCGATTGACGCCGCGATTTTAGCACGGTACGCGGCCCACCTCAACCGGGTCGCTTCGTTGGCGGCGGCGGTGTTCGGGCGCTTCGGCCCGAGCTTCACTCCCCTGGCCTTCAGGGCGGCCAGGGCATCTTTCGTCAGTTTACTGATGTTCGCTGGGCGTCTGATGTTGTGCAGTAGGCCGTGGTGTGTACCGCACACCGACAGGATGTTGGTCGGGTCATCTGAGCCACCCTCCGACCGTGGGGTGACGTGATGCTGCTCGACCCCATCCTTGGTGCCGCAGAATACGCAAAAATCTAGTATCACTGTCTAGCCTCCCGAAATTTAATCCACTTCAACCGGTTCGCCTCGTTGCCGGCGTGTGGGTTCGGGCGCTTCGGCCCGAGCTTGACCCCTCGGGCCTTCAGGGCGCCCAGGGCGGCCTTGGTCCGCTCGGAGGTCAGGTCACGCTCGAACTGGGACAGGGCGGACAGTAAAGTGAACACCAGGCGGCCTGTGGCGGTCGTGGTGTCGATGCTCTCCGTCAGGCTCACAAGGTCCGCCCCCTGGCGCTTGAGCCGCTCTGCGATGGTCAGCATGTCCCTGGTGGACCTTGCGAACCGGGACAGGCTGTACGCCACCAGGACCGCACCGTCTTGTGCGGCGCACAAGGCAGCCTCCAGGGCCGGCCGCTTCGCCATCGAGGTGCCGGTGATCCCCGCGTCCTCGTAGATGGTCACCTCCAGCCCACGGGAGGCGGCCCAGGCGGCGATCGCCGCCCGCTGGGCCTCTAGCCCTAACCGAGACTCCGCCTGCTCCTGGGTGCTTACGCGCACGTACCCGATGACGTTCACGGCCGGCGCTCCACCAGCTCGAACCCGTACCGGGTGGCCCGGACGCGCGAGGAGCCCTTCGGGAGGCTCACCACGCGGTCCGCGACCGCCTGGCCGGCGCTCTCCTCGACCGAGAGCGCGAGCATGCTCGCCGGATCGACCGAGAGGATGATCTCCTCCCGGTACTGGCCGTTCGGCTGGATGACGCAGGTAGTCTCCACCTTGCATCCCTGGCGGGTGATGCGGACGGTCATGACGACACCGCCGACTGCCGCGCATGCTCGGCTAAAATGAACTCCTCGCTGGCGTGGCTCAGGCACGCGTAGAAGCGCAGCTGTTTGGTTACATCCTCATCGCGCGCTAGCGCGCGCTTGATGAGGCCTCGCGCCGCGCGCTCGGCGCGCACGATGGACCCCAGCACCTCGCCGCCCTTCCTCTCGCAGCAGGCGCGGCAGATAGAGGCGCGAGTCGACAGCTGCCAGGTCTCGATACCGTACTTATGGCAGGCGCAGCAGGTGCCGTACGTTGACGACGGGCGCGCGACGCGGGCCAGCTCGCCGTAGGTGCGTACGCCCTGGCGTATTGCTTGATAGCTATTGATCGTTCCGTTCATTTCGAGTCTCCAGTTTCAGTGGTAGCGCCAGTATACGCGCTTTTTATCACAGTGCAAGCACATCTGATTGTCAGCGCCCGGCGCTCCGCCATGAATCAGTAGATCGAACGGCATCCGCGCGTGCATGCCGTCGAGCACAGTGTTTAGCTTGCTGCGGTCACTGTAGTCCCTGCCGCCGGTTACCAGGACGATCATGGCTTGATTCCCGCGGCCTCGACCTTGAGCGCCTTCGCTAGATACGTTAGGACGCGCGAGTACGAGACCGCGTAGTTGGCGCCATCCTCAGTGTCGCTCAACCGCTCAGTATCGCCGCCCTTGAACGGGAACTGGCCGCGGCCGCGCGGATGGTGGAGCACCATAAAGTTGTTGCTGTTGCCGAAGTTGTGCTTCTGGTTGAAGTCCAGCTTGTCGGCGATGGAGCGTAGAAGTTCTTGTGGTGTCATGGCTTGATCCCCGCGGCCTCGAACTGAGTGTACGAGACGAAGAGCTGGTTCACGGCGCGCGCCAGCTCCTCGTCGGTAGCATGATACAGGTCAACGCTCGTGCCGTTGATGATGGTACCTATCCGTAGGTTCGGGTACCGTTCAACCAGCAGCGCCAGCGTCTCCATCGTGTTCTTACGCAGCGCTAGATTGTCCACGGACGAACTCCTCGTGCTGGTCGTGGTAGTACCGGTGCCGCGACTTCACCAGCTGCTGGTGGCGGGTGTCCTGCTTCAGCTTCGGCATGCTCCCGAGGTGCTGGAGCACCAGTACCCGGTCGCGCTTGTCGGCGTAGCGCGCGATCCGCTTCGCCTTGTTCATGCCGACGTTGAGCGGCTTCGATCCCTTGTTGCTGACGTAGATGAAGCGCTGCGCCGACTGCGGCTCAGGCTTCTCGTACACTCGTCGCCAGCTACCATCCTCGTTCACTTCTATTTTGTAGTGCATGATTACTCCGCTTGACGTTTCAGAAGGGCGGGCACGTCGTCGAGGAACTGCATCAGCTTCAGGTCCCGCGCCTTGAAGTGCTCCTCGATGACGTTCGCGGCGTTGATGTAGTACTGGAGCGTCTCGGTGGCCGAGGTCGCGTCCTCGACGCTGCTCGCTATCTCCGCGGCTATGAGCCGCACCAGGATCTCTTCGTATCTGTTCATTTAGTACTCCTCAGCTCCAGGTTCAAGTTACGTGCGGCCACTATGCCACAACCTAGCCCGGGGCGCAACCCCCGGGGACCGTGACGCTAGTCACACTTCTACAGCTTCGCCGCCACGTCAGCGAGCGCCTTCGCGGCCTCGGCCTCTACCGCCTTCGCGGCCTTCTCGGCCTTGGTCTTGACCGCCTCCTCGTACGCTTCGACCCGCTGGATGATGACCTCGGCCGCGTGCTTGAGGTTTACCTCTCCGTTCACGTTCATGAAGAACGGGTTCGGGTGGCTGTTCACGCTGGAGCCTGGGCCGCAGGACATCTGCAGCGACTGCTTGATCGCGTTCACCACCTCAATAATCTTTGCGTCTACTATCGACATAGCATAATCCTCCTTAGATAATTCCGTCTCGAACCCATTGCGCGATCTCGACCTTGCGCGCCTCGGTGTTCTTCACCGCCTCGCGCACCTCTGAATCCTCGATGTCCAAGCGCGTGCTGCGCTTGCCGGATGGCGTAAATCCGTAAAACCAGAGGCACCGCCAGCACGGCGGGCACTGCTTTCCACCCGGCGGAGCGAACTCCAGCTTCCCTAGCTGGAAATCAATAGGTGCCAAAGTATCGTCCGCATCGTCTGACCCTGGCGCTGGCTCTGTCCTGATAGCAGTGCGTAGCTCTTTGTCTGGCATCAACCTCCGTAGCTGCTTGATGCGCTTATGTGCGTCGTCTACCGACTGCTTCGAGTACCCTCGCGACATCATCTCGCGGCGCGAGTAGCCTTGCATTGTGAGGATCGCGATCTCTTTACTGATCGGCGTCAGTGCGCTGAGTAGCGCGTTCGAAGCTGACTCAGCGGCGACAGTGTTGTACGTATCATCTCCACCAGTCAAATTTTCGATTGACTCGTCAGACGGCGGTAGCTCGTTGGCGCGCCAGGATTCCCACGCGTTTCGAACTGCGCGAAGGAACCACATATCCAGGTCGTGAGTGAGGGCGTCGTACTTGCCTCGGTTCTCCCAGCACCACAACAACGCGGCCGCGGTGATGTCGTCTCGGTCGCTCTTTTGTAGGCGCCGTACGGCTAAGAACTTGTTGGCTTTCGTGGCGGCGGCGCGAGCCAGCTGCATCGTGAAAACATCTTGTGCGCTAAGTGCCATCATGCGGCTCCCTTCGGTTTGTTTGCGTTCACGTTAGCCATCCGCTTCGCGTGCTCTTCAGTGTCCAGCTCCGTCAGCGCCTGCGCCTTCAGGATGATGGACGCTATCTGCGCCTGTAACGGCTCGGGTATCTCCCGTATCTCCGGCATCTGCATCAGCTCCCGCATCCCGGTCCAGAGGTGCTTCGACATCCGTGCCTGGACGGCGTGCGCGTTGATCAGCGCTAGCAGGTCAGAGGTCCCGTTACCTACCCACGCGAGGCGTATGTCGTGCCGGCCGGCCTGCAGCTGGATCAGCCGGGAGAGTGCGTCGCCCGCGTTTGATATTAGGTCAGCCATTGGTAAGGTCTCCGTTCATTCGATGCAGTTTCCATCTCACGCCGAGCTTGCTGTGTCCGTCGTGCACCAGCTTGAGGTTGCTGCCGATCTTGTCCTTCGACGCGCGCAGCCAGTACCCGACCTTGATCGGGTTGTTCGGCTCAGCGCACCCCATCTGCATCAGCATGTCGCTCAGCTCATTGTTCTCGTCCGAGAGGCTCCCGACCACTCGCGCCATGTCACCGGCCGTGAACGTCCGGTCCCCGAAGTTTGCCCACAGCCGCTCGAACACAGGGCCGACGTTCTTGCTCTCGTCGTCCGTCTCGTTCAGCTGCGTGATGACCGGGTCCGCCAGCCCGAGCCATATCAGCGGCTCGCGCGTGAGCTTCGACCATCGCTCGAAGCTCGGTAGCGTGACCGGCATCTTCTCTTTGCTGTCGGCTGCGATGTACGCCTTGATGATCGTGAGCGCGTCGACCAGGAGCGTCCCGCGGTGCTTCATCACGTACGCCTCGGGGCCTACGATCTTGAAGACTCGGTCGCGCAGGTTCTCCATGTTCGCGTCGAGGCGCACCACCAGGCTCCGCCGCGCCAGCTCCGAGACCGGGGTGACGTTGTTCCCTGAACCACACAGCACGGTCTTGTTCGGGATCCCGGTGGTGACACTCTCCCCTAGCTTCCGGTCCTTCCAGACCACGCTCGTGATGAACGCGGCCATCGTCGGGGAGCGCACCTTCACACCGTCCGGTATGTTGTCGAACCAGACCGACCGGTCGCCGGCCATCAGGCACGCGTACAGCGACTTCCGTACCTCGTCCTCGTCCGCCACCCACGGCCGGAGCGCCGGCTCGGTACCGTGGACGATACGGGCCGCCATCCCCTGGAGGATGCTCTTGCCGGTACCCTGCGACGGGGCGTCGTAGAAGTACATCGGGCACCGGTCCAGGGCGAGGCGTGCGGCCTCGGCCAGGACGTGGGACAGGAACGTGCTCTCGGAGGCTGCCTCCTTCCAGGGGAACTCGTTGAACGGCTCGCGCAGCCTCGCGAGCGCGGCGAGCGCGTCATCGCGCGTCGGGCTCTCCAGGATCGGCGGGTAGTCGCAGCTCGGCACGTACAGCGCGCGGCTCTCAGGGTCGTACCCTGGCGTGTCGCAGATGGTCCCGTCCTCGCGCAGGAACGGTGCGCGCGCTATCGCGTCAAGCGGGCGGAGCGTGTTCCAGCTACCGAGCCCCAGCATCGTGTTGATGTGCTCAGCGCTCGGCGCGGTATGCACCACGTCACCGCTCTTGAGTCGCCGCAGGAAGATGCAGAGCTGCCCGAATCTTTTACGTGCCCACTCTTTGGTGGTAGGGATCAGCATCACCGCGTCAGCGGTGCGGCGTATGGCGCCCACGGTGTGCGCCTCGCTCGTACGGACCAGGCTCAGCCCCTGCGTGTACACATGCGGGTTCAGTACACTCTCCAGCTGGTCAATGATGCCGGAGAAGTTCGCCTCCTCCAGGAGTATCGTCACCCGGCTGTCTGCGGGCTGCGCTGGCGGTACCACGTCGACCAGGTCACTGTGCGGCGCCGGCTCGGGGACCGGCTCGAACGCGTCGACGGAGGCCACCTTCAGCATCCCGCGCTGGCGCGCTAGATTCAGAATGTGGCGCCAGTCAGATCGCGGCTGCTGATCTCGGTGTGAAGACCACCATTGCTCCGCGGCGCCCGCTTCATAACCAACAGCCTTGCGAGAAAAATCAAGCCAAAGCTGTTCGGCGGGGCGCGAGCCCTGTAAAGACAGCAAAGCGTAGCCGCACGCTGACCAGTCGTCGTTACTTTGAACTTTGTCTAGCAGGAAGCGTAAGCACGCGAGTAGGTGCAACCACTCTTCGTCGCTTATCGTTGTCAGCGTCTCCGTCGTCTGACCCTCCGACGCCCTCGCCGGAGCAGTCGCGGCTGCTGGCGTTGAGGAGGTCGTCGCATACTTCTGTGTCAGGGTTACCCACATCTGGTCCACTGCCTTCAAGGATACCGCCGGTATCGAATCTGGGAGACCGCCTTCCCACTCGTAGCGAGCGCCGCTCGCGTGGGTGCCCGCCACCAACGTCTGCTGGCCTTGCCCGAGCAGCTCGATAAGTCCGGTCTCTGTTTTTATTTGCCTCTTTTTCATGCGAGCCTCCAAAGACGTATGTCGGCGGAGAAACGATCAAACACATCGCTATTAGTGTTATTCGGTGCATATGTACGCTCTATTTTTGGTCTCGTCATTCTTGCAGCCTGAAGAGTAACGAGCACTTACCGCTATTGCTACGCCCGCGTCGCGGAAGTTTCACGCCCAGCTGCGATTCGATCAACTGCACGATCTCCTCCGCCTTGGCTGGGTCGTCCTCGTCGATATCGAACACGTAGCAGCCACTGACCGGTCCTAGGCGTAGGCATATATTCAGCCGCCTGTCAGCGGACCATTGAGCCACCTCGCTCGGGTGTATCTCCCGGCTGTTCCAGGCTAGCAGCCCGTGCGCCTCCCCATGCGCATTATACTGGCTGGGCAGCTTACCCAGCTTACCCTTGAGCGCGCTGCCCTCCGCCACCTTGACATCAGTAGACGCCGGAACACAAGGCAACAAATTAGCGCCGAGTCCCAGCACCATATCC
>Ga0209038_10000594_pt1 | contig 10884 bp, 8 predicted proteins | sample BogFormECP03_OM3_FD_188237 | JGI IMG/M metagenome (GOLD analysis project Ga0209038, IMG submission 188237) | Bog forest soil microbial communities from Calvert Island, British Columbia, Canada - ECP03_OM3 (SPAdes) (version 2) | ecosystem: Environmental > Aquatic > Freshwater > Wetlands > Bog ...
CTTGCAGCACGGCTTGCGCTTTCAGAGCATTGAAATAAGCGGCGTCCACCTGCAGCAGGATATCCGCGCGCGAAGTGGTGACGTTTTCCTCCTGCGCCCTGGCGTGCAGATTCGCGCTTTTCACCAGTTCGTGGGTGCGGCCAAAATCAGTGACCAGTTGCTCGACGGTCACACCATCCGCGAAGCGATTGAAGATGATGGGATTATTCAGCGCGCCGGCGGCGACGCGGCTGTTGTTTTCCGCGATCGCTCCGCTGACGCTGCCATAGGCGTGCGGATAGTAGTCCGAGCGGGCTTCGGTGACCTGCGCCTTGGCCGCCGCCGCCAGGTATGTTGCGGCTTGAACCTGCGGATGATTCTGGATGGCGATTTGCTCCGCCTGCTGCAACGTGAGGCTTTGCGACGCGCTGGCGGGCGGCGCTTGCGCGGGAGCCTGCTCGCCGACGGCAGCGTGCAATTGTGCCGAAGCGGGCGTGCAAGCAAGAGCCGCGGCGATGACAAGCAGGGACAGCGAAAGATTTCGGTGACGCATTAGTGGGCCTCCTCGGTGACGAGCGACGCGGCAGCTTCGGCGCGGCGGCGATACATGAGCAGATAAGCCGCGGGGACGACGAAAATCGTGAGCACGATGGAAGTGAGCAGGCCGCCGATGATCACGCGCGCGAGCGGCGCGTAGGCTTCGCTGCCAGTTTCCAGCTTGAACGCCATGGGCAGCAGGCCGACGACGGTGGCGAGCGACGTCATCAAAATCGGGCGCAGCCGGATGCGGCAGGCGTCCACGACGGCTTCGCGCAAGCCGTGCCCTTGGCTGCGCAGTACGTTCGCGAAATCCACAATCAAAATGCTGTTGGAGACCACCATGCCCTGGAGCATGACGATGCCCATGAGCGATTGAATGTTCAGCGTGGTGCCGGTGAGCGCCAGAGTGAGCACGACGCCGATCAGCCCGGTGGGCACGGCGAGCACGATCAGAAACGGGTCCACGAAAGAGGAAAACTGCGCGACCAGAATGAGATAAACCAGCAGGACGGCGAGGAACAAACCGAGCCCGAAGCTTTTGAATGAGGATTGCATGGTCAGTACGAGACCGCGGACGTCTATGCGGGTGCTGGGCGGCACCTGGGTATGGGCGATGATCTTTGAAATTTCACGCTGCGGCCCGCCGATGTCTTCGCCGGTGGGCGCAACGTAAATATCAATGGAACGCTGAAGTTGATAGTGATCCACTTCCGTCGGGCTGAGAATCGGCACCACATCAGCGACCTGATTCAGGTAGGTTGGCATTTTTAGTTTGGGAGAGTGCAAGGGCATTGCTTTCAAATCCTCGATGGATTTGATCTGATTTTCGGGGTACTGCACGGTTACGAAATAGTTGTTGCCATTCTTGGGGTCAACCCAGTAGCTCGGCGCGATCACCACGTCGGAAGTGAGCGCGGTGATGAGGTTGTCGAGCACTTCCTTGGGGCTGAGGCCCAGCTCGGCGGCACGATCGCGATTCACGTTCACTTCGAGCGCGGGATAATCCATATCCTGCGGGATGTACACATCGGAAACGCCGCGCGCGGCTTTGATTTGGCGCGCCAATTCCTGCGCGATACGATCGTCCGTCTTCAGGTCCATGCCGCTCACTTGGACATCAATGGGCGCGGGCGCGCCCTGATTCAGAACCGCGTCCACCAAGCCGCCGGATTGAAAATAGGTGCGCAACTGCGGAAGTTGCGCGGCGATGCGGCGGCGCACTTCGTTCATGTAAACGAAGCTGCTGACGTGATGATCTTCCTTCAAGCCCACTTGCACGAAGGCGGTGTGCATGCCGGAGTTGGGCGTGAAAAGAGCGGACAAATCGGCCATTATGCCGATATTCGATACCACGGTGTTCAAATCCTCGGGCTTCACAACCTGGTGCACGATGTCTTCGACCTGCTTTATGTAATCGTTGGTGACTTCAATGCGCGTGCCGGTGGGCGCTTTCACGTTGATCACGAATTGGCCGGCGTCTGAACGAGGGAAAAACGAAACGCCGATGAGCGGCACCAGCAGAAAACTCAGCAGGAACACGCCCACGAAAAGGACCAGCGCCTCGCGCGGGCGGTCCAAAGTTTTCTGCACGTATTTTTCATAGACGTTCAGCATCTTTTCGAATTGGGCGTTGAACTTCGCGTGGAAGCGGGCACCCCACGATTTTTTCACTTCCGCGCCTTCCGCGCCTTCGGGACCGTGTTGGTGGGCTGGTTTCAGGAAGTACGCGCAGAACAGCGGGACGACCGTGATTGCATCGAAGTAAGAAGCACAAAGCGCGAGGACCACAGCGAGCGCCAGCGCCGAAAACAAATACTTGCTGACGCCGAAGAGCAGCGTCACGGGGAAGAAAACGACTACAGCGACGAGCATGATGGCGAGCACGGCCAGCGCCACCTCATTCGCGCCTTTCACCGCGGCCACTTTGGGATCCTCGCCGAGCTCGATGTGCCGGTAAATGTTTTCGATAACCACCACCGAGTCGTCAATCAAACGTGAAAACGCCAGCGCCAGGCCGCTGAGCACCATACTGTTGATGGTCTTGTCGGCAGAATGCAAAATGAAAAACGTAATCATCACCGAGAGCGGAATGGAAAGAAAAACCGCCGCAGTGGCGCGCATGCTCCCCAGAAACAGCAGAATCATCACGGCGGTGAGAAACAAGCCGATGCCACCTTCGCGCAAAACGGTGGAAATGGCCTGCTTCACGAAAAGCGACTGGTCGAAAACGACGTGGGTGCGCAGCTGCGCCGGAATATCGCGCAGCGTGGTGATGGCCTTCTTGATGCCGTTGACGACCACTATCGTATTGGTGTCGCCGCCCTGTTTGAGGATTGGCGCGTAAACCGACTTTTGCCCGTTGACGCGCACGATGTTGTACTGCAAGTAGGAACCGTCAACGGCGTTGCCCACGTCAGAAAGGAAGACGGACTTCTCGCCTTCGGTCTTCAGCGGAACCTGATTCAGAGCTGCGGCGTTGGGCACCTGCGCGTTGGTATAGATGTTGTAATCCAAGGCGCCCAAACGCACATCTCCCGCCGGAAGAATCAGGTTGGACTCGTTCATGGCGCGCACCACGTCCATGGGGCTCAGCTCGTGCGCCTGCAATTTCAGCGGGTCCACATACACCATCAGCTGGCGATACTTCCCGCCGTAGGGGGGTGGCACGGTGGCGCCGGGAACTCCGGCGATCTGATTGCGGATCTGGTACTGCAGATAATCGTGCAACTGCGTTTCGTTGAGTCCCTGGCCTTCGACGGTGACCAAGCAGACGGGAAGGCTGGAAGCGTCCACTTTCAAGACCACAGGCGGCAGCGTGCCTTCGGGCAAGCGGCGCAGGTCGGCCAAGGCGAGATTGGAAATGCTGGTGACGTCGGCATTCGCGTCTGTTCCCGGCTGAAAATAAATCTTGATCAGGCTGACGCCGGCCATGGAGCGCGATTCCATATGGTCTATGCCGCTCGCGAGCGTGAAAAAGCGCTCGAAGGTGTCGGTGATATCGGCTTCGATCTGCTGCGGCGGCATACCGTTGTAGAAAGTGGCGACCAGGACGACGGGAATATTGATCGGCGGAAACATATCCACGGGCATTTGCGCCAGGCTGGTAATCCCGAGGACGCAAACAAAAAGACAAACCACGATGATGAAGTAAGGATGGCGTATCGCAAATGTGGGCATTTTGGGTTTACTCCATTCCGGGGACCGCGACGAGTTTGGGCGAAACCTGCTGGCCTTCTTTAAACTGATTCTGCTCGCCGAATACGACGGTTTCGTTTTCGCCGAGGCCGGAGAGTACTTCGGCGTCCGCGGTGGACTGCAATCCCAGTTTCACGTCGCGCCGTTCAATGTGGTTCGAGGAGTTCACCACCAGCACCGTGCCCAGGCCCGTTCCCGTGGATTCCACGGCTTGGATGGGAATGGTGAGGACGTTGGTGACCGTGTGCAGCTGGATTTTCACGGACGCGTACATTCCCGGCACCAGTTCGTAGTTCGCGTTGGGCACGGTGACTTCGGTATGCATGGTGCGCGTGGCGGGATCAATCTGATCGGAAAAGCGCACGATTTTGCCGCTGAAGGTTTTGTGCAGCGCCGATACGTTTACTTCCAGGGTCTGGCCGTCGCTGATATCCGGCACGGCGCGTTCCGGCACGGGAATGACCAGCCGCAGCAAATTATTCTGCGAGAGATGGCAGAGCGCGGAATCGCCCTTGGTTGCGGATGTTCCGGCTGGCAGCAACGCGCCGGTGTAGGCGTAAATTTGCGTCACGACTCCGTCGAACGGCGCCGTCATGCGCGCATAGGCGAACAGGGCTTTGTCTTTGTCGAGCGCGGCTTTCGCGGCCAGCAGAGATTGTTCGGCTGCAGCCAAGGCATCCTTCGATGATGAGAGACCCGCGCTGGCTTCGAGATCCTTACCCTGCGCGACGTCTATTTCCTGCTGGGCAACTAGTTCCGGCCGGGATTTCTGCACGTCGGCCAGCCGCGTGTAGGAGATGTGCGCAACTGAGTAGGCCGATTCCGCCCGGCTTTGTTCCTCGTGCGCGCGCAATACTTCCTGATCGGCGCGGCGAACGGACGCTTCGTCTTGCAACAACTGCTGTTGCAGCTCGGGAATTTCGAGCACGGCGAGGATTTGGCCCTGTTTTACATGCGTGCCCCAGTCCACGTACAGCTTCTGGATGTAGCCGGAAACTTTCGCGTACACGTCAATTTCCTGGTAGGGCAGGAATTCCGAGGCGATCTCCAGAGTGCTGGAAATATTCTTGCGCTGCACTTTCACGACGGCGGCGCGCGGCACGTCGGCCGCGTCGGCCTTGCGGGCGTCGCCGCAGCCGGTGGCGAACGCGGACAAAACGGTGACGGCGAAAATCCAACGGCACGTGGCGTTCTTATGGATCACGATTTCAGCTCCTTGACTCGCTGTCTGAGCTTTGCGATGGAAAAATCATCGGAATGGCAAAACGCAATCAATTCTGTCCTGGCTTTCACAATTTCCAGCGCTTTTCCGGGAACAAGCCCAGCGATCTCGCGGGGAATGGTTTGCACGCCGTGCAAATCTCCCTGGATTAAATCGCCGGGATGCACGGTAAGGCCAGCGATCGCGACGGTGCCGCCAAAATCGAACACGTGAGCGTAGGCGTGGGACACTGATACATTTCCCGCGAACAATTGCAGGCCGCTCTTGCGCACGTCGGGAACATCGCGGACAGCGCCGTTGGTTACCACGGCAACGCAACCAAGCGCCAGCAGAATATTCGCGTGCACCGCTCCGATAAATCCACCCAGGCCCGGTGTGGAATCGACGTCTTCGATCACCACAATTCGTGGCGCGGGTATTTTGAGCAGCGAATCCCACCAGGCGCCGCGATCGTAGTAGCTGTGCCCTTCCATGGGAGGATCGGAGCTGCGTATGCGGGCCGTCGCCGCGTAGCCTACCGCGGCCGGCAGCTCCGGGAACATGCAATGCACCCTTGAATCCGTAAATCCTCGGTTGCGCAGGCGCACGTCAAACGTCTCGATCGCGCTGCCAACTACGCAGGTGCTCAACGAGCGCAATTCCGCCAATTGCGAAGGCGTGAGTGGTTCTGTATTCATAAAAACCCCTCTCCTGGATCGTGTCCGTGGACAATTGAATAAAGAGCCGGAACGAGTGACTTAATTGGAAATGCCAGTTTTCAGTTGCGAGCGATGGAACTAGGAAAGGGGGATCGGGGGAGAGCGGTGCTGCAGGGAAACCGTGACCCCGATGGAGGGCAGCGGCGGAATCTCTTCGCGCACCACGTGAGTGATTCGCGTTGCGGGTTGCGGCGGCACGAATCGGGCGACGGGGCGCAGCGGAGTTGGGTCTATTACCACCGTCGAGTGGCCCACCGTCATTTTACTGGAGATGTTGAGGTAGTGAACTGGACTGGACTTCGAGTAATACTGGCTATTCTTCGCGACCGTTGAGAATCCGGCGATGGCCAGCAGCAACATCACGATGCCAACCTTCAAACAAAGGCGTCGTGTGTCCGCTGTTTGCGTGGTGCTTGTGCCGAATTGTGGGTTGCTATCCATAGAAACCATCTTCTGCCCGCAGTCCTATCTTCTGCAAATAAGATTCAGAAAGCAAGTTTTAGGATGCAAGCCGATACCAGAGTCGCCATTGGCGGGGATCGGCTGCCCGCTACGAATCATAACCGCGCGGATGGCGCTGATGCCATCGCCAGGCTGATTCGATGATGGAGCGCAGATCGGATTTCGTGGGGACCCATCCGAGAACGGCCTGTGATTTCGCGGGATCGGCAACCAGACGCGGCGGGTCTCCGGCACGCGGAGGTTCCACGCGAACGCGAATTTCGCGGCCGGTTACTTTTCGCGCGGCTTCGATGACTTCCATCACGGAATAGCCGTGGCCCGTGCCGAGATTCAGGAAATCGGATGCGCCGCCACGACGCAAATGTCCGAGGGCGCGAATATGCGCGTCCGCCAGATCCAGCACGTGCACGTAATCGCGAATAGCCGTGCCGTCCGGCGTGGGATAATTGTTTCCAAACACGGCGACTTCCGGCGGTTCCTTCTCTGCCGCCAACAAAATATTCGGGATCAGATGCGATTCCGGCTGGTGGTGTTCGCCGCACTTTTCCGTTGCGCCGGCGGCATTGAAGTAGCGCAAGGATACGAATTTCAGCCCGTAGGCTACGTCGAAGGAATGCAGCAGCTGTTCCATGAATAATTTCGACCAGCCGTAGGGATTCACCGGCCACTGCGGTTCGTTTTCCGGGATGGGGTGGTGCTTAGCATCCCCGTAAGTAGCGGCGGTGGAGGAGAAGACCACGCGGCGCACTCCGGCGTGCAGCAGCGCGCTCATCATGGCGATGCCTTGCTCGACGTTGTTCTCGTAATACCGGGCGGGCTCCTGCACGGATTCGCCGACATAGGCCAATGCGGCGAAATGGATGCAGGATTCGAGCTGGTGCTCGGCGGCGATGCGCGCCAGCAGAGCGCGATCGCCAATGTTCCCTTCATAAAACGGGATGTCCGCGTCCAGCGCCGGGCGGTGGCCGCGCACCAGATTGTCCAGCACTACCACGCGCTCACCTGCGGCGCGCAGCAGTTCCACGGTTACGCTGCCGATGTAGCCGGCTCCTCCTGCTACGAGAATCGCCATCCGCCATCCTTTGAGGTCTGAATTTGCAGAATGAGTGCGTGAATGCAGCGCATCACTTTACTACGCGGCGACTGAATGTGGAGTGAGGAATTCCCGCGTGGCGGGCGAAAAAACACGCTGCGCGATTTCGTCAGGACTAACGGCTAGGAGCGGCGACTGCAGGATCGGTGCTGCAGCAGCGAAAGCTACGGCCTACAAAGAAAAGTCAACTACGCCCGCCTGAAAAGCAGGCGGCCGCTACAAATTCAAATGCCACGGCAAAGTCAAAAGCGGCCATCCCGCAAGGGCGAGATAGCCGCTGGAGATTCAAGACCGTGAATCCGGGCGGTTCCGCGCGTCAATGCGTCACTGTTTCCGGGCTGGCTCGGATTGGCGCGCGCGTGAATTTGCGCGCCACGCTTCCGGCACATCCACCAGCGACGGATTCAGATCTGCCACGGACGCGCAGCCCATCAGCCGGAGCACGCGCTCGACATCGTCGCGCAAAATATTCAGCGCGCGCACCACGCCCGGGTGTCCGGCCGCGCCGAGGCCGTACGCGTATGCGCGACCTACCAGCACGGCCTTCGCTCCCATGCAAACGGCTTTCACGATGTCGGCGCCGCGCCGCACGCCGCCATCCATCAACACTTCTGCCTGTGCGTTGACGGCCGCGACCACCTCCGGCAGAGCGCGCAGCGTAGCCGACACGGTGTCCAGCTGCCGCCCGCCGTGATTCGAGACCACGATGCCGTCGGCGCCGCCGTCAATCGCGCGACGCGCGTCTTCGCCCGTGAGCACGCCTTTTACCAGCAGCGGGCCGGACCACAGTTTGCGTAGCCAGCGCAAATCCTCCCAAGTGACCACCGCGCTCGCCAGAGCCGCGGCCACGTTCGCCATCACCATCGGCCCAGCGCCGGACAGCACCACATTTTCCAGCCGCGGCACGCCGCCATCGAGCAAGAACGCGGCCAGCCAGCGCGGATGCAGCAGCACATCGGGAACGAACGGGATTTTCGCCAGCAACGAGCTGCCCAGCAATTCTTTCACGCCGTTGCGCACATCGCGTTCGCGCGCTCCGGCGACGGCGGTATCAATCGTGATCACCAACGCGGAATATCCCGCCACGCGCGCGCGTTCGATCGCGGCTTCGGCGACTGCGCGCCCGCCGATCATATACAGTTGGTACCACACCGGGCCGGTGGAAGCGGCCTTGGCCTTCTCCAGCTTGTGCCCGGAAATCGTCGAGAGGATGAATGCGGTGCCGAACTCGCCGGCGGCGCGCGCCGCAGCCAGTTCGCCATCGGGATGCAGCAGGCGGCTGTAGCCGATAGGCGCCAGAATCGCGGGAAAAGAAATTTCGTGCCCCAGCACACGCGTGCGCAAATCGCATTTCTCAAGACCCACCGCTTGACGAGGGCGCAGCACCACTTCCTGGAACGCACGGCAGTTTTCGCGCAGCGTCACTTCGTCGCCCGCGCCGCCGTCCACGTAATCGAACACCGCGCGCGGCAGCCGTTTGCGCGCGAGGCGGCGCAAATCTTCGATGTTGACGACGCGCGGAGAATCCAGTCGAGCCATTGCCCTCCTCGTTTCCTGGGTGTTCGCTACGCCCGGGCGGCTGGCGCGCAACGGCCGCGCCACGCGCATTATAAGCCTGCTTCACGCTGGCGCTCCACGTTCGGTCGCAATAACTTTGGAGGAGTATCCGCCCGGTTAGAAAAACCAGATGATGTCGCTGGCGAGGGTGAGCTGGCTGTGGCGCAGACCGTTGTCATACGCGCCGGGAAGTTCATTTTTTGTGCCGGGAAGCGGCGCGGTCAAACCGAGGTTGGGGTTGTAAATGTGTTCCCAGCGCACCTCGGGACGGAAGAGGATGGTGGTCCCAACCCAATGCCCCCACCCAAAAAGATGTTCGGAGTACCAGCCTTTGGTTCCGGTGCGCTGCCCGCGGATATCGTCGAACACTTCATTGCGGATGGAAATGTAATTGTGCGCGTTCAGTTGATCTTCGAGGTAGTTCACCATCGCCCACTCCGGAGCGAAGCAGGAAGTCTCCGTAGTGTTATTGCAACGAGCGCCATTCGCGCCGAAGATCAGAATGGGATCGGGGACGTTACTGCCGCTCAGCCCGACGTTGGGATTATTCAGATTGGGCGTGTCGCGCTCGTATTGATACCAACTTTCCGTGGAGGTATGCCAGGCGGTGTTGATCTTGTGGTACCAGGTGAAATAGTAGGCGCTCAAATTGTTGTAGGCATATTTCCCGGAGTTGATCGAATTGGCGCAGAAGTAGATGTCGTCCCGGCTCTGGCGCCACATATACTGAACGCAGGCGTTGAGCGTCAGCTTGGCCAGCTTGCCGGGATCTTTCCATGGCGCGATATCGCAACCGGCCGACACTCCCACTTGCACAGTCCAATGGTCGTTGAGCTTGGTGGTGGTGTTGATGCCGGTTTGCGTATAGCAATCGAAGCTATAGAGCAGCGAATGGCTGTAGGTGTAATTGTTCGGAGCGAGTTGGGCCTCGATATCCGGCAGCGAAATATAGCGGCCGATACGGACGTCCAAGCCTTGCGCCACGTGCGGAAAGTACAGGTCCGCGTACACCATCACCGGATCATCGCCATATTCCTTGTTCTTGCCGAGCAATTGCTGGCTGAAGATGCCATTCGCGGTGGTGAAGCGATAATCCAGGCCCCACAGGTTTGCGATGCGAAAGCCCCAGTCGAAGTGGTCGGTTTGCACCGTATCGGGCTGGCGTTCGATATAGATCACTTGCTGGTCGGGCTGGATGGAGTTGGGCACTTCGTCATAGGTCTCCGGGAAATTGCCATACTTGCAATTGAGCGGCGGCGTGGCGCCGCACAGAGCCTGGCCATTGGAGACGTTGTGAGACGTGCTAAAGTTCCCGCCGAAATTGAGCCAGCCGTAGATCTGGATGCCGTTTTTCCTCCACCAATCGCCGTGGTCTCCGCTCCAAAGCGCTTGCATCAGCGGACCGGATTGCGTCCAGGGATAGCCGATGGTCACGGTGCCACCGATCGGCCAGGTGGAGAAGGGAAAAGGAGGCCCGTTTACCGGGGCGGGATCACCGCGAAAGGCTGGCGCGGGTCCGCCGGCTGCTGTTCCCTTCCAATCCTGCTTGTAAGCGGCGGCGAGCCGTTTGAAGAAGTTTCCTTGCGCGACATTTTGCGGCGCGGTTGGTTGCGAGGCGGTTGGCGTCGCAGGCGCATTTTGTTGCGGCGGCGCGGTCGGCGTGGTCTGCGCCTGCAACGAGGGCGCCCAGCATGGCAGCAAAACGATCGTAAGAATTGTGGCGGCTACTCCCGGCCATGCGGACGACTTTAGCGAGTTCATCGAGCCCTGGTTTCCCCTTCTCCTGAAAGGATATAGCCAAACGCATAAGGAATTAATAAAGGTCCTGATTATTTTTGTGCACAGGAGCTCGCCGGTTTTTTGGATGCGAGGCGGGTGGCACGGACTCGCGCGCTCGACCCACTTCGAAGCGGCGGGGATGCCGCGCGGCCGCACGAAACGATTCGAGGGCGCTGAATTTTTTCAGCGAATAACGAGCGCGGGCGCCGCAATCTGGCGGAAGCTGCCGCAAACACTTGCTGCCCGCTGTAACGATTCGCTATAAGATGATTCCACCAGGCCGGGCCCGTAGCTCAGCTGGTTAGAGCAGCGGACTCATAATCCGTTGGTCCTAGGTTCGAATCCTAGCGGGCCCACCA
>Ga0209038_10000599_pt1 | contig 10809 bp, 13 predicted proteins | sample BogFormECP03_OM3_FD_188237 | JGI IMG/M metagenome (GOLD analysis project Ga0209038, IMG submission 188237) | Bog forest soil microbial communities from Calvert Island, British Columbia, Canada - ECP03_OM3 (SPAdes) (version 2) | ecosystem: Environmental > Aquatic > Freshwater > Wetlands > Bog ...
AACTGTCTTCGCTTTATTGAGAAAATCGACGGTATCGGCGATTTGCTGTTGGTAGGTCTCTCGATTCAACGTTAAAAACGCGGTGATCGTGCGCACTTTTGGCTTGGCGGGTTCTTTCGTGGCAGGTTCAGGGGCAGAGGAATCGTCCGCGTCCGCCGGCTTGGCTTTTTCCTGATCTTTCGAGCGTTTCTTCGAGGGCTGCTGCGAGGTTCCTGATTGCGATTCCTGCGCCCGCGCAAAACGCGGCGAAAGCGACGCGGCCAACGCAAGCGCAGCGAGAATGGAAAAAATAATCTTCAGCCCGGATTCCCGCCGCATTGCCAATTCCTCAGTAGAACGCCGCCACTCCCGTGATGCGCTCGCCGATAATCAATTTATGGATGTCGTTGGTTCCTTCGTAGGTGTACACCGACTCGAGATTGTTCATGTGCCGCATGATCGGATAATCGTCCACGATTCCATTCGCGCCCAACACCTCGCGCGCGCGCCGCGCCGTCTCCAGCGCCATCCAGACATTATTCATCTTCAGCATCGAAATATGCGAAGGATGCACGCGCCCCAAATCCTTCAAGCGCCCCACCTGCAGCGCAAGAAATTGCGCCTTGGTAATTTCGGTGATCATCCAAACCAATTTTTCCTGCACCAGTTGATGCGAAGCGATCGGCTTATTCTCGAATTGCTTCCGCTCTTTGGCATAACGCACCGCGGTGTCGTAGCAAGACATCGCCGCGCCGATCGCGCCCCAGCCAATTCCGTAGCGCGCCTGATTCAAGCAAGAAAGCGGCCCTTTCAATCCGTCCACGCCCGGCAGCACATTCTCCGCCGGAATTTTGCAATCCGTCATCGCCAAGCCCGAAGTTACGGAAGCGCGCAGCGACATCTTTCCATGCACATCCCAGGCTTTGAATCCCGGGGTGCCTTTCTCCACCAGAAATCCGCGGATGCGATCGTCCTCGGTTTTTGCCCAGATAAGCGCCACGTCCGCAATCGAGCCGCTGGTGATCCACATTTTCTCGCCATTCAAAATGTAGCTATCGCCCTTCTTCACCGCGCGGGCCAGCATGCCGCTCGGATTCGATCCGAATTGCGGCTCCGTCAATCCGAAGCAGCCGATCGCTTTTCCTTGCTGCATCAGCGGCAGCCACTTGTCTTTCTGCGCGTCCGAGCCGAAAGCATAAATCGGATACATCACCAGCGAAGATTGAACCGACACGAAACTCCGCAATCCGGAATCGCCGCGCTCCAATTCCTGCGTCACTAACCCGTATTCGACGTTCGACATCCCCGCGCAGCCGTAGCCCTTCAAGCTGGCCCCGAAAAATCCCAGCTCCCCAAGCTCAGGCACAAGCTGCTTGGGAAATTTTCCCTCGCGATTGCACTCCTCGATGATGGGAATAATCTTGTCCTCGACGTATTGCCGCGCCGTCTGCCGCGCTAGTTTCTCTTCGTCACTAAGCAGGGAATCGAAGTCGAGGAAATCGACCCCGGAAAACGCAGCCATAGAAAGCTCCTTAGGAGTGCAAGCACAAAGCGGCGCAAAATGCGCGCAGCCGAAACGCAGATTGTATCAGGCGCCATTTCAGCCCAGCAAGGCCCAGCGGCACCACTGCTGACGAGCTTAAGCCAGCGACTCCACACTATATCTTGGCATGGCGCGGGGGTCGTCAGGCTTATCTCGATAGCCTTCCGTATTTTAACTTTACTTTTATACTTGACTTATTACTCTAACTTATTTAACGTGGCGCTCGTGGCAAAACCGTACCGACAAACGCTCGATCGCGCGAGTGCAGAGCTCTCCGCATTGATCGACGAACGAACGCGGATCGACCGGCGGATTGAACAGCTGAGGCATTTGGTGGATGGGTTAAGAGCAGTCTGCGGCGACGACGAGAGCACACCCGGCGGGCCGAAAGTCGACCTACCCGACGAGGCGGGGATGTCTGATGCTATAAGGCAAATCATAGCAGCGAGCGCTTTGCCCATGAAAGCCCCGACGATCCGGGACGCTCTCGTGGACGAGGGGTTCGACGCAAACCAATACTCAAGCATGCTCACCGTCGTTCACAACACGTTGAATCGGCTGGAAAGACAAGGCGAGATCGTAAAGGTTCGTTTTCCCACAGGAGGTCTGTGGGGCTGGGTCACTGTTCGTCCCGCTAAACAAGGATAACGTCCCTGTCGAGAGGACGGTAAAAGACCAATGTCAAAGGGCGAAGAGATCGAAGACGTTCGCGGTGAAGAACAGCGACGCAGCAAGCGGCCGATCGACATCGCCGCTCGCAAACGCAGACTTCTCCTTCGGAAGAAATTCATGGATGCGTTACAGAGTGCGAACGAAGCCCAGTTCCGCGAGGCGCTTATCCGCGACCTCGACCAGTCGCCCGGAAGCCCCGCGTTCGAGAATTCGATGCGGGCTTGGCGCGAGTACCACGGGAAGCGGCGAAATTGACGCGCGCGAATGCCGCGACCCTGGCTTCCTGCTCTTCTTCTGGCATCGTGGCGAGATGGCGTTCCGCAATCACAGTTAGCTTCTCGACGGTTGCCTTCAGACTTGGTCTCTTGCGGGTTTTCTTGGCTGGCATGAAGTCACGCTCTCGGCTGGAGCACTCTCATATTAACAGGCTGCGTTACGACAGGACAATTCTTTCGAGTTGCGTGCTTCGGATGAGAAGTGCGGGACCTAAGCCTTCTCCACCATCACTTCCGTGGATTTAATCACCGCCGCCACCGTATCGCCGAGATGCAAGCTCATCTCTTCCGCGCTGCGCCGGGTAATCACGCTCTCGATCAAATGCTCGCCGACCTTGATCGTGACGTGCGCCATGATATCGCCGAGCTTGATCTCCGTGATGATGCCTACCAAACGGTTGCGCGCAGAAAGTCTCATGCGCTGAATAATATCCCGCGAGCCGCCCCATGTCGAGCGCGAACTCCGCCGGCCCGCCGCAATCTGATCCATCATCTCCACGTTGACGCCACTCACTGTGGATGCAATAATGTCGAGCTTTGCAAAAGCTTTTTGTTCGTCCTGAGCGCACCCTGCGCTCCATCAGTCGCCAAATCCAGGAGCTACGCAACGCAGCAGTTTGTTGAAAATGGAAATCCTCCACCAACTCGGTGACCTGGTCGTTCAAGCTCTGCCCACCGTCGTCATCGTTTTCATTTTTTATCTTTTCCTGCGCTCCCTGTTTTTTATCCCGCTGCAGCGCGCCATGGACGAGCGCGCCCGCCGCATTGACGGCGCGAAAGCCGAAGCCGCCGCCGCGCAAGCCGCTGCCCGCGAGGAAACCGAGCGTTACAACGACGCGCTGAAGAAGGCCCGCGCCGAGGTTTACCTCGAGCAGGAATCCGCGCGCCAGGCGGTGCTCGACGAGCGCGCCAAACTTCTCCGCACTCTCCGCGCACGCACTCTCGAGATGGTGCAAGAAGCCAAAGCGCGCATTGCTGCTGAATCCGAAACCGCGCGCGCTGAAATCGAGAAGCAAACGCCCGTTCTCGCGGGACAAATTTCGAAGATGATTCTCGATCGCAGCGCTCCATCCGCGGGAGGCCGCCGGTGAAGCCGGCCATCCTCCGCAATTCACGAATGGCAGCCGCCTTTGTGCTAATTTTCTCGGCGCTGATTTTCGCTGCTCCGGTTTTTGCCGCGGAAGAAGGCGCCGGCCCCGAAAACTCGCCCACCGGATGGGTTTTCCGCTGGCTCAATTTCGCCATCGTTTTCGCGGCGATCGTATGGGCGTTCTCGAAAGCTGGCCCATACTTCCGGGCCCACGCTGAAGCGATTCAAGCCGCCGTCGCGGAAGGCACGCGCGCCCGCGAAGAAGCTGAAGCGAAGAAGCGCGACGCCGAAGCCCGTCTCGCCAATCTGCCTGCCGAGATCGAGGCGCTGAAGGCGCAGGCCCGCCGCGACGCGGAAGTCGATCGCGAGCGCATTAAAGCGATGACCCGCGAAGAAGCTGCGAAAGTCGAGCGCGCCGCGGATATCGAAATCGCCGCCGCCGAACGCAATGCAGTCCTCGCGCTGAAATCTTTCGCCGCGGGCCTGGCCGTCGAACGCGCTGAAGTTCTGCTGCGGGAGCAAATCACTCCGGGCTCGGATTCCGTGATCGTCGGAGTGTTCGTCGCCGATCTTGCTGGCAGCGGGAGCGCCAATTGAGCGTCATCGCCAATCGCTATGCTGCGGCGCTTGCCGATGTGGCCGTTGAGCGCAAAAGCGCCGACGTTTTTCGCCGCGACCTGGTGTCTTTCGCCGAAGCTTACGCCTCGTCAGCGGATTTGCGCGAATTCCTGCACACGCCGGCGGTTTCGCGCGAAGCCAAACACGCAGTGATCGATAAACTAGCCGCGCGCCTCGGCCTGAGCGAAGGCGTCCGCAATTTCATTTACATACTCACCGATAATCGCCGCGTCGCCGCGCTGCCGGAAATCACCGCCGCTTTCGAAGCCGAGTTGAACGCGCGCGAAGGAATAGCCGAAGCCGCGGTGACATCCGCCCGAGAACTTTCGGCCGCGGAGAGAAAAGAAATCGTCGCCGCGCTCGAGCGCAAGACCGGGAAGCGCATTCAAGCGCAATTCGCTCTCGATGCCGCATTACTCGGCGGCGCGGTGGTGCAAATCGGCTCGACAATTTACGATGGCTCGATCCGCGAGCAACTCAATCGCTTGCGCGCGCAACTCGAAGCAGAAAGTTTCAGGATTTAGCGAACGGGACCGGTCTCTGAATCGCGACAGGAGCACGAATGGCAAGCATCAAAGCTGACGAAATCACAAAAATAATCCGCGAGCAGATCGAGAATTACCAGCAATCGGTGGCCGTCGAAGAAGTCGGTTCGGTAATCTCGGTCGGCGACGGCATCGCGCGCGTCCACGGCCTCGATAAAGTCATGGCCGGCGAGATGCTCACGTTTCCACACGGCGTCACCGGCATCGCGCTGAACCTCGAAGAAGATCAGGTCGGCACCGTGCTGCTCGGCGAATACGCGTTGATCAAGGAAGGCGACACGGTCAAGCGCACCGGCAACGTGATGTCCGTCCCCGTCGGCGAAGCGCTCATCGGACGCGTCGTGAATCCGCTGGGCGAGCCGCTCGATGGCAAGGGCCCGATCATGACCGAGCAGCGCAATCCGGTCGAGCGTCTCGCGCCCGGCGTCGTGGATCGGCAGCCCGTCCGCCAGCCACTGCAAACCGGAATCAAGGCCATCGATTCGATGATTCCCATCGGCCGCGGCCAGCGCGAATTAATCATCGGCGATCGTCAGACCGGAAAAACCGCCATTATTCTCGACACCATCATCAATCAAAAGGGCGGCGAGCTGATTTGCATTTACTGCGCCATTGGCCAAAAGCGCTCGACCATCGCGCAAGTAGTGAAAATTCTCACTGACGCGGGCGCGATGGACTACACCATCGTAGTCGCCGCTTCCGCTGCTGAGCCCGCAACGATGCAATACCTGGCGCCCTTCGCCGCCTGCGCCATGGGAGAATATTTCCGCGATTCCAAACGCCACGCCGTCACTTTCTACGACGATCTTTCGAAGCACGCGCAAGCCTATCGCGAAATTTCGTTGCTTCTGCGCCGCCCGCCGGGCCGTGAGGCTTTCCCCGGCGACGTTTTCTTCCTGCACTCGCGCCTGCTCGAGCGCGCCGCGAAACTCAACGACCAATTGGGCGGCGGCTCGCTCACGTCGTTGCCGGTAATCGAAACGCAAGCCGGCGACGTCTCCGCGTACATTCCGACCAACGTAATTTCCATCACCGACGGCCAAATTTATCTCGAAGCCGATCTCTTCAACGCCGGCATCCGCCCCGCCATGAACGTAGGCATCTCGGTTAGCCGCGTCGGCGGCAACGCGCAAATCAAAGCCATGCGCCAGGTAGCAGGCCGCATGCGTCTCGACCTGGCCCAGTATCGCGACCTCGCGGCCTTCGCGCAGTTCGGCACCGAACAACTCGACAAAGCCACGCAAGCGCAGTTGCTGCGCGGCGCGCGTCTCACCGAGTTGCTCAAACAAGATCAGTACCAGCCGCTGACCGTCGAGCAGCAAGTTTTCGTAATCTTCGCTGGCACCAACGGCTATCTCGACAAACTTGAAGTAAGCGACGTTCGCCGTTACGAAAAAGAGCTGCTCACATTCCTGGACACAAACTATGGCCCAACTCTCCGCAAGCTAGCCGAGAAAAAAGCCATAGACGACGCTCTGCGCGCCGAAATGCTGGAAGCCCTCGACTCATTCAAAGAGCGCTTCACGCCAACAACCGAGGCGACCGCAGCCGCAGCACCAGCCGCGGAAGCCAAGAAGTCAGGCGACGCCGCCCCGGCGCCGGCCGCCGCACACTAAAACAAAGAGCATGCCAACACTAATCGATTTCCGCCGGCGCATTCGCAGCGTGAAAAATACGCAGCAGATCACCCGCGCCATGAAATTCATCGCCGCCGCACGCCTGCGCAAAGCGCAAGAAGGCGTAATAGCCGCCCGTCCTTACGCCCGCGAAATTCTGCGGGTGCTGCGCAGCGCCGTAGCCCGCATGGAAGATCCCGCCACGCATCCGTTGCTAGAGCGGCGCCCCGAACAACGCATCCTGGTCGTGCTGCTAACCGGCGATCGCGGCCTGGCAGGCCCGTTCAACGCCAACGTAATTCGTTACGCGTTAAGTTTCCTCCGCGAACATTCGTCGCTAGATATCAAGGTAATGGCCATCGGCCGCAAAGGCCGCGACGTCCTCCGCAAGCGCAATTACAAATTCGCCGGCGAATATCTCAATGTCTCTCTGAGCGTGGAATTCAAACACGCCAAAGAAATCGGCGCCCGCATCATCGAACTCTATTCCACGGAAGAAGTGGACGCCGTTTACGTGATCTACAACGAATTCAAAAGCGTGCTCGTCCAGCGCCTGGTAGCCGAAAAGCTTCTGCCAATTGATCCCGCAGTTCTAGGCCAACCGGACCCGGATCACCCAGAGGCAGCCCAGCCGCACGCCGATCAAGCCGAAGCGCAAAAGAATCCGCCGGCGCTAGTCGATTACATCTACGAACAACCGCCGCAGGAACTTTTCAAAGCCCTGGTCCTACGTTACGTGGACACGGAAGTCTTCCGCATCCTCCTGGAATCCTCTGCCGCAGAACACGGCGCGCGTATGGCGGCTATGGATTCCGCCACGAACAACGCGGCCGATTTGATCGAAGAACTAACGCTGGACATGAACAAGATTCGCCAAGCAGGCATAACTCGCGAATTAATCGAAATCGTAAGCGGCGCCGCCAGCGCCATGGGCTAAGAAAGGCTTTGGCACGTAGAGAAATCCGGCGTGAGTGCGGGCGAAGCAAGGTTTCGTAGCGGCGGCCTTAAGGCCGGCATCCGAAGTAAGCAACAACCGTGAATGACCACGGGCGCAACACAAAATTTTAGGAGCCTCGAATGCCACAAAGCGAACACAATATCGGACGAGTAGTGCAGGTGATCGGGCCAGTCGTGGACGTCGAATTCCCCGAGCATCACTTACCCGCGATCTACAACGCCGTCCGCATCACCAACGAAGGCTTCGACTCGAACGATCCAATCGACCTCGTATGCGAAGTGCAGCAACATCTCGGCGAAGGCCGCGTCCGCACCGTCTCCATGAAGCCCACTGAAGGACTTGTCCGCGGCATGAAAGCCGAAGATCTCGGCGAAGGAATCACGGTGCCCGTAGGCCGCGAAACGTTAGGTCGCGTACTAAATGTGCTAGGTGAGCCGGTCGACGGCCTCGGCCCAGTAAAAGCCAAGCAGCGCTACCCAATTCATCGCCCAGCTCCGTCGCTCGAAGATCAATCCACCTCGCTCGAAATGTTCGAGACCGGCATCAAGGTAGTCGATCTGATGGAGCCCTACGTAAAAGGCGGCAAGATCGGTCTGTTCGGCGGCGCCGGCGTAGGCAAGACCGTTCTGATTCAAGAACTCATCCACAACGTAGCCATGAAGCACGGCGGCGTTTCCGTCTTCGCCGGCGTGGGCGAACGCACCCGCGAAGGCAACGACCTCTGGCTCGAAATGCAGGAGTCGAAGGTAATCGTCCCCGGCGACACCGCAAAATCCCGCTGCGCCCTGATCTACGGCCAGATGACCGAACCACCCGGCGCGCGCCTCAGAGTGGGACTAACCGGCCTGACCGTAGCCGAATATTTCCGCGATGAAGAAGGTCTCGACGTGCTCCTCTTCATCGATAACATTTTTCGCTTCGTACAAGCCGGCTCCGAAGTCAGCGCGCTGCTAGGCCGCATGCCCAGCGCCGTCGGCTACCAGCCAAACCTGAATACGGAAATCGGCGAACTTCAAGAGCGCATCACGTCGACGAAAAAAGGGTCGGTAACTTCGGTGCAAGCCATCTACGTGCCCGCCGACGATTACACCGACCCAGCTCCAGCCGCCACTTTCGCGCATCTTGACGCCACCACAAACCTAAGCCGCCAAATCGTAGAACGCGGGATCTTTCCAGCCGTCGATCCACTCGCCAGCTTCTCGCGCATCCTGGATCCGCGCGTCGTCGGCGAGGAACATTACAATGTGGCGCGTTCCGTTAAATCCATCCTGCAGCGCTACAAGGATCTACAAGACATCATCGCCATCCTCGGCATCGAAGAACTTTCCGACGAAGACAAGGAAACCGTAGCCCGCGCCAGAAAAATCGAGCGCTTCCTCTCGCAACCCATGTTCGTAGCCGAGCAATTCACCGGCCTCGAAGGCAAGTACGTAAAAATCGAAGACACCGTCCGCGGCTTCAAGGAAATCGTGGACGGCAAGCACGACGATCTCCCCGAGCAAGCGTTCTACATGCAAGGCACCATCGACGAAGTCCGCGCCAACGCAGAAAAAATGGCCGCCAGCGCCTAAAACGTGCCGCCGCAAATCCAACTCGAGGTAGTAACGCCGGCCCGACAGGTGCTAAGCGCGCTGGTGGATTCCGTAGAAATCCCCGGCAAGGATGGCTACCTGGGAATTCTGCCCGGCCACGCCCCGCTAATCACCGAGCTAGGCATAGGCGTGCTAAGTTACGTCGAATCCGGCCAGACGCGCTATCTGACGGTGATCGAAGGTTTCGCCGAAGTCTTGGCCGATCGAGTAATCGTCCTGGCAGAAGGAAGCGAGCGCTCCGAAGAAATCGATCGAGCCCGCGCCGAAGAAGCCGCCAAACGCGCCCAAGAGCGCCTGACAAAGTCAGCTAACCCCGAGGTAGATTGGCACCGCGCGTCAGTATCCTTGCAGCGTGCCCTAATCCGCCAGGAAGTAGCCGGAAAAACCGGCGCCGTCCACGCCTAATCCATCAAAATAAAATCCCCGCTAGTGACCGCCGCCAACACCGCCTTCACCAGATCCTTCCCAGCCTTCGTTTTCGCCACGTACGCGCGAGCGCCAATTCTTTTCGCGTCCTCAATCAGCCGAGAGTCCGCGTGCGATGATAAAATTACGATTGCCGACTCCGGCACTTTCAACTTGATTTCGCGCGCCGCATCCAACCCATTCAATTCCGGCATGCTAACGTTCAGAACCACCACATCCGGCCTCAGTTTCTCAGCCTCTTCGACAGCTTTACGCCCGTCCACTGCTTCGGCGATAACCTCAAGCCGCGGATGCGCGTCGAGGATGGCGCGCACAGTCCGGCGTATAACAGGATGATCGTCCGCAATCACAATCCGGACTTTTCGTTCGGCAGGTTTAACGCTCGCATTAGAAGATGGCGGCACTAGGAGGACAGCCTAAAATAGCGCCCCGAATTAAGTCCATACAGAACTCCCGGTATTCGAAACGATGGCCGGCGTGCCCGCACGCCTTAACTCTCGATGCCCGATATCTCATTGAAATTGCTGGTTTTTCGTCTGCGCTCTGGCGCTAAAAGTTCTCCATCAGCCAGACGTTGTTGTACGCCCCGCTGCAAAGAATCGCCAAGTGGCGTCCGTCGGGAGAAGAAACGCCGCGCAACGGAGTGGCGCCTTTTTCGCGCCACAATACGCTCGCGTTTCCTCCCAGGTCCACATAGAGCAGCTCAGTCTCAGTATCCGCAGGGTGTGCGAGAATCAATCCCTTCCCATCCGCCGACCAATCCACATATTCGCGGAAAGAGTTCACGCCCTTCACTCGAATCTCTCGCGGCGGACCATCGTCCAAAGGCAAAATGTGAATGGGACCTTCGGACAAAAAGATCTTGCCATCGGATCGCGCCACTCGTTTGACGAACGCGATGCGAGCGCCATCCGGCGAAAGATCCCAGCCATAATCAGCGTTCGGATCGGCGTCGATGCTCGCGAGTTCGCGGCCGCGCCCCTGCAGCGGATCAAAGGCGGTGAAAATGATCCGCTTGTGATCCTCCGTGGGCTCGGCGATCGCGCACATACTTGCCGGAGCCCGGGCGCACCGAGGCGAATCCACCAAGTGCGCCGACAAAACCTGCTTCGGCGTTCCTCCCTCCCGTGGAACGCGCATGAGCTGCACGGGTGCCGCCGAGCCACCCACGCTCGAGTGGCCCGGCGTGACGTACAAAACGAACGTGCCGTCCGGACTTACCACCGGCACGCTGGCCTCTCCCGAACCGGTTGCCATCGGCCCCACGCTATCGCCGGCGATCTCCTGCCTGAAAACGTGCAAAGGCCCGTCGCGATTCGATTCGAAGAAAATCGCGCGGCTATCGCGATCCCATGCCGGTGCATTATTCCAGCCGTCGGTAGCGGTGAGCCGGGTCGGCGCGGAGATATGTCTGCCTCCGGCGTCGAGGTCCGCGAGATACACCGAGATCGATCCCAGCATCCTGAGCACGGAAATCTTCTTGCCATCCGCCGTG
>Ga0209038_10000602_pt1 | contig 10794 bp, 7 predicted proteins | sample BogFormECP03_OM3_FD_188237 | JGI IMG/M metagenome (GOLD analysis project Ga0209038, IMG submission 188237) | Bog forest soil microbial communities from Calvert Island, British Columbia, Canada - ECP03_OM3 (SPAdes) (version 2) | ecosystem: Environmental > Aquatic > Freshwater > Wetlands > Bog ...
CGCGCCCCGTGGCGTCCAACTCGAAATCAAGTTCTTGCGCGTGAGCGGTAGTGCTCGCAGGAAATTTCGAGGCCCCGAAAAACGCAGCAACAGCGGCGAAGGAAATGGCGATTAGCGATGGAGCGCGGCGATTCACGAGATTCAAATTGTAGCGGCTGCAAGGGGCAAAGATGCCATGCCAATGACGGGCGTTGCCCGGTGCGCCATACGCTCAATCCGCGCGAAAGACCAGCCGCTCAATTGATCGTGCGCGGCCCGTGGTCTCGTCCACGTCGATCAGCACGGTGTTCATGCGCACATCGCGCTCGGAGACCGTGAAGCGCGCCGGCATGCCGTCGAGAAATCGCTGCACGATGCCGGCCTTGTCCATGCCGATCACGGAATCGTGCGGGCCAGTCATGCCCACATCGGTGATGTAAGCGGTGCCGCCGGGAAGCACGCGCTCGTCTGCAGTCGCAACGTGTGTGTGGGTTCCCACGACCACCGATACTTTGCCATCGAGAAACCAACCCATCGCCTGCTTCTCCGACGTCGCCTCCGCATGCATATCCACGAAAATCACTTTCGTGGTGGCAGGAATTCTAGCCAACTCGTGCTCGGCGCCGCGGAACGGGCAATCAATCGGGGTCATGAATGTGCGCCCTTGCAAATTGAGCACCGCGTAGGGCACGCCATTCTTCGCCGTGCCCATGTACAGCCCGCTGCCGGGCGAGCCCGGTGGAAAATTGGCCGGACGCAGCAAGCGCGGCTCGTGCGGAAAGAACTCGAAAATTTCCTTGCGATCCCAAATATGATTGCCGCCAGTCAAAACTTCGGCACCAGCAGCAAACAATTCCTCGGCCAGCCGCGGCGTGATGCCAAATCCCGAAGCGGAATTCTCTCCGTTGGCAATACAAAGATCCACGTCATGCTGCTCGAGTGCATCCGCCAGCCGATCGTGAACGATCTGCCGCCCCGGCGATCCAACAATGTCCCCAACAAATAAAATTCGCACCAGTCTAACCAATCTTCCAGCCGTCGTAGGGGAGGGTGCTTTAGCCCTCCCGCAGTTCGGCCCCGAATTTAGCCAAGCCGAGGACAAGCCAAGGCCCGCCGAGTGTTATGACAGCAATATTTTAGATCTTGAGATTATAGCGGAGGAAGTCCACTTCGCCGTGCAGTGCTAGACCCTGAACCCCACGAATAAGTGGGTGCCCTGCGCCTGCTTTCAGGCTTTCCCGTACCGGCGGAACCGGCGAGGACATGCGCAACGGCAGGACGACGGGGGCTCCCGGGGATCCAGTGTTGGTTCAAATAGGCCGTCACACCGGCACCTGCGTCGCAGGCCGCCTCCGCGAAACATTGTAGCAGGAATTATTCGACCCACGCCGCGAGGTAACCCCATTCGCGAAGAAGCGAGCCTTCACGTCCGTAGCGCAGGCTGCCAGCCGGCGTTTTTGACTTTGACTCTGCCTTCGCCATCGCACGTGCGTCCGATTTCCCTGTTGCGGCCCTCATCGCATGGTCAAAATGCGAGAGTAGCCGATTATAAAAGTCATTAGACAAATTCTAGCCGCTCGCGTGTCTTAGTAAGTGAGAAGGCGGCTCGATGGGACGCCAGGTTGCCAGAGCAGAAGCTAAGCGCAGACGAAGTTAGGCAGCTCTACGACCGGCACGGCGCCGCGCTGCTGCTCTATGCGCGGGGATTTGTGACGGATGCGAGCGCGGCAGAAGACTTAGTGCATGGCGTCTTCCTAAGTCTCCTGCGGACACGCCCAAGAATTCGCGAAGCTCCAGCCGCCTATCTCTATCGCGCGGTGAAAAATGCAGCCCTGAACGTGCAGCGCCATCGCGCCCGCGAAGCCCCGATGCCGGACCACGAACCCTGGTTCACGCACAGCAGCGGCGATCGCGAAGCAGCCCTCGCGCTGCAAGCCGCACTCGAGGAATTGCCAGCCGAGCAGCGAGAAGCAGTCGTGATGCGAATTTGGAGCGGAATGACCCTAGAAGAAGTCGCGGTGGCGATGGGCGTGCCGCTGAATACGGCCGCATCGCGCTATCGCTACGCACTCGAAAAATTGCGCGAGCGATTGAAGGCGCACGAGAAATAATGATGAATGAAAGGAATCGCATGAACGACGAGGACCGCAAATTTGAGGCGTTTCTGCGCGAGTTCGAGCCGCGCCGCCCGCGTCCATTAGCCGCAGTAGAGGATGCATGGCGTCGGTGGCCGCGTCTTGCTGCGGCAGCGGCGTTGATCCTGGCGCTAGGCGCGGCCTCGCTATGGATCGGAATGCGCCATAGTCACAAGAGAATCAAAGATCGCCAACAGGCAGCGGAAAATATTCCCGGGGCGGCGGCCAGTGAACATCGGCCGATGTCCACGCTCGCGCTCACGCGAGCGGCTCTCGAAAATAACCCCGAATTCGACAAAGAAATGGACTCAAGAGCGCGACGCGAGCTGCCGCGCTTCGATCGCAAAGAAAGCATGCTGAGCGTGCTAGCGAAGGAATAAGAGGAGACCTAATCATGCGACTCAATATTTCAAAAATCGCGATCCTAGCAATCTTGACGGCCGCGCCGTTAACTGCGCTTGCGCAATCGCAAGCGCCCGGCAAATTCCCGCCGGAAACGCGCAACGCCGCGCTCCGCTACTGGTCGGCCTTCGCCGACTTGCAAGATCCGCCGGCGGATAAGGCTACACAAGATCTTCTAGAGAAAGTTGCTGTCGGAGATGCGCCCTGGGATGAAACAAAACTCGGGCCCATTCTCGACCAAAACGAAACCGCCGTTCTCGCCATGCAGCGCGCCACGAAGCTGCCGGAATGCGATTGGGGCCTCGAATACAGCCGCGGCCCACGTACATCGATCGCCTACGTGCCGCGCTCGCGCGTCCTGGCGCGATTGAACACGCTTTACGGAATGCGGTTGATGGCGAAAGGAGATTCGCAATCTGCCGTTGATACCTGGCTTGATGGCATCCGTTTTTCGCGGCACGTGGCGCAGGGCGGCACGCTGGTTTTTCAGCTAGTGGGAAAAATGGCGATGCTTTCCAATTTTCACGCGCTAACCAGCGCGGCCGAATCACACCAACTTACCGACGCGCAAAGAGCGCAGGTCCTCGCCGCCGTTCAGGCGTTGCCCGCCGATGGTTTCGATTGGGCGGAAGCGCTCGCACTCGAGGAAGCAAGCTTGGAGATCGGCATCCAGCAAATCGCGCAATCGGAAAATCCCGGCGCCGATTTTGGCGAACTGATGGGCCACGCGGCGCCCGCGAACTTTACGGTTCCCACCGCGAAAGAAATCGCGGATGAACGCGCACTTTTCGCCGAAGCCGAGGCAGCAATGCGCGCCCCGCCCGCACAAGCGCGCGACCGCATCATCGCCATCCAGGCTCGCGTCCCAGCGCTACACACCTATTTCCGCGAGACCACTCCGACCCTCACCAAAGTGAACGCCGCGCGCGCCGAAGTCGAAGCGGCTCGACAGAAGCTTCTCAAAGCGATCGGAGCGAACTGAAGCGCTCCACCGCTGGAGATATCACCCGGAGGCGGTTCCTGTGTCCGCCTCCGGGTGAATTGCTGCAGCCATTCGAGGTTAGAAGTGGAAGCCGATCTCGGCGGTGTAGGAGCGCGGCGAAACGTAGTGCGTGCCGCTAAACGTCGAGATGAAGTTGTACAGCGTGTCCTTGTTCCTGATGTTGATCGCGGTCAGTCGCAAACTCCACTTGTAGCGATCGCCGTGGAAGAGATTGTCCTCCCCGAGCGCCAGGTCGAACAGATTCCGCGCCGCGATGCGCGGCGGATTGTGGTCATCATTCTCCGTGCCGGGCGCGGGAATCTTCACGAGCGACGAGCCGTACATCGACCCGGGGCACAAATTTGTCCCCAAACTCGAGCTGATTGGCGTCGTCGGCGTAGCGACGACCGAGCCGCAGAACAATCCCGCCTGGAATTGCTGGTCGGGACTAATGATGAAAGTATCCACCACGTAGTTGGGACCAACATTTACGCCGTTCGGGCCGTTAGCGCAATTTCCTCCCGCGCAAGGCACCGGACCGGCGACCAGGCCGCTATCGTACCGCCAGTTAAAACCAAGCCATGGCCCACGCTTCCACGGTTGGTATTGCAGGTGAGTAGTCTCATTGAACTTCTCGTCATGGTCGATGCGGAACACCTCGGATCCAACTGGAGCCGATCCGATTCCGCTAACCTGCGGCTCAAAGAAGCGCGCGGCCACGTGCGACATGACCACAAACGCGGTGAAGCCGTGGAAGTTCGGCACCGTGCCGCGAATGGCGTAGCCGGGAATTTTCGAGCGCGCCCACTCGATTGGGAAAGTGATTGGCGTATCGCCCAGCACGCTGAAGTCGTAGGCTTTGTGCGTGTACTTCCAAATGTATTCGCCATCGAGCACGAAGTATTTCCCGAACGCTTGCTGCAAACCGGCGTGAAACTCGTTGCGCCAGCCGGGACTCAGCGGCGTTGTAGTTACGCACGGAGCGATCGTGGACGCCTCCAGCGCGGCGATCACCGGATTGTTGCATCCGGTGCTTGCCAGGATGAGATTCTCGTTGAACGGAGTCTCGAGAGTGCGGGCGTAAGAGACTCGCAGCACGGTGCTGCTGGGCTTGATGTTGTAGGCGACGCCGAGTCTGGGTTCCACCTGGCTCTGGCTGGAAATCCCGTCATATACATCGCCGCGCACTCCGACGTTGAACGACCAGTTTCTCACGGTGATCGAGTCCTGGACGTAGAGAGCCAACTCCTTGATGCCAGCTGTACCGTTAAAGCCGAACAGCCCGCTGGTCGAAGTCGAGCAGCCGTCGGAGCCCGGCAGCGCCGCCGTCCTGGTCAAGTCGAAACAGCCAAGCAGCGGATTAAACGCCGGGATCGCAGCACCCATGTTGAATCCTTGCCCCACGTTCGGCACGAGAGACCCAACGCACGACGCCGGATTGCTCAGTAAGGGGTTGGTGTCCGGAGACAGGTCGGCGGCATTCAGACAAACAGCGTTCGCTGTCGGGTCCACGATCCCGAGACTGTCGTTTTCCGTGAGCAGTGTGTCCTCGTAAATCACTCCGCCTTTGATGTTGTGGATTCCGTGCACCCAAGAAATTGTGGCGCGGCCTCCCACGTTCGTCAGCCGGCGGTTCTGTCCAACCGTTTGGAGTTGAAGATCGGGCGTGAGATCAGAGAAGGGATCGTTGCTTCCGTAGTAGTTATATTGGTCCTGACGCACCCAGGCACCGAGGGTGAACACGGTGTTCGAGTTGATCAGATGTGTCCAGGCCGGCGCGACGTTGATCGTGCGGATCTTCGAGCGCTGGTCTTGCGGGCCGACCACCTCGCCATTGGCTCCTAGTCCGCCGCAATTTCCAAGTTGTCCGATGGGGCACGTCGCATCCACCACGAGTCCGTTCCACGCCGTGGCGTTTTCAGCATCGAAAGAATTCGGCGTCTGGAACCATGACCGCGTGTATCCGAAGTTGAGAGTGATCGTATCCGACTGCGAGGGTTTGTAGTCCACCCGGTCGAAGACATTCGCCTGGTTGCCCTTGTCGTGCATTACGTCAAACTCCGGTCCATCGAGAAACCGGCCGGTCTTCAGTCCGTTCGCGCCTATGAAATTGCCCCAGGACTTTCCGCCGTAAGAGAAATCAAATCCGGCGTTCGCCGTGCCGAAGTTTCCGTAAGAGCTGGTAACGTCGCCATGAGGCTCGGTGACGCCGAGGCCGGAGCGAGTAGTTACCACAATTACCAGACTGGTTTTGTCGCCGTATTCGGCCGGCGGGGCGCCTTCGATTACTTCCAGGGACTGCACCGCGTCCACCGGCAGTTGATTCGAGAAAATCTTGCTCTGCTGATCGGTGATCGGCTGGTCGTCAATCGAAAACGAGTTCGAGGCGTGGTCCCCGAATCCGTGGAAGAGGCCGTTCGAATCGGCCGCCACTCCCGGAGAGGACAGCGTCACCAACGAACTCAACGACGATGATTGGCTCTCAAGCGGCAGCGTCTCAAACAGCCCGCGATCCACGTCGGTATGCGCCGTCGAGTCCGTCTCGATCAAATCTCCGCCGTTGGCTTCAACCGTCACGGTCGTCGAGGTCCCCGCAATCTGCATCGCGATCTGCAGCGTTATGGGCACCGACGAACGAACGTCCACATCCTCCGTGTAAGACGCGAATCCCTTCGACGTCACGACCAGGTGGTAGGGATTGAACGGCACGTTCTCGAATTTGAACGAGCCGTCCGAACCTGACGTGGCGTATCGCGTGTAGCCGCTTACAGGATTCGTAATTTCCACCGCTGCGCCCGCGATCGCTGCGCCCGTGGCGTCCTTCACATTGCCGTTGATCGAGCCAGCGTTTCCACCTTGCGCGTGAGCCGCGCTTACAGATAGCCCGGCTGCAGCCGCCAAAGCTAATACAAATACACTGCTAAGAATCCCTCGCATATTTCCTCCGTGCCCCTGCCCGGGGCGGACAGTGGTGATGGATCGTGGAGTCGCCGCCGCTCGTGGAAATGCAATTCCTAATGAGCGAAAGCGCCGGCGCGCGTAACGCGGCCGGTGGGCGATCTTCAGTTGAGTTTTTTGGGGTTAGGCAGAAGGCGGAGCGCGAGAGGGATGTTCAGAGACAAGCAGCTCAAGTTCAGGCGTGCGAATCTCGCAAAGCACCCCGTGAGCCACCAAAACCAAAACCGGAGCTTTGACCACCGCAACCGACTTGATCGGCGCGTGATGCGCAATATGGCAAACCGGGCACGTCGCGTCCGAACTCCCCGCGTGATGGTGCGCGAGGTTCGACTCAGTGGCCATGAACAGCAGCGCGAAGATGGCCAGGCAGACCGATAGCGCCTGGATTTGGCGTTGCCGCGAATTTGCGGAAGCGTTCATCTATTTGCCCAGTCGCCCGACGCTAAATCTGCAAAACATCGCCATCGCGGGCCACCATTTGGTAAAGCACCGGATTCACGAAAAATCCAAGGAACAGCCGCGAAATCAATCCAGCCACAATCACAATCGCAAAAGGCTTCTGAGTGTCTGAGCCAATCCCGGTAGAAATCGCAGCGGGCAGCAGGCCGAGACACGCCACCATCGCGGTCATCATGATCGGCCGCAGCCGCAGCAACGACGCCTCGCGCGTAGCCTCGCGAATCCCCATGCCGCTCTCAAGCCGCAACTTATTGATGTAGGAAACGAGAATTACCGAGGTCTCCACCGACACACCCATAAGCGCCAGCAATCCAAGCACGGAGGAGACGCTGAACGGCGTATGCGTCAATTTCAGCGCGATCAGTGCGCCCACCGGCTCCGTCATCACCACGCCGATCACCACGGTGACCGGGAACTTGAAATTGCCGTAGAGCGCGAACAGGATCATGAAAATCAGCAGCACCGCGAGCGGGCCGACGATTATCAGTTGGCTGCGCGCGGCCACGTATTCGCTATATTCGCCGCCCCAATCCAACCGGTAGCCCTGCGGCAATTTCACGGAGGACTGCACGGCCTTCTGCGCCTGGTCCACCGCGCGCGCCAGGTCGCGGCCTTCGATGCTGAATTGCACTCCGATGTAACGCGAATTATTTTCGCGATAGATAAACGACGCCCCGTTGCCCTGATGAATGGTGGCCAGTTCGGAAATCGGAATCTGCTGCCCGGAAGGCGTCGGGACCAGCAGATTGCCGATGGCATGCTCGCTCGAGCGATACTCAGGCTTCATGCGCACCACGAGGTCGAATAATTGCTCGCCTTGGATCACTTGCGTGGCCGCTTGCCCGCCCACCGCCGCCTGAATCACTCCTTCCACGTCGGAGACGTTGATTCCATAGCGCGCGATTTTTTCGCGGTCCACGTCAATCTGCACGCTGGGCTGACCCAATTCGCGCACCACGGTGAGTTCGGTAAAGCCCGGGACTTGCTGCAGCACGCGCTTGATCTCCACCGCCTTGTCTTCGAGCACTTGCAAATCCGGTCCGTAAATTTTCACCGCCAGGGCGCTCTTTAAGCCTGTCAACGCCTCATCTACGGCGTCTTCGGCCGGCTGCGTAAAATTGAAAATCACGCCGGGATACGATTCCAGTTTTTTCTGAAGATCTGCAGTCAACTCGGCCTTAGTGTGGATCGGCCCTTTCTTCCATAGCGCGTCCTTATAAGGCTTCAGCCCCACGTAAAATTCGCAATTGAAAAAGCCGGTGGGATCTGTGCCATCGTCGGGACGCGCCAGCTCTGAGCCGACTTCTGTGACCATCGGATAAGACATCAGAATCTTGCGAATCTGCGGCGCAAATTTCGCGGCCTCCTCGAAGGAAATGGTGTAGGGCATGGTGGCGCGGACCCACATGGCGCCTTCATCCAGGTGCGGCATGAATTCGCCGCCGATGAAGGGCACAAGCAGCAGCGTCGCGCCGAAGATGATCGCTGCGATTACTATGGTCAGCGCCGGCCGCTCGAGGCACCAGTCCAGCTGCCTCGCGTACGTCCGCTTCATCCACTCAAATGGCCGGTTCTCTTTTTCCTTCACCCCTCCGCCGAACCAATAGGAGCAAAGCACGGGCACAAACGTAAGCGTAAGAATCAGCGCGCCCAGCAGGGCAAACGACATGGTATCCGCCATCGGATGGAAAAGTTTCCCCGCCGGCCCGGTCAACGCATAAATCGGGATGTAACCGGCGATGATCACCGCTACCGAATAAAAAATCGGACGGTCCACATCGCGCGCGGCAGCCAGAATCACGTCATTCAGCTTGTAATCCTGCCCCGCCCGCATTCCCAACTCGCGATAAATGTTCTCCACCATCACCAGCGTGCCATCAATGATGATTCCGAAATCGATGGCGCCAATCGAAAGCAAGTTCGCCGGAATGCCGCGCGCATGCAGAAAAATAAAAGAAAACATCAGGCTCAGCGGAATGGTGAGCGCGACGATCACCGCCGCGCGCACGCTGACCAGGAAAAAGATCAACACGATAAACACCAGCGCCATGCCCAGGAGCAGGTTGTGCTCCACCGTGTCGATGGTTACCTGCACCAGATCGCTGCGGTCATAGAAGGGGTGGACTTTTACGTCCGGCGGCAGTAGGTCGCGATTAATCTCCTTGGTTTTTTCTTCCACGCGCTTCAGGACGTTCTGCGTCTGCTCGCCGGTGAGCATGAGGATGACGCCTTCGACGCGATCGTCATCATTCTGAAATCCGAATTCGCCAAGCCGCGGAGCATGGCCGATGGTGACTTCGCCGATGTCGCGTATGCGTACCGGGACGCCGTTATTGTTGCCCACCACAATCTGGCCGATGTCGTCGGTCTTGCTGAGCAATCCAAGCCCGCGCACGTAGAAAAATTGCGAGCCCTGCGAGTAAAAGCCACCGCCGGCGTTCGCATTATTGGCAGCCAGCGCGCTGAGCACTTGCGGCAAGGGAATGTGGTAGCTGTAAATTTTGGCGGGATCGAGCAGCACTTGGTATTGCATCACCGTGCCGCCAAAGCCGGAATCGTCCGCCACGCCCGGAACGGACTTATAAGCCCGCTCGATCACCCAGTCTTCGTAAGTTTTCAATTCTTGCGGAGTGCGGTCGGGACTATCGATCACGTAGCGGTAAACAAGGTTCGAGGGGCTCGAAAGCGGCGCCAGGCTTCCCGTCACTCCCGTGGGCAAAGTGGCATCCGAGAGCCGTTCAAACACTACTTGCCGCGCGAAGTAATTGTCCGTGTCGTCCTGAAACGTCATGATCACGTCGGACAATCCATACAGCGAGATCGAGCGCATGAACACCATGTGCGGCACGCCGTTCATCTGCAGCTCGATCGGCAGCGTCACCAGCCGCTCGATTTCCTCGGCCGCGTGCCCGGGCCACTGCGTGATCACTTCAACAAGGGGAGGCGAAAGGTCCGGGTATGCATCCACAGGCATTCGCTGAAACGAAATGGCGCCGGCGATGACGATGAGCGCAGCCAGCATCAGCACCAGGAAGCGCTGCCTCAGAGCGAATTGGACGATGCGATGAATCATTTAGACTAAGGTTTCCCCTCAGCGCTGCAGCGAATTCTGGAATTGCAGGAATAAGCTGCCGTCGCCGACCACGTGATCGTTCGCCTGCAGTCCGGTGAGGATTTGTGTTTTACCGCCCTGGCTTTCGCCCAGCGTCACGCCCCGCCGCGCGAACTGGCTGTTTCCCGTTTGCAAATAGACGTACGGCATGTTCTGGTCGTCGCGCAGCACGGAGGAATCTGGGACGAACAGCGCATTCTGAATCACGCCGGCTCGGACTTCGGCACTCACGTACATTTCCTTCTTCAATCGCTCGCCGGGATTCGGTGCTTCAATGCGCGCTTGGAGCGTCCGCGTATTGGGATCGAGGGCGGGAGAAATATATTGGATCTTTCCGCTCACAGCCGTCGAATACGATTCGTTGGTGATGGTCACCGGATCGCCGACATGTACGTAGGCCACGTCCTTCTGGTAGATATTGACCAGAATCCACACCGAACTCATGTCCGAGAGCGTGAAGCATTGCGTGGCTCCCGCCGCCAGCAATTGCCCCACGGAGCATTCCTTGTCCACCACTTCACCAGCCACCGGCGAGTACAGCGGAATTTCCGCCGAGGCGGGCTTGCTAACAATCGAGTCCGCGTCCGCGATGCCGAGAATGTGGATGGCGTCGGTGCTGGCCTCGAAGTCCGCGCGCGCCTGCTCGCGGGTCGATGCCGCTTGCTCAAGGTCGGCCTCGGCAATGGCGTGGTGCGCGTAGAGATCCTGAGCGCGGACGTAGAACCTGTCCGCGAGCTGGTAGGCATCGCGGGCTTTGATATAGGCCG
>Ga0209038_10000603_pt1 | contig 10789 bp, 13 predicted proteins | sample BogFormECP03_OM3_FD_188237 | JGI IMG/M metagenome (GOLD analysis project Ga0209038, IMG submission 188237) | Bog forest soil microbial communities from Calvert Island, British Columbia, Canada - ECP03_OM3 (SPAdes) (version 2) | ecosystem: Environmental > Aquatic > Freshwater > Wetlands > Bog ...
AGGTGCTGCACGGGACGCCACATCGTCACTGAACCTCACGCGCGCGGACGCAGCGCGACACGTACACCGCCCAACCGCTACCGAGCAGCATGCCGGCGACCACGTCGCTTGGATAGTGGACGCCCAGATAGACGCGAGACGCGGCCACCGCGAGGACGATCACAAGCGCGAGGCCCTCGGCCACGTGGGTTAGCCGCGACGACGCCCCTGCCGCCGGCAACACAAAGACCAGCGAGAACCAGAATGCGCTCGCCTGCGTCGCATGGCCCGAGGGAAAGCTCGAGCCGGTAACCGCCTGCAGGTGCTCCACCGGCGGGCGCGGGCGCGACACCAGCAGCTTGACCCAGTCTGAGATCAGCATCGCGCCGCCGAGGCTGAGCGCGACCGCGAGCGCCTCTCGGCGCAGGCTCGCGCGCACCAGCGCCAGGCAGGCGATCAGCGCGAGCGGGACCAGTAGGAACGCGCTGCCCGCCCAGGTGACGACCCGGGCCACTTCGGTCAGGGCCGCCGAGCGCTGAGCAGCTACGTCGCGTACCGCGTTCAGCTCGACCGAGCCCACGACCGAGGTCCAGAGCTCCCCGGCCCCCCAGCCGAGGAGCACAAAGACGGCCAGGCCGAGCACCAGCCGCGCGGCCGGGTGGCTCACCGGCCAACCGCAACCCGTACAAGCGCGCCGAGGTTGTCAGTACTCAGCCCCACATTTCTTGCGGCCGGTGGCAGGCCGACTCCCTTCGGCAGTCGCACGCGTAGCGCCCCTGGCAGCGACGCGAAGCGCAGTGGGGGATCGAGTACGAGCGCCTCGCCGTCGAGCCCGACCTCCACCGGGCGACTGGACCGGACCTCGAACTCCTGGGTGGACCAGGAGAGAAGACCCGGAAAGCGGCCCACCTGACCGGCAAGCTCGAGCGCGACGAGCTTTGACACGTCAGCAGCGCTGCGCACCCGTGCAGCCAACACACCGAGCCGGCCCGTGTCGATTCGCTCGCGCGTGCCCGCGCCGGCGAGGCTCGCCAGCCGATACGGATTGTTCGATACGAGCACGAGCGGCGCGTCGTCGCAGCGGCTCCCATCGGGAGCGGTGAACTCGAGATCGCCCGGTTCAGCGTCGGGGCCCAGCAGGTCGGGCAGCATGGCAGTCCAGGTCTCGAGCTTGGCGTCGCGGTAGGCCCCAGACTGGACGACCTTGGCATAGACGCCGAGCGAGGCGTTGTTGACGAACACGCGGTCGTTGACTCGCGCGAGATCGATACGCCGCTCGACGCCGTCGGTGAATGCGTCAAGCGCTCCGACCACGTCGTCACGGTCAAGGCCGAGGTCGAGTGCAAAGTGGTTTCGAGTCCCCGCAGGAATGCAGACGTGGGCGATGTCACGCTGAGCGGCAACCGTCGCCACGAGGGCCTGCGAGCCGTCGCCGCCGGCCATCCCGATGACCTGCGCACCACGTGCGATGGCGCTCTCGGCGAGCTCGAGCAGGTCATCGCCGGGCTGCAGAACGACCGGCTCGACGCCCCGTCCCTGAGCTTGAGCAACGAGGTCAAAGCGCTCGGCCTTACCCCCGCCCGACTTCAGGTTGATGATCAGCACCGCCGGGCCGGCGGCTCCCACCGGCACGAGCACGGCGGCGGCACCGCGAACGGCCGTCTCGCCGGTCCGCCCGAGCGCGTAGCGCGCAGCGAGTCCGAACACGGCCAGCAGCAACAACAGCGCGACCAGCACCACCACCCCGTGCCAGTTGGCCACCAGCACCGCGATCAGCCCGATCGCAGTGAGCGTGGCGAGCGCAACGCTGGCCACTCGCCGCGCGCCGCGACGGGTCAAGGCGAGCCAGATCGCCGCGCTGCAGACCAGCACGAGCGCGACTGCCAGCACCGCGATCGGCACGTCGCCCGCCAGCGCGATTGCGGCCACCACAGCCATGAGAACCGGCGTGGCGAGCGCGATGACCGCAGCGATACGACGCCACAACGACGTCCGCGCCGCCAGGTCCCTTCCCGGAGTGGCAGGGGTCGCATGCAAGCTCCGTTCATCTTCCCAGGCCTCTGGGCCTGACGTCAGGCCGAGAATGGGCTCGCAGTTTCGCGTGTGTTGCCCGTCGACCTCGCCTAGGTGGCGGGAACGCCACCATCGGAGGACTTGGCCAGCCGATCCGCGAAGGGATCTGGGGCCGCTCCCGTGGGCGCCTCCGCTTCGAGTTCCGCCTTTGCTTCCGCAAGCCGCCTGCGAATGTCTGCCTCGACAACGGGAAACTGCGGGTCTATCTCCATCAGCGTGTTCACGAGCACCGCGGCAGCGGCGAGCCGCGCAAACCACTTCCGATCAGCTGGGATCACATACCAAGGCGCCCAGGGGGTGCTGGTGTTCGAAAGCATCTCTGAGAACGCCTCTTGGTAGTCGTCCCAATGCGCCCTCTCCCGCACGTCGTTGGTCGAGAACTTCCAGTTGTGCTCGGGCAGGTCGCAGCGCCTCAGGAAACGGATGCGCTGCTCCTCCTTTGACAAGTTGAGGAAAAGCTTGACGATTCGAAAGCCGTTGTCGACGAGGTAGTGCTCCCAATCGTTGATCTCGCGATAGCGACGCTCCCAGACGTCCTTGCCCTTCGCCTCAAGGGGCATCTTCTGGCGGTCGAGGTTCTCCGGGTGCACGCGGACGACGAGCACCTCCTCGTAATGGGAGCGGTTAAAGATAGTGATCTCGCCCCGCGCGGGCAGACGCTGCTGGTAGCGCCAGAGGAAGTCGTGGCTCAGCTCCTCCGCCGATGGGACCTTGAAGCTGTGAACGGCCACACCTTGTGGGTTCACCCCGCTCATCACGTGACGGATCGTGCCGTCCTTGCCCGCCGCGTCCAAGGCCTGCAGCACGACGAGCACCCCATGGGTGTCCTGGGCGGCGAGACGCGCCTGGTACTCGCTCAGCAGTTCCACGCCCTCACGGAGCCGCTTGACCCCTTGCTTCTTCTTCTTGACCCGCGTCTTGAACGCGGGGTCAAAGTCTCTCTCAAGCACGACGCTCGATCCGGGCCTCACCAGCAGGGACTCGATGGACTCTTCGATCCGGTGACGTAGTTGGTCGGCCATGCCCGAATCATTCCACCATGCGGGCGGGGCAGCCGTCTCCGCCGGAAAGGAGTAGCGTGGCCCTGGGTTTGGCGGGTGCCGGAGGTCGATTCCGAAGGACGGGTCGTCGGTGTACGTGAGACCTGCGTGGCCTGCGCAAGCGCGGAGCCTCTTGGAGCACTGCACAAAGCCAAGCACAAAGCCAAGAATGAGGAGCTCAAATGAGCGACAGACCCGTTTTCATTTATGCCGCGACATATGCCGACGAGGCTGGTGCCGAGGCGGACTACGAGACGCTTCTTGAACTGCATGCGGCGAAGCTCGTAGGCACCTATGACGTTGCGTTGGTCACGAAGGACGCCGACGGCAAGGTCCACGTCGAGAAGCACGAGAAGCCCACCCAACACGGCGCCTGGGGAGGTATCGCCGTCGGAGCGGCGGTCGGGGTTCTGGCCGCACCGGCGGTAGTGCCCGCGGCGTTGCTCGGCGGCATCATCGGCGGCCTCGGAGGCCACTTCAAAAAGGGCATCGCCAGAGACGATGCCAAGGAGATGGGAGACCTCATCGAAGCGGGACAGGCAACCCTGCTCGTGATCGGGGAGTCGCGCCTGGAAGAACAGCTCGACAAGGTGCTCACGCGCGCCGAAAAGACGATCGAGAAGGAAATCGACGTCGACAGCAGGGAGTTCAAGCGGGAACTCGACGAGGCAGAGAAGGAGTACGCCACGAGCTAGCCGGTCGCCTTTGAGACGCGCCCGGCAAGATTCGAACTTGCGACCTCTCGCTACTGAGGCGCTGGATCGCGTCAGTGCGTGGGCGCTCCCGTCGAGAGCGGCCCGGCATCGGAGAACTCCTCGGCGATCTGTTCGCGCAACACGTGGGCGCCCACAAAGGCGAGGATCGTGAACAGCAGCATCTCAAAGGGGTTGCGGGTCGCCGGGATCGGCCCCCAGATGAACACGAGCGCGAGCAGGGCCGCGGTGATCCAGTAGACGAGCCCCGGGCGCTCAAAGAAGTGGGGCGCGAGGAAACGCCGAACGGCGACTGCCCAGCGCGCCGGCCCGGCTAGCCACGCCGAGGCGATCACCGGGATGCCGATGATGATCGCGGCGCTCGCGACCTGTACCAGCAGCGAGGTGGCCACCGAATAGGCGTCGTTGGCAGCGGGTTCGATCGAGGAGTCGGTGGTGATCGCCGACACGAGCTGGCCCTGCCCGATTTTGCGACCCAGGATCACGACGAGTCCGGCGAACACGAGGCTCGAGCCGACCCACGCCAGCGTGCGACGCCGATGTCCGCGGGCCAGGAACATCGCGAGCACGTACAGCGCGAACGTGACGATCGTGAGCAGCAGGGCGAGAGCGTGAAGCGCTTTGGCCAGATTACGCACCAGCCCAAGCTGGCTCGACGTGACGATCTTCAGGTTCGCCACCGACGGGGGCAACTTGTCGGCGATGCTCGGGGGCAGGCCGAGACGTTCGGCGAGATCGGCCACGATCTGGTGCAGGTTCAGCGATACCGTGCCGCCGTTGATCTTCACGCGGGAGCCACCGCCTTTGACGATCGTCACGAGCGCCTCGTCGGCCGCGCGGTTGGCGTTCTCCCAGGCGCTCTGCACGCGCGGTATTTCAAGCGCCTTTTCAGCGCCCTGTTCAGCGAAGTTGTGCAGCGCTCCCGAGATCGGGCCGGCCAGCGGCGCCAGCTGCGGCGGCAGTCCCGACTTCAGTTCGCCCTCGACGTTGACGTTCGCGTACAGCTGGTCGATCAGGTAGCCGGACACCGCGGAGCGGATGGCTTCCTTCCTCAGGAGCGCCGTGCTCGTTTTCGCCCAATTGGAGGGGTTCATCAGCTGGCGGTTGGCCCAGATCGCGAAGATCGAGAAGATCGCGAGCACCGTCGCAATCACAAGGATCACGCGCACCCAGATGCGGTGAGCACCGCCCGCGGCGGGCGCGCCGCCCGCTACACCGGCGCCGGAGCCGCGCTGACCGGGTCCCGCCGAGGAACCCCCTGAGACCTCCGATGCACCGTGGCCGCCGTCAGTGGCCTCTGCGTCAGGGTCGTGGGACACGGCGGTGAGGCTACCAGGCCTGCCAGCGTGGGTCTGTAGTGCACATGGGGTGAATCTTCACCGGCCGTCCGCGAGAGCTAGAGGCCCGTCTCGGCGGTGATCCTGCCGGACGCCACCGCCGCCTGGAGCGCCTTGTAGTCGCGTTCGTTCTGCTCGGCGTAGGCGCGGGAGAACTCCACGATCGCGCCGTCGAAGGTCGGGCCCTTGCCCAGGTATGCGGCGATCGCGATGCGGTCGCCACTGCGCGCATGCGCGCGGGCGAGCGTCCAGCCACACAGCTTGCCGTAGGCGGCCATACCCGTGGCGATCATCTGCTCAGTTTCCGCCGAGCCCTTCCAGTCCTTCAGCTGGCGCCCGTAGAAGTCCCGTTCCCGGCCGTCAGTCCCCGACTCGACGTGCAGCCAGCCGAGGAAGATGTCGCTGGTCGCCTGCATCAGCCGCTGTCCGGTGACGACCCGCTCGCCGTGATTGTGGAACTCGCTCGGACCCAGGAACTCCTCGAGCACCGATGCCTCGGCCTCCTTCATCTGCAGGAACAGCGGGTCCTCACCGTCGCGCCCGAGCATCAGCGCGATCCAGGCGCGCGTGCCGACGCTGCCCACGCCGACGACCTTGCGCGCGAAGTCGGTCAGGCGGAACTCCTCAAGCAGCACGCGCCGGTCGTGCTCCAGCGTCTCGCGATAGGAGTCCAGCAGTTCGTGCAGCCCGTCGAACATTTCATCGCGTTCTTTGCCCTGCAAGAGGTCATCGATCGGAACGATCAGCGGCGGATCGGCGACGATGCGCGCCTCACCGTCGACCACGCGGGTCAGTTTGGAGAAGGCCGCCATGCTGTCCTTGGTGCGTGCCTTGGCGAGCATCTTCTTGGTCTTCTTGACCCCCTTGGGGTTCAGCTGCGGGCCGATTTCCTGAAGCACCTTCTCGATTTCCAGGTGGGCGTACCAAACGTCGAGGTTCTTCATGGTCGCGAAGTCCGCCATCGCGGTGCGGTAGGACTCCACGGTGTCAAGCACGATCTGATCCTGCTCCTTGGCCGTGAAGTCGTTGTCGCGCGCAGCGATCAACATGCTCACGGCCAGCCGCTTGACGTCCCACTCCCACGGTCCCGCCAGCGTCTCGTCGAAGTCGTTGAGGTCGAACACCAACCGCCGCTCGGGTGAGGCGAACACGCCGAAGTTCGACAGGTGCGCGTCGCCGCAGCACTGCACCTGAAGGCCTGAGCGCGGTGTCGCCGCCAGGTCGCTGGCCATGATCAGCGCCGCGCCCCGGTAGAACGTGAACGGCGAGACCAGCATCCGCCCGTAGCGGATCGGCACGAGCTCGGGCACGCGCGTCTTTGCCTGGCGCTCGAGCAGCTTGATCGGATCGGGGCGGCGCGCCGGCGGATCGAAGATCGCGTGCCTTGTGCGCGGTACCTCGGCTCGCGCGGCCTTCCCGCGAGCCACCCGCTCGGCCGCCGTCAGGTGCGGTACCGCCGCAACCGCCTCGCTCACCGTGGCCATTCAAGACACAATACTCGCGGGTACGTCGCGTAGGCTTCGCCGATGGCCGCGGTCGACACCGAGCTGGTGCTGATCGCCTTGGCCGCGATGCTGTCGCCGACGACGCTCTCCTTCACGGTGCTCGCGCTCGTCCTAGGCGAGCGTCCGCTGCGGACCGGCTTCTGGTTCTACCTTGGCGCGCTCGGGATCACGCTCGTGATCGGGATCGCTGCGGCTTTCGTGATCGGGAACGTGGCCGCCTCCCCGAAACCGAGTGAACCGAAGACGTGGGTGGCGATCGTCGACGTGATCGCGGGTGCGCTCGTGCTGTTCTTCACCGTGCGCCTCCTCAAGCGCCCTCCCAACCCCGCGCGGGCCGCGGGCATGATCGAGCAGATGGGCAAGGTGGCCTCCTCGCCGGTGATCGCGATCGTCGCGGCGGGCGCCACCCTTGCAAATCCGGGTGCCTTCATCCCCCTCGCCCTGAAGGACATCTCCCAGACGAACCCCAGCACCGCGCAGTACGTGTGGGAGTGGGTCGCGTTCGCGCTCATCTCGCTGTTGCCCCTGCTCATCGCAATCGTGATGCTGGCCGTCGCGCCCGAGAAGGCCAAGCGGGTGCTCGCGGGCGCCCGCATTTGGCTTGAGCGGCACGCAAGGACGGTCGCGGCGGTGATCCTCGTCCTGCTCGCGGCCTCCCTGTTGCGCAACGGCATCGCGGGGCTCACGAGCTAGCCTCGACCGGCGCCGCCGCTCGCCGTCGCGTCAGTTCCTGACCGGCGGCATCAGGCCGCCGATGATCCAGAAGATCGGGATCGGGATCCCGATCAGGAACATGATCCAGTGCCCATGTTTGATCGACCTGATTCCCAGGAACAGGAACAGCAGCACGTACAGCACAGCCAGACCGCCGGAAAACGGCCCTGAAATCGCCGGTATGAACACGCGCGCTCCCGTACGAGTCCGAGCGAACCGCCGGCCTCAGAGGCCGAGGAGCTTGGCCTTTGCCTCGGAGAACTCGACGTCGGTGAGAACCCCCTGCTCGTGGAGCTTCCCCAGTTCGCCCAGGCGGGCGGTCACATCGGCGTCTATGCCCGGCGCGGCGGCGGGCGCCGGAGCTGCCGGGGGTGGGGGGGTCGCTGCCTGCATCCCCTGTTCATAGGCCTGGTCGTTCTGTTCGCCCTGCACCCGGGCATTGCGCTTGCCCATGGCGTAGGCACCTCCTCCGACTGCAGCGGCACGGAGCAGGGGACGTCGTCGCATTAGTGGCATGGCTGACCCCTCACTCGTCCTCGGGAAGTGACAGCCCGAGGCCGAGAATGATCTCGGGGGCCGCCGCGACGACCCTGGGGAGACCGACCTGGGGGGCGACGGCGCGCAGCACGCCGAGAAGATCCTCCGGGGTGGCCCCCTCCTCAAGCGCATTGGCGATCTGCCACGCATAGGAGGCCGGCGGCGCGTCGAGCGCGATCAGCGCCGCTATTTTCACGAGCGCGAACGTGCGCCCATCGAGGCCGCTGACGTCACGGCCCAGCTCGCGCAGTCCGATCGCGGTCTCGAGCACGTCCAGGTCGCCGACGGAGATTCCCTGCAAGACCTCGTGTGTGTCCGGTTCAACAGCAGCCATTCGTGTTCCTTTCCTCCAGCGCGCTCAGCACGTGGTTCGGCGGATGAGGTCGGGCACAAGGCGTGTGCCCGGCTCCCGCGGGGATGGTACTCACAGCCGATCACAAACTGCGCTACCCCTGCTCGCCCCCGTGGCCGGCTGAGTGCGAGCGCTCGCTCTGGCGGCGGGGACGAAGATTGGTCACGAGCAGGGACACGACCGTGATCAGGTAGATCTGCCCGAGCAGCGCCTCGGACGTCGACAGCGTGTGGCCAAGATTCGAGCGCGAGGTCAGATCCCCGTAGCCGACCGTGGTGAGGGTGGTGAAGCTGTAATACAGGCATCGCGCGACCGTTGCCGGCTGGCCGCCGGCGAAGAAGGGGCTGCCACCGAGCTGATTGATCAAGCCGTAGGTATAGGCGAAGAACATGCCCAGCAGGATGTATACGCACAGCACGCCGAAGACCGCCTCGAGCGTCACGGCCTGGCGGGCGCGCATGCTGCGCAGGACTCCGATGACGATCGCGGGCGGGGCCAGCACGACGAGCAGCGCGTTCGCAATCCGCGTCGCCTCGGCATCGACGTTGCCCTGGAGCGCTTCTGCAAGGCTCAGGAGAATCACCGCCGCAGCTAGAAGGATCCCCGCTCGCAGCACCCAGACTTTTAGGTCGGCAGCCCAGAACGCCAGCAGCAGCGTGACCGCGAGCAGCACGCTCACAAACAGCTGCTCCCATCTGCCGGGCTGGGCAATGCCCTGGATCCCGAATGCGAGCACGAGCGCCCCGAGCAGCACGCCATAGCGCTCGCGCCGACGCCTTTCCGTTGGGGTCGACTCAGTCATGGCTGTTCGGCGGGGGTGGCACTCGGCACAGGCGCAGATTCTGCCCTGCTCGGCGGTTGCGCATCGCCGCACCTAATCAGTTCATCGAACCTCCCGCTTCGTGCCGGGCCAGCATGGTGACCCGCCCCGCAGGAGAACGGGGCGGGTCACCTTCGGTGGGCGATCCCTCGTCGCTCACCGGGCTGGCGCAGCAGCGAGGCAATCACGAGCTCTCGCTGCGACCGCCGCTCACACGCGCTCGCGTCATTCCGAGCGGGTGCCGACTCGCCGGACCCCGCCGGCGAACGCACAGGGGCCGGGCAGGTCGTCCAGCCGAGGAAGCGGCAGCCAGGCCACCGTTGCTCCATCGCGAGCATCCCCTCCTCCCACAGCTGGATGACCGCGAGTGTCAGCGGCAACGGCGGTGATGTGAGCGACACGATCCAGTCGCGCCGGCCGGGCAGTCCCGGCGCCGACAGGTCCACCCGCGGCACGTCCGCGGCGACCGTCCGCAGCTCGGCGGCGAGGCCGTCCGCCAGGCGCAGGCTCGCCGCCTGGAAGGAAACGCGCAGGCGCGCGCGATCGCGATCCGTGAACGACGTGCAGGACAGGACACTCGATGAGCTCACGAGTCCATCTTGGCCGGCCGCAGCCGCGGCGTCCATACCGCAGATGCGCGATCTTCGGGGCTTCAGTCCAGCACAAGCCCCTCGCCGAGGGCCTTGGCGACGAGGTGCGCACGCGAGCGGGCCCCCGTCTTGGTCATCGCGTTGCGCGCATGGGTGCGGACGGTGTCGTGGGCGATCCGCAGCTCCTCGGCTATCTCCGGACCGGTGTTCCCCATCGCAATCAGACGCACGACCTCGCGCTCGCGCCGGGACAACGCGAGCGGCTCCTGCTCGGGACCCAGCTCGCGGCGGAAGCGCTGCCCCCACCGCGAGGTGCTCAACGCCACGAACAGAACAAGCTGGCGACCGGTGACAACCTCGGTTGTGCCGGCCCACTGCACAGCAACAATGCTGCCGTCCACGGACTGCAGCTCCGCCTCGCCGCTGAACCTTCCCTCCGCCAGCGCGGCCCGCCACTGCGCGGGCGAGTTCAGTGGGCCACCGACGACAAACCCATAGATGGGCTGTCCGATGCACTCCTCGCGGCGGTACCCGAGGAGCTTCAGGTAGGCGCCGTTGACATCGACGTGCTGGCGGGCGTCGTCGAGCAGCACCATCGGGTTGCGCGACTGCGTGAACGCCGTCGAGAACAGCCCCGCCCATTCGCTCCTCCGCTCCACGCACGCGAGTCTAATCGCGGTCGGCGCGCCTCAGTGCGTTGGCGGTGGCCCGGGCAACCCCAGCACCTGGATTACCGCGAACACGAGGATCAGCGCGCCGACCGCGATCAGCCCGAAGCGCGCCTGGCGCAGGGGGAAGTGGCTTGAGATCCCCACCAGGAACAGCACCGTGGCCAGGAACACGGTGTCGCGCACATAGTCATCTCCCGTCGCCCCCGCTTTGGTGCCCTTCGCAAACTCGGCATCCGCCGTCGCGTCCTCCGCGGTCGCGGCGGCTTCCTGGGGGATCACGTACTGCGGCATGTAGGAGGGACCCGGCGGCGCATTCGGGTTGTTGGCCGGATCGGTGGCCAGCCAGGCATAGAACGCCGGCCGGTACCCCGGACGCAGGCGCCGCTCGGCCAGGCGTTCGGCGTTGGCGTTGTGAGCCGTGAAGGCGGCGAACCAGGCGTTGAAGGAGACCGAGTCAA
>Ga0209038_10000604_pt1 | contig 10785 bp, 9 predicted proteins | sample BogFormECP03_OM3_FD_188237 | JGI IMG/M metagenome (GOLD analysis project Ga0209038, IMG submission 188237) | Bog forest soil microbial communities from Calvert Island, British Columbia, Canada - ECP03_OM3 (SPAdes) (version 2) | ecosystem: Environmental > Aquatic > Freshwater > Wetlands > Bog ...
GGGCGCGGGAGGTGGCTGGGAAATTTGGGCGGGGGAAGGCGCGGGCGGCGTTTGCGGATGTGCGCGAGACTTCGAAATTGGCGCGACTGCTGCGGGGCGCTACGGCGGTGGTGAATTGCACGCAGTACAATTGGAATTTGGAGGTGATGAAGGCGGCGCTCGCGGCTCGCGTTAATTATTTGGATTTGGGCGGGCTTTATCACATGACGCGGCGGCAATTTTCGTTGGATGCGGATTTTCGGCGCATTGGGAAGATAGCGATTGCCGGGATGGGCGGAGCGCCTGGGACTACCAATATTATGGCGCGGCATCTTTGTGATCCGATGGATCGCGTAGATTCGATTGTGGTTTATAACGCGTCAACTGATCTTCGATCTTATGAGAGCCCGATTGCATACACGTTTTCGATTGCTACGATTTTGGATGAATTGACTTTGTTGCCAGTGGCTTTTCGCAGCGGGCGATTTGTGGAACGGCCTTTGCTTTCGGATCCGGTGGTGGGGCGATTTCCTGCGCCGATTGGGAAAGTTACTTTGCGGAATTCGATTCATTCGGAATTGGGGACTTTGCCGATTAGTTTTCGCGGGAAGGGCGTGAAGGACGTTTATTTCAAGATTAATTATCCGGCGGAGTTGGTGGGGCTTGTGCGGAATTTGACGGAGGTCGGATTTACCAGCCGCGAGTTGGTGGGAGTGAATGGGTCGCGGGTGGTGCCTCGGGATGTGCTTTTGGCGCTTTTGAATCGGAATGCGCCGACGCAGGCGGCTCGGGATGTCGAGACAATTCGCGTGGTGGTGAAGGGGCGGCGCGGGGGGCGGCCGGCGGCAGCTTCGGCGGAATCTACGGCCAAATATTCTAGGTCGCCGGCGTTTTCGGCCGTGGCTCGAGATACAGGATTTCCGGCGGCCATTGGAGCGTTGATGCTGGGGCGCGGACAGTATTCGGGTGTCGGCGTGCAAGCGCCGGAAAATGTTGTGCCGCCGGAGCCATTTTTTAGGGAATTGGCGTTGCGGGATATGCCGGTGCGCGTGAAAGCGCTGGGCGCGTAAGCAGATATCTAGAACTTTTATGGAGGCTTTTATGCACGAAGGATTGCGGAAGGAAATTAAGACTTACGAGGAACGGACGCCTGCTTCGCGGGAGGCTCACGCTAAGGCCACTAAGCGGCTTCCATTGGGCGTGGCTAGCAATTACCGGGCTTATGACCCTTATCCTCTTTTTGCGCGGGATGGGAAGGGCGGACATTTGCATGATATCGACGGGAATGAGTATGTCGATTTCAATTTGTGCTTTGGGGCTTTGATGGCTGGGCACCGGCATCCTGCGGTGATTAAGGCGGTGCAGGAGAAATTGGGGACCGGGACTATGTTTGGGATGCCGCATGATGCAGAGAACGCGCTTGCGGAGGAAATTTGCGCGCGGTTCCCCGTGGATATGGTGCGGTTTTCGAATAGCGGGACGGAGTGCACTATGCATGCGGTGCGTTTGGCGCGGGCTGCGACTGGGCGCGACCGGATTATCAAGATGGAGGGTGGTTATCACGGATTGCACGATTCGGCGCTGGTTTCGGTGAAGCCTAAGATCGATGAAGTCGGCGATCCTGGAGCGCCCAATTCTGTGCCTGGGGGCGAGGGAATTACCAAGGCCACGCTCGCGAACACCGTGATTGCGCAATTTAACGATCTGGAGGCGGTGGAGCGGCTGTTTGCGAAATATCCTGGCGAGATTGCGGCGATTATTGTCGAGCCGATCATGATGAATGTCGGGATTTTGATGCCGGAGCCTGGGTATCACCAGGGTTTGCTGGAAATTGCGCATAAGAATGGGGCGCTTTTGATTTTTGATGAAGTGAAGACTGGGGCGAAACTGGCGCGGGGTGGAGCTTGCGAATTTTTTGGAATTAAGCCGGACATTGTTTGTTTGGCGAAGTCCATTGGCGGAGGGTTTTCTTTGGCGGCATTTGCCGCGCGGCGCGAGATTATGAATTTGATTACCGATCATCGCGTTTTTCATGGCGGCACTTACAACACGAATCCGGTGGCTATGGCTGCTGGATTGGCTACCTTCCGCGAGGTTTTGACGCCTAAGGCTTATGAGCATGTGAACTGGCTCAATAAAAAACTGGTCGAGGGTTACGAGAAGCAGATTCATAAGACTGGAATGACGGCTTACGTGGCTTCGGCTGGGGCAAATGGGGCTTTGATGTTTTTCTCTAAGCCGATACGGACTTACCGGGATTGGCTGACGATTGATAGCGATGTTTGGCGGCATTATTGGTTTGCTATGACCAATCGCGGGGTGATGCCGCAGCCTTATTGGTGGGACGAGCAGTGGACGGTTTCTGTGGCGCATACGGATGCGGATATTGAGAAGCATTTGGAGGTGTTTGCGGAGGTAGCGCCTGCGGTGGCGGCGGCGCAGAGGGAACGGTCCGTGGCGGTGGGGCGGTAGGGCGGGGAAAAATCAAGAGGGATTCCTCGCTTCGCTCGGAATGACGGCGTTTTTGGAAATGCGGCGGGCGCGAGTAAAAGGGAATCGCATTGTCTGACAACGGGCGGGAGACTAGCGGGCCTCATTTGAAGAGGGCGTTGGGGCGCTGGGATCTTGTTGCGTTGTTTGTTGTCGCTATCTTCAATTTGAATGTGGTGCCTTCGATTGCCGCTAATGGCGGGGTTACTGTCTGGCTTTGGTTGATTTCGCTGATCTTCTTTTTTTGGCCGCAGGGGATTGCTGTTTTGGAATTGGCGCATCGTTATCCTGGCGAGGGTGGCGTTTATTTGTGGGCTAAGGAAGTGTTTGGCGATTTTCATGGATTTCTTTCCGGTTGGTGCTATTGGACGAACAATATGATGTACGTGCCCACCGTGATGCTTTATTTCGTGGGCGTGTCGGTTTTTGTGTTGGGGCCGGGGCACGAGGCGTTGGCGGACAATAAACTTTTTACCGTTAGCGCTTCGCTCTTGTTGTTTGTGTTGCTGGTGTGGCTGAATATTCGCGGGCTGGGCGTCGGGAAGTGGGTGAATAATCTCGGTGGGATCGGGACGGGGATTGCGGCGGCGGTTTTGGTGGGGCTTGGGATAGTGATGTGGCTGCGATTTGGGACCTCGGTGACTGGGGCGGATTTTCGGGTTCCTGCTAATCCTCGATTTGTTTTGAATTCGTTTGGCGTGATTTGTTTTGGGTTGGTCGGATTGGAATTGGCTTCGGTTATGGGCGATGAGATTCGCGAGCCGGAGAAGAATTTGCCTGGGGCCGTTGCTTGGGGCGGGGCTTTGTCGGGCGTACTTTATATTTTGACGACTTTGACTTTGCTGATTGCGGTTAGTAAGGACCAAATCAGCGTGTTGCAGGGGATTGTGCAGGCGGTCGGGCATATGGCGGGCCGCATTGGAGTGGCTTGGATCGTGGCGCCGTTTGCGTTGATGCTTAGCATTTCGATTGCGGGGATTGGATCGGCTTGGCTGGCTGGGTCGGCGCGGATTCCTTTTGTGGCTGGGTTGGATTCTTATTTGCCGGGGTGGTTGGGGCGGATTCATCCTCGTTATGGGACGCCTTATGCGGCGTTGATTTTGCAGGCCGCCGTTTCGATACTCCTGATAGCGCTAAACTTTCTTGGCGGGAGCGTGCAGGAGACTTTTCAGAAACTGCTTTCGTTGGCGGTAGTGCTGCAGTTGGTGCCGTTTGTTTACATGTTCGCCGCATTGCTTAAGCTGGCGGTTGGGACTGACGTTGGTAAGGGCCGGTACAGCAAAGGCGTTTTGATCGCGGCGGGGTCTAGCGGGTTGATCACTACGATTTTGGGGATCATTTTGGCGTTTTTTCCGGCGCAGCAGATTACTTCGGTGGCTTGGTATGAAGTTTGGATGATTGGCGGGACGATTTTCTTTATTGGATTAGCGGCGTTTTTCTTTTTTATTTATGGGCGACGGAAGGCGGTGGCTGCGGCTGGCGTTTAGCGCGGAAGATTGCGGAGGCTGCGATGGCTAGCGAGGCGAAAGTGGGCGTTCGACGGTATGAGAATTATATCAACGGCAAATTTTGCGCTAGTGCTAGTGGGAAATACTTTCCGGTGATCGATCCTTCGACCGAAGAGATCATTGCGGAAGTTCCTGAGGCCGGCGAAGCGGATGTGAATCGGGCGGTGGCGGCCGCGCGGGCGGCTTTTGATTCGGGGGCTTGGCCGCAGACTACAGCGCAGGAACGCGGGCGGATACTTTTTCGTTTGGCGGAGCGGATTCGCAAGGAGGCTTCGTCGCTGGCGGAATTGGAGGCGCGGAATTCTGGAAAGCCGATTGTTGAGGCGGAGTATGACATCGCGGATTGCGCTACCTGCTTTGAATATTATGGCGGGTTGGCTACCAAGGTTTTGGGATTTGTTAATCCTGTGCCCGACAACGCGATTAGCCTTTCTTTGAAAGAGCCGATTGGGGTGGCCGCGCAGATTATTCCTTGGAACTATCCGCTTTTGATGGCGGCTTGGAAGTTGTCGCCGGCTATTGCGGCTGGATGTACTTGCATTTTGAAGCCGGCGGAGCAGACGCCGCTTACGGCGCTCGTGTTTGCTGGATTTTTGGCGGATGCCGGAATGCCTCCCGGCGTGGTGAATATTATTACTGGATTTGGCGAGACGGCCGGGGCGCCGCTGGTGCGGCATCCGGATGTGAATAAGATTGCGTTTACTGGCAGCGCTTCGGTGGGAAAGCAGATTGTGAAGATGGCTGCTGACACGGTGAAGCGCGTGACTCTTGAGCTTGGCGGGAAATCGCCGAATATTTTCTTTGCGGATGCGGATTTTGAGGCGGCGATTGATGGGGCGCTTTTTGGCGTTTTTATTAATCAAGGCGAGGTTTGCTCGGCGGGTAGCCGGATTTTGGTGGAGCAATCGATTTATTCGAAATTTGTGGAGGCTATGGCTGCCAAGGCGAAAACGATTCGCCTTGGCGCGCCGCTGGATCGCGAGACTAAGATGGGGCCGCTGGTCAGCCGCGATCAGTATGACCGCGTGAATTCTTATGTGGCGCTCGGGAAGACGGAGGCAAAGATTGCGGCTGGCGGGGAGCGGCCTGCGAAATTTGCGAAGGGATTTTATGTCTCGCCTACCGTGTTTTACGACGTGAATAATTCGGCGAGGATAGCGCAAGAGGAAATTTTCGGGCCGGTGGCGGCGGTAATTCCTTTCTCGAATGAGGCTGATGCGATCAAGATTGCTAATGCTACGCCCTATGGGCTGGCGGCTGCGGTTTGGTCGCGGGATATTTTTAAGGCGTTTCGCGTGGTGAAGGCGCTGCGGGCTGGGATCGTTTGGGTGAATCACATGCAACCTACCTACGTGGAGGCGCCATGGGGCGGGTACAAGCAGTCTGGATTTGGGCGCGAGCTGGGGCCTTTTGGGATTGACGAGTATCTCGAAACTAAGCAGGTGCACATCAATTTGAATGAACAGCCGATTGGATGGTACTGAGATGGCCGCAATTCAATTGCGTACGGCGGTTCCTGGCCCGAAATCGCAAGAGTTGATGCGACGGCGGGCGGCGGCGGTGGCGCGCGGCGTTTCGCATGCCACGCCGGTGTTTGCAGCGCGCGCTGAGGGCGCGATGATCGAAGATGTTGACGGTAATCGCTTCATAGATTTTGCCGGCGGGATTGGGTGCTCGAATGTGGGGCATCGAGCGGATCGCGTGGTAGCGGCGATTCGGGCGCAGGTGGATCGCTTTTTACATACTTGTTTTGCGGTTGCGCCTTATGGCGATTATGTGGAGCTGGCTGAGAAACTGAATTCTTTGGCGCCTGGGGATTTTGCTAAGAAAACGATTCTGGTGAATAGCGGGGCTGAGGCGATTGAGAATGCGGTGAAGATTGCGCGTTGCCATACGCGGCGGCCGGCGATCATTTGTTTCGAGGATGCGTTTCACGGACGGACGATGTTGACGATGTCCATGACCAGCAAGACGCATCCTTATAAGGCGGGATTTGAGCCTTTTGCCGCAGATATTTATCGGATTCCTTATGCTTATTGTTATCGCTGCTCTTATTCGCTGACTTATCCGTCTTGCGCGATGTTCTGCGCGCACCATCTGGAGGATACTTTTAAGCGCGTGGTGGCGGCTGAGGCAGTGGCGGCTGTGGTTGTCGAGCCAGTACTGGGCGAGGGTGGATTCGTCGCGCCGCCGCTGGAGTTTTTTCCTGTGTTGCAGGAGATTTGCAAAAAGCATGGGATTCTTTTTGTCGCGGACGAGGTGCAGACTGGATTTGGGCGGACTGGGCGGCTATTCGCGTGCGAGAAATATGGGATTGTGCCGGATATTTTGGTGAGCGCAAAATCACTTGGCGGGGGAATGCCGTTGGCGGCGGTTACTGGACGGGCCGAGATTATGGATGCGCCCGGGCCCGGGGGATTGGGCGGGACGTTCGGCGGGAATCCGGTGTCTTGCGCGGCAGCTTTGGCGGTGATTGAGACGATGGAGAAGGAAAATCTTAGCGCGCGCGCGGAATTGCTTGGAGAGAAATTTGCTTCGCGCGCGCAGGAATGGGCGCGGCGTTGGCCGTTGATCGGTGAAGTGCGCGGATTGGGCGCGATGCAGGCGCTAGAATTGGTGCGCTCGCGGGGGACGCGCGAGCCGGCTAAAGCGGAGACCGAGCAGATCATGCGTTATTGCTACGAGCATGGACTGCTGACGATTTCGGCCGGAACTTATGGGAATGTAATTCGCTTGCTCGTACCGCTGATGATTCCGGACGCGCAATTTGACGAGGGGCTCGATGTGCTAGAGGGCGCTTTCGCTGCCGTTAGCGAAAAGAAAGAGCATGCCGAACCGCGCCACGCTTGATGCGTCGTTTCTTCCTGAGAGGTCCTGATGACATCCAGCACTAAAACTCCCGCGAAAAGTTTTCCGTTTTCGGTGGGCGGGAAGTGGGTGTCGGACGGCAAGCCGCTGGAAGTCATTTCTCCGTTCGACGGTTCGCCAGTGGGAATCACTTACTGGGCGACTTCGGAACAGCTTGAGCAGGCGATTCAATCTTCGGTTTCGGTTTTTGAGACTACGAAGCGGTTGCCTGCTTATGAGCGGCAGCGCGTTCTGCGCGCGATTTCCGATTCGATTGCTGCGCGGCGGGAGGAATTTGCGCGTCTCATGGCGCTGGAGGCTGGGAAGCCGATCAAGACTGCGCGGGCTGAAATCGATCGCTGCGTATTTACGTTTGCCGTGGCTGCGGAAGAGAGCGTGCGGATTGGCGGAGAATGGCTGCCGATGGATTTGCAGCCCGCCACTGTCGGGCGCGTGGCCATCGTGCGCCGGTTTCCGCTGGGGCCGATTGCGGCGATCACGCCTTTTAATTTTCCGTTGAATTTGGTGGCGCATAAGGTTGCGCCGGCGATTGCGGCCGGTTGCACGATGGTATTGAAGCCGGCGCCGAAGACGCCTCTGAGCGCGTTGCTATTGGCGGAAATTGTGGAGAAGGCTGGTTGGCCTGCCGGGGCGCTGAATACGCTCTCGCTTTCGAATGAGGATGCGGGGCGGATGGTGGCGGACGATCGCTTGAAGATGCTTTCGTTTACTGGAAGCGGAACGGTGGGTTGGGGCCTGAAGGCGCGGGCGGGGAAGAAGAAAGTGACGCTGGAATTGGGCGGGAATGCGGCGGTCATCGTACACGGCGACGCGGATCTCGATTTCGCGGCGGAGCGCTGCGCGCAGGGCGGATTTTCATATGCAGGGCAGAGCTGCATTTCGGTGCAGCGGATTTTTGTGCAGCGTGGCGCAGAGGAGAAATTTACGGAATCGCTTTTGGAGCGCGTGGCGAAATTGAAAGTGGGCGATCCGATGGATGAAGCGACCGACGTTGGGCCGATGATAAACGAGGATGCGGCGCGCCGGGCGACTTCCTGGGTGGACGACGCGGCGAGCGCGGGCGCTAAAATCCTGGCCGGCGGGAAACGCACCGGAGCGCTGATGGAGCCTACGGTTTTGTCGCATACGAAGTCGAATATGCGCGTGAACTGCGAAGAAGTGTTTGCGCCGGTAGTGGTGATCGAACCTTATGATCAATTCGATGAGGCGCTGCGGCGCGTGAATGATTCGCCCTATGGATTGCAGGCGGGACTTTTCACGCGCGATGCGAAATTGATATTTCAGGCCTATGAGGAGTTGGAAGTGGGCGGCCTGATTGTGGGCGACATGTCTTCTTTCCGGATCGATCATATGCCTTACGGCGGAGTGAAGGACTCGGGGATTGGGCGCGAAGGGCTGCGTTACGCGATCGAGGAAATGACTGAACCGCGATTGCTGGTTCTCAACCTGCGCTAGCTTTTCCCGCCGGCACCAGGCGCGACGCCAGCGCCGCCACTGCCAGAATTCCGCAAATCACCGCGAGTGAAATTCCATTGGGGATCGTGAATCGTTCGGAGAGGACCATTTTCGTCCCTACGAACGCGAGGACGAGCGCCAATCCCTGATGAATGTAGCGGAAGCGCGGAAGAATGTGCGCCAAAGCAAAATACAGCGAGCGAAGGCCGAGGATCGCGAACGCGTTTGAGGAATAGGCGATAAACGGATCGCGAGTGATTGCGAGCACGGCGGGAACCGAATCGACGGCGAAAACGATATCGCTCAATTCCACCGCGATCAGCGCCAGGAGAAGCGGCGTGGCGAACCATTTTCCGTCGCGATGGATCATCATTCGTGTGCCGGCGTCTTCAGGAGCGACGCGCAGCCATTTGCGGGCCATGCGCACTTGCCAATTCGGCTTGGAATCTTCGAGGTCCACCTTCTCGAAAACCATTCTGGCGGCCACCAGAATGAGGAAGCCGCCGAAGACGTATTCGAGAAAGTGGAAACGAGTGAGAAGCGCGACGCCTCCGAGGACGAAGGCGGCGCGGAGGACGAGCGCGCCGGCCACGCCGTAATAAAGGACGCGGTGCTGCGCCGCGGGCTTAATCTGGAAGGCGCGAAAGATGACGATGAAGAGGAAGATGTTGTCCACGCTGAGCGATTTTTCCACGAAATAGGCGGCGAGGAAATCGAGGCCCGCAACGGGCCCGCGGCTGAAATAAATCCACAAATTGAAGAGCAGAGAGATGGCGATCCAGCCGCCGCTCATCAGCAGCGCCTCGCGCAGCGTTATTTCATGAGGCTTGCGATGCACCACGAATAGATCGATGAAGAGCAGCGCAAGAATGCCGGCGCTGAAGAGCAGCCAGACGGCGAGTGAGGTGTGTGTCATGGGCGCGCGAATGGATGCGATACGGTAGCGGAATCGGCCCCCAGAATCGAGGCCTGCGCCACCGGAATTGCTATATCATGAATTGAAAGCCAAGCTCCGAAGATTTCGGAGATTCACACGCGCCTTTTGGGGGAAACGGAATGGACCGCGAGCATTTTTACGCAACGATGAACGGCGAGGGCACGCTGGACTACGAAGTGTATTTGAACACCAAGGCGCTGCTCAGTTGCCAGAAGGATTTCAAGGATTTCTGCAATGGCGACGAGTTGCAGTTCCAGATCGTCCATCAGGTCGAGGAACTGTGGATGAAATTGATCGGCTATACACTGCTGGATATCGACGATTTCATACAGCAGGAGAATACGAATCGGGTGGTTACGCTCTTTCGGCGCGTGCACATAGCGTTGCGGTTGATGATCAACCAATTGGATTTGCTCGAAACCATGTCGCCCAAGGAATATCAGGAAATACGATTGCAGCTGGGCAATGGCAGCGGGCAGGAATCGCCGGGGTTTCGGACGATTCTGAAGATGCATCCATCGATTTGGAATTCATTCAAGTCGGCTTATCTCGAGAAGCATGGTTTGACTGTGGAGAAGATTTACGATTCGGGATATTCGCACTCGGATGCTTACATGGTGGCTGAGGCTTTGGCGGAGTTTGATGAGTTATTTCAGAGATTCCGTTTTTGCCACATTCAATTGATTCAGCGGACGATTGGTCTCGGCGCGAAATCTTTGAAGGGACGCGGGGTGGATATGCTGAATGAGGGGCAGCGCGTGAAGTTTTTTCCGGAGCTATGGGAGATTCGGAGTCAGATGACCGATGCCTGGGGCGGGAAGTATGGAGTGGTTCGGGATTCGATTGGCGGGCATTAGTAAGTTTGAGATTTGGCCTTCATTCGGCGGCGAAGCGCGAATCTTAGCAGTAGGGCTAGCGCGCAGATCACTATTGCTACCGCTGCGTTGGCTGCTGGTAGCGGGGCGAATGCAAAAGGTGGGGTTGTTCCGCCGCCTGGTGGGATGAAGAACGGGACGATGGGAAAGAATACTCTTGGGCGGCTCAGGAATTGGGCGGTGTGAAGGACGCCCGTTGGCGGACGCACTACGCCGGCTACGTTCAATTCTGCCGGAGTGGGTTGCTCGGGGCTTACCGGCAACAGTGGAACTTCGGAGAGCCGGTTGCCGCAGCGAACGCGCGCCAGATTGAATCCATCCGTGAGAAGCTTCTCGCCGCGGCGCAGCAGCATAGGCCGCGACGTCCAATAAACTCCCGAAGGAAGCCTATACGAAACGTAGAACGCTTGATCGCGTCCGAGGGTGACGAAGTTCACATTCCTCAAGCCGAAATCGGCGTAGTGATTTGCAACCATGGAGTCTTCGGCGATAACTTCGCGCAACTCGTCGGCCGAATCGATCCCTCCCGGAATCACGGAATATTGGTAGAAGAGTCGAAGCCGGACTGACGCGCTCTCGGCGGTCGCTTCATTCGAGGGAGGAGGCGGCGCCGGCGTAGCAAAGAGCGGCAACGGCTCGGCTGCGACGTCTTCGTCGGAGGGCAAGTCGGACG
>Ga0209038_10000605_pt1 | contig 10767 bp, 10 predicted proteins | sample BogFormECP03_OM3_FD_188237 | JGI IMG/M metagenome (GOLD analysis project Ga0209038, IMG submission 188237) | Bog forest soil microbial communities from Calvert Island, British Columbia, Canada - ECP03_OM3 (SPAdes) (version 2) | ecosystem: Environmental > Aquatic > Freshwater > Wetlands > Bog ...
CTCCAATTCGTGAGCCACGAACACTTCGCGCTGCTCCGCGGGCAATTCCTCGAGCGCAAATTCCAACTCCTCCAGCAGCACGTTGCGCACGAAAACGGCCTCCGGCCCGGCATCCGGCGATGGCAGCAGATCTTCGATGCGCACCACCTCGCCGGATTCGTCCTCCACAGCCGCGTCACTGAAATTCTCCGGCTTCTTCTTGCGGAAAAGATCGGTGATGCGATTGCGCGCCACGCGAAAAAGCCACCCAGTCAAGTGCTCGATAGGCATCAACAGCCGATTGGCTTCCACCAGTTCGTAGAAAACCTCCTGCACGATGTCCTCGGCGTCCGAGGGATTGGGCACACGCCGGCGGATGAAATTGCGCAGCCGCGCGCGCTGGTCCGCCACGATCTCGGAGATTTGACGATCCTGCTCGCTCATCAAGGCGATGCTCGACGGCTCTTCCATCCACTCCTGTAGACGGATGGCGGCCGCAAATATTGTCAAGATTGATGGCCAAAAAGTGATACGTTGACCGCACCCGGACGCTTCACTTTTCGTCTTAGAAGCAAGCCGGGGAAAACCGTGAGCTCATTTACTTCCAAGCTAGGCTATTTGTTCCGCCAGCGAAGTTTTCAAGTCGCGCTGGCTCTTTGGGTGGCTATCAGCGCGGCGGTAGTGGCGCTCTGTCATGGAACGATGCCGCTGCCGATAGGGCCGCATCCCGGCAAACCTGTGGCCATGGTAATTTCGAGTTCGATCGCGTTGCTTTTTCTGGTATTGGAAGCAGGTTTGATAGCGCTGATCACGCGCCGGCGCGCATGGCCGGATTTGGGCGCGCGCTCTCCGGAGCGCAGTGTCGCGTTGCGAGAGACACTTGCGCTGTTGCTCTATGGCGCTTTGGTCCTGCTGGTCGGCCGCTTTGTTGGTATCCATTATTTCGGCGAAGGCATCGCCATGCATCTGAACGGATCGTTAGTCGGCGCCACGCGCCTGCAATCGCCGGCCGAGGTCTATACCTGGGCAGCTTACAACGGGATTCTGCTCGGGCTGGTTCCCTATATCGTATTCCGCATGCGCGGCTACTCCCATGAACAACTCAATTTGAAGTCGTCCAACATCAAGAGCGATGTCATCGTCATCGCCGTGGTCCTGGCGATCGGCTGCTTCCTGGACTTGACGCTGGACGGAAATTTCCTGAAGCTCACCCACCACCAGCAAATCGCCGGCGGGCTGTTGTCCTTTGTTCTGCATCTTTTCGGCACCGACCTGCCGGTCATGATTTTTATTTACTCCATTTTGGCGCCGCGTTACGCGAAGTTAACGAGTCCCGTCACGGCCTACCTGCTCGGCGCAGCCAGTTATCCGGCCATCCACGTATTCGAATCCTGGACGCGTTACGACTCGCCGGTGCACTCTCTGCTGTCGGTGATCGTCGTATTCCTGATTTTCTTTCCTGCTGGCGTGATGAAATCGTTTCTCACGGTGCGCACGGGGAACGCGTGGGTTCACGTTTGGGGCTTTCACGCCGTCTCACCGCACGTCACCGTGGATACGCGCCTGATCGTCCGCGATTTCGATATTCACTGATTGCGATCTAGTGATGATCTCTAACGCCTGACCGCACAAACTATGGGAGACTTCGCCACTGCCAGCGTTCCGGGAGAAACTAATGTCTGATATGAATGGCAAAGTAGCGCTGATTACCGGAGCGAGCAGCGGAATCGGACGTGCTACCGCCGAAGCGTTTGCGGCGCGAGGCGCACATGTGGTTCTGGCGGCGCGCCGCAAGGAGGAAATGGGGGAACTGGCGCGGGAAATTAGGGCGGGCGGAGGAAAAGCAACTTTTGAAGTCACCGACGTGGCCATCGCCGGGGACGTCGAACGCATGGTGGGGCACGCCATCGAAAGTTTCGGGCGTCTCGACTACGCCGTGAACAATGCGGGCATCGAAGGCAAGTTCGCGCCGATCAGCGAGCTGCGAGAAGAGGAATTCGATCGCGTGATGGACGTAAATCTCAAAGGCACTTTTCTCTGCCTGCAGCACGAGGCTCGCGCCATGCTCGCAGCCGGGCGCGGCGGTGCAATCGTCAACGTCGGCTCGGTAAACTCGTTCCTCGGCTACCCGACTGGGTCAGCGTACGTGACCTCGAAGCATGCGCTGATCGGGCTTACGTCGAGCGTTTCCGCTGAGCTGGCCCCGCGAGGAATTCGCGTAAATCTAGTCTGCCCAGGGTTCATTGACACGCCCATGCATCACCGCGGGCGGGCGCTGCTTGGCGACGCTTTATACGACAACCTGCTAAGCCAGCGCGTGCATCTGAGGCGCGCGGGCCGGCCGGAAGAAATCGCGCAAACGATAGCCTTCCTGTGCTCCGACGAAGCCAGCTACATCTCTGGCACCACGCTAACCCCCGACGGCGGCTTCACGCTGACCATCTAAGTGGGGCGACCTCGCTGCTTCGATCGTAGCGTCTTAAATTCGAGGTAGGATTTCAAAACATTTCCAGAAGGCGCGTGACGGGCTGCCTAATACGTGCCCAGCGCTGAAGCGCGTCGTGAGAGGCGGCGCTTTATCGGAGCGCTGAAGCGCTCCTCCCTCGAATAAATTCGGGGGCCCCCGCCGTGATGCCGCGGCTCCGCCGCGATGCATGCGGAGTTCGCTCCACGAAACTCCAAGCGAGATCGAATGTAGGACTGCAGCTTTTATTGCGAATTGACGTCTCGGCGCAATTTCGCGTATTATGAGAGATTGTCCGTGGGCCTAGCGACGCGGCTGTAGCTTTCCGCACCAGCGGGAGTGCCGCGCAGACCGGCCCGGACCGATAGGAGTCTCCCCATGAAAGCCGGAATTCACCCCGATTATCACGAAGTGACGGTGCACTGCGCCTGCGGCAGCACCTTCAAGACGCGTTCGACGATGAAGGGCCAGCTACTAAAGGTAGAAATCTGCTCGAGCTGCCACCCCTTCTTCACCGGCAAGCAAAAGCTGCTGGATACAGCAGGCCGCGTGGAGCGCTTCAACAAAAAATACGAAAAAGCCGCCGCCGAAAAAGCCGCCGCAAAAAAGTAGGGGAGGGTGCTTTAGACCCTCCCGCTTTTCGGCCCCGGACAAAGGCGCGTGTGTGCTCAAGCCCGCGAGTCCCGCCAAGCCCGGTACCGCCGGCGTCTCTGCCGGTTCTTTTAGTGAGTAAGCCGAATCGACCCGAAGCCCGATAGTTCTCGACTCGAAACGAAAACGTAAGCGCGCCCATACGGATGCACCTCGCGCCAGTTTTTGCTCTCGCTCCTCGCACGGTATAGAATGTCCGCGTCCATGGCGTCACCTGTGCCCATCTCTTCCAGCGAAACGCCCGAGCCGCTAATCGAAACCGCCGCCCCGCGAGTCACGCTGCGCAACGCCTTCGCGCACCCCTTCGATTCGGCCATAGCCGCAGCCCGCACGTGTTACGCCCCGCGCCTAATCGGCCCGGAAGAAATCACCGAAAAGCAGCGAGTAAACGTAGGTTCAGCCACCTACTACGGCGGCCATCACACGGTTTTCCAACACGCCCATTTCGAATTCGGCCTCGAAAATATTAGTCGCCAATTCGTCTGGTCGTTCCTGCACGCGCATCCTTTCTATAATTCCGAGCAGCAAAGCCAACGATACGTCCGCCTGGATCGCGCGCAAGCGTACGTCCCGCCAGCCAGCCCAAATTTCGGCCCCGAAGAGCGCGCCATCTACGAGCGAGCCATAGGCCGCGCCTGGGATTATTATCGCGAGCTCTCGCGCGTACTTGAGCCAGAAGCCCGCGAAATTCTCGGCGATATCTGGCACATCGGTGAAATGTCCCATCCCAAGCGCGTGCAAAAAGTAGCCCGCCAATCCGAAAAGCGCGCTATCGAAGTGGCGCGTTACGTGCTGCCCGTCGCTGCATTCACGACCATGGTGCACACACTTTCGGGGATTGTGCTCCATCGCCTCTACCGCATGCAGGCTGCCTCCGACACTCCCACCGAAGCCCGCGAAATAATAGGTGGAATGGTGAGCGCCGTCCGCGAACTCGATCCCGAATTTTTCGATCGCTTCGACAACGAGCCGATGGAAGATCCCATCGAGTTCGCGCAACCGAAAGCCGATGGCGAAGCCTTCGCTCGCGAATTCGACGCCAAGCTAGCCGGCCGCACTTCGGTGCTCGTCGATTATTCCCCGCGCGCGCTGCAAGTGATGGCTGAATCCTATCGCGCCGTCCTCGGCCTAACCGAAGCTGCCTGCCCCGACGCCGAAGCCATCGATCTACTCCTAAATCCCGCGCGCAATCCTTATCGCCGCGAAACGCTCAACATTGGAGTCCACGCCCCAATCCTTCGCGCCCTGCAACACGCCAATTTCACCTTCGCAAAAAAAATCAGCCACACCGCCGATAGCCAAGATCAGCGCCATCGCATGGTCCCGGGCTCACGCCCGCTGCTCACGTTGGCCGACACGCGCGCCCCAGATTTCCTAACCCCCGCGTTAATCGCCGCAAACGCCCGGGCCCGCGAAATCTACGAAGAAGCCATGGCCGCGGCATGGCAAGCAAAGAACGAGTTGCTCGATCGCGGCGTCCCGCAAGAATTCGTGCTCTATCTTCTGCCCAACGCGAAATCCATCCGCCTGGTAGAAACCGGCTCGCTCCTGCACCTGCTTCACAAATGGACCATGCGCACTTGCTTCAACGCACAAGAAGAAATCTACGAAGCTTCCATGGACGAGGTCGCCCAAGTCCGCGAAATCTTCCCGCAACTCGCGCGCTACATCGGACCGCCATGCGTGCTCCGCGCCGGAATCTCCACGCCAATCTGCACCGAAGGCTCGCATTTCTGCGGCGTAAAAGTCTGGCTCGATTTTCCGAATGTGCAGCGCCGCATCTGAACCCGCATGACGCGCCACGGCACGCTCGCCTACTACCTCGCCGCCTGGGTCTGCGGCTGCTTCTTCATGAGCTCCGCGATTTTCCTGCGCTTCACTCTTGATCCGCACCGCGGCGTCCCGCTCTCGTTACACGGCGCGGTAAGTAATTTTTGGCTATTCACTTTCGTCGGGCTGATTTTCGGAATCGGCATCAGCCTGGCAGGAAGTTTTCTGATGCGCCGGCTGATGAACGCATTTCATCTGCGCTCGACAAGTGCGTGGGTGATCTCGGGCGCGATCCTCGCGCCCATAATCGTGCTCGCGTTTGGCTCTCTCGGCCGCGCGCTGCTGACGTCCACTTCGAAAATTGCGGCAGCCTATCAATTTGTATTCGGCCAAGCCGGTTCCGTAATTCTCGATTCCGGCTGGTGGCTAACAATTCCTGTGGGAGCGCTGGCGGCGCTCATTCTCTTCCGGGTCGATCGAGCTTTCGGTCACTCCATGGTCAGTCGCCCGCCTGGCGCCGCCTCTTCCTAAATCACTTCGCAGTTGACGAGCAGGAGTACGACATGGACGCACGCAAGTTGGCACCTCGAGCAACAATGGCGCTGGCCCTCGTCTGCACGGCGATCGCGATCCCGATTCTTTCGTCGCCCCCAATGAACGCGGCTCTGCCGCCGGCCGTCGATATTATTAGGGTGAAATTCGAAGATCCCTTCGAGCAAGCCTTCACGGTGGAAGTTCCACAAGGCTGGACCGTCCGCGGCGGCCTGTTCCGCCTAGGCTATTCCGACTATCGCCCGATGATCGATTTAGTCTCGCCAGACGGCAGCATCAACATCCGTTCAGGCGACGTAGCCGTCCCCACCTATTTTCTCCCCACCCCAACTCATCCACGCGATGGCGAAGTCACCGATCTAGGCGCCCAAGCTCAAGGAATTTACGCCAAATATCGCACCGGCAAAGATTACGCCGGCCTCTACGCGCTGACGCATTTCAAAACCGTCTGCAAAACACTAACGCCCGAACAAGTGGATCAAGCCCCGCCAGGCAAAAAAGATTCCAACGCCGCCCCCGAATCCCCGCAAAATTCCAGCGGCGCAATAGGCTATCGCTGCGATTCCAGCGGAAAATCGCGCGACGCCTACGTGTACGCCCGCACGGTTCTTTCCTCCAATCTCTGGCAAGTAAAAGCCCTCATCAGTTATATCGCCCCCGCAGATCAAGTCCCGCAAGTCCGCAACATCATCATGCATCTCTCGGAAACGTTTCAGGTGAATTCGAAGTGGGTGGAATATCAAAAGCAGATGGACGATCAAGGCCTTCAATATCAAGTGCAGCGCCAACAGCAACGCCGCGCCGCGCTAGCCCAGCAAGTGCAGCAATTCGAAGCCAAAATGCAAGGCATGCGCAATCAAGTGAACGCCTTCGAGCATCACCAAGCAGCCCAAGCCGCGCAGGTAGAATCCTGGGGCAACACGCTAACCGGCCTGACGCCAACGGTAGATCCGCTAAGCAACGAAACGCGCCTAGTCCGGACCGGCCCAAACAACGGCTACTGGATCAACGGGCAAGGCACAGTAGTGAATTCAAATGTCTCTCCAGGCGCCGGCTTCCACGAATTACAACCGCAATAATAAAATTTAGTGCGCCGCGCACACAGTTGCATGGTAAACCCTAAATCGAAATCTGCGCGAGTGGCCTCCCGCCGCCCGCTTCCAACAACGCCAACTGCCCGCAAGCCGCCATCACATCCTGCCCCCGCGAATAACGCACAAACGCCAGCAATTCCTTATCCGTCAAAATACGCCGAAACTCCTCAATGCGCCCCGCATCCGGCGCCTTATAAGGCAAATCCCCAGGATTCCAAGGGATCAGATTCACCTTCACCCGCAAATTCGCCAACAATTTCGCCACTCGCCGCGCATCCTCCGGCGCATCATTAAATCCGCCAAGCAGCACATACTCGATCGTAATGTGCTCCCAAGTCCGCAGAGGATACTGCCGGCAAGCCTCCATCAAATCCGCGATCGGATACTTGCGATTGATCGGCATGATCGCATCGCGCTGCTTATCATTCGACGCATTCAAAGAAACCGCCAGCTTAGGCCGCACCCGCTCGTTCCCCATCCGCTCGATCCCAGGAATGATCCCGCTCGTCGAGAGCGTAACGTGCTTGGGCGAAATCGCCATGCCCTCAGGATCGAGCAAAATCCGTAGTGCCATCATCACTGCGTCGTAATTCAACAGCGGTTCGCCCTGCCCCATCAAAACCACATTCGTCTGCGGCTTCAGCGATTCATGATTATCCTCAAGCGCTACCAACACCTGCCCAACAATCTCCCCAGCCGAAAGATTGCGAATCAATCCAAGCGTGGCCGTCAAGCAAAAATGGCAATCCACCGCGCAACCGGCCTGGGTCGATATGCAAATCGTCTGCCGGCTCTCCTCCGGCATAAACACCGCTTCAATAGTTGTGGCCCGCGGCGCGGGCAATGCTCGCGAAGGCGCAGCCTCCAGCGACAACACATACCGAATCGTCCCGTCCGCCGAAGGATACCGCCGCACGATCTCGGGCAGCGCAATGGACGCCTGCTCGGCCACCCGCGCGCGAAACACCGCCGGCAAATTGCTCATCGCCGCAAGATTGAACTGTTTCTCAGCGTATAGCGCGTGATAAACCTGCGCCCCGCGATACGCATGCTCCCCCAGCGACACCGCCAGCGCGCACAATTCTTCCCGCGACTTCCCCAACAGATTCGCTTTTTCGTTTTGCGCTGCGGACATAATGGCCACTGCTCGTCAGCTATGTGTCTCGAACCACTTAACTATAGAATGATAGCACTTCCCGCCGTGGGAACTTTTCCGCACGACAAGCATGTAGCGGAGCTATAATCGCGCAAAGAAGCCGCATCAACAGGGAGATCCGGCCATGACTCAAATCGCCACGCAGTCCATGCCCATCGACGTGTGGGTAAAAAAACTAGCAGCAATCCCCGAGCGCGAATTCACCATCCCTCGCGTCGAGCAATTCGTTCAGGAAAACCTGGTCCTACCCGAAACGCTAAAGCCCTATCTCTTCTACGCCCGCAGCCATTACACGAGAAATCTGATCTTCAAAAACGCCCTCTTCGAAGTCATCGCCATCTGCTGGGAATCCGGCCAAGTAAGCCGCATCCACAATCACCGCGATCAAAATTGCTGGATGGCCGTGCCCATCGGCAAGCTGCGCGTACAAAATTTCCGCGTAGATCAACGCAACGGCGACCAACACACCTGCAAACTAATCCCCACAGATTCTTACGACATGGACGCCACGCATCCTGGAGTAGTCCGCCCCGAAGAACCAGTCCACCAAGTCCTAAATCTCCCAGAATTCGGCGGACGCGCGACAACGATCCATATCTATTCGCATCCCTATTCAACCTGCGAAGTCTATTCCCAAGACAAAGGCGTCTATTCCGACGTCCCCCTGCATTACTCCAGCGAATACGGCAAGCTCTCGCCCGAAGAAAAACTCCTGTAGAAAATTAGCGCGCCGTAGCCTTTTTCCCGTAGGGGCGCCGCTCGCTGCGCCGCGCGAACGTCCGGCAGCCAGACGACGCGCGACCCGCCCTCTACTAATCCGCACCACGTTTTCCATTTCAACGCGCCGCCATGTAACAATAGAGCGTGACCAAATCAACAACTCAACCAATCATCCACAAATCGACGCTGCCCAACGGCCTCGTCGTCATCACCGAGCCAATGCAACACGTCCGCAGCGTAAGCGTAGGTATCTGGCTCGAACACGGCTCCCGCCGCGAACCCAGCAAATTAAACGGCATCTCCCATTTCCTCGAGCACATGGTCTTCAAAGGCACCGCCCGCCGCTCCGCCGAAGACATCGCCCGCGAAGCCGATCGCATAGGCGGCATGCTCGACGCCTTCACCTCCAAAGAACTAGTCTGCTTCAACGTACGCGTCCTAGACGAACATCTCCCCGCCGCCTTCGACATCATCTCCGACATGGTCCTGGCCCCAGCCTTCCCTCCAGATGAAATCACCCGCGAAAAGTCGGTAATCCTGGAAGAAATTAAAATGGCCCGCGACAATCCCGAAGACCTTGTCCACGAAACTTTCTCAGAAAATTTCTGGCGCGGCCACGCTCTAGGCAAACCCATCCTCGGCACTAGCGAGACCATCGGCGCCTTAAAACGCTCCACGCTAAGCGACTGGTTCAGCCAATGGTACGCCCCGAACCACATCGTAATCACCGCCGCCGGCAACCTTACCCACGATCAATTAATGAAACTGGTAAGCGACCGCTTCGAATCCCGCAAGCCCTCAAAAAATGGCGTCCCCGGTCCAAAACCAAAACCAGCCCCGCGCATCACCCTGAAAACCAAGCGCGATCTGGAGCAAGTCCACGTCTGCATCGGCGTCCCGGCATTCCCGATCGCCGACACCCGCCGTTTCGCCGCGTCCATCCTGAATAATCTCTTCGGCGGCGGAATGTCCTCGCGCCTATTCCAAAATATTCGCGAGCGCCAGGGCCTGGCCTATTCTATTTTCAGCGAAATGAATTCCTACCGCGACGCAGGCATGCTCTCGGTCTACAGCGCGACCACGCAAAAGAATTCCCCGCAGCTAGTCCGCTCGGTAATGGCAGAAATCCGCAGCATGAAGGAATCTCTAGTAACCGACGAAGAACTCCGCCGCGCCAAAGATCATCTAAAAGGCGCCATGTTGCTCTCGCTAGAATCCACCGGCGCCCGCATGTCCCATCTGGCCCGCCAACATCTATATTTCGACCGCTTCTTCACCCCAGACGAAATGATCGCCAACCTCGAAGCAGTAACCCGCGAACAAGTCCGCGAAGTAGCCAACGAATTCTTCCAACCAGGCCAAATAGCAGCCGCAGTCCTCGGCCCGGTAAAAAGCCTCAAGCTGACAGCGGGCGATCTAGCTTGCTGATGCGTCCGCGTTGAATTGAACTTTCAGGGCTTTATGGATATCCAAAAATCTCCACGCCAGACATCGCTATCCGGCCCGCGCCGCCCTCTCACGTTTATAACGGAACATCGCGCGCATCAGCGGTAGGAGTATCGCGATCGCACAGGCCACTCTGCCTGGGTGCTGATATGTATTCATTGTGGATGTCACTTCGGTGTTGCCTACGAGGTAGGTGATGGTGTTCTGGTGCCAAGGCACGAATGGGGTACCAATGAACCCGACTAGAAATCCCGACGAGCCGAGAAGTCCGTCCTTAATAATCCCTCGGATCTTGAGCTTTAAGACCAGCGCAGCCAATAATCCGGTGAGCGCGCCAATCGCCATTCCGGCGCATGCCTCGATTACGAGGTATAGGATGAGGACGCTCAAAGAAATTTCAAACATTTACCTACGCTAACGTATGCCCAAATCTCAGTTCGCTACGTGAGGACCGCCAAATTCGAAGCCACTCTTATTTCTGTGTTCCCGTCGTCTCATTCCCCGCGATCCCAGTATGCGAGGTGAGCTCATGCCCCGCGATGATGGCATTCCGCACCTGCGCGAATAAATCCGTCAGAGTGTTCGGCGTGTGCGGAATCAAAATCGTATTACTGTGATCGTTCGCCGCAATATCTTTCAACGTATCGAAATACTGTGTCATCAAAACCAGCTGCATCACGTCCTGCGGCGTCGAGCCCGGCACCGTCTTCGCGAAATCCTCCACCGAATCCTTCAACCCGGCAATAATCGCCTTCCGCTGATTCGCAATGCCTTCGCCCTGCAACCGTTTCGATTCCGCCTCAGCCTCCGCCTGCTTCACCAAAAGCATTTTGTTCGTTTCCGCCCGCGAGACGGTAGCCTCCCGTTCCCGCTGCGCCGCATTAATGTCGTTCATCGCCGCCTTAACTTTCTGATCCGGCACGATATCAGAAATC
>Ga0209038_10000608_pt1 | contig 10717 bp, 9 predicted proteins | sample BogFormECP03_OM3_FD_188237 | JGI IMG/M metagenome (GOLD analysis project Ga0209038, IMG submission 188237) | Bog forest soil microbial communities from Calvert Island, British Columbia, Canada - ECP03_OM3 (SPAdes) (version 2) | ecosystem: Environmental > Aquatic > Freshwater > Wetlands > Bog ...
GGTCACCAGCAGCCAGAAGGGCGATTGCCAAGCCGGCGCGCAAGTCGCGGTGCTGGTACAAGATCTGCAGGACATGCACAACGACTTCGCCATGAAGATTGATGGCGGGCTCAAGCAGCTGGCCGACAGTCAGGGCAAGAACGGCATTCCAGCCGGGCCAGCGGGCGCGGGCCATGCGAATGCGGACGGGGCGGCAAACGTCGATCTAACCGCGGTGGCAGACCTACAGCAGCAACAACAGACCGCCGATCAGACGGAAAACGACGTCAAGCAAGCGGAAGGGTCGGGGCAGGGCGACGACTAGGCGCTACTGCGGCGAGATTCAGGAGTGAACATTATTGGTAGAGGAGGAGGTCGTCATCATGCGAAGTTACGGCCGGAAAGTCGTCGTATTCGTTGCGCTTGTCGCCGGCATTTTTTTGAGCGGGCCGGCGCCAGCGCAAAACCCGCCTGCCCCGTCGCTGCTCGATCAACTGCGGACGCAGTACAAGATCACGAGAACTGGAATGGAAGGAACCACGATCAAGATCCTCGATCCTGGCACGGTCCTGGTGATTCAAAAAGGCGGCATTCTGGGCGCCAATCCAACAAACATGCTTCCTTGTCCTACGACTTTTGATAACGGAAACCTGAAATCGCCGAATGCCGTCTGCAAAGCGATGATTGGCGAGAATGGGCGATTTCTCGACAACGGCGAGAAAGTTTACGTGACGAAGATCGATATCGATTTGAAGAAAGAGAAAGTTTCGTTCGGCCTGATCGAATGTGACTCTTGCAACGGAGTCCAGGATGCTTCCTCGTACAAAGCCACCGTGGCGTTCCAATTTCCAAAGGGATACCTGGAGGGCGCGGACGCGGGTCAAGTGGCGGACACAGTCGGGCTGCTTCTAACGGTTGACAGCGGCGGCAACGCGCAACAGCCGAATGCGGCTCCGGCTGCTGCTGCGGCGCCCGATCCAGCTCCCGCTCCGGCCGCGCCGCCGCCGGTCGCCGCTCCAATTCAAAAAGGACAGACCATCGACGCAGTGCAGGCGAATACGAATAATGGATTGGCGTTGGTGGCGGACTTGGGAGACAAGAAGATCTACCAATACAACGGTTTGAAAATTACGTTCGTGAAAGGCAAAGTTGCGGACGTGCAGTGATGCAGTTTCTTCCTTAGGGCGCGTGCTTTATGCCGGGCCAGCTGGTGCCAGGCGCGCAAACGGGGCGCCTTTGCGTTACTTCGGAAACGTAGGAATGGCGGAGAGGGGGGGATTCGAACCCCCGACACCCTTTTGGGGTGTAACTGATTAGCAGTCAGCCCTGTTCGGCCACTCCAGCACCTCTCCGCGGAAATGGGGCTGAACGATGCGCTGCTGCGGATTGAGTATAGCATCGTCGAGGGTTTGGGGCCGGGGCGAACGCGCGCGGGCGAGGATCGTCGGCTGCTCGCTAGTGAGCGGAGCTTTCCGGACGAATTCGGACGAACATTACTACGCCGATGGGATGATCTCCGTAGATGGCGTTGAGCGAATTCGGCTTGCCGTAGAAGGTGGCTTGGGCGCCGATGGCTGTGGAAAAATGTGGGATGGCTGGAAATTCGCGATCGTAGCCTGCGGTGTAGGCTTGAATGCGGGCTAGGAAATGCTCCTCGAAATTTGGGGGTTCGGGATTTTCGCCGAGAAGTAGCAAGTTTGTGCGGTCGACGTTTTCGATTCGAGTCCACACGGCATTGTGCGAGAGAAAGTGAAGCGTGGATTCGAATAGGTAGCTATTCAGGACCTCGCCGGTTAGCAGCGATCGATTTCTTCCCCAAACTACTGACGACGCCCAATTTCCTTTTGGAATTGGGCGGGCGTATTCGATTGACGCGGTCATTTTTCGTAGATCTTCTTGCGGGCTTAGCGCTTCGGGACTTTTCAGCGTGCCTAGTGAAAATTGGCCGCTCCAATTTGGCGTAGGGCTCACGGTTAGACGAGCGGCCCAGGAATCGATTGCACCCGCGTCTATGTTCCATCGATTTTCGTCGGGCTCGCGGCCGTGGAAGCCGGAGACTTCTACTCTTGCGAAACGGTAGGTGTAGCCGGCGGTGACTACTTCGTCGGCGATGTGCGTGGAATCCTGCATGTGGTGCCCCAAGACAGCGATGGGATCTTCGCTGGCTGATGCGCGATGCGGATAAGCGGGGGGGCCGAGCGCGGGATCGCCAACAGGGGCTGCGTAGATCGATAGCAAATTGTGCTCGTTCAGTTTCCAGTCGTAGAACGCGGCTAGTTCCATGAAGAAATCGTGAGGGTGCTGGCCGTCCACGATGGGATTGCCGAAGGCGGTTTCGCCGAGCTGAAATAATTCTGGATACCGGCGCTCGCTGATCAGAGCTGGATCTAGGCTTAGCATCGCGCGGGCTGTGAATTTGCCGGGACCGGCATCGCGCTGGGCCATGCCCATGAGCCAGCTCTCGCCGAAAAATTTATCGCCGCCGCGCGGGCCGGTTTGCTGGATGTCGTTTACGAAGAGGACGCCGTGAACCATGAAATTCCATTTGCCGCGATTGAACATCCAGGCGTGATGCGGGAGTGAGCCGGGCTCGACGTCGGTGCCCGAACCCATGTGTTCGAGGATCGTACTGGGTAGTGTGTGCGGCTGATCGCGATCCATATTCATCGGGCCGTGGTCCATGGAATCTTGAGGCATGGTGTGACGGTCCATGCTCTGATGGTCCATCGGCTCTTGCGCGATTTGTGGTTGGCGGCAGATTCCATCGCCGCAGCTGCGGCACTCGTTAGCGCGCTTGGACGCATTTTCGGGTGCGCGGGCGTAAGTTGAGGCCGCTGAGGTCAGCAAGATCGCGGCGCAAGCGAATCGCAAAATTGCGATTCGAATTATTTCGTATCTGGAGTCGCTCGCCGGCGGCTTCGTGCTCATCATTGATGAAGCTCCGGATCTTCGGGAGTGGCTGGGCGGTTCGCTGTAGTTTCGTGGATCACGCCGGATTCATCCGCATAAAAATTACGGTAGCCGAAATTTCCTGGGCGCGCGAGCAGCACGAAGGATTTGATGCGTCCGGAGTCATCGGAGCTCGCCGGCGCGTATTGAATTTCGTAGCCGGCGCTTTTGGCGGTTTGGATCGCCGATCGCGATGTGGTGCTCAGCGTTTCCATGGATGGTGGGTAGCCTCCGGTTGCGGCGGCGTAGGAGACGAGAGCTGCGCGCACGTCGGATAAAGCTGTTAGCGCGCTTTTTTCCGCTTCGCCTTTGGACGATTCGGGCCTCGGTGGCAGCACGAACCAGATGATGGCCCAGACCGAGACGATCAGAATTCCCCAGATCATTATGGATTTTACCGCTCGCGATTTTTTCTTCGGGGCGGCGCCTTCTTCTGTGCTCTGCGCTGTTAGATCTGCGCCGCAGTGGGGGCAGACTTCCATGGCTTGATTCAGCGGTTCTTCACATTCGCGGCAGATGTACATCGCACGAGAATCGTAGGAAGGCGCGGGAGGGAAGTCAAATCGAGCTGGGAATTAAGTCGTTGCTGCGTGGCCTACGAGGACGAGTCCCATCACTGTTGGCGCTGGATTTCCCGCCGCCGCTGGAATCGATGCGCGAAAATATACTGTCCAGAAATCGCCGGGGTCGCCGTGGCGCGTGGCTGGGAGCGTTACTGGAGCTGCGTTGTCTGGGAGGAGGCTCCAGACTGATGGATGTTGCGTGCCCGAGGCCTTTTTGCTGTCGTCAAGTAGATCATTTCCGATTAGCGGGGCGGGTGTTAGATCTACGCCCGCGGGAACCAGTAGCAGGAAATCACGGAACGGGGAGACTCCCGTGTGGCTGGCGTCCACTGGTTGGACTTGATAGCGCAGGGTGTAAATTCCCGGGCGAATGAATTGATTGTGGAAATCAGAGGCGTTGCCTTCGAAACGGATGACGCCGATTAGAGTGCCTTCTGCAATTTGACCGAAGATTACGCCGGTATCGCGATTCATCGTGGCTGCCGGCGGGATATTATTTCGCGGCCAGATTTCGCAGAAGGCGCCATCGGGGCCGGTTATGCGGATGGCTTCGGGGTTGATTTTTTGGCGTATCGCTGCGGCTAGTTCTTGAGGAACTGGGAGGCTGACGGCTTCGGCTTTGTAGGTTGAATCTGGCTCGGTGGGAATTGCGTTGGCTGGGCGGAAGGTTAGGGCTGTGGCCAGTATCAGCAGTACGCCGGATGTGCAGATAAAGGTGGAAAGTCGGATTTGTCGCAGGCTGCTTGCTAGTTCCGATTTGAGTGTTTCATATCGGCTCATGATTCTGCTTCTCCGTTGCAGAACTTGAGTGCTGGCGAAAAGGGGCCGAAAAGCGGGAGGGTCTAAAGCACCCTCCCCTACTGTTGCTCCGACATTGTTTGATGTGCTGGACTATCGGGACGTGACCTGCATCAACCTGCTGCTCTCAGGTATCATCTAGGCTTACTATCGGTAATTCTGGGATTTTCATTTGGGCCCGGGAGCCTTTTCTTTGCCGACTTTGCTTCGATTCGCGCCCGATATGGCGGCTACCGTTGAGCGGCTTTATAAGCTCGCTGGGGCGCCTGCGGATTGGGGACTTGGATTGGCGGCGTTTCGCGAGGCGCTGGAGCGTAGCGCGGCTTCGCGATTTCGCGGTAGTGCTGGGCAGCCTGCCCGGCGCGAAATTATCGTTTATCTCGAATCGTTGAATCTTCCGGATCTTGCGCTGTCGTGCGCTTGCGGAGCTGGAAATTCGCCGGCTTGGGAGGAGTTTGTTTCGCGGTATCGGGCTGAGCTGTATCGCGCGGCGCGGGCGATTGCCGGCGAATCGGGCGGGCGCGAATTGGCCGATTCGCTTTATGCCGAGTTGTATGGGCTTGAGAGCCGCGAAGGGCAGCGGCGGACGCTATTCGATTATTTCCATGGACGCAGCAAGTTGGGCACTTGGCTGCGCGCCATTCTGGCGCAGCGCCACATCAACGAAATTCGCCGCACGCGCCGCACCGAATCGCTTGATGCGCCTGTGAGTGACGACGACCCGCGTCCGGCGATCGATCCGGCTGCGCCTGTCAGCGAGACGGCTGATCCGGAACGGCGGCGGTATCTTGCGTTGCTGCAGGCGGCGCTTTCGGAGGCGTTGGTGGCGCTCGAGCCGCGCGAGCGTCTGCGGCTTTCTTATTACTACATCGAAGATCTCACTCTTGCGCAGATCGGCCGCCTGCTTGGCGAGCATGAGGCGACCGTTTCGCGCAAGCTGGACCGGGCGCGGCGCGATTTGCACCATCGAGTGGATGCCGCGCTGCGCGGAAAAAAGCGCTTGAGCGAGGCGCAGGTGCAACTTTGCTATGAATATGCACGCGAGGACTGGCCATTTGATCTCACCGGCGCTTTATCGAAGAAGGAATGACGCGGCGCGAGGCTTTGCGCTGCAAGATGTCACCGGAGTATCGTTCTAAATGAAGGGAAAGGGATGAATCCGCGCGATAACGAAAGAGAATTCGGCGCAATGGTGAGGCGCGGGCTTGCGTCCGGGCCGGCTGCGGCGGAATCCGAACACCTGGACGCGGAGGTGCTCGCGGCATATTTCGAGCGGACGCTGACGGCGGAGGAAATTCGCGCGTGCGATTTGCACGTTTCGAATTGCGCGCATTGCCGCAGCGAATTGGCCGCACTCGCGCGGGCCGAACCTGAGCGCGAGGGATCCGGCTCACGCCGCTTTTCTTGGATTTGGGATTGGCGCTTTTTGGTGCCGGTGACTGCGGCGCTCGCGTTATTTATTGCCTGGGCGACTGTGTGGGGGCCGATTGGTTCCCGGAACGGGCGCGTTGCTACGCCGATTGTGGCGCAGAATCAGGCGCCATCTGAGACTGCTCCGCTGGCTCCGCCGCCGGTGCCGCCAAGTACCGAGATGGTTGAGGTGTCTCCGCCGCCGCCTGCTGCAACGAAAGATTCGAAGGGCGAAACTGCGGTGCACGGAAAGAACGTCGAATCGCGGAATGCGCCGAATGGCCGGCCCGCCGACAAAGAATCTCGCGCGGACCGGCGCGAATTCAAGAAAGAAAGGGACCGCGGGGCTAGCGATACTACAGGAAGCGCCTCGGGTGCCGGAGTGGGCGCAGCAGCGTCGACGACGACTCTTGCGCCGGGTGCGAGCAACGAGACTGTTGAAGTGAATGCCGATGAAGTCGCGAATAATGCGGCGCCCGCTACTTCTGCAGCGGCTTCAAACGCCGCGCCTGCTCCGTCGCCCACTTCCACACAGAGCGGGAGGAATCTGCAAAAGGCGCCCGCCGCCCGGGCTGGTGGCGGAGCTCGCGGCTCAGCCGTGGCTGGCAACGCGGGCGGGATTGCGGCGCAAAAAAGCGCGGCGCCTCCCGAGGCCGACACGGTGACGTCGCGATTCAAGCAGGACGAATCTACGCCCATCGTGATTCCCACGCCGGATTCCAGCATTTTGTGGCGCGTGGCCGGGGCGCATCAAATCGAGCTTTCGCGAGACATCGGAGTGACCTGGCAGCCGCAGCTTACCGAGACCGATGTGCGATTGGTGACGGGTGTTGCGCCTACGTCGAAAGTTTGCTGGGTGGTGGGGCGCCATGGAACGATTCTTCGTACTGTCGATGGTGAAAATTGGCAGACGGTGAAATCGCCGACGGAGCTCGATCTCACCACGGTTAGCGCTGAGGATGCTGAGGTCGCGACGATTACCGCGACGGACGGTACCACCTATGTGACGAAAAATGGCGGCGCAAAATGGAGACGCGTCAAAAAACCGCATTAGTTGCTGATTGCGGCCGCAAGAAAAGTCCGGCGCCGCGTTCCAGGTACTGAGCCCAATTCGATAGCCAATTCGACAGAAGGATTGCCTGGGAGGTTCGAATGCTCCGACGCAAATTTCAACGGACTTTGGTAATTATTTCGCTTGCCGCTGGAGCGGTCGCTTTCGGGCCGCTGGCTTGGCGCGCGGGGCATGCGAATGCTTCGCCGCGCCCGGCTGGAGATACGCCTGCCAGTACGCAGAAGGATCAGGTCGATCTGAATGTCACCGTTTACAACTCGAATGTGGCGCTGGTGCGCGACGTGCGGCAGCTCACGCTTCCTTCCGGCAGCTTTTCGCTGAAATTTGAAGATGTGCCGGCTTCGATTAATCCTGCTACCGTGCATTTCCGCTCGCTCACTGAGCCGGCGCATTTGAGCGTGATCGAGCAGAATTACGAATACGATTTGCTTGATCCGGCGAAGCTTTTATTGAAGTACGTTGGCAAGGAAGTGACGCTCGTTCATCGCGAGACGGAAAATAATTCCACAAAGTGGGTGGAGACGAAGGCGCTGCTACTCTCGGACAATAACGGTCCGGTGTGGAAAATCGGGAATGAAATTGTGACTGGAATGACGGCTGAGTCTTACCGTTTTGCTGATTTGCCAGAAAATCTTTATAGCCAGCCTACCTTGCTGTGGATGCTTGAGAATAGCGGGCCGAAATCGCAGAAGGTGGAAGCATCCTACCTCACGAATAATATGAATTGGAATGCGGACTACGTGTTGACGGTGAACCGCGACGATAAGGCTGCCGATTTGGACGGCTGGGTTACGCTCAACAACAACAGCGGGACCGCTTACAAGAATGCGAAGTTGCAGCTTGTTGCCGGTGAGTTGCATCGCGTGCAGACGGGCGACGCAAACATGGAAGCGGGCGCAGTCAGGGTGATGGCGAAAGCGGCCGTTGCGGCGCCGCAATTTTCGCAAGAGAATTTTTCGGAATACCATCTTTATTCGCTGGAGCGGCGGACTTCGATTGAGGATAAGGAATCGAAGCAGATTAGTTTGCTGAATGGCACGGCGATTCCCGTGGAGAAATATCTATTGGTCGAAGGGCAGCCTTATTACTACCGGGCTTCGCAGGGAATTGGGAATCCGATTCCGCAAACTGTGAAAGTGAATTACCGCTTCAAGAATGACGAAAAGTCGGGGTTGGGAATGCCGCTGCCGGCCGGGACGGTTCGCGTTTATCAATCGGATTCGAAAGGCGGGATTCAGTTGGTGGGAGAGGATCGCATCGGGCATACGCCTAAGGACGAGAAAGTTGCGATTTACGTCGGCGATGCTTTCGACGTGGTTTGTGAGCGCAGGGAAACGGATTTCCGCAAGATCAGCGATCGCGTTTATGAATTGGAATATGAAATCACGTTGCGCAACCACAAGAACTCAGATGTGAACGTGGAAGTGCGCGAGCCGATTGGCGGCGATTGGGAGATTTTGAAGTCGAATTACAAATCAACCAAGCTGGATTCAAGCACGCTGGCGTTTGAGATTCCGGTGGAGAAGGATGGCACGTCGACACTGAACTATCGCGTGCGCGTGAAGTGGTAGGGGAGGGTCTTCAGACCCTCCCGAACTTCGGCCCTGCTACGAAAGGTGAATTTCAATCCTTCGTCGCCACCGGAATGCGCTTCTCGCCCTTCAGTTCCTTCGCGGTGTCGGCGATATTACTTTTCGCGAAATATTTAAAGAACTCCCAGCTCCCATATTTCGTTTGTAAGTCTGGCAGGACCGTGTTGACGACTTCCGTCCCTGATTTTCCGGCTGACTGCGCGACGGCAACCGCGCTGCGCAATTCCAGGAGATACGCGCGAAAATCTTTGACATCGCCAGCATTGCCGACACCGCCGTGACCCGGAACGTATGTGCCGTCCGGCGCGATTGTGGCGAGTGTGTCGAGCGTCGTTATCCATTTATCTGTAGAAGCGTCGATCAGGTTCGGCAGCGTCTTGCGCCAGAACAGATCGCCGCAGAAAACTACGTGCGCATCGGGCACCTCGACTATCGTGTCGCCGCCGGTGTGGCCGGGATAAAAGTGCAGCGCGAGATGGCGCGAGCCCAGATAAAGATCGAGCGAGTCGGAGTAAACCACCGAGGGAGACGTGAGCGATTCGACGAATTTCTTTTGTTCCGGAGTGATCTTCGCGCCGAAGAATTTCAGATTCTCGGTGTGAATCCATTCGCGCACGTTGCGATGGGCTACTATGACCGCGCCCGTTTCCGCGAAGACGCCGTTTCCGGCGACGTGATCGATGTGATAGTGAGAGTTGACGACGAACCGTACCGGCAATTTCGTGAGCTTGCGAATTTCATCGAGCAGCACTTTCGCCGCGGAGGCATCTTCGAAAGTATCAATCACTGCGACGCCATCGTCGCCAATCACAAATCCGGCGTTCGCACCGGCCTTGCTTTCACCCGGCGAAATGGCGGCGTAAACACCATCGCCGATCTTTTTGATTTCGAATAGTGCCGCGTCGGGTGCAAGGCCCGTTCTCGCCGAAACGCGAACGGGCTCCGCCAGACCCATTGCCGCGACGATGCAAAGCGCGAGAACGATCGCTAGCGGAAGGCGTGCGCCGCACCAAAGTGCCGGCTTACGACCCGGCAAATTCGTCCGCCGCTCTATCATTTGCCTCCAGCCGCTTTTTCCGCGATTTCCATTTCGGCTTTGAAATGAGGATTCTCGGGAAATTCCTTATGCAGCTCAGCGAGGAGCACGGCGGCTTCTTTGTATTGATGCTCGCGCTCGTGCGCCAGGGCCAGCATGATTTTGGCGAAGGGCCTCAGAAAATGTCCACCGGAGGCGGCCGATTGCAATTCTTCCATGCCGCGCACCTTGTCGCCATGAACGCCGCCAAACCAGAGGAAGGCCTTCTTGTAGCCCGGAAGCGAGCCGATGATGTAATTCGCCGAGCCCAGTGAGACGTAGGCATCCTGCGCTTTCGTATCGATGGAAAGTACTTTAGTTGCTTCCGCGTCCGCTTGTTTCAACATGGAAAGACTGGCGAGCTGCTTTTTCTCGATCATGGCATCGTAATTCGATTCCATGCCATCGGCCATCGCGAGCACCAGCAGTGAATCGGGATCGCGGGAATAATTTCGCAGCCGTGCTTGAGCCAATTCGCGGGCCTGCCTATTGGCCTCGAGAAATTTGGGGTTGCGATTCGATTCCGGCGAACCGTCGACGCCGCCGAGAAAGCGCTTGTCATCGAGGAAGAACGCGGAAGTGAGCACGCCTTTCTGCTCGAATTCTTCGAAAAGATATGCGGCGGCTTCGGCGGCTTTGCCGAGCGCGTCGTTGGGATGGAGATTTTGATAAGCGGCGATCTCGGCGCGGGCTTCGGTGAATTTCAGGCGGTACATATGATTGAAAGCGGCTTCGAGCGATGGGCCGCTGCGCATTTCGGGCTCGGTTTTTCGCTGGCCCTCGGCTGCGGGGGTGGTTTCGTTCTCCTGCGCCGCGGCGGGCGGGATTAGAAAAGGAATCGCGGCGACGCAGACTGCCGCTATGCCAATTTGAAGCCATGGTTTTCTATTCAAATTCATCGCCATTCTAAGATGCAGAATTTGTGTGGCACGCCTGGATCCGTGCCCTGACAAAACGTGCCCTGACGAAATTCGTGCTACAAATTGTTCAATAGAAACTGCTCCATGCGGTTGAACAGATCCACCTGGGCGGCGCGGTCGCCCATCGGATGGCCGCGGCCCGGAAAAATCATCAATTCCGGATATTCGTCGGACTCGATAAATTTATTAAGCAGCAGCGCGGTGTTGGCGAAGTGCACGTTGTCGTCGCCGGTGCCGTGGGCCACCAGCAGCTTGCCTTTTAAATTCTGGGTGAAATTTGCCGGCGACGAATCGCGGTAGCCCTCTGCGTTATCTTTCGGCAAACTCATGTAACGTTCCGTATAAATTGTGTCGTAGAG
>Ga0209038_10000609_pt1 | contig 10692 bp, 10 predicted proteins | sample BogFormECP03_OM3_FD_188237 | JGI IMG/M metagenome (GOLD analysis project Ga0209038, IMG submission 188237) | Bog forest soil microbial communities from Calvert Island, British Columbia, Canada - ECP03_OM3 (SPAdes) (version 2) | ecosystem: Environmental > Aquatic > Freshwater > Wetlands > Bog ...
CCCGGTCCCGCAATGGCACAGAATCCCAGCGCCCGATTCCGATTTGGGAGAGCACCTCCGATCCCGCGCGCCTCGTGCCTTCAGCGGCCGTATGCCCCACGCAGCCCAATGGTTGACACCAGCCCGCACCAGCCGAATAATGCGCCCATGCCCAAGCCCGAAACCGTGCGGCGCATCAAAAGCTACTCAGCCGAAAACGGCTACGTCTACCAATATCAATTTCAAGACGTGCATCCAGCCCAGCGCGACGCCGCCAAAGGCAACGAATTCATCTATTACGTTTCCGCCGACCGCAAAACCATGTTTCCCATCCGCATCTTCGTCGGCCGCGAAACCCTCGACCAATGGACCAAGCAAACCGGCCGCGCCCTGACTGGCACCGAAGAATATGCCGTAGCAAAAATGCGCCTGTTCCAAGCCCTCGACGAAGTAGCAGACTTCGCCACCACCCGCCCCGAACTCACGGTTGACGCATCCAACCTGCCATCCCTGCTCGAACGCCTGGATTTGTAGCTCCTCATGCGCACCCCCGGCTGAAAATCAGTGAACCGAAATCACACCACCGGCGTCTGGCTGAATGAGGCAGTGATGGATGCACTGGCGGCCAGTTTTCCGGGAAGCGCGGTGAGCCGTGACGAATCGCTCGCGCGCGAGTTCGAGCAGCGTCTGGCGGATTGTCCCAAGCTGGCCTATCGCGTCGCGCTGGGCGTACTGCACAATCCGGCGGAAGCCGAGGACGTGGCGCAGGACGCCATGCTGCGCGCCTATCGCAATTTCCATCGTCTGCGCGACCGCGAACGATTTCGCGGATGGCTGGTCCGCATGGCTTTTCGCCTAGCGCTCGATCGTATTCGTTCCAAAACTCGCCGCGAGCGCCATGAGCATGACGCGACGCGCGCGACGATACACGCCCAGCCCAAAGCCGACGTCGAAAATCTGGTCGCCTCGCGCGAATTCGAACGGCAAGTCGCGCAGGCGCTCGATAAGCTTCCAGAGAAGCTCCGGATCGTAATGGTGCTCGCGGCCATCGAAGGCTACAACACGCGCGAGGTCGCGAAGCTGGCCGGCCTGCCCGAGGGCACCGTAAAGTCGCGACTGTTTCTAGCGCGAAAAAAATTGGCGGAGAGCCTGCAATGTCTTGTGAAAAATACTCCGGGTCGCTAACCGACGCGGCGCTCGGCGAACTTCGCGCCGAACGTGAGCCCGAGCTGCTCGCGCACGCCATGGAATGCGCCACATGCCGCGAAGCGCTGAATCACGCGCGCCAGGTGCGTCAGTTCATAGATCGCGGCGTCGAATCGCTGGTATCAGGCGAGCCTACGCCGCAGTTCGCAGTGAATCTGCGGCGACGCATCGCGCAGAAAGCCGAATCGCCGCAATCCCCATGGATGGCATGGGCGCCAGTCATAGCCGGCGCCCTCGCGCTCGCCGTTGTTCTGACAATCATGGTCGCCCACAGACGCGTTCGCAGCGGGCTCAACCCCAGCGTCGCCTCCGCGATAACTCCTATTTCCACTCCACCCGAAGCGGCGACGGCATCTCCTGCGAGTTCGCAACACTCTCAGCGAACGGAAGGTACACTCGGTTCCGAGGGCACCGGTCGGGCGCGCCCGTTCACCACGGCGCTTCCGGAAGTTATCGTGCCGAAGGGACAACTCTCTGCAGCAGCGCAATTGAGCGCCGCAATTAATTCAGGTCGGGTCGATGGCAATCAACTTGTGGCCGCTCAGCAGGAATATGAGAAGCCCCTGGAAGTGAAACTCATCGAAATTGCGCCAATGGAAATTCCTGCGTTGGATACTGCCGCGGAAAAACCTGCAAACTCGATTCAATTCTGAACGAAAGCCGCCTGACCGGCGTCTTCATCTATAGCAAGCCGCAACAAATGAATCATCGGAGGTTCTTGATGCGAATTTCGAGATGGCTGATCGCTAGTGCGTTCCTCGTTCTGTTTGCGCCCGCCGGAATTCGCGCTCAAGGAACTGCCGCGCCCGACACCGCAGAGAACGCCAAGAAGGAAGTCGCAGCTCCCATACCAGTTAAGCTGCAAATTGTGTTGTCCGATTACGACGGCGCAAAGAAAGTGAGCAGCCTTCCGTACATCATTCCCCTCATCGTCAGTGGCAACAAACCGAGTGGGCCGTATGCTTCCATACGGGTCGGCATCAAAGTACCAGTTACCACGGCCGATAAAGCTGGTGATGGTGCGGTGCAATATCAATACATCGACGTGGGTACGTCAATCGACGCGAGAGCGGCGCACGCCGACGACGGAAGATTCTGGGTGGACGTAACAGTCGAGCGTAGTTCCTTGTATATTGCGGCGGAAGGCGTCGGCAAGTTTATTGGAAAGGAATGGTCGGACGGAGAAGCGCCCCCAGTTCATCCGCCGATGGTTCGCCAATTTCGCGGCTCAATTGGATTGTTTGTACATGAGGGGCAAGCCACCGAAGCCAGCGTGGCGTCGGATCCTTTGACAGGTCACGTGTTGAAGGTTGAGATTACATTGACCGAAGTGAAGTAGCGCGTTGCTGCGACGCCTCGGACTAGGCGCAACCTATCGCACATGTCCGCAATTAAGAGGGCGAGCGCTCGGAGACACAGCGGGTCGAAACGCGGCTGAGGCAAGGCGCTACGCCTTCACCAGCGCCGCGTGCAGCGCCGCTTCTAAATTTTCGTAGCGAAACGCGAAGCCGTACCGCTGCAAGCACTCCGGCAGCACGCGCTGGCTACTCAGCAACAACGCATCCGCCATCTCTCCCAGCGCCAGACGCAACGCCAGCGCCGGTGCCGGAAAGATTGCCGGACGGTGCAGCACGCTCGCCAGCACCCGCGTGAATTCGCTGTTGCTCACCGGCTCTGGCGACACCACGTTCACCGGCCCGTTCCATCGCGCATCATCAATCGCCGCGCGCAGCACGCTCAGCGCGTCTTCCATCGCGATCCAGGACATCCACTGCTTCCCGCTTCCCAGCCGCCCGCCCGCGCCGAATCGAAAGGGCGTCAACATCGCCGCCAGCGCGCCACCTTCCGTCGAAAGAACAATTCCGAACCGTGCAATCACCGTGCGCATGCCGGAGCTCGCCGCGCGCGCCGCTTCGCCTTCCCATGCGCGGCACAGCATGGCCAGAAAATCGCTGCCATAGCCGCTCGTTTCCGTCAGCACTTCATCGCCGCGGTTTCCGTAATAACCCGTCGCCGAAGCGCAAACAAATACGCGCGGCGGCTGCCTCAGGTGCGAGAGCGCGTCCACCAGCACACGCGTGGAATCCACCCGGCTGCCGCGCAAGATCGTCTTGCGCTTGGGTGTCCAGCGCCCGCCCGCGATGCTCGCGCCGTTCAGATTCACCAAGGCGTCGAACCCTTCCATCGCCGGCACGTCCACCTGCGCGCTCAGCGGATTCCACCGCACGTCGCCAGGCGCCGCTTCGCTGCCCGGGCGCACCATATGGCAGACGCTATGGCCGTCGCCACGCAGCCCGCTCGTGAGCGCCGCCCCCACCAGCCCTGAGCCTCCTGAAATCAGAACTTTCATCGAATGTCCCCGTGAACGAGACGCGTCCCGCTGCCCGTGCAACTAACCTACGGCGCGCCGCAGGCCCCGTCAAGCGAACTCCAGCACCTGCGTATATTCCGCCGCGCCCCGCGTATCGCTCACTCCTCGCGTGAATAATTTCGCAAGCAATCGAGGACGCCCGCACCCATGTAGTATAGAATTTGCAATTCTGCAACGAGGTGTGAATGGCAGTCGCGATCCACCGAATTCGAGCCGCAATCATCCTCGCCAGCGTCGTCGTGATTCCCGCCGCAATTTCCCGTGGCACCCAAGATAATCCCGGCATCCGTGGCTTCGCGCCCGCGCGCGTGGCCGCTGAGCGCGCCCTCGAACAGCAGCTGCGCGCGATCCCCGACCCTGCGCGCGCCGAAAGCAATTTGCGCCACCTCACCAGCGAACCGCATATGGCCGGCACCGAAGCCAGCCATCGCGTGGCGGAATGGTTGCGCGACCAATATCGCAGCTACGGCTTCGACGCCGATATCGTCAGCTACAGCGTCTGGCTCGCACAGCCCCGCGAAGTGCGGCTCGAGCTGACCGCGCCAATCAAAAAAGACTTGGCTACTCCCGAGCAGCCCTTCCAGATCGATCCCGACACCTCCAACAAAAATATTGTCGTCGGCTTCAATACCTTCTCGCCCTCCGGAGACGTCACCGCCCCGGTCGTTTACGTGAATTACGGAATGCAGGCGGATTATCGCGAACTGGAAAAGCTCGGCGTCAGCGTCGCCGGAAAAATCGCCATCGCTCGCTACGGCGGCTGCTACCGCGGCATCAAAACGAAACTTGCCGAAGAGCACAAAGCCCTCGCCCTCATAATCTATTCCGATCCAGAAGACGACGGCTACGTTGCGGGCGACGTCTTTCCCAACGGCCCGTGGCGCCCCATGTCCGGCATCCAGCGCGGCTCCGTCGAATACACGGAAATCTATCCCGGCGATCCGCTCACACCCGGCATTCCCGCCACCGCGAACGCCAAGCGCCTCGCTCCCGCCGACGCCACCAACATGCCGCGCATCCCCACCATGCCCATCAATTCGCAGGACGCCTCCGCGATCCTCGAAAATCTCGGCGGCGCGCACGTCCCGCGTCAATGGCAGGGCGGCTTGCCCTTTACCTATCACGTCGGCCCCGGAGCGGCCGTCGCGCACATGAAGCTGGCAATGGATTATCAGCAGCGCACGCTCTACGACGTCATCGCGAAGCTGCGCGGCGCCAACGACGGCGAATGGGTCGTGCTGGGCAATCATCACGACGCCTGGGTTTATGGCGCGGTAGATCCTGGCAGCGGCACCGCAACCATGCTGGAAACCGCGCGCGCTTTCGGCGAACTCGTCCGCGCAGGATGGAAGCCGCGCCGCACCATCGTGATGTGCGAATGGGACGGCGAAGAGCCCGGGCTGATGGGCTCGACCGAATGGGTGGAAGCGAATCGCGTCGAACTACAGTCGAAAGCTGTCGCCTACCTGAATACGGATGTAGGCGTTGCCGGGCCAAATTTTACTGCTTCCGCCACGCCGTCGCTCAAAGCGCTGATACGTGAAGTTGCCCGCGAAGTGCAGGACCCGCGCGACGTGCGCAGCGTTTACAACGTCTGGCTGGATCGCGCCACGCGCCAACAGGAAGAGCCCAGCGGCATCGCGCGTCCGCCGGCCGCGAAATTCACCGCGCCCGGCGAAGCCCCCATCGAAGCGCTCGGCGCGGGCTCGGATTTCTGTCCTTTCTTCGACCACGCCGGAATTCCTTCGCTCGACGCCGGATTCATCGGCGACTACGGCGTGTACCACTCCATGTACGACGATTTCTACTGGATGAAAAAATTCGGCGATCCCACTTTCGAATTTCACGTCGCGCTGGCGAAAATCCTCGGCACCCTCGCGCTGCGCCTCGATGAATCTGACACGCTGCCGTTCGATTACTCCGCCTACGCCGCCGAAATCGCGCGCGCGGCAAACGACCTCGCCGCGCGCGCCGCGAAGCTGGGAATTGGCAGCAGCGATGTGCCGGCAATTTCAGACGCCGCCGCGCAACTCACCGCGTCCGCCGCACGCGCCTCCCAGGCGTTGCAGCATTGGCCGAATGCCTCGCCCAACTCCGCCAGGCAAAATGATTTGAATCGCGAACTAGTAAGCGTCGAACAAGCTCTGCTAGCTCCCGAAGGCCTCGCAGGCCGCACCTGGTACAAGCACACGATCTACGCCCCAGGCACCTACGCCGGATACGCCGCCGAAGTCCTCCCCGGTGCAAATGAAGCCCTCGACCGCCAGGACGCCGCCACCTTCACCCACGAAGCCGCCGCCCTAGCCGCCGCCCTCCGCCGCGCCTCCGCCCGCCTCGACGAAATCGCCCGCCTCGCGTCGGCCCCCGGCCGCTAGTTGACTTGCCATCTAACGCAACCTAAGATGTCCGCGCAATGCGGGCCTCATCATTTCCTCTTGGCCCCACAATTTTCCGCTCATCCATTCTCGAAAAGTCCGCTGGCCGCTGGATGAGTGCCATATAAGACGTGAAAAATTCTGATTCGCGTGCGTTGCCCTGGAGGCAAACGATGTTGGGTCGCAGAATTGCCATTCTCATTGTGGGTTTATTGCTGTGCGTCGGCAGCGTCGTCGCGCAAGCCAAGCCGGATGCGCCGGAGTTCGACGTCAAAGAGCACTACACGAAATACGAATACCGCATCGCGATGCGCGACGGCGTCCGCCTGTTCACCGCCGTGTACGTCCCGAAAGACAGCTCGCAAGCGTATCCGTTTCTGATCAATCGCACGCCCTACAGCGTCGCGCCCTACGGCGTTGACCAATATCGCGCGCAACTCGGTCCTTCGCCGGACTTCGACAAGGCCGGCTACATTTTCGTGCTGCAAGACGTGCGCGGCCGCTACATGTCCGAAGGCACGTTCGTCGAAATGCGCCCGCACATTGACAATAAAAAATCCAGCAAAGACGTGGACGATAGCAGCGACCTCTACGACACCATCGATTGGCTGCTGAAAAATGTCCCAAACAACAACGGCAAAGCAGGCATCTGGGGAATTTCCTATCCGGGATTTTACACCTCGGCGAGCATGATCGATTCCCATCCCGCTCTGAAAGCCGCCTCGCCACAGGCGCCCATGACCGATCTTTTCAAGGGCGATGACGCGTACCACGGCGGCGCTTTCATGCTCGCGGCAAATTTTGGGTTCTATTCTGTCTTCCGCCCGCAGGAGAATCCGCAGCTTCCTCCGAAAACGCGCCCATCCTTTGATTTCGGTACGCCGGATGGCTACGAGTTTTTCCTCAAAGCGGGAACGCTTGGAAACCTGAGCAACATGCTCGGTCCCCAGCAATGGCTCTGGCTCGATCAGGTGCAGCACGATACCTACGACGACTACTGGAAGTCGCGCAATCTCGCTGCGCACACCAAGAACATTCACTGCGCCGTGCTCACCGTCGGCGGCTGGTTTGACGCCGAAGATTTGCAAGGCCCCTTCACGCTGTTTCATGCGATTGACCGTGACGACCCGGAAATTTTCAACGCGCTGGTGGTGGGCCCGTGGGTGCACGGCGGCTGGGCGCGAAATACGGGTGAACACTTGGGTCGCGTCAGTTTTGCCGCGAACACTTCAGATTACTATCGCAAGAACATTTTGTTCCCGTTTTTCGAGCAGCACTTGAAGGGAAACGGCAACGCCAAATTGCCGAAAGCGTATGTCTTCGAGACCGGCACCAACGTCTGGCGGCAATATCCCGCCTGGCCGCCAAAAAACACCGAGACGAAAACTCTTTATTTTCACGCGCACGGCGTTTTGTCGTTTGACCCGCCACAGGATCAACCAGCTGCGTTCGATGAATACGTCAGCGATCCCGCCAAGCCGGTGCCGTTTGTAAATTACGTCGCACAGGAAGTGCCGCAGGAATACATGGTATCGGACCAGCGCTTCGCCGCGTCCAGGCCGGACGTGCTCACCTATCAGACCGAGGTGCTGCAAGAAGATGTCACGATTGTAGGCCCCGTCTCCCCGCGCCTGTTTGTTTCCACCAGCGGCACGGATTCGGATTGGGACGTAAAACTGATTGACGTGTATCCGCCGGATTATCCGCCCAGCAAACTCGACGAGCCAAGCCCGGAAGAGAAAGGCAAGCGGCTGATGGATGTGCCGGCCCCGCCCTTCACCATGGGCGGATATCAGCAACTGGTGCGCGGAGAACCGTTCCGCGGAAAGTTCCGCCACAGTTTTGAGACCCCCGAGCCGTTCGTCCCGGGCAAGGTAGAGGAAGTGACCTTCGCGATGCAGGACGTGAACCACACTTTCCGCCGCGGCCATCGCATCATGGTGCAAATTCAGAGCACATGGTTTCCGCTCACCGATCGCAATCCGCAAACCTTCCTGAATATCCCGGACGCCAAACCATCCGACTTCATAAAGGCCACCCAGCACGTGTATCACGGCCAGGGCCAAGCCTCCGGCATCGAGACCAACGTCCTCGTGCCAGCCGCGGCGCCCGCTGATAAAAAATAGTCGCAGTCGTCTTCGCGATTAGCGCCATGAATTTCGGATTCTCACGCTGGCTCACTCTGCCTGCGCACATTCGCGTTGCACCCGCCTCCACGGTAGAATAAAGAAGATGCGCGTTCGCGTTCTATTCTTCGGCCAACTGAAAGACATCGCCGGCCTCTCGCAAGAGGACGCCGAGCTTTCCGAAGGCGCGCGCGTGGAAGACCTCTACGAGCGGTACGCGCGCCGCTTCCCCCGCCTCGCGGATTTTCGTCCGTCCGTCGCTGCTTCCGTTAACCAGGAATACGCTGAATGGCGCGCCGCACTCTCCTCCGGCGACGAAGTCGCGTTCCTTCCGCCGGTAAGCGGCGGTCAGCAAGCCGGGATCAATGAAGACATCGTCCTTCTCGTCCGCGAACCCATCCAGCCGCGCGAAATCTTGCTCAACCTCAAAGCTTTCGAAGATGGCGCGGCGGTAATCTTCGACGGCTTCGTGCGCAACAATTTCAAAGGCCAGCGCACGCTCTATCTCGAATACGAGGCCTACGAACCCATGGCCTACGCCAAGCTGCGCGAAATTGCCGCGCACATTCACACCCACTTTGCGATCCATCGCCTCGCAGTCGTCCACCGCCTCGGCCGCCTCGAAGTCGGCGATACCAGCGTCTTCATCGCCGTCAGCGCCCCGCATCGCGCCGCCGCCTTCGATGCCTGCCGTTACGCCATTGACACTCTGAAACGCACCGTGCCCATCTGGAAAAAGGAATTCTTCGCCGGCGGCGCCGTCTGGGCCGAAGGCGAACCGTTTCCCCAGCCAGCCAATTCTGCCTCCGAAGAATCTACCTCTTAGATGAAACGAGCCATCGCCACGCTTTGCACCGTCGCGCTCGCGGGCTTCAGCGCATTCGCGGATGCAACGCTCTCCGATCCGCAGCAGCAACAGCGCCAAAAAGGCCCCATCCGCGTCCAGACGGACCTCGTCAGCATTCTCGCCAGCGTCACCGACGACAAAGGCGAGCCAGTCATCGGCCTCGCCCAAAGCGCGTTCCAACTCACCGAAGAGGGCATCACCCAGAAAATCATCCGCTTCGAACCGCAAACCAATCGCCCGCTCGACCTGGCCTTGATGCTCGACGCCAGCGGCTCCGCGGCGATCGAATTGAAAATCGAACGCGAGGCTGCGGCACATTTTATCGAGGAAGTGGTTCGCCCCGACGATCGCCTCTCCGTTTTTTCATTTGGAGCCGATGTGGTGCAGCTCTCCAATTTTTCCGCTGATCTCAAACAGTTGGATAGCGCCGTGCGCCGCGTGGACACCAGCCCGGACATGGGCACCTCGCTCTACGACGCAGTGGTGCTCGGCTCGCAATCCGTCCGTCGCCAGGGTGCCGAGCGCCGTCGCGCCCTCGTGATCATCACGGACGCGGGCGAAACCACCAGCGTCTCGAAATTCGAAGACGCCCGCCGCGTCGCAATCGCCTCCAACATCCTGCTCTATACTGTAGTAGTGCGCCCGATGAAATCCGACGCTGGATGGAACACTGCTGGCGAGCACGCCATCTCCACCATCACCGACAGTGTCGGAGGCGCGATGTACTATCCGACCAATCTCAGCGAGCTGGGCGCAATTTTCGACCGCATCAATCGCGAGCTGCGCACCCAATATCTGCTCGGCTACTATCCCAATCCCACCCCGCCACCCGGCAGCGACCGGCACGTGGTGGTCACCGTGAACACCGGAGACAACGTGCGTTATCGCAGGGAATATTTCACCGCCGGAGTGGCGCAATAATCCGATGAACCATTTTCTCGACGTCGCCATCGCCGCCGCGCGCGAAGCAGGCGCCGTTCTGCTTTCCGAACATAGCTGCCCGCAGAAAATCACCTATAAAGGCGATGTGGATCTGGTGACGGAAACCGACAAGCGCTCTGAAGCCATTGTCGTCGGCCGTTTGCGCCGCGAATTTCCCAATCATCGCATCGTCGCCGAAGAAGGCTCCAGCGGCGCCACCGCCGCATCGCGTTACGAATGGCACGTGGACCCGCTCGATGGCACCACGAATTTCGCCCACGGCTATCCCTGCTTCGCAGTTTCCATCGCGCTGCTTGAAGATGGCGTCCCTCTAGTGGGCGTCGTATTCAATTCCGTCGCGGACGAACTTTTTTCCGCCGCTCGCGGCCAGGGCGCGTTCCTGAACGCAAAACCAATCCACGTTTCCACCGCCCAGCGCATGGCCGTCAGCCTGGTGGCCACCGGTTTCCCCACGCACAAGCGCGGCGACAACCTGAACATCCATTATTACTGGCATTTCACGCTGAATTCACACGGAGTCCGCCGCGACGGTTCCGCCGCGCTCGATCTCTGCTCGGTAGCCTGCGGCCGCTTCGAAGCCTTCTGGGAATTCGGCCTGAAATCCTGGGACACCGCCGCCGGAATCCTGCTAGTCACCGAAGCCGGCGGCAAAGTCACCGACCTAAGCGGCGGCCCATACAAACCCGGCGGCCCGGATCTGCTAGTCACCAACGGCCACATCCACGCCGAAATGCAACAAATGATGGCCGATATCGCCACCCGCGCGAACAATAAGCTGTAGCGTGGCTCACTCATTGCGATACGCCATGCCTTCATCTTGGAGTGCGGCGGCTTGCCGCCGCCTTC
>Ga0209038_10000610_pt1 | contig 10686 bp, 10 predicted proteins | sample BogFormECP03_OM3_FD_188237 | JGI IMG/M metagenome (GOLD analysis project Ga0209038, IMG submission 188237) | Bog forest soil microbial communities from Calvert Island, British Columbia, Canada - ECP03_OM3 (SPAdes) (version 2) | ecosystem: Environmental > Aquatic > Freshwater > Wetlands > Bog ...
CGAGTTTGTTCCTCGCCGGCCAATTCCGCCGCCGCGCCTTGGGCTGAGACAATCTCCCATTCCTCGCCGCGCACCAGCGCAAGCGCCGCCGAGCGCACCTCGAACATTTTCTCCGCGCACAGAGTGAGGCGGCGCACAAATTCCGTGGGACCGATTGAAGGCTTGAGCTCGCGAGTCGCAGCGGAGAGCTGTGCCAAATCGGCATCGAGGGAGGCACGCAAGCGCGCCGGTTGCCGACGGGTTTTCTTGGCCGCACGCATGAGGGACGGGTTCCTGCGCGAGTCTCCTGATTTCAAAATTGATACACCGAAGTTACTTGTGCATCTCATTTTGAGTCAAGGAATCTGCCTGAGGGCGTGCCGAATCGGACAATCGCGACTGGGGCACGTTCGTCGCAACCTGAGACCGAACCGAGCGGCACTCTCGGCTGCTGAGACAATCCGCCGGTCGCGACGGCTCGTCGAGAGGCAGCGGCGCCTCTTCTAACCGATTGACGCGCAAGAGTTTAGGCGGGCCAGACCCAATTCGGAACTTCGCTCAATCTTCGTCCGGTCACTGGCAGTCACCGTGCATTTTCTTTTGCCGGAGTTGTCTGGAGGCACGGGTGTGGCACACGCAATTTCAATTTCGATGGCTCGTGGAATCGGCCGGCTGATCGCTCTCGCGGCGATTCTCGCGCTTGGCGCGCCGCTTCACGCGCAAGACCCAGCAGCGAACGACACCGCAAAACGCAAAGTGAAAGCGCGCGTAGCTGCCGAGTATCCGCAACTCGCCAAGCAGATGGGCGTCAGCGGAAAAGTCAAGGTGGAAGTTACCATCACACCCGACGGAAAGGTCAGCAATACCAAAGTCGTGGGCGGAAGTCCGGTGCTCACCTCGGCCGCAGTTGACGCGGTCAAGAAATGGAAATTTGAGCCGGGCCCGAAAGATACCATCGAGATTATCGAGTTCGAGTTCAAGGATCCGAACGGCTAGCAGGGGGACTTGCAGCCCGGCCGTCTCATGGCCGCGCGCGAGTGGAGGGATTCGAGATGACAATCGGTAAGAAATTATATTCGGGGTTCGGGGCGATCGTGGCGATCATGATCGCGCTGTTCTTCGTGAGCGTGCTGACCATTTCACGTGAGCATTCGGCGCGCTCGGTTGCCTCGGCCACGCTCAACGACATGACCACCATCGAGAGCATCCGCTTTCAGGTGATGCTCGAAGAGCTGGTGCTGCGCAATTTCCTGTTGAGCGGCGACGTGCGCGATGAGGGCGAACTCGCTTCTGTCCACACCACCATCAATACCCAGCTTCGCGACGCGGAATCTCACGCCACCGACCAGGCTCTTCGCAGCACTTTGCTGCGCGTGGAAGATGCCGAGCATGGTTGGATGGATGATTTCGCCAAGCCGATGATCGCCAAGCGGCATCAAGTGGACGGCGGCGATGCCACCGTTTCCGATTTGCAGATTTTTTACTTGCAGCAAAATCCCGGCTCGTGGATGAACAAGACTTCTTCGCTGCTCGATGAAGCCAGCCGCACCATCAGCACCGCGCTCGAGCGCTCCAATGCTTCGGCGGCGGCCGCTACTACCTGGAGCACCGGGCTTAGCATCGTGGGCATTCTGATTACCATCATGCTGGCTCTTGCCATCGCGTATTACACCTCGCGCTCGATCACCTTGCCGCTGAACCACTTGATCGGAGTGGCGCGCGAAATCGGGGATACCGGAAACATCGATCAGATCATCGACATTCATCGCGACGATGAAGTCGGCTTGCTTGCGGACAATTTCAACAAGATGATCGCGCACGTGAAGGGCATGGCCGCTGTGTCTGCTTCGATTGCTGAAGGGCAACTCACGGTGACGGTGATGCCGCGTTCTGCTCGCGACACGATGGCCAATGCTTTCTCGCAGATGATTCAAGGGCTGCACGATCTGGTCCGTCAGGTCCGCGATATCGCTGCGCAAGTTGCGGACGGCTCGAATCAGATGGCTGGAGCTTCTGAAGAATCCGCGAAGGTGAGTTTGCAGGCTGCCTCCGCGATTGATGAAGTCACCACCACGATGCACGAGATGAGCGTGAACGTGCAGAGCGTGGTCAAAAATACTCAAATGCAGGCTTCGAGCGTGGCGGAAACTTCGGCTTCGATCGATCAGATGGTCACTTCGATCCAGCGCGTGGCGGATACCGCTAAGGTGCTGCTCGATATTTGCTACCGCTCGCGCGAGGAAGTGCATACCGGCATCGTCACCATGGAAAAAGCGACGGACGGATTGAATCGCACCAATTCGGCCATTCAGGCTTCCGCGCACATCATCGACGTGCTGGGACAACGCGCGGACGACATCGGAAAGATTATCGAAGTTATCGACGATCTCGCCGAGCAAACCAATCTGCTTGCTTTGAACGCTGCGATTGAGGCGGCGCGCGCGGGCGAACACGGACTCGGATTTGCGGTAGTCGCCGAAGAAGTCCGCAAGCTCGCCGAAAAATCCACGCAATCCACCAAGGAAATTTCGGAATTGATCGAGGGCATTCAGAAGGAAGCGCGCGAAGCAGTCGAGAATATGGAGAAGAGCACGTCGATGGTGCAAGAGGGACTGCTCCTCGGCAGCGATTTGAGCACCGCGCTCGGAAAAATCTCGAACGTGGTGACGGAAGTTTACAAATTCGCGCAGGAAATTGGCGCCGCAACCACCGAGCAATCGAATGGCTCCGCGCAGATCGCCAAGGCCACTACTCGTCTTACCGAAATCACCCAGGAGATTAATTCTTCGGTCGAGGAACAGGCTTCGGGCGCGCAGGCTGTCGTTCGCGCGATGGAGCGAATGCGCGAACTCGTCCAGCAATCCACGTCCAGCTCGACGCAGCTTGCTGCCACAGCCGAGCAGATGTCACGTCTCTCGAAAACACTGCTCACGACCATGGGCCGCTTCGTTCTCGACAATGGCTCGGGCGCACTGCGGCAATCAGGTCAACGCCCGATCGCCGGCGAATCGGCGCCGCGCATTTCCGCCGAGCGTTACGCCGAATTGGTGAATTCGTAGTCGCGGGGAAACGCAGCGATGGCAAAAGACATTCAAATCGTCGGCTTTCGCATCGGCACCGAGACTTTCGGGCTGCCGATCGCGCTGGTCCGCGAAATCGTGCGCGTGCCGAAGATTACGCCGGTTCCCAACGCTCCGGATTTTGTGGAGGGCGTGATCAATCTTCGCGGAAGAATTATTTCGGTGATCGATCTGCGCAAACGCTTCGGCGAAAAAGATCTTCAGCCGAGCAAAAAGAATCGCATCGTCGTTGTGGAACTTGGCCGCCGCTCCGTGGGCCTGCTGGTAAATTCCGCGTCGGAAGTTCTCAAAATTCCGCCATCGGAAATTGAAGCTCCGAATGATTTATTTCAGGATGGCGAAGTAGATTACGTCACCGGCGTCGCAAAGCTAAAAGGCCGCCTGGTGATTCTGTTGGATCTGGAAAAAGTGATGCAGCGTTCCGAACTGCGGCGCCTCGAGGACGTCGCTGAAACCATAGCCCAACAGGAAAGTGAAGCGATCGCCCGCCGGTAACGGCGCGCGCAGACTCTCGACGCACAGCGAGCTCACATGTCCACACTGACCGCTCAAGTTCCTCTGACCGAAGCAGAGCTCAAGCTGCTTCAAACTCTTATCTATCAGGAATGCGGCATGTATTTCGATGAGCGCCGCACTCATTTTCTGCGCGACCGCCTGCAGCGCCGTCTGAAAGCCTGCAATCTCGATTCTTTTTACAGCTACTACCGCTTGCTTACCAGCCGCGAAGGCAAACTCGAGTTGAACGCGCTCCTCGAAAATCTCACGGTGAATGAAACCAGTTTTTACCGTGTGCGCCCGCAGCTCGAACTTTTTCAAAAAAGAATTCTCGAAATGATTCTGCACAAGAAGCAGGAGCGCCGCGACTGGACGGTGCGCATCTGGAGCGCCGGCTGCTCAACGGGACAGGAACCTTACACTTTGGCGATGCTCGTTTGCGACGCGCTGGCTTACTACTACCTGCGGAATCCGCTGCCGTTCGAGATGCCGGTGCCGAAGCCGCTCGTTCCGCCGCCGTGGAAAGTGGAAATCGTCGCGTCGGACATCAATTATTCGGCGCTGCTTACCGCCGGACAAGGGATCTATACCGAAATCCAGATGGAGCCTGTGGATTACGCGACGCGGCTGCGCTATTTCGATAAAACCGCGGACCGCTACGCCGTCAAACATGCGCTGAAATCACTGATCCAGTTCGACTTTCATAATTTGAAGACGGAATTTCTGCCGCAGCGCAACGACATCATCTTTTGCCGCAACGTGATGATTTATTTCGACGAGCCCGAGCAAAAGCGTCTGGTCGAGAAGTTTTATCGCTGCTTGAATCCGGAAGGTTATTTGTTCGTCGGCCACGCCGAGAGCCTTTTCGGGCTGACCAAGAAATTTCACATGATTCACGAGAACAACGCCACCGTGTACCAGCGGATCGAGGAGACGAAGTGAACTTTTTCGGCGATGATCGCGGCGCCGAGCTGCGCGAACTCTTTTTCGAGAGCGCGGCCGAGCTTCTCCAGGCCATGAATGAAGGCGGCCTGGAGCTCGAAGAGCGTCCCGGCGATCCCGAAACGATCCGCAAAGTGCGCCGGGCAGTGCACACGCTGAAGGGCGACTCTGCTTCTTGCGGCTATCGCGAGCTCAGTTCGCTGGCGCATTTGCTCGAAGACGTGATGACGCCGGAAACCTTCAAGTCGAATGCGTCCGCACTTCCCGAAGTTGTGCTCACCGCGGCGGATACTTTCGACGAAATGCTGGCAGCCTATCGCGGGAACATGCCACTGCCGGATGGTAGCGCGCTTCGCGAGCTTATCGAGCGCGTGCTGCAGAAGCCCGGCGAGGGCCACGCGCAGAAAAATCAGAAGACTCCGCTTGTGGCGCAGTTTGCGTGGACCGAGTACGAGCAGTTGCTGATCGCCGAAGCGATGAAGCGCGGCGAGAATGTGTTTTTCGTTGCCGCTCACATCGCAGCGGACGCGCCCATGCCCGCGGCCGCAGTTCAACTCACGAAGAATGCGCTTACCGCATCTGGAACCATTCTCAGTTTTCGCCCCGAAGATGGCGCTGATTTGGCGGCGGTGCGCCAGGTGGAAGCAGCCGTCTCGAGCGAACAAACGATCGACGTGCTACGCAAGAAATGCCTGATCCCATCACTTATTTCCGAAGTTGTGGTGTTGCCGGCGGGTGCCGCGCCCACTGCGCATCGCGATTTGCTCGAGATTTTGCTGGAATCGGAAGCAGCAGCGGTCGCTGCAGGTGTTCCCGCGGCTGAATCTGAAGTCGAAGACGCCGAATCGGCGCCGCTGGCTCATGCCGAGTCGCGCCAATTCGCGAATTCCGCCTCGAATGTCGCGCCGGCGGGCGCGGAAAACACGCTGCGAGTGGATGCCGCTCGCATCGACAACGTAATGAATCTTGTCGGCGAGCTGATCATCGGCAAATCCATGCTGCACCGTACCATCATCGAATTCGAAAAGCAGTACGCCAAGGATCCCCTGCGCGGAAAACTTTCCGACGCTCTGGCCTATCAGACGCGGGTGCTGAGCGATCTTCAAAAATCAGTCATGAAGATTCGCATGGTTCCCGTAGAGCAGCTCTTCCGCCGGTTTCCGCGGGTCGTTCGCGATGTTGCAAAACAGCGCGGCAAAGAGATCTCCATCGAGCTGGCCGGGCAAACCACCGATCTGGACAAAAGCATTCTGGACGCGCTTTCCGATCCACTCGTCCATCTGGTTCGCAACGCGGCCGACCACGGCATTGAATCCGCCGCCGAGCGCATCGCGGCCGGAAAAAGCCCTCGCGGCACGATTCGCTTGAACGCATTTCACAAGGCCAATCAGGTGGTGATCGAAGTATCTGACGACGGTCGCGGCCTCGATCGCGAAAAAATCGTACTGCGCGCGATCGAGCGCGGGCTCGTCACGCAAGACGAAGCGGCCCGCCTCAACGAATCCGAGGCTCTGCAACTCATCTTTAAGCCGGGTCTCACCACCGCCGACGAAGTCACCGCGATCTCCGGGCGCGGAGTTGGAATGGATGTTGTTTCCACCGCCATCGAGCGCTTGAAAGGCTTTGTCGAAATCGCCACGCAGCCCGGCAAGGGCACCACTTTTTCTCTGATGCTGCCGCTCACTCTGGCCAGCATCAAAGCGCTGATGTTTGAGGTGGGCAGGAAGCTATACGCTGTGCCGCTTTCCGCGGTGGTTGAGATCGCGCGGATGCAGATTTCGGACATTACTCGCGTGGAAGACCGCGAAGTTTTGCGGCTTCGCGATCAATTGCTTGCTCTGGTGCGGCTCGAACCGGAAGGCGCGGTGGCCGCCGAAACGAAATCGAAGCGGATGTTCGTGATCGTCATCACTACCGGGCCGCGAAGATTCGGGCTGGTGGTAGACCGCTTGGTCGGCGAAGAAGAATTGGTGATGAAAGCGCTCGAGGACAAAACCGCGGCGTCGGAACTAGTAAGCGGAGCTTCGATTCTCGGCGACGGCACAGTCGTCCTGATTCTCAACGTCGCAAACGTCGTCTCAAAGGTGACCAAGGCGCCGCTCGGAGCTACCGCATGAGTGAGCGCGTGCGAGTACTGGTGGTGGATGATTCCGCGCTGATGCGGAAGATGATTCCGCAGATTCTTTCGCGCGATCCGCAGATCGAAGTCGTCGGCACGGCGATGGACGGCGCCTTCGGCCTCAAGAAAATCGCCGAGTTGCGGCCGCACGTGGTCACTCTCGATCTCGACATGCCGCGAATGGACGGCGTCGAAATGCTGCGCGCCATCACGGGCAAGCATCACGTGCCGGTAATCATTGTGACCTCGCAGACGGAAGAGAGTACGCGCTCGGCGCTGAAGGCTCTTGCACTCGGCGCATTCGACTTTGTCGCCAAGCCGGTTGATGCCGCTTCCGGCCGCATCGAAGCCATCGCCGAAGAGCTCGCCCTGAAAATCAAAGTGGCGGCCACCACTGGCGCACCGAAACTGATCTTGACGGTGACCACCGAAAAAAGAAAAGGCACGCGCGCCATCGCCGAGAGGCCTTTCCCGTCGCGCGTCGTCGCTCTGGGCGTTTCCACCGGCGGCCCTGCGGCGCTTCAATATTTATTCGCGCAGCTGCCGGACGATTTTCCGGGCTGTCTGCTGGTGGTTCAACACATGCCCGAAAACTTTACGAATATGTTTGCAAAGCGGCTCGATGAAAGTTGCGCCATCGAAGTGAAGGAAGCCCGTTCCGGCGATTTGCTGCTCGCGGGCCGCGCGCTGATTTGCCCGGGCAATCACCACATGAAAGTGAAACACATGCCGCACGGCGACGTGGTTGTGCTCGATGACATGCCGCCGGTGAACGGCCATCGCCCGTCCGTGGATGTTCTGTTTCGCTCGGTGGCGCGCGAATTCGGCAAGTCGTCGCTCGCGGTGATCATGACCGGCATGGGCGAAGACGGTGTCGCCGGGCTCGGCGAAATTCAAGCCGCCGGCGGCATCACGCTGGCGCAGAGTTCCGATTCGTGCGTGGTGGACAGCATGCCGCGCTCCGCGGTCGAGCGAGGCTTCGCGGAAAAAGTCGTATCGCTTTCGTCGCTGGCCAGCGTGCTTCTTGCGCACTGCGCCAATGAAAAGATTTCTACAGAATTGGCTTCGGTCGGCCCATCGTCTGGGCTTACTGAAGCGGAGCGGATTTCTCGAAGGAGATAGTCATGAGACAGTTCGAAGCATTGACGCGCAAGAAAGACAATCAGCCCGTTCGCTACTTGATCGTGGACGATTCCGTCTTCGCCCGCAAAAGCCTGGCCAAAATGGTGGAAGCTTTTGGCGGGACAGTGGCCGGCGAGGCGGGCGATGGGCTCACCGCCATCACCGAATATTCGCGGACCAATCCCGACATCGTGCTCATGGACATCACCATGCCGCAGATGGAGGGCATCGAGGCCGTCGAGCGCATTGTCCGCGAGCATCCGGACGCGCGCATCGTTATGGTCTCGTCCGTGGGATATCAGGACAATATTCTTGCGGCGTTGCAGCGCGGGGCGCGGCATTTTGTGCAGAAGCCGGTGAAGCCCGATGCGCTGTACGAAATTATTCGCTACGTTTTGAGCGACGAGAACGTTACCGCCAGCGTTTAGCGGCTGCCGCCCAGCGAAAAGGACATTGCCATGAAAATGGATTTAATTCAGCCATTCATCAGCGCCGTCGACGCTGTACTTGCCGAAACGTTACAGTCGCCGGTGACCGTCAGCGATCTTGCGATGGAAGAAGAGGGATACCGCAAGCGCGGCGTCGCGGCGATGATTGTGTTCAAGGGCGAGATCGAGGGCCGCGTGATTCTCGATGTCGAGCCGCGGGCTGCGGTTCGCGTCGCCAGCAATATTTCCGGCGAAGAAATCGCCGAGAGCGAGCAAATTGTCCGCGAAACCGTTTGCGAATTGGCCAACATGGTGATCGGCAACGCCGTCACGCTGCTCAACGATCGCGGCTTCAAGTTCAAAGTTTTTCCGCCGTCGATTCACGACGAAGAGCAAATCTCCAATGCCGGCGCGGAAGTTGAAGCGATGATCCTATCGTTCGCCACCGAGCATGGCAGCGTGTTCATCAATATTGCGCTGCATTATTTGCGCCGGCGGCAGAATGAACGCCGCACCGTCGCTGTCTCTTAGCGCTCCCAACTTTTCGCGGCCGATTTGTTGGACTAGTTGCCGGCTTGCGCCGAGACTCTGAGGAATTCCACTCCGTGGCGAAATAATCCTGCCGAGGCTGTTGGCTCCACTCTCACCACTCTCGCGGGCACGAAAATATTTGCGGTGGCGTCCGCGTAGGGGACCGCGATATCGATCCGGGTGTTCTCTTCGAATCGCCGCTTGCTGCGGAAGCACAGGCCCTCGGCGGAAATTTCTTCGCAGACGGCGAGCTCGTCGTCGCTTCCGGCCACGCGCACGCACGCGGTGAGCCGCGTTTGCAGACGCAGGGAATGGCGGCGCTCGGCGTCCGTTGGAGCGACGGCCGTTGCGCCTGCGCTTGCGGCGCTGGAGTGCACGCTTGCCGCGAATTTCACCGGATCGACCTTGGCGACTTCATGCGGGGCCTGCGTCCAGATCGTGGGGACATCGCAAACTTTGCAGTGGCGCGCGGTGCCGCGATTTTTCTCGAAGCCGCCGAGCTCGAATTCATTCAAGTAAACCACTTCGCGGCTGCCGCAGAAGCTGCATTCGAGCAGCATGCGCGCCACGAATTCGTGCGAGCCCTCGAGGGCGGGAAATTCCACGCCCCACAGATCGGCGTGCGGGTCAACGCACTCGATGCTGTACATTTGCCCGCCGCCCAGCGAGTTTCCGCCTGTTTGCGATCCGACGTTGCGGATCACCCGCGTGGTGGCGCTGCGGTGCGACTCGGACTCGAGCGTGCGCCGCAGATGCACTTCCTGTCCCGCGGCCAGGTGGCGATTCAGGACGATCACGCCGCCGTGCCGGCTGATCAACATGGTGCGCGCGGGTTCGGAGAATTCGTGTCCTTCCGCGTCACGACCGGAGGCTTCGAGCAGCAGCGTCAGGCAGACGCGATCGCTGCGCCTCACCGTGGCAGCCGGACTGGCGGACGCGACCTCCATCAATTATTCCCCCAAGCGAATTCTGGTGGGCCCAAGTCCGCAGCGTAGCACATCGGTCGGAGGCTGCCGTTTTTCGTCAGTGCGATGTTCCTGTGGGGTAACCCGGCCGGCTGCGCGGCCGGTTCGATTTTGGTTCGCTTTAGTCGCAACATGGTGCGATTAAAATCGTCCGCAAGTTGCAGAAAACAAAGGATCGGGGTGTCTTTTAATCGCAACAGATTGGACGGTAGGCGGAAGCAATCTTTTTCCTCCGCGCAGGGCTTTTGCGGGGTTTGAGGGCGCGAATCGAGCTTTTCGTAGGGTGCCGCGGGAAAGCTAACGCCGCTGGCGGCTGGGCCAGGCATTTGCGAAAACCTCCGAAAGTTAAATTGTTCGCGCGGCTAACGGTTAGCTCAGGAAAGCCAGCCCCGCGCTTCTGAACTGCGGACTTCCATGTTCCGTATAACGCGGTAGTTATAGTAGGTCAATGGTACTGAGCTGGAACCCTGGGGCTGGCGCTGGTGCGTTGACTTGGTGATATTCGCGGCATAACATGGCCGCCGCATGGCGGACTCGCAGGCGCTTATCGGCCGGACGATTTCCCACTACCGCATCCTGGAAAAGCTTGGCGGAGGCGGGATGGGTGTGGTCTATAAGGCTGAAGATACTAAGTTGCACCGTTTTGTGGCGTTGAAATTCCTTCCTGAATCTGTGGCTAAGGATGCGCAGGCATTGGCGCGGTTTGAGCGCGAGGCGCAGGCTGCTTCTGCTTTGGACCACCCGAATATCTGCACGATTTACGAGATTGACGACGATAGCGACCCGCCATTTATTGCCATGCAGTTTTTGGACGGGATGACTTTGAAGCACCGGATTTCGGGGCGGCCGCTGCCGGTGGATGAGACGTTGGACATTGCCACTGAGATTGCTGATGCCTTGGATGCCGCGCACGGCAAGGGCATTGTGCATCGGGACATCAAGCCGGCGAATATTTTCATTACTACCCGAGGGCACGCGAAGATTCTGGATTTCGGTTTGGCTAAAACTTCGCCGGTGCAATCGGA
>Ga0209038_10000611_pt1 | contig 10668 bp, 10 predicted proteins | sample BogFormECP03_OM3_FD_188237 | JGI IMG/M metagenome (GOLD analysis project Ga0209038, IMG submission 188237) | Bog forest soil microbial communities from Calvert Island, British Columbia, Canada - ECP03_OM3 (SPAdes) (version 2) | ecosystem: Environmental > Aquatic > Freshwater > Wetlands > Bog ...
CGAGTGGGGCAAACCGTGCCGGTTCCCCGCCGATGATCGCGATCGTAAGAGGCAATCCCAGCGTCCCCGCCCTGATGACCGACTCCGGCGAGCCGCCCACTGCAACCCACACGGGCAGGCGCTCCTGCACGGGGCGCGGCCACACACCCGCGTTCTCCAGCGCCGGGCGATGCCGCCCCGACCACGTCACGTGGACTTGGTCACGCAGCTCGAGCAGGAGCTCGAGCTTCTCCGCGTAAAGCTCGTCGTAGTCTTCGAGGTCGTAGCCGAACAGGGGGAAGGACTCGATGAACGAGCCGCGCCCGGCCATGATCTCGGCCCGCCCGTTAGAGAGCAGGTCGACCTCCGCGAAGTCCTGAAAAACACGGACAGGATCGTCGGAGCTGAGGACGGTCACGGCGCTTGAGAGCCGTATCTGCTTGGTCTTCACGGCGACCGCCGCGAGCACGACAGCCGGTGAGGACACGAGAAAGTCCGGACGGTGATGCTCGCCGATCGCGAACACGTCCAAACCGAGCTGGTCGGCGAGCTCAGCCTCCTCCATCAGCTCGCGCATACGCTGGAGAGGGCTTGTCCCGCTGGCGAGGTCTGCGAATGTAGCGAGTCCGAGTTCCATGTCGACAGCGTAGCGCGAAACGGTTGCGCGCGCAACTATCGGCGGCAGCGTCTGCGCGGGCCTCATGGGCTTGGCTCGGATCAGCCGCGGACCCGGCCGGGGCGAAGCGGCCGGGCGTGGGCGCCGACCTTCTCGAGCGCGCGGGTCAGGACCTTGATCTCGTTGTCGGTCATGTGTGCCGCGAAGTGTTCTTCGATTCCGTTTCGGTGGTAGCGGCGTGCGTATTCCATCGTCTCGGCGCCCTTGTCGGTGAGCACGATGAGGATCGTCCGCCGGTCGTGCTCGGGACGCACGCGGCGGACGAGCCCCGCCTCCTCCATCCGGTCGACGACACGCGTGAAGCCACTCTTGCTGTACAGGATCCGTTCTGCGAGCTCGTTCATCGGGATGCCCTGCGGCGATTCCTGGAGGTGGATCAGGACGTCGTACCAGCGCAGCGTAATGCCGGCCTCGCGCTCGAGCTCCTCGTTGAGCACGTCGAGCAGCGTCACCGCGCTCTGGAAGTAAAGACTCCAGCAGCGCAGCCGCTCGGGCGAGGGGCTTGACAAGGATCCCTCCTTCTGCAATAGTCCGCTCTGCAACTGTTGTGCCATAGACAGTTGTGAACTGTATCACCCGCAGGGGAAGGAACTGGCAATTACCACCATCTCTTCACAGCGCGGACAGGTCGGGTACCTGCTGGAGGCAAATGTCCTTGCGTCCTCAGGCAGCGGCAACCGCAGCGTGGCAATCGTCACGGCGGGCACGGGCAATCTCGCGCCTGGTCTGAGCGCCGCCGGGCGGGGGCGCTGACGTGCACACGCTCGATCCCCAAGCCCTTCCCCAACACGTTGATCGCCTATACCGTTCCGCGTGGGCGTTGTGTGGGTCGCGCGAGGATGCTGAGGATCTCGTCCAGGAGACCTTTGCTCGGGTCCTGGCGCGCCCGCGCGTGCTTCGCGAGGGCGACGAGCTTTACTACCTGATGCGGGTGCTCCGGAATACGTTCCTCACGAGCCGGCGTACCGCGTCTCGCAGGCCGGTGACGGTAGCCGAGCTCGAGGATGTGGCTGCGGCGGATCACAGGCCGATGGGCCAGCCCGAGCAGGCGTTTGACATACAGGAAGTGTTCGAGACGATTGCGGGGCTTCCCGAGGACTTCCGGCTCGCGCTGGTAGCGGTGGACGTGCTCGGGCTCTCCTATCGACAGGCTGCTCGCGCGCTAGGCGTGCGTGAGGCGACGATCACGACCCGGCTGTTCCGGGCGCGTAAGCGGGTCGCAGAGCGCCTTGGACATGACTCAGACCTGCCCCCCAACCCGCTGCAGCGCAAGCGGAGCATCCGCCCGCAGCGGGCGTCTGCGCGGGCGACGGCACTCTCCCCCGGGTCGTCGCCCGCGCATCATTAGTCTTGCTTGATGGGTGAGCGTCAAGGTCGCGTGCGGCTGCGTCAGGCCGTGCTGGTCGCGGCCGAGCTTGAGCTTGTGGCGTCCGCACTGAAATCTGCCCTGGGGCTCGGCGAGCCGTTCCGCGATCCGGGGGTCGGAGAGTTCGGGTTGACCAACGCGGTGTTCGCATTGGGCGACTGCTTCTTGGAGGTGATCTCGCCGGCAAGGCCAGACACGGCGGCCGGCCGCTACCTGGCTCGCCATGACGGCGGTGGTGGCTACATGGCGATCTTCGATCTCACCGATCTCGAGGCGGCGAGAGTCCGTGCCGAGCAGTCCGGGGTGCGGATCGTCTGGCAGATAGATCTGCCGGATATCTCCGGAACACACTTGCATCCCGCCGACATGCGCGGCGCGATCGTGTCCCTGGACCGATCACGACCGTACGGGTCCTGGCGCTGGGGAGGACCGCAATGGACCGGGCGGACCGGTAGCGGCGCCCCCGGACGCCTCGCGGGCATCACCGTCGCGGTCGGCGACCCGCTCGCGGTTGCGACGCGCTGGGCGCACGTGCTCGGCGTTCCGCTCTCGGGCGGGCGGCGGCCGGAGCTGCGTCTGGACGACGCGCAGGTGCACTTCGTCGCCGCCGAGGACGAGCGTGGGGAAGGGTTGGTCGAGATCGCGATCGAGGATTCGCCGCAGCTGCGCCGACTGGGCCAAGCGATCGAGCTCGGCGGCGTGCGCCTGCGGTCTGTCGAGGCGGCCTAGCCGGTGAGCGGCGCGAACGTTGGCTCGCGGCGCTCGACGAAGCTCGCCACGCCCTCCACGAAATCAGGGGCGGTAAAGGACTCGAGCATCAGCCGGTCAGCCGTGGCGAGCGCCTCCGGGAGCGAGCGGTCGAGGTCCGCATAGACCTGGCGCTTCATGGTGGCCATGCTGGCCGGTGAGCACAGGACCACGAGTTCGCGTGCGTAAGCCAGCGTCTGCTCGAGCAGCACCTCTGCCGGCAGCGCCCGGTTGACGAGCCCGAGCGAGGCCGCCTCCTCTCCGAGCACGACGCGTCCCGAGAGCAGGAGATCAAGCGCGCGGGCAGGTCCGATCAGGCGGGGAAGGATCCAAGAGATGCCGTGCTCGGCGACGAGCCCACGGCGCGAGAACGCGGTCGTGATCTTCGCGTCCTCGGCAGCGAAGCGCACGTCGCACATGAGCGCCTGGACGAGACCGATTCCAGCGCAAGCCCCGTTGATCGCGGCGAGGATCGGCTTGGGGATCGACAGAGGGAACGTCTGCGATAGCCGATCATGATTGGCAGGCGCCGACCCCAAACCGTTCTCCCCGAGCGTTTGCAGCTCCTGCATGTCGGCGCCCGCACAAAACCCCCTGCCAGCGCCTGTGAGGACGATCACGCGGACCTGATCGGATGCCGCGCACTCGGCGAGCATCCCGAAGTAGAGCCGCTCCATCTCCGCGGTCCAGGCGTTCAGCCGATCGGGGCGGCTCAGCGTGATCAGGGCCACACCTTCTTGGACCGTCTTCTGCACCACCTCGTTCACGTCTGCACCTTCCACCGGGTTGGCCTGAGTCTACCGGGGGGAGTCCCCCCGGATCCAGGCGAGCGCCAGAGACTGTCCCTGGCCCGGCTTTATGAGGACGGGTTCGTCGCGAGCACCTCCGCGGCGCATGCAGACGCCGCGGAGGTGCTCGAGTCTGAGCGTGTCGGGAGCCTCAGGAGCTGACGCTGAACCCGCTGGTGGTGATGTAGATCGACCCGATGCTGTTGGGGTTGATCAGCACGGCTGGGGTCAGGCAGGTCTTCGGCAAACTCACCCGGGTCATGATCGTCGCGTCTCCCCTTTCTGAGAGCGGAACGGAGGCCGTCGTCGCGGCAGCTGTCGTTTCGTCGGCGCAGTAGATCGCTGCGTCAACGCTCGTCACCGGACCGGGGGTGCCGAGTTCAGGAATGATCAGCCCGCGGAGGAGCACCTGAACCTCGCCGTTGCTGGCAAGCCGGAACACCCCCTGCTTGAGCACCCATGGTGCTGAACCGGCCGTCACGTTCTGAAGCGTGAGGTCGGTGGGAACGCTCGGGGTCAGCGATGTGTCGAGCAACGGGTGAACGAGCGACGGAGTAGTCGAGGCGTTCGCGAATCCGCTGGTGGCGATGTAGATCGACCCAATGCTGTTGGGGTTGATCAGCACAACAGGGGTCAGGCAGCTGGCCGGCAAACTCACCCGGGTGGTGATCATGGCGTCCCCCTTTTCTGACAGCGGAACGGAGAGAGTCGTTGCGGCGGCCGTTGTTTCGTTGGCGCAGTAGATGGCTGCGTCGACGCTCGTCACCGGACCGGGGGTGCCGAGTTCGGGGATAACGAGTCCCCGGATGTCGGCCTCGAGCTCGCCGTCGGTTGACAGGTGAAGCGCGCTGCTCTGTAGGACCCAGGGCGCTGAACCGGCCGTCACACCGTGAAGCGTGGGGTCGGTCGGGACGCTCGGCGCAAGCGTGGTGTTCAGCACCGGGCGATCCTTGGCGAAGCCGCTCGAGGCGATGTAGATCGACCCGATGCCGTTCGGGTTGATCAGCACGACCGGGGTGAGGCAGGCCTTCGGCAGGCTCACCCGGGTTGCGATCAGGGCGTTGCCTCCTTGTGAGAGCGGAACGGAGGCGGTCGTCGCGGCTGCCGTCGTTTCGTTGGCGCAGTAGATCGCTGCGTCGACGCTCGTCACAGGACCGGCCGTACCGAGTTCAGGGATGACCAGTCCCTGGATCAGCACCTGTAGATCGCCGTTGCTCGAAAGGCGGAAGAGGCTGTCCCTGAGCACCCACGGTGCCGAACCGGCGGTCACGCCGTGAAGCGTGGGGTCGGCGGGGATGCTGGGTGTCAGCGACGTCGTGAGCACCGGCTGAACGGGGCTCGCAACTGCGGGCATGGAGAAGCCGCTCGTGGCGATGTACGCCGACGCCGCGCCGTTTGGGTTGATCAGTATGACCGGGGTCAGGCAGGTTGTCGGCAGGCTTACCCGGGCTTGGATCGTGGCGTTGCCCGTCTGTGAGAGCGGCACTGAGGCGGTGCTCGCCGCCGCTGTCGTGTCGTTTGCGCAGTACAGCGCCGCGTCGACCGTTTTCACCGGACCGGCCGTGCCGAGTTCCGGGATAACCAGTCCGCGAATCAGAACATCAAGCTCGCCGTTGCTGGACAGCGTCAACGCGCCGTCCTTTAGCTCCCACGGTACCCCGCCGGCGGCGACACCGTGAAGCGTGGGGTCGGTGGGCACGCTGGGTGTAAGCGTGCTCGTCAGGAGCGGGCCGAGAGGGGCGGGATTCGCGAGCGCCGTTGCCGACGCCGTCGCTGATCCCGCGAGCACGGCCGTCGTGAGCAGCGCGACAGCCGTTCGCCGTGATATCCGCATCTGTCCTCCTAGTTGGATCGTTTATGGCCGCAATCTGGGCACGGGCAATCGCCGAGGTCGGGCCGGATCCTCGGTCCTAAGCTAAGACGTCGCTCGCCTGCGATCCTTCCCGCCGAGCGGCACCGGACCGGCTCTTCTGGTCCGTCGGAGAACTGGCATCTGATCGCTCAGCTGCGATCGCGGAGAACGTCCTCGAGCGTACGGCCGCTGAGGACCGAGGCGGGCAGTTCGGCGATCACGTCCGAACCCGGGCGCGCCTCGGCGTCGCGCCGCTTGATCAACAGCCACTGTGCCTTGGGCCCGGGACGAGTGCGCTGCAGCGCAAAGCCGCCGCGGAGCTTTTCGCCGTGCAGCACGAACACGGCGTGGCCGCGCTCCAGCGCCTCGGGCCACGGCACCCTTCCGCCCTGCTCGTAGTCGCCGCGGTCCCAGACAACCACACCGCCGCCGCCGGTCGGTCCCTCGAAGGAGTTGCGCTCGATGTCGTGGTCTGGAACCTGCACGGCCAGACGCTTGACGGACGGGTCGAGCGACGGCCCCTTGGGCACCGCCCACGATCGCATGATGCCGCCGACCTCCAGACGCAGGTCGAAGTGGCGTGCGGTCGCCGCGTGCTGCTGCACGACGAACACGCCGGCGCTCACGCCGCGGACCGCGAACTGCTCATGGCCCTCCGTTTGAACGTCGCTCACGAGCACGTCTGCGACCGCGGCGCCCCGCGGCCCTTCGTGCAGAAAGGCGATCAGCGATTCAACCGCGGCCGGAGGGCCCTCCGCGTGAACGGCAACGGTGCCGTCGTCGGCATTTCTTACCCAACCGAGGACGCCGAGCTCGCGCGCTCGCCGTCGGGTGTCCTCGCGGAAGCCGACGCCCTGGACGCGCCCTTTGACGACCGCGCGGATGGCCCGGCTGCTCGGGTGGGCGATGGGCATGCGACAGGGTCGCATCTTCGCTCACCGCGGGTCCGGCAAGCCGCCCACGTTGCATCTGCCCCCCGCGCTCCCCGCCGGGGATCTCGATTGAAGCGCTGTGGAGCGAAGAGCGGACGGGCGAGCGGCCGTGCCCGCCCGTCCGCTGCCTCGCGCGCGCGTCAGTGCAGGAGTTCGAGTGTGTTTTGTGAGTCGTTGACGAAGTAGATGCCCGGATGCGCGACGTCGAGCGTCAACCCGAACAGCCCGCCGGCTCCCGCGGCGGTTTCGAACGGCTGGAACTCGGCTCCGACCGGCGTCGTCTCCACGATGTTTCCGTCGTCGCCGTTGGCCGAGAGGATGTCGCCGTTAGGAGCGATGGTAAGCCCGAGCGGGCCGTTCAAGAACCCACCCTTGGCGATCGTGATCCCGCCGCCGCCGAGCGTCGTCTGGCGGAACTCCGCGTTGGGGATGGCAGCGATGCGGTTGCCCTGCGTGTCAGCCACGTAGAGGGTCCCTTCATCTCCGAGGCCCACGCCAGTCGGACCCACGACGAGCGCTTCTTCAGAGGTTCGCTCGGGGAAGCCGTTCGCGATCACCCGCAGCGACGTGACGACAGGCGGATGGGCCCCGTCGGTTTGCAGTCCGATGCGCACCACGGTCCCCCCGTCGGTCGGCGTTTCGCCCGAGGCGACGGTGCCGTTGAGGACATTGGTGACGAACAGCACGCTGTTCTGCCCCTGTGAGACCGCGGTCAGGTCCCAGGGGCCGTTGATCGGTCCACCTGAGAGCGTCTCGACCACATGGCCTGAGCTGTTGAGGATGATCAGAGAGCCAGCTTTCGCGGTGCTCGACTTGCCATTGGTGGTGGGCAGGCTCCCGACCACGACGTAGCCATACGGCAGGACAGCCAGCGCCGTTGTCAGTCCCACCCCGCCCTGATGCCCGGGAAGAGTGGCTGGGTTTATGCGAGCGAACAGCGACTGTTTGCCGCTCGGTGTCACCTGCACGATCGTGGTGCCTGTTCCCTGCAGGTTTTCGGAGTTGTTGAAGTTGCTGATGAGCAGGTCACCGGCCACGAGCGAGCCGATGCTGCTCGGCACGGTCACGATTCCATACGGGTTTACATCACCGTTTACCGGCACGGTGCTGGCGATCGGGGTGACGGTCGTGAACCCGCCGATGAAAGACTGATCGAACGCAAGCGCCGTGCCCGGTGCCAGCATCGCGCAGGCGAGTAAGGCGCCAAGCGCGCCCAGGAGCACCGGCCTTGCCAGGGAGTTTCGCGTCCGTCTGTGGATATGGCGCACGGCGACCCGCGCCGTTGCGCCCTTGGCAGCGTCGAACATGGTTCTTCCTCCGTTCGTGGGATGACCGTCACGCCGACAGACTCCGAGTTTGCTCGAACCTTCCCGAGCAGGACGCAAGTTTTTTTTTGGGGCATACCGGTGCGTTCAATGAAGCGCCTTCACCGGTGAAGCAACCGACGTGGGTACTGTGGCGCTGATGATCCTCATCACCGTGCTGCTCTCCGCCATCCGCGGGCCTACAAGCAAGCGCGCCGCCATCGATCCACGGACACGATCAGTGGCATGAGCGGCGCGGAGCTGGGGCTCGTCCTCTCGGTGTTCCTCGCATGTGCAGTCGAGGCGGTCGAGGCGCTGACGATAGTGCTGGCCGTGGGCACGACTCGCAGCTGGCCCTCGGCGCTCTACGGGGTTGGCGCTGCGACTGTTGCGCTCGCCGCGATCGTGCTGGCGCTCGGGCCAGCGCTGACGTCCTTGCCGATCGGCGTTCTGCGGGTCGTTGTGGGCGGCCTGCTGCTGATCTTTGGCCTGCAGTGGCTCCGCAAGGCGATCCTCCGCGCCGCTGGGCTGAAGGCCGAGCACGATGAGCTTGAGATCTACGCGGCACAGATCGAGGCGGCACGCTCCGCGGGCAAGAGACCCGAGCGGTTCGACGCATACTCATTCACGATCTCCTTCAAGGGCGTCCTGCTGGAGGGCCTCGAGGTCGCGTTCATCGTGCTCACGTTCGGCTCGAACCAGCATCGCGTCGGTTTGGCCGCGGCCGCCGCTGGGCTTGCAGTACTTGTCGTTGCCGTCGGCGGCGTCCTCGCACGCGCGCCGCTGGCGAGGGTACCCGAGAATGCGCTGAAGTTCGCGGTCGGGGTGATGCTCAGTTCGTTCGGGATGTTCTGGGGAGCGGAGGGCGCCGGTGCGCACTGGCCCGCGGGTGACGGGGCGCTGCTCGTGATCATTCCCCTTCTGCTCGGTGGCTCATTGGCGATGGTCAGCGTCCTGCGCGCCTCCGTGCAGCGCGCGCCGGTGGCGGAGGCCGAGTCCGCCCAAGCCGTGAAGCAGGCGGCAAGAACATGACCCGAGCGAGAGCGGTCTTCGCCAGCGCGTGGGGGTTCGTCGTGGGCGATGACTGGCGGACCGCCGTCGGCGTGGTGGTGGCCCTCGCCGTCACCGCCATCCTCGCCGACGCCGGTATTGCGGCCTGGTGGGTGATGCCCCCTACCGTGATCGGGCTGCTCGCGTACTCGATCCGGCGCGCCAGTCGCGGCGCCACCCGTCGCGGATGAGCGCGCTTACCACGATCGGCGACGGCTTCAAGGACGCGTTCCTGATGGCCTGGACGGTGTGGTGGGCGCTGGTGCTCGGCTTCGCCATCTCGGGGATCGTCCAGGCGTGGGTTCCACGTCAACGCATCCAGCACGGACTCGGGGACTCGGGCATTCGCTCGGTCGCGCTCGCAACGGGACTCGGCGCCGCCTCCTCCTCGTGCAGTTACGCGGCGATCGCGATCGCCAAGAGCCTGTTTCAGAAGGGCGCGAGCGCGGCCTCGGCGCTCGCCTTTCAATTCAGCTCGACCAACCTCGTGATCGAGCTTGGAATCGTGATTTGGGTACTCATCGGCTGGCAGTTCACGCTCGCGGAGTTCATCGGTGGCCTCGTGCTGATCGCGATCATGACCCTGCTGTTGCGGCTGTTCGTGTCGAGGCGCCTGGAGGAGCGCGCCCGCGTTCACGCCCAGCAGGCAGACAGCGGCCACCAGCATGAGAGCGCGGGCGAGCACATGCCGATTCGCCAGCGCCTGAGAAGCGTGAGCGCGTGGTCTGACGTCGCGCAGAACTTCCGCAACGACTGGTCGATGCTGTGGAAGGAGATCACGGTCGGATTCCTGCTCGCCGGGTTCGTCGGACAGCTTCCCGACAGCTTCTTCAACGCGCTGTTCATCACGAGCGCCCCCGCGGGCGTGAGGTTGGTGGAGAACGCGATCGTCGGGCCGATCATCGCCGTCCTCAGCTTCGTTTGCTCCGTTGGCAACGTGCCCTTGGCAGCAGTGCTGTGGTCGGGCGGGATCAGCTTCGCCGGGGTGATCGCTTTCATCTTCGCCGACCTGATCGTGCTACCGATCGTGCTGATCTACCGCAAGTACTACGGCGGCCGCTACGCAGCGCGGATCGTCGCGCTGATGTTCGTCACGATGGTGACCACCGCCCTCATCGTCGATGGGCTGTTCAGTGCCGCTGGGCTGATCCCCGAGACCAGGCCGAGCCGCGCCGACATCTTCAGCCCGATCAGGATCGACTACACGCTGTTCGCGAACATCCTCGCAGTCGCGATCTTCGCCGTGCTCTTCGCCCTGACGATGCGTCGGCACGACTCCCACGGCTCTCACGTCATGGACCCGCCGGTGTCGGAGACGAGCGTCGCCAAAGCGGCATGACCCAAGTGCGCCGGTGACGCGCTCACGAGGCGCGACCTGTACAGTCAACTGCCAGGCATGGCAGCCGATCTTGGCGGAGGCTTGGCCGGGCGTGGGCAATCGATATGCGCTTGAGCTCCGACACACAAACCCCTACGCAGCACCCGCGTCGCTTCGGGAGGGCGGGCCTCCGGGCCTCGGCGCTCGCCCTGGTAGCGCTCGTTTGCGCCGTCCTTTCGGTTGCAGTTCCTCAGGTGGCGGTGGCCGGAGGCGCCGTGTTGCTCACGCCAGGCTCTGAGGCTGGTGGCGTCTTCACGCCACTGACCGACCCTCCGCCTGAAACCGTGGAACCCAGGCCGGCGTCGGCGATCACTCAAACCACGGCGACCCTGCAGGGGACGTTGAACCCAGCGGGCGAAACCGTCAGCGGATGCAAATTTGAATACGCGACCTCCGAATACTACGAAGCGCACGGCAAAACAAGCTACGAAAAAATCGTCTCGTGCACGCCCTCCTCGGCATCTGGCAGCACCCCCGAAGACGTGTCTGCGTCGGTCGCCGGTCTGACGGCGAGGACGGTGTACCACTTTCGAGTCGTTGCGACCAGCTCCGGCCATTCGGTCTCGAGTATCGACGAAATGTTCACGACACTGCCG
>Ga0209038_10000612_pt1 | contig 10659 bp, 11 predicted proteins | sample BogFormECP03_OM3_FD_188237 | JGI IMG/M metagenome (GOLD analysis project Ga0209038, IMG submission 188237) | Bog forest soil microbial communities from Calvert Island, British Columbia, Canada - ECP03_OM3 (SPAdes) (version 2) | ecosystem: Environmental > Aquatic > Freshwater > Wetlands > Bog ...
GAGCAGCTGCGCCTGGACCTTCGCCAGAAACAGCCGCGCCGTGCCCGCGTCGTACTCGGCATCGCTCTTGCGCTTCGCCGCCGCGAGCGCATCCGCGGCCCCCTGCAGCTCGGGAAAGCGCTTCACGGCATCGAGGATGTGTTCGTCGCGAAAGGCGATGGCACGACTCGGCGTCGTGATCTTGTTAAACACGTCGAGCGCTAAGCGAGCGTCATCGCCGCTCGTTTGTCGCTCCGCGGCAGTATTCCACGTCTTCGCACCGACCCGCTGGAACTCGAGTTCGTACCCGGCTTGCTTGGCGAGCTGATACAAGAACTCCTTGTTCGCGCGGCCATTTCCCTCACGCATGGGATGCCAAAAATTAAGTTCACCGTAGTGGTGAGTGAGACGCTCGACGAAGGCGTCCTTCTTCAATCCTTTCAGGTGATTTTCCGCAGCGAGATCACCCAGAATTTTCTCGCCCCAGGATTCGAGCGTATGCGCGGGGGTCTTCAGCGGTGCAAAGGCCGAACTGCCTTTCGAGAACTCTACCGTGCGGTATTCCCCGGCCCACTCGTACACATCCTGAAACAAGTGCCGATGAATGGCGCGGTAGTGGGCGGTATCGAAGCGACCCTGCACGGGCGCAGCGCGTAGCTGCTCAGCGCGTTGACGAGTGGCTTCGTACTCGAAGGAGCGCAGCGTCGCGGCGTGTGTGAGGCCCGCTTTGTTTCTGAGGACAGTCGAGTCAGGCCAAAAATAGGCGTCCCACTCGTCCATCCAAGGAACTTAAGCGCGTTCGGGGCGGCGCTTTCGCGCGGTGAGCTCGGTGTCTTGGTTCAAGGCCCGGTCACGAAAGATTTTGATGGCTTCCTCGGAGGTGATTTCCCCGCGCGCGACGCGTTGATGCACGGCCTCCGCTTCCGGGGTCGGCACATAGCCCTCGTGCTTCAGGCTGCCGACGATGCCTGCGGTATCGCGGGCTTTTTCGGCTGCGGAACGGGTGTCTTTCGGCGCTTGACTCATACCCCCTATTCTATACCCGCAGCCCCGCGGGGTCACGGTCGATCCGGCGGCATTGTCCATGGACCCTCCTCATAAAGTGTGATCGGTTCTACAGGATACGGATCGACGGCGGGCGTCGATCAAGGCCGGCAACTGAAACGATTGCCGACCAAGGTAACAGCGAACGGGTGCCTAGGCACACGCTGGATCGAACGCGAAATGCTTCGCGAGCTCGTCGATGCGCTGCTGTTCGCTCAGGATTTCGATATCAGTGTGCTTGATGTAACCGGAGAACCAGAATTCGGTGTCGCTGACGTTCAGCACGTCTGCTTCGGTGCGGAATTCGTTTTCCTCGCCGGCGAGATTGGCCTCCTCGGGGTCCTGTCGCGGATCGTGCTTGAGATATTGTGCTCGGTAGTCGAACTTCTCTATCTTGTAGAGGCCGTGGGCCTTCACAATTCCCGCCAGACGAATGATTTCTGCCGCACCGGCCTCGTCGATACTGAACGCGACCACGGTGGGAAGGTCGTTGTAGTGGTCGTTGCTTGAGCGGACTTCGGTACGAAAGGTCTTTGAATTCTCCATGCGGATTCTCCGGGTCTTTGGGCGGGATTGCCCGAGACCATTGGGTCACGCCGCAGCGCCGCCGTCAGGAGCGAAGCCGGCCGGTCGTCCGGCCGGGCGCGCGCCCGCGCGACTCTTGACGGCAAGACCGGCGTGTTATGCTGGGAATCCAGGCTATCCCGCCCTCCCTCTCATTCCGATATTTTCTCGGCTTCCCTTCATCTCCTGCCGAAGCCTCCGTCGGAAGCGAATTCCCGGGAGGGGTCCCAGGTTGTTCGCTCTACACCAAATCACGCAATGGCACGCGTAAAGCACGCGCGATCGCCAGCAGCTTCAACACCAATGGATTGTAGATGCCCCGCTCCAGCCGGCCGACAACATTGGGATGAACACCGGCCCTTCGAGCCAGTGTGGTTTGACTGAAGGATAGCCGTTCGCGCCTGGTGCGGGCTCGGCCACCGAGAGCCGAGAGGCATTCGGTACGCATGTCTCCTACAATGTTGATCGCGCAACGCAGTCGTTGGATGGCGCTCACGAGCAGTGAGCGGCTCGCATCACGTTGGCCGATTGACGATCTTGCTCATGGGATGATGCTCGACCATCCATCGCGCCAATTCGCCGAGATGACTTGGCAGGTCTTTGAAGATGTGTGCGGTTCGCGGCGAGATCATGGGTCCTATTTCCGATATCGGCACACCGTACTTGATCCTCTCCTCCCGGAAGGTGAAGCCGGCATGATCCACGGCGGCGAGAGATAGCGATATGTTCGTATTCATGATGCGGGCAAATATGTCCCGTTGTTCAGCTACCGTGGTTCGCTCGCCTAGAATCACCGAATTAATCGACTCGATTGGAACGGCGCGGGTAAACACAGGTATATCGCGCGAATCGGCGCCGGATCGCACGCAATCAGTTAGCCGCCGAATGATTCTGACCTCCTGCTCGTACGCCCACTGATCGGATTTCGTGCACAGCTCAGCCACTGGGATAGGTATCTCGGCAAGATAGGTGTTCACGTGGCGCCTGGGTCGTGTCGCCCGATACTCGACATCAATCTGACCAGCGAAGAAGTCGTGAGACCCGTCGAAGGCGACCACTGCTCCGGCGTATTGATTTGCGTAGTGCGACCACATTAAAAGAGAGTTATGGATCTTAGAGAGACTTAAGATGCCGATAACCTGGTTGAGCTGCTGCACGATATCACGGGATATGGCGTCACTGCTCCCGCATCCATCGGGTATGGACTCCGCCGATTCGCCACGGGGAATTGGGCTGTTGGCCAGTATGTCGAAGGACACCGAAATCTGGCGCTCCGCGGCATCATTCGGCACGATAATCTCGGGCAACATTTCGAACGGATCATTGAATGCGCTTGGCTGAGTAAAACGAATGGAGCCTTCGAGTATGCTGCGAAGCCCGGCGATGCCGACGTACTTGTAGAGCAGTGGTCTTGTCTTGGGCGCGGGATCGGCAATCATGGTCGATCGCCTAGGTGTGCTGCGGGTGCGAACTGTGCGGGGCCGCGCACATCGATCGTAAACTTACGGGCAACCACTTCCTCGTGCCTGCGTTCCAAATAGCAGAATCCGGTAATCGATCCGTTGAAGGAAATGCTTCGCTCGTTCATATATTTGCTGATCGCATTTTGAGCCCAGTCGTCAGCACGGAATTGCCCCGTCCGATAGAAATCCGCGAAGTCTTCCAGCTCGTCTTCGTGCCACGCCCCCTCCGAGCACAGCAGCAGTTTCACCGGGCCGCGCTCTTGATCAGTCAGGAGGGAGATTTTCGCCTCGAGCTCGCTCGCACGTTGTACAAAACTCCAACGCGCCTTGATCATCTGCCCTCCGAGGGCCGCGCCGGCAAAGTGCCTATCGAGGATTAGCCGAGAGTTGGCCGGGAGGTCCGCCGCGAGGCGAGTGATCCGCTCCCAAGCGGCCTCGTCGTCCTGCCACCCCGGCGCGATCGTCTTCATGTCGATCCAGCAGCGGGTGCCTTCCGCCTGCGTGATACAGAAATCGATCGATTTCCGGGTTCCGAGCAAGCGTGGTTCGTACTTCAGCCGATCTGCAGAGGTCAGTTGACGCAAGATTTGGTCAGCCGCACAGAGTTCGTTGGCGTCGTTGATCACCGGACGAAAGTCATCGGATTTTCGCCATTGGATGACAGAGGCTTCGAAACGCTGCGCCATGGTGTGGGCGTCGGCGAAACGGGAATCGCCTGTTATACGCGGCAGCAGCTCGCTTCTAAACTGATCGATCCACTCGTTCCTTGCGGCCTGCCAATCCATCGACGATATCTGCCCCTGTTGCGCCCGGTCCCGCCTGGGAGGTTCGAGCATCGGCGCACGCGTGGGCGATGATGCCGTTCGTACGCTGGCGAGCCTGGCGAGACCTGCTCACTTTCGCCGGCGTTTTTCGAAAGACGGTATCCAATAGTTTTTATAGGCAAAGACGGCCGCATCGATGAGCACGAGGTACGCCGCGGCGCCGATGAGCAATTGAAGCACGCGTGCCGCGCCTCGGTTGTCGAAACCGACCAGCAGCTCATAAAAATAGGGAAGCGAGAGCGCAAACACGACGGCAGCGAGAGCGCCGACCATTCGGCTCCGGCCGCGTGATTTAAGATTCGCGAAATATTTCTGGTAGACCTCCCGCGGCAGCAACAGAAACGCGATGAGGAAAAATACGAGGAACGTGAGCATGCCGATACCAAGTTTATCCTGGGCGCTCATACGAGTGACTCCGTGCATGAGTTTGGAATGCCGCTAAACCCGTGTCTGAGTTTCGGCTCTGTAACCTCGTCGGAGTCTACACCGCTGGTCACCTGATCTCCCCCTTCCCTGTCAGCGTCTCGACTTGCGCGCCACGAAACGCCGACAGTTCCACGGTAAGACGCGTCACGGTGTTCTGCAGCTGCCGAATTTCACGGGCGTAATTGGGTTGGGCGCGAATATGCTCACGCAAGCGGTCAATCTCGAGGGCCCAGCGTTCCTGATGCGAGAGCTCACGAAGCTCAGCAAGTTCGGCGCGCGACTTTAATTGTTCCGCGGTGGCTTCCGCCCGAGCCAGGCGTTCCTGCAGATCCAGCACGTTCGTTGGCAGCAGCACAGCGGGCTGACGCTCGGCCTCACACCCGGTTTGCGCAAGGTGCGCGGCCTCTTCGCGCCAAACTTTCAACACGCGCGCCGTCTTGCCGGCGGCGCCGAAGCGTTCACGCAGCACCTTGCGCAGCATTCGATGGCTCACACGGTCGTAGCTGAGCAGAAGTTCTCGACAGACACCACGGAGGTTGGGCTCGCTGATCCGGCAGTTCATGGACTCAAGGGTAACTTGTTACCCTTGGCGGATACAAGGGGCAATTTGCACCTGCTACCGGCTGCCTATAGCGGATTAGTGTGTTGATTTTACTAGGAAACATTGGGTGGAATGTTCCACGAAGATGTTCCACGGCGACACCCTAGGGATGGTCGATTTAGAGAGCTCCGTGTCGTTGATCGTGGGGTAGACAGGCGTCCCGGTGGCCGGTGGCCGAGCCCTGGGAGGGTTCAGTAGCGTTTCGGTGCGGAGTTAGCTGGGGGCGTATGGCGTACCCTCACCTCTTCAGAGAGGGTAAGGGCGCCGCCCGTGTGAGCGTGGGAGATGTGTAGATCAAAGGCTGACACAGCTACCCTGACAGGGTTGATTTTCCCAATGAAATCAATGCGTAGGGCTTTGCTCTGGAGAGCGCTTTCTGGTTGGTGCAAGGAGCCACGGTCGATTGCACCTTGTATTTCAAGAGGTTAGGCGGTAGCGGCACTCGAATAACGGATACTGTATCCGTTAATGAGCTCTGCGCGTGGGGCTTCACTCCCCTGTAAGGGATCTCTTAGCGTATGCGCTCCCCTCCCCTACAATCGGGTCTCTGGGGTCCGCGGCTGCGCGAATGAGGTCGTGCTTCGGACGCTTCAGGTTTGGCTGATACCAGATGAGGTATCCCGGTAACCGGGCACGGTAGGCCTGCTCGGCGGCAACGAATTCCTCAGCGAGTGCCTCACGCAACTCTCGACGAAACGCGTTGAGCGATTTGGCCGGCTGGATCTCCGCCCTGACATGATCGAGGAGATACTCCCGCGGCTCATGCTGATGTTGAACGACACGGCGGCACCAGTAGTACAGCTTGTGGCGCAGAGGATGGGGTTTTCGGTCTTGGAGTATTTCTCTGTGAACCGAGAGCGCGCGGTCACTTTCGAGGAGTGCCTCGTAAATGGGCTGGAAGAGGCGTACTTGAAGGATCTCGGGCGTCGCTCCTTCCCGGCCAACCCAGCTCACGTAATTGAGGCCAGAGATTACGCTGAAGCCCTGTCCGACTTCGAACGCCTCGGGGGCCCAATCGAACATGCCGTAGATGTCATCCACGATCATGAAGGTGGTTTGCCACCAACGCTTAAGCTGTGCAAAGACCGCACGAATGTTGCTCGAAGAAGGCTCTATGGCCATCGCCTCGCACACATCGCGCAAGCCGATCGTGAAGACATTTTCTGCGGGGCGACCATCCAGCGCCTTCAAATGCTGGCGAACGAGGGTCAACAGCACAATCAGAGGCCGCAGATCCAAGACGCCCGCGACCATGGTGCCGGCGGCCGCACGCGCCTCGGCCTGACAGTAGCGCTTGCCCTGACGGATCTGGGCGCGAACAAGCTGGGTCTCGGAGCCTGTGCGGCCGCTACGCAATAGCGCGGTGAGGTTGAAAACAATGAGGCGTTCGCCTTTCCAGGGCATATTCCGATCCAGGACCGGGTCATAGCGCAGCTGCACGGCCTTTTGCACCAGCAGTTCCGCCATGGGAAGCTCGAGCTGACCAGAAGCAGGCTTCGCGGAGACCTCCGTGCCACTGAGTGTCGGAACCTCATCCGGTGGCACCAGCACATACAAGGTCACGGAGCGCCGGCCGGGGTAGTAGGCGATCTCAGTTTTCAGCAGCAGGCCCGTCGAGATCAGCTGACCAACCACATTTAAAATCGTCGGGCGCTGCAGCTCGAGTCGCTCTTGCAGGGAATGCATGTCGACCGCCGAATCCGGAGAGCCGCCGGCCAAATCAAAAACCGCGTCCAAAAAGGCGAGGGCAGAGCGCTGCTGTAAAGGTAAGCTGTACCGACTGCGGTCACTTGGGGCGACTGCCCCCAAGGAGAACAGGGCACCGCGACGCGACTTCGCGAGTGCCTGGCCCTCCGGGCCCGTTAGGAGAGCAAAAGCCCTTGCTGTACGGACTCCGTACACCCCCTCAGAATCCATGTAACGCTTTGATAATTCTATGGATTTATGCATTCGGAATTAATTTTCTAATTCAAGGAAAATCATGAGAGTGGCCTTTATTATGTGATACTGTAGCAGTTAAATAGGCCATTGGGTTAATGGTAGGTTCAAGGCATGGCAAAAAGCGCCGCGGCAGAGAGCCGCAAACCTTCTCGCGTCCAAAAGCATTCCGAGCTGGTTCCTGCGCATCAGCGAGTGGCGATCCGTGATGCGATCGAGCAGGGGGCTAGACGCATTATTGCCGTGACCCAGCGTAAGGGCGGCTCCGGTAAGACGACCTGTGCCCGAACGATCTGTGAGCTCGCAGCCATCCCGGAAGCCTACGGCATTCCGACACTCGGAATTGATTTCGACTCCCAGTGTTCCTTGTCGAAGTTGTATCTCCGAATGGAGTCTGCGGACACGGAGGATGGGTTTACCCGCCCACCACTGCATCCGGATTTCGATCCTGAAACTGACAGCTCGGACTGGGATGGGCGCTCATCCTCGGCGGACTTATTTTTCGGTGATGGCGGCGTCGCACCTTATCCAGTGACTCGCATCGAGGGCGTCGGCAAACTGGATTTGCTTCCCGGTAATGTCGCGAAGTTGATCGAAGTCGAAGAACATGACCGGACCTATCTCGCGGACCGCGTCCAGAATCGCTTGCGTGACTGGGCCCATCAGCCTGATGTCCGCGACACTTATCCCCTGATCGTTATCGATACGGCACCCAGTGATCACCCACTGACACGCGCCGCCTTGCGTGCGGCCACGCATCTGTTGATTCCGGTGACGATGGAACAGCAGGGCATCGATGGTCTGCACGAGATGCTGTCGCTCTGGCGGCAGGAAAATTCGCGGCGGACCGAGGCCGACATGCTGCAGATCATCGCCATCCAGCCAAATCTGGTCTCCAGTGGCTCTCTGCACACCGGTTTCTACGATAGCTTGCGCAAAAACCCGGCTTTTGCGCCTTACTTGTCACCGGTCGTCATCAAGCGGCGCCAGGCGATCGCCGAGCGCGATGTTCGCGGGTTACGGCCTAACAGCATATTTCACATGGCACCCTCGGATGAGACGCGTCAGATGATGGTGAAGTTTGCAAACTTCGTTCTTGGAAAGGCTTTCCTACCGGAAGGGCAGGGCGATGAGCGTTAAGCGCCTCGGAGCGGGGCCGGGAAATAAACTTGCAGCCATCACGGCGGCGGTTTCGGGAAATCTAGAGGAAGTCACGCGGCAGCTGGAACGGCCTGTGGATCGCACCCGCGGCGTGTTTGAACGGATTTCGCTCGAATCGGTCCGGCCTGACCCGGATAACCCTAGAAATCTGAAGCTCTCGTGGGAAGAGTTGAAAAACACGCTTGCCGATCTTGAGGGCGGACGCATTGAGGCGGGTGAACGGACCAAGAGAACGAAGATCCTCGAGTCGATTGCATCGAAAGCCGACAGCTTCAAGAGAATCGGTCAGCTTCAGCCGATAATCGTTTATCGGGATGATCATGGATTGCTGCGGATCGTGGACGGGGAAATGCGGTACTGGGCCGCGCGACTGTGCGGATGGACCGAACTTGATGCCAAGGTGCGCGGGAAGAAACCCACCTACCTGCGATTGGAACAATACGCCGCAAACGTCTTGCGCGATGATCTGAATCTTGCCCAGCAGTTGAACAACTTGGAATTGATGGTCGAGGAGGCGCGCGAGAGCGGCGAGCCCGTCAAAAGCCTTAACGAGTTGGCCGCATTGATGAATCGCCCGCGCACCACCGTACAGCAGTGGTGGGCGATTTTGCGTGAAGCCAATGAAGACGTGAAGGCGGCGATACGAGAAGACCAGATCACGAGCTTGGATGCCGCGTACACCGCTGCACAGGAACCCGACGCTGGACGGCGCGCGGCACTCCTCTCAGGGCACGCGTTACCGGCTAGAGGCGCGCCTGTGAAAGCCACCCGCCGCGGCCGAAAGCTCAGCAGCGTGCAGTTGGGAAAGGCCACCGACCTGGAACTCGTACGTCAGCTGATCGAGACCGTTGGCGTAGACACTTCCTTGGGTGAGGTGGACTGGGCGGATGCCAAATCCGTGCAGTCCGCGTGGCAGAAATTTATCAAGGCCTTTGCCGAACGCGTGAAGAGGCAGAAAGCCCCGCGGAGCATTTGATGGCGTCGCGGCCCTTTCGAGTGCGCATGTCTGAAGCATTGGCGCAGGCTTTTGAAAAGGATATGAAGAAAGCCGGCTACGGCCCCCGAAAGAAGGGAGTGTGGGTTGGTGAGGCCTTGCAGCAACTGGACCGGAATGATCCGCAATTGCAGCGCTGCGGAGTGGGGGATGACTTGGATGCGCCACGAAGCCGCAGTCTTGGAATTACTTTGGAAAGAGAAGATTTCTCTCTCCTACAGTCTCTGGTTCTGCGGTTCCGGCAGGGTTCTCCCTTGGTTGAGGGTGTCAGAGCCTTGGTTGTTCGCTCCGCTATCCGCAATCGGATCCGTTTTTCCTCGAAGACTTCTTCCTCTTGAGGGTTATCCCCGTTATCCACAGCACAATTAGATGTCTTTTAATGTAAGGAGAGTTTAGATGTTAGGGGAATTTTCTCCAAGGCATTCAAGACCTTGAAGGTATCAAAGTACAATGTCACTTCTCTGCCGATCTGTGTCACTCCAATGCCGTCCGCAGCCGCGAGAGCTTGTGGTTGCAGTGTAGGCGCGGACGAAGCTGTGTCACTCCCCCTGTCCTAACAGGGTTATTCACAGGACTGATGGCCCAAGAGATGAGGCAACCACTGGAGCGAGGCGAACACGATCACTTTGTTACACGTACTGATCGATGACGTGGGGGCGGCGGTGCCGATGTTCTGTCAGGCGCTGGCCACTCCTCACCATGGAGGCGAGCCATCCGGCGCATCCACACGTGAGCATCAATCATCGTATCGATGCGCTGCCGGCGCTTTTTCCGAGATTTCATGCCCCGATGTTGCCAGCTGCGGCGAAGGACTAGAAGTTGCATTTCTGCCCGATGCATAGAGAATTTCGAACGCTCACTATGTCATGCAGGGCCAACGCTTGGATCGGGGATTGTCGTAGTCGGTGGTTTTCAGCAAGGCATCGGCCGTGGCGAGCGAGCACGGGTTCGCTGGTTTGATCCGCAGGCGATCTTGCGCGTATTAACTTCGAAATCGTGCAACAGGTTGCTGCACAATTGGGCGATTGAACTCGACAGGAATCAGAACGGGGCAGGGCGGGTCTGAGATGCGGCCTGTTTGCGTCCGAGTTCACTGGTGGGAGGCAGACGTGAAGCAAGAGCCGACGACCGATGAGCGCGCTGGCATGAATTGGTGGAATTCCTTGTCGGAGCTGGAGCGCACTCAGGCGCTCGTGGCGGCCGGCTGGAAATCCGGGGCTACGTGGACGCCGAGCGCCGCCGATGCGTGGGCTTATCACAAGAAATCTCGAGGGCAAGAGGATTCAACAATGAATGATCCGTCGGTACATGTAGATTTGGATTTACCGTCATCGGCGGCGCTCGCACTTGCACAGTTCGTGAAGCGCGTTACCTGGAAAGAGATGCGCGAGTGCGCCGTGGACGACGCGGAAGCCTACGAAATTCGCGCGGCGGTCGACACGCTCCAAAAAGCGTTGACGGAAGCAGGCTATGCGCCACGATAGACCTCCCGGATCCTGCCGAATTGGCAGGCGGCATTCGCGGCATGGGGCGCTGATGTGAGTCCCGCGCCCCGCAATAAGTCTCCTGGCGCCCCCCAGCCGATCGAAACCCTGATCCACGTGATTCGGGGGCAAAAAGTCATGGTGGATTCCGACCTGGCCCGCTTGTACGAAATACCGACGA
>Ga0209038_10000614_pt1 | contig 10639 bp, 8 predicted proteins | sample BogFormECP03_OM3_FD_188237 | JGI IMG/M metagenome (GOLD analysis project Ga0209038, IMG submission 188237) | Bog forest soil microbial communities from Calvert Island, British Columbia, Canada - ECP03_OM3 (SPAdes) (version 2) | ecosystem: Environmental > Aquatic > Freshwater > Wetlands > Bog ...
TACCGACTCCGCGCTTTGCTTGACTTCACCCATCCCCTTCGCTAATCTCCCCGCTGCCGCGATGCACGCTGCTTCTGCTCCGTGTCACGGTCCCTCTCGAAATCAGAGGTCGGTCCCTTTCAACTTATCCGCAGCGCAGCCGAGGAGGTCGGCACCAACGATGAAAAAACTTAGTGGGGTTCTGCTCGGGTTGTCTCTGTTTCTCGGAATGGCATGTGTCGCATCGGCGCAAGAAAATGGCCAGCAAATGGGCCACAAGCCGCCAAAAGTTCTCACCATCACGCGCGAGTTCATTAAGCCAGGCAAGAACGGCAACGCGCACGATAAGACCGAAAGTCTCTTTGTCAACGCCATGACTGCCGCCAAATGGCCCACGCACTATCTGGCCATGGATTCGCTGACCGGCAAGCCCCGTTCGCTTTTCTTTACCGGGTATGAGTCCTTCGAAGCGTGGCAAAACGACTATATCGCGGTGACGAAGAACCCCACGCTTTCGGAGGCGCTCGATCGCGCCAATGAAACCGACGGCGCTTTGCTCGACTCCACGGAAAATTCCGCGTTCGTTTACCGCGAAGACCAGAGCTACAACGCCGAAGTGGACATGCCGCACATGCGCATGTTCGAAATCGAAGTCTTCATCGTCCGCCCCGGTCATGAAAAGGATTGGGACGATGCCGTCAAGCTGGTCATGGACGCCTACAAGAAAGGCATGCCCGAGGCTCACTGGGCCATGTATCAGGAAATGTTCGGCACCGGCGGCGGCGAGTACCTGGTCATCACTCCGCTGAAATCCGCCGCGGAAATCGACAAAGCCTTCGCCGACAACCCGAAATTCATGGCCGCCATGGGCATGGAGGGCATGACCAAGCTCAGCGAACTTTCCGCGTCAGCGATCCAGGAGAGTTTCACAAACCTCTTCGTTTTCAGCCCCAAGAAGAGCTACATCGACGAGAACTGGATCAAGGCCGATCCCGACTTCTGGAAGCCCAAGGCGATGAAGGCCGCACCGATGAAGAAGGCTGAAGCTAAGAAAACCGAGTAGCCAGCAACTCGGCGATCGTCACGCTGCGATTTGCAGTTGGTCGCAGCACAAGAAGGCCCGTCCCGCGATGCGGGACGGGCTTTTTTCTTTGCATTTGCTTTCGCACCGCCGGTTCACCCGACCTGCGAAGGACGTTTCTGCTCACCCTGGGTAGTGCGAAGAGCCGGCATCCGACGATTGCAGATCCAACCATGCCCCCGCTCGCGAGCCCTGTTTTGCAATTTAATCTCCGCCGGCCCTCACAATTCCAGCTACAATGGCCGCATTCCCGGGGAATGTCCGTCTCTCGCACTGCGGTACGCGCCACGCCATTTGCAATGTGCCGAACTCAACCCGCGATGTTCGGCGGTTGGAGGTCACTTATGCTGAAGAAACTCGCCGTCAATTTCGCGATCGTGTGTTTAGCTTTTTCTGTTTTTGTGCCGGGAATTTTCGCGCAGGACAAACCGAAAGACACTCAAGCAACCCCTGCGGCTGAATTCAAAATTCCGCCGGAAGATTCCAAGAAAACCAATCCGCTGAAAAATGATGCGAGCGCCGTCGCCGACGGCAAAAAACTTTTTAGCTCGCAATGCTACCTCTGCCACGGCAAAGATGGCGACGGCAAAGGCGAGCTTGCGCAAGACATGAAACTCACGCTGCGCGACTATCACGACGCCGCCGCCCTGAAAGGCATGACCGACGGCGATCTTTTCTACATTCTTTCCAAGGGAAAGGGAGACATGCCGGGACAGGACGATCGGCTGACGGAAACGCAGCGCTGGCATCTTATCGTTTACATCCGATCGCTAGCTGGAAAAGCGATGCCTGCCGCAGCAAAAGACGAAAAGAAGGCGGAGTAACGGTGTTTAGAGGCAACTTCGGTTAATGCGCCATTGTTTTAACGGTCAATTTCGATGCGTCGGCCGCGAGGGCCTTAGTTAACTGCAGCACCATATCATTCACAGCTTCACCCAGAATCGTCTCCTGAAATTCCCTGCTATCGAAACCGGAGTTCCCGGATCGGAAATCATGCCAAGTGCTTCCGCCGCTGGTGAGAGAGATGCCCTCGCGCTTCGATTCGCCGCGGCCACTTGCGACGGCCACAATCTCGCCGGTAGCGACGTCAACGATCCGCGCGTCTGCCGTGACTCTGGCCTTGATTTTCCTGCGAATGACCTCGTCTTGGGGAACCGGCCGCTCGTGGGCATCCTTACCGAATAGCGTGACGCTTCCAAGAATGACGCCGTCCGCACCAAGACGTTTCCCTAGCTTCACGGCGAATTCGTAATCGTAGCGGTCGCTTTTGGAAAAGTTGTGTTCCGCCAGGTCAGCGGACATCTTTTTGGAATCGACGACGAGGTAGTTGCCGTCCTTGGCCAGCTGTTGCGCAAGCAGCCCGGCGATCCCCTTTCCGACATCCACTTTATCGCCCAGGACATCGGTGCCCACATCGGTGGCGTCGAAGTCGAGAACTGCGACCAGCTTCTTTTTCGATTGGTCTTGGTGAGAAGCGCGCGCGCCCGCGTGCCACGCGGCAAAAAACTGTAGCGCAACCGCAATTGTGAAGACCAGACTAAAAAACTTAATGGATCGATTCATCGCGCTGCAGCCTGCGCTCCTGCTTGGAGAGTTGTGCCACTCCCGCTCGGCACATCGTACTTAAATTCTCGGCCAGATATTTGGGATATTTTATTGCGAGGCAAGTTTTCGCTGAGGAAGACACGCTGGCCAAGGCGAGTCTCGATCTAACTCCGGCGGCATTATTCTGATCGGAGCGCTTCGACGGGATCTACGGCTGTCACGCGTCGCGAAGCCAGATAGCTTGCCACGAACGACGTAGCAACCAGCACGACCGAGACGCCGACATAACTCAGCGGATCGGCTGGGCTGACCCTGAATAACAGGGACGACATCAGGCGCATCAGCGCGAAGGACGCCGCCAGGCCGCAGGCCACTCCGATACCCGTGAGCCACAAACCGTGGCGCACGAACATTCCCGTCAGCGATCGTTCCTGCGCGCCGAGCGCCATGCGAATTCCGATTTCGCGCGTCCGCTGCGAAACGGAAACCGCAGTCACTCCGTAAATCCCGACGATCCCGAGCAGCAGCGCCATGCCGCCCGCCACGCCTAGCATCACGAGCGTGAACGAAGTGCGCGCCAGCGACTTGGCATAAAAATATTGCAGCGTGTGAATCCCAGCAAGCGGCAGATTCGGATTCACCGACCAAACCGCCTGCCGCACCTCGCTCATAAAAGCTTCCGATCCGGCGCGCGGGCTGCGAATCACCACGGCCAAGTCCCGGACAAATTGCGAATCGTCGGTGTGCATGCGCCCGGCTAGAAACGGCCAATAGACCGAGGCCGCGGGCTCTTTGTTGACGCCGTCGTCGTACACATCCGCAACCACGCCGATGATTACCTTCCATTCGCCTGTCGTGCCCACGCGCATGCGTTTCCCGATCGCATTCGAAGGACTTCCCCAATATTCATGGGCGAGACTTTCCGACACGATGGCGATCGGCGTTTTCGCGTAAATGTCGGTCCAGGTGAAATCGCGGCCCGCGATAAACGGAGTGCCCAAAGTTTCGATCAATCCGGGTGATACATATTTAAATCTACGAATGGCCGGAAGCTCTCCCTCGGCGTAAGTCCGGCCCTCCGGAAAAATGGGATCGAAACTTCCTTGCCCGTCCATGGGCACGGTCGAAGAAAGAGCCACGGAAGTGACTCCCGGAATCTCGGCAATTTTGCGCGTGATCGCCTCGTCCATGCGAGCCACCCTCTCAGGTTCCGGCACTTGCGCCTCAGGAATGGAAATGCGAAATGTTTGAAGCTCGGCCGGCGCGTTAAATCCCGGCCGCACCTGCGTCAGCGCGTGAAACGTGCGGATCATCAATCCCGAGCTGATGAGCAGCACAAGCGCAAGCGCCACTTGCACCACCACCAATATATTCCGTGCGCGATGTTGTTCGCGGCTCTGGCTCAGCGCGCGCCCGCCCTCGCGCAAGCTGGTGCCCAGACGCGCGCCGGCATACTTCAGAATTGGAATCGAGCCAAAGAGCACGCTGGCGAAAAGCGCAATTCCCAACGTGAAGAGCAGAACCGGAATATTGATCCCGATCTCATTGATTCGCGGCAAACCCGCAGGCGCCATCGCCACCAGAACCCGCAGGGCGAGATACGCAAGCACCAACCCGAGCGCACTGCCAAGCAAGCCAACGACGACGCTCTCGAACATCAATTCACCCGCGATGCGCCCGCGCCCAGCGCCGAGAGCGGCGCGCACCGCGAGTTCCTGACGCCGTCCTTCGACGCGCACAAGCAGCAAATTCGCCACATTGGCGCAGGCGATCAGCAACACCATGCCGATTGAGCCCATCAAAATCCACAAAGTCTTACCCACATCGCCGGTTAGCACTTGTTTGAACGGACGTAAATTTGGCTCGATGCGCGCTGACTCGAAAAGCTTGAGGCTGAATCCAGGCGGCGCGGGAAAACTGCGGCTCACGATCGGCAACATCCGCGCCACGTCGGCGCTTGCGCTTTCGATCGTAGCCCCCGGCTTTAGACGCGCCACCGCTTGATAACTGAAATTGCCAAGCATCGTTTTGCTACGATCGAATTTAAACGGAAGGATCACCGAAGGATCTTCCATGTCGAGAAAGTGGAAGCGCTGTGGCATCACGCCGATAATCTGCCGCAACTTCCCGTCGATCATGATCGACTGGCCGACGACCGACGGCGATCCGCCGAACCTGCGCTGCCAATAGCCGTAAGTGATCACCGCCGTCTCCGGTGTCCCCGGCAAATCGTCCTCGCGCGTGAACCAGCGACCCTGCACGGGCGGAATGCCCAGAATCGGGAGCGTGCCATCAGTGACTTTGAGCGCGCGCACTTGCTCGGGCTCGGCCACACCAGTGATGCTCACGGAATCTTCGTTATACAGGCCGATGTCCTGAAATGTGTGATTTTGTTCGCGATAGATGAAGTAGTTCGAGGGCGCCGCGATGAGTTCGGTGATGTTGAGGCCGGGCGCGGCGTGCCAGACGCCGACGAGTTCCTCGGCGTGAGGATAGGGCAGCGGCTTGAGGAGCACGCCTTCGAGTACACTGAACACCACGGCGTTTGCGCCCACGCCTGCGGCAAGCGTGATCAAAGTGATGGCGGTGAACAACGGCGCGCGACGCAGTCTGCGAAGGACCAGCCGAAGCTGTTGCCCGAACGAATCCATGAGGCCAACTTTCCGAAGAGTCTGCGTCTGCGCAAGGGCCCCGGCTCGCGCGACACATTCCTCAAGCGACAAATTCCTCAAGCAATGATACGCAGGCTCGCGTGCGGAAGTTGCAGCAAATTTTGCGCTCTTTGGATTCGCCGTGCGTTGACGGTGCCGGACTCGCAGCGTAATATGGCGGTTCGCGCGGCTCTTCTCTCATGCTTGAACAGACCGTCTCTCATTATCGAATTCTGGAAAAGATTGGCGGCGGGGGAATGGGTGTCGTCTATAAGGCCAAGGACACGCGCCTGGGCCGCAACATCGCCCTGAAATTTCTTCCTCCGGAAATGGCCAGCGACAAAGTGGCCCTCGATCGCTTTCAGCGTGAAGCGCGAGCCGCCTCCGCCCTGAATCATCCCAACATCTGCACAATTTATGACGTAGGCGAAGCCGAGGGCCGCTCGTTTATCGCCATGGAGCTGCTCGAAGGCCAAACGCTGAAGCACCGCATCAGCGGCAAGGCTCTGGACGCGGCGCTGGTAGTCGAATTCGGCATTCAGATGGCCGACGCGCTGGACGTGGCGCACGGCAAAGGCATCATTCATCGCGACATTAAGCCCGCCAACATTTTCATCACCGAACGCGGCCAGGTAAAAATTCTGGATTTCGGATTGGCGAAGGTCGAACCCAAGCGCGCGCTCGCCACAGAATCCACGCTCGAAACCGCCGGCGGCAGTGCTGCTGCCGGCGCTGGCGAAGTGGATCTCACCAGCCCGGGCAGCTCGCTCGGCACCGTCGCGTACATGAGCCCTGAGCAAGCCCGCGGCGAAGAGCTCGACGCGCGCACCGATTTATTTTCACTCGGCGTGGTGCTCTACGAAATGGCTACCGGCACTCTTCCGTTCCCGGGCAGCTCGACCGCCGTGATCTACAGTGGGATCCTGAATGCGACTCCGAAGCCCGCCAGCAAGGTGAATAGCAAGTCGCCGGCCGATCTCGACCGCATCATCTCCAAAGCCCTTGAGAAAGATCGCGACATGCGCTGCCAAGCCGCGGCCGAATTGCGCGCCGATCTGAAGAGGCTGAAGCGCGATTTGGAGGCCTCTTCGCGAAGCGAATCCGCCGCGCGCACCGCTTCGGCTGCGTCCGGCGGGGCTGCCGCGGCACCGCAAACATCGACGAAAAAGAAAACGGTGGCGGTGCTCTATTTCGAGAATTTGAGCGGAGCCAAGGAAGACGAATACTTCCGCGATGGCATGACCGAAGACATCATCACCGAGCTATCGAAAATCGCGCGCATGGAAATTTTCCCGCGCTCCGAAATGCTGGCCTTCCGCGACAAGCCGGTGACCGCGCCGCAGGTGGGAGACAAGCTGGGCGCGATGTATGTGCTCGAAGGGTCGATCCGCCGCGCCGGCAATCGCCTGCGCATCACGACACAACTGGTGGAGAGCGCCACGCGTCATTCCGTCTGGGCCGAGCGCTACGACCGCGAGATGGAAGACGTCTTCGCCATCCAGGAGGAAATTTCGCTCAGCATCGCGAAGGCTCTGGAGATCACGCTCTCCCCGCAAGAAGAAAAAGTGATCGCTAGAAAGCCGACGGGCAACTCGCAGGCTTACGATTTCTATCTGCGCGGCCGAAATTATCTGCGGCAGCGCCAATTCGAATATGCTCTCGCGATGTACGAAGAAGCGGTGAAGCTGGATGCAAATTTTGCGCTGGCCTACGCCGGAATCGCCAGCGTCTGGGGCGGCATGCACGAATTTCGTAGCGCCGATCCGCTCTTCGTCACCAATGGCCTCGAGGCCCTGTCCAAAGCAGAGCGCCTGGCGCCCGAGTCTCCGGAAGTACTCGCAGCATGGGCGCGGATTCGCTACGCGCAACTGCAATATGACGAGGCCATCCGGCTGGCACGCCAGGCCATCTCGCAGCAACGAGATTGCGAAGGCGCGCACGACGTGCTCGGCCGCGCGCTTTTTTCCTCCGGGCGATATGAGGAAGCGGCACAATTGGCCGAAAGCGCGCTCGAAGTAGTCAGCAACGATTACAACGCGCTGGTCCCGCTGATCAACTCGCTCGAAATTCTTGGCCGCATCGCCGATGCCGAGCGTCTGCGCCGCCGCGAAATGGAAGTGCTCGAAGAACAGTTGCAGCAATTTCCAGACGACGTCCGCGCACGCACTCTGCTGGCCGCCGACCTGGCCATCTTCGGGCGTCCCGACGACGCGGTTCGCCACGTCAGAATCGCGGTGGCAATGCGCCCTTCGGATGCGAATGTGCTGTACAACGCCGCGTGCACCTTCGGCCTGCTGAAAATGAAAGCCGATGCGTTAGCGACTTTGAAGCGATCCCTAGACGCGGGCTATTACAACGTTGACTGGTGCACGAAAGATCCCGACCTCGCCATCCTGCACGACGATCCCGAGTTTCAAAGTCTGTTAAAGCGGCCGCAGAATAAAACTTAGCGCGAGCGGCCGCTCTCTGTACTTGTGCAGGCCGCTGCCGATGTCAGCCGAGCCGGCTTGTGTCAGTCCGTACGCGATCACCTCAATACGCTTCGCGACGGTGCCGGAACGAGTGCAACACGACATCGCGGCCAAAAATATCGTACCTTAACCGGTATTCTCTCCAACGGACGCCATTGTCCTTCTCCCGGAGCCAGACCGACGAGCTTTTTTATCTTGTGTCTCGCCGTGCGATTCTGGGGGTCTTCCTGGAGGATGGCGAGCAATTCTTCAAAAGCCTCGATAAGGGCGGGGTTCCCTTTCGAGATCTTGCGGAACTCTCGCTCAAATGCGGGCGAGGTTAAGACGCGAAAAGATTCGGTCACGCAGGCACTTCACTTTTTTGGCTTGGCGCGAGCGACTTGCAGAGATGCCAGAAATGTCTTTGCGCTGCGTGCCTTGCCGCGCCGGTATTCGTCGGAGCTCTTTCTGATCTGTTTTTTGAGTCCCGGCTGCTGGGAATCCAGGTAATCCTCGAATTCGTCGGCGCTCATGAGTCCGGCTACTGGAATACCGTCTTTTTCCAGAATGAAATACTCACGGTTGACAGCAGCACGGCGGACCACTTGCCCGAGATTAATGCGCGCTCTGGTGATCGGAATACGGTGTACGGTTTGCTTCATGGGGCGCCTTTAATGTCTTAGATTGATCAATGTTGATTAACATCAATCATCGCACCTGGTACTAAAATGTCAAGCATAAGGACGCTTCACCGGCGCGTGAATTCCGGAGGATACGGATTGGCGGCTTGGGTGTACGATGGATTCGAAATTGGCGGTTACTTAGACGATTCGGAGCTGACTTGTGAACAAACTCGTACTGATTTTTCTGTTTTTGCTGACGGCGCAAGCGGCCTCGGCGCAGGATTGGGCGCGCGCGCGCCTGTCGAAATCGCCGCGGCATAGCGAATGGGCGACGGTGAAGCACGACGGCCGCTCGGTGGACACTTTCGTGGTTTATCCCGAGACGAAGGACAAGCGCCCGGTGGTGCTGATCATTCACGAAATTTTCGGGCTGAGCGATTGGGCTCAGGAGCTGGCGGATGAAGTGGCGGAAGCAGGATATATCGCCGTCGCTCCGGATTTGCTTTCTGGCATGGGGCCGAATGGCGGGCGCACCAGCAGCTTCGCCGAAGGCAAAGCTACCGAGGCGGTCAGCAAACTTAATCCGGATCAGGTGACCGCGGATTTGAATGCGGCGGCGGATTACGGGCTGAAGTTGCCGGCCTCGAGCGGCAAATTGTATGTCGTGGGTTTCTGCTGGGGCGGGTCGCAGTCGTTTCGATTTGCGACCAACCGCGGGGATCTCGCCGCAGCGTTTGTTTTTTACGGCGCGCCACCTGAAAAAGGGGACATGGCGAGAATCAAGGCGCCCGTCTATGGATTCTATGCCGGCAACGATGCGCGCATCGGCGCGACGGTGCCCGGCACGATCCAGGACATGAAAGCGGCCGGAAAAACATACGAGCCGGTCACCTATGAAGGCGCGGGCCACGGATTTATGCGCGCCGGGGAGGCCCCGGACGCCAGCGCGGAAAACGCGAAAGCACGGGCAGATTCTTGGGCGCGCTGGAAGAAGTTGCTGGCGAGCAACTAGGGGCAACCTCAGCTTTGCAAGCGCCTCGCGCCCTGGTTTGCTTCGGATCACAATCAGTATTTCGATGTATTTATTTGCCATCGGTTTACCCATATTATTGTGTGCGTCAGGAGCGGTACCGCGGCTGGGGTTGTCGCGATACTTGAGGGCACGCGTTTGTCCAAGCGCGGCCTGGGAGCGTAGGACATGTATACGAAACCGGCAAATCTGGGGCGGTTTAGTGTGGCTATTTTGGCGGTTTTGGCCGTGGCTGCCGGGCTTTCCGGCCGCGCGTACACGCAGTATCGCGCGTCCTTGAAGTCCGCGTGGCTTAGCCAGCACGCTCTGCTCGCGGCCCGCGCTGAGATGGCGCGGGCCCAGAAAGGCGCGCCCGAGGATTGGAGCCACCGTCATCTCGTTTTTTCGAATCCCGGCTCGGAGGAACGGGCGCTCCGCACCGGCAGGTTTAACGCGTGGATGCGTATCACCAATGATCCTCGCTTCATCTTGCAGCAGAAAAAGCGCGGCGGCCGATCTCAAACAGTCGCGGGCCGCGACGCTGCGCTCGCCAGCTCGCCAGCGACAACATGGCGTCTGCCACTCCCTAAACCAAAACCCTCGCCGATAACCAGGTTGGGCTTTACGAAGCATATTCATCGAGATTGGGGATTCGGAGTGAGCAGCGGGAATCCCAGTCCCGTGAGCTATCCTGCGAAGTGGTCGTTTGATACTACGAGCGCGAGCTGCGCCAATGATTTCGTGGTTTATCCCACCGGCGCGGATGCAGCGGGGTCGCAAGCGAGCATCGTCGCTTACTTCAATCTTTATTCGGGCTGCGGCGGAACGGTGCCGAGCGTCGATTGGGCTTATGACACCGGCGGAGTGGTCACCGGGGCGCCCTCGTTTTCTTATGATGGCTCGCAGATCGCGTTTATCCAGACGACCGCGGGCGTCGCTTCTCTCGTTCTCTTGAGGCTTCCGGCTGCGCCGCCGGGGATGGGAACAGTTACTTCGCCGATCACTTTGACGCCGCTGTCTCCGACTGCTTACGCCACTTGCGCCGCACCGTGCATGACTACTCTCGCGCTTAGCGGAAATCCCACCGACTCCCTTTCGAATCCCTGGGTCGAATACAACTCCGATACGCTCTATGTCGGGGACGATGTCGGGGTTCTGCATCAATTCAGTTCTGTTTTTAGGGGTACCGCGACCTCTCCGGCTGCCGAAGTTCTGACTGGCTTTCCCGTCACGTTGAGTGGCAGCCTTGGCAGCCCTGTTTTCGATACCGGGACTGGAGAGGTTTTTGTGGGCTCTTCGAG
>Ga0209038_10000616_pt1 | contig 10630 bp, 10 predicted proteins | sample BogFormECP03_OM3_FD_188237 | JGI IMG/M metagenome (GOLD analysis project Ga0209038, IMG submission 188237) | Bog forest soil microbial communities from Calvert Island, British Columbia, Canada - ECP03_OM3 (SPAdes) (version 2) | ecosystem: Environmental > Aquatic > Freshwater > Wetlands > Bog ...
CTGCGCAAAGTCACCGACGAAGGCGTGCGTTTCCGGTCGCACCTGGATGGCTCAGAACATTTTCTTTCTCCCGAACTTGCGCTGGATATTCAGATGGCGCTGGGCTCGGACATTATTATGATGCTAGATGAATGTATTGAAGCGCCGGCGGATCGAGCCCGCGCGGCAGAGGCGTCGTTGCGCACGCTTGGGTGGGCGCGCCGCTCGCAAAAACATTTCGCATCGCAGGGCGATGCAGCGCGGCAAATGCTCTTCGGCATCGTACAAGGCGGCACGCGCGCTGATCTGCGGCGCGAAAATGCCGACGCACTTTTGCAGCTCGATTTTCCGGGTTACGCGATTGGCGGTCTGGCCGTCGGGGAGCCGCACAGCGTTACTTGCGAAATGACCGGCGAAGTTGCCGCGAAACTGCCGCAGGATCGGCCGCGTTACCTGATGGGCGTGGGCAAGCCCGAGCAGATTCCTGATTACGTCGGACTCGGCGTGGACATGATGGATTGCGTGCTGCCGACACGCAGCGCACGGCATGGTTGCCTGTTCACTTCGCAGGGGCGCGTGCTGATCAAGAATGCGCAATATGCCAAAGATTCGCGGCCGCTGGATGAGTCCTGCACTTGCGCCGTTTGCCGGCGATATTCGCGGGCTTACCTGCGGCATCTCTATCTTGCGAATGAGTTGCTGGCGTCGATCTTGAACTCCCACCACAACGTCCACTTTTACCTTGACACCATGCGCAAAATTCGGGAGGCTATCGAGTTTGGGAATCTCGCCGGATTCCGCGCTGACCTCCAGGCACGCCTCGAGCACAGGCATTCCGAGTTGGGCGTATAGAGGCGGAAAAGTTTCGGTGCCTCGGACGCGGCGCGCGGCCGAGAAGCTTTCGTAGGGCCCGGTCTTTAGCCGGGCCTTTTTTGGGCGATGGGTAGCAATGAACTGGCGTAACGAATTGGCGTAACCAGAAAATGGAATCTAAATGACGCAAGAACCCTCGATAGCATTAGCTCTCTTCGCGCAGGGCCAGGCGAACGGCCTGATGACTTTCGTGCCGCTCGTGCTGATCATGCTGATTTTTTATTTCCTGCTGATTCTTCCCGCGCAGCGCCGCCAGAAGAAAACCACGCAGATGTTGCAAACGCTCAAGAACGGCGACAAGGTAATCACCAACGGCGGCATTTACGGGACGATTGTGGGGCTCGAAGACGACGCGGTTCAGCTACGCGTCGCCGATCAGGTGAAGATCAAGCTCTCGCGCAGCGCCATCGTCGGACTGCAACAGGAAACGCCAAAGGAGAGCTAAGCTCCGCGCATGAATTCCCAGCTCAAGTGGAAATTTATTTTCATCGCTGCTGTGATTCTCGCCTGTATTTATGGCCTGGTCGGCCTGCCTGATTTCCCGACTTCCGCGGCTGCGGTTAAAAATAATTTTGCGGACCGCATCAAGCTCGGTTTGGATCTGAAGGGCGGCAGCCATCTCGTCCTGCAAGTTCAGATTGATGAGGCCATCGGCTTTCGCTGCGATCAAGCCGTCGATCAGCTTTCCAAGCAAGTGCGCGACAAAAACATCGTAGTCGGCGAAATCCGCAGGGTGGACAATCAGCACATACTGGCGCGCGACGTCGCGCCCGCATCAGTCAACGCCTTCAAAGATCTCATCAATAATCAGTTTCAAGAGTGGAGTTTGGCGCCGGCTGCGGGCGAAGCGTCCGGCTATTTGCTTACGATGAGGCCCTCGGTGGTTTCGGATTTGCGCAAGAGTGTGATGGATCAGTCGCTTGAAACCATCGAGCGCCGCATCAATGCACTCGGACTCACCGAGCCGACCATCGCTTTCACGGGCCGCTCGGATGACGAAATTCTCGTGCAGCTTCCCGGCGAAGGCGATCCCACTCGCGCCAAAGCCGTGATTCAAGCCGGCGGGCAACTCGAACTTCGCGGCGTGGACGACGAGCAGACTTATCCTTCTCAAGCCGCAGCGCTGGCCTCGCACGGCGGCGTGCTGCCGCCTGGCACGGAATTGCTCCCAGGGAAGTCTGACGTGAAGGAGCAAGCCGGCACGCAAGTGTGGTATCTGGTCGATCGGCTACCGATTGTCACGGGGCAGGATTTGCGCAATGCGAGTCCTACGCCGAGCACGGAATATCCCGGCCAATATCAAGTTAATTTCTCGATCTCAACCGCTGCGGCATCGCGATTCGGTCCGTTCACCGAGTCGCACATCGGCAAACGCATGGCCATCGTTCTCGATCATCAAGTGCAATCCGCGCCGGTGATCAAAGGGCGCATCGAAGATTCCGGATTGATCGAAGGGAATTTCTCGCAGGACTCGGCGAAAGATTTGTCGCTGGTGTTGCGAGCCGGCGCGCTACCGGCGTCTATTAAGTATGAAGAAGAGCGAACCGTCGGCCCGTCTCTCGGCGCCGATTCAATTCGCGAAGGCGTGCGCGCGTCGATTGGCAGCATGGTCGTGGTGATGATCTTCCTGGTCATCTATTACCGCGAGAGCGGCTTCAACGCCATCGTCGCACTGTGCCTGAACCTGTTGATCCTGATCGCCTTCATGGCCTACTCCGGCGCGGTGCTCACGCTGCCGGGCATTGCGGGTGTCGTCTTAACTATAGGTATGGGCGTGGACTCCAACGTCCTCGTCTTCGAGCGCATCCGTGAAGAATTACGCAGCGGCAAAGCCAACGCGTCGGCCGTCTCGGTGGGATTCGATCGAGCGTTCCTGACCATCATTGATACGCACATCACTACGCTGGTTTCCGCCGCGTTTCTGTTCCTTTTTGGAACCGGCCCGGTCAAGGGATTCGCGGTCACTTTGGTCATCGGTCTCCTTGCCAACCTGTTTACATCGATCTATGTATCGCGCGCGATTTTCGACTGGCATTTGTCGCGCATGAACCAGCAAGCAGAACTGAGTATTTAGCGCACTGAGGGCCTCGCAAGCTGCTGAGGCCTGGGCATTTAATTCGCTGGACGCGGTCGGGCTTTGGCGCTCCCACCCGGAACCTTTCGGGGCTCGATGGTGTCTAACTGAGCGGGACTGGATTCGATCAATGGAATTCTTTCGTGGCGTGAACATCGATTGGATGGGGAAGGCGAAGTACTTCGTCGCTTTGTCGCTTACCCTTCTGGCCATCGGTGCGATTTCAATTATCCACCAGGGCGGCCTGCGCTACGGAATTGACTTCCGCGGCGGCACACTGGTTTATGTTCGCTTCGCCAGTACGCCGCCGATCGATCAACTCCGCAAGAATCTCGCGGCGGCTGGATTATCGAACAGCACCCTGCAACAAATCAGCGGCGAGCTCGGCAACGCGAGCTCGAGCCATGACGTAGTCATCGGCCTCGAAAGTCACGGGCAGGGCGACGCCGAATCGCTCGACGCGGGCAAGACGGCCATCCTGGGCGTGCTGCAGAAAATGTATGGCCAGCAGGACACCAAGCCAGACTTCAATTCGCAAACACCGGCCTCTCTGGCCAGTTTCCTGACGCAGAAGGATCCACTCAATCTCGGCGCCTCCGGCGCCGGCGATCGCTATACCAAACTCGCGCAAGCTCTCGCCGACTCGCGCGATAAAGATCACGGCGGCATCGTCACCAATCTCGACGATCTCAAAAATGTTTCCGGCGCGAATCCGGCCACGATTGCCGATCTGAAAGATTCGTTCTCGCTCGGCAATTTCGCCATCCGCAACGTCGAGATCGTCGGGCCTAAAGTCGGCGCGCAACTGCGGCGCCAGGCGATCTTCGCAACCCTCTATGCGTTGGCGGGCATGTTGATATATATTGCCTTCCGATTCGAGTGGGTTTTCGGCGCGGCCGCGGTGATCGCCGTGTTTCACGACGTGCTGATCACACTCGGCTTGTTCTCTCTGTTTCATTATGAAATTTCGCTAACGGTGATTGCGGCTTTGCTGACCCTGGTCGGATATTCGATGAACGATACAATCGTGATCTTCGACCGCGTGCGCGAGAACACGCGCCTGATGCGCCGCGAGCCGCTCGTCGAGATCGTGAATCGCGCCATCAATCAAACGCTTTCGCGCACCATCCTGACGAGCGGTTTGACTTTCCTCACCGTTCTCGTCCTCTATTTGATGGGCGGCGAAGTTCTCCGCAGCTTCTCTTTTGCTATGGTGGTGGGAGTTGTGATAGGAACATACTCCAGTTTCGGTATTGCAGCCCCCATCGTAGTGGTGTGGAGCAAGTTTAGAGGTCAGAAGGCCGTCGTTCGCGCTGGATCCGCAGCCTAGGCGAACGGCGGTTGCATGGGAGGTCCAAGCCATGTTTGACGATTTGGTCGAGTCAAGCGTCGTACGGAAAAAGACGAACAAGTCCTGGACTGTAACCCTGTCCTTTATCATCCAGGGCGTTATCGTAGTCGTGTTCGTCTTGATTCCGCTTATCTACACCGAAGCGCTGCCGAAACAGTTGCTCACCACATTTCTAGTGGCGCCCGCGCCGCCACCACCTCCGCCTCCGCCCGCTGCGGCCGCGCCGCGCATCGTGAAGCCGGTAGCACGCCTGATTCAGGCCGGCAAGATGATGGCGCCCACGGTCATTCCGAAAAAAGTTGAAATGATCAAGGAAGAAGAGATGCCGCCAGACGTCGGCGCAGTCGGCGTCGTAGGCGGAGTGCCCGGCGGAATCCCCGGCGGCTCCGCGGGCGGCGTTCTGGGTGGAATTATCGGCGGCACTGGCGGGGGCATGCCGCCTCCACCGAAGCCGTCGCAACAGCGCGTCCGCATCGGCGGCAACGTCCAGGCGGCCAAGATGGTTCGCCAGATCCAGCCGATGTATCCGCAGATTGCCAAGACGGCCCACGTCCAGGGCACGGTGATCCTGCACGCGATCATCGCCAAGGACGGTTCCGTTCAGGAACTCCAATATATCTCCGGTCCCGCCCTGCTGATGCGCTCGGCAATGGATGCCGTTCACCAGTGGAAATATCAGCCGACGCTGCTGAACGGCGAGCCGGTGGAAGTGGACACAACGATTTCCGTGGTCTTTACTCTCAGCGGTTAGGACCGGCGGTACGGCTCCGGCTTGCCGGGGTCCGTGACAGGGCAAGCAGAGCATGGCAGGGCATGGGAAGCCGGCAGAACTTAGCTGGCGAAATCTGACTCCGAACGAAATCGAGGAGGGGTAAATCTTATGTTCGTGAATAGTCTATGGGCCAGCTTTCTGTTGTTGCAGCAAGGCGGGGCCAACGGCGACGTCGGCTGGGATCTCGTCACCATGTGGCACAACATGGGCATCCCGGCAAAGAGCGTCGTGGTTCTGCTCTTCGTCATGTCCGCCTGGTCGGTCGGTATCATGATTGACCGAGCGCTCATGTTCAGCGCCGCCCGCAAGCAGTCGCGCGTATTCGTACAGCAAGTCGCGGGCGCGCTCAAGGACAACAAGCTCGACGAAGCCATCTCGATCGCCGAGCGCAACAAGAAGAGCCACATCGCCAAGGTCGTCGCCACCGGGCTCTCCGAATTCCAGGCGGCCTCCGCGCAGGTGAGCGATGAGGAAGTGATCGAAGCGGCTCGACGCGGTCTCGAGCGCTCGGTCGCCATCGTCCATGCCGAAATGAAGCGCGGCCTTTCCGGTCTCGCCACCATCGGCTCGACGGCTCCTTTCGTCGGCCTCTTCGGCACCGTAGTCGGCATCATCAACGCGTTTAAGGGCATCGCGAACAGCAAGGCGACCGGTCTATCAGCCGTCGCCGGCGGTATTTCCGAAGCCCTGGTCACCACCGCTCTCGGCTTGCTCGTGGCCGTGCCCGCGGTCTGGACCTACAACTATTTCACCAATAAAGTGGAAGCCTTCGACGTCGAGATGGACAACTCCTCCATGGAGCTGATCAACTACTTCATCACGCGCCGGGGCGTAAAGAAGTAAGCCATGGGATACAAGCCAAAAGCACCTCCGATAATGGCGGAGCCGAACGTGATTCCCATGGCGGACATCATGCTGGTGTTGTTGATCATCTTCATGGTGGTCACGCCCATGTTGCAGCACGGTTTTACGGTGGATATGGCCAAGGTGGAGAATCCGGAAGAGATGCAGGCGGCGGACCGCGACGACGCGATATTGATCGCCGTGACCCGCGACGGCCGCTATTTCCTCGGCACCACGCAGGTCAGCCTCGATGACATCACGGGCAAAGTGAAAGATCTGCTTTCGAATCGCCTCGACAAGACCGTTTTCGTCAAGAGCGATGCCCGCGCGAAATATGGCACCGTGGTCAAGGCCGTAGACGAGGTCCGCTCCGCGGGTGTCGATAATCTCGGCTTGCTCACCGAGAAGCTCGAGACAACCCGGAAGGCTCCTCCTCCACCTCCCGGCCAATAGCGTCTAGCGTTTACTCAAGGAGTTCGATCATGGGAATGGCAGTTGGCCCGCGCAGCGGTGCTGTCTCGGAAATGAACGTCGTGCCGTTGATTGATATTTTGCTGGTGCTGATCATTATTTTCATGGTGATCACGCCCACGACGCCGCATGGTCTCGACGCCCTCGTCCCGCAGCCGTCGCCTCCCGACGCGAAGCAAGACCCGGCGCTGCTCGCCAAGACTATCGTTGTGGTGGTCGGCGCGAATGGCAAGGTCCTGATCAATCAGGATGAAACCACCTGGGATCAGCTCGGCCCGCGTCTCGAGGATATTTTCAAGCAGCGTGCGGAAAAGGTGGCCTTCGTCAAGGGCGACGATAACGTGGACTTCGCAGAAGTGGCCCGCGCCATCGACATCATGCGCGCCAACGGCATCGACAAAGTCGGCCTCATCACCGCCAAAGTCGAAGCCGGTCAGTAGCTTAACGTTTCCTTTCGTCCTACGACGGTCCACACGCAACGCCCCGGCCTGACCGAAGCAGTCAGGCCGCTCGCCGGAACGGGGGCATCTAGATTCCGGCCGAGAACAACCAAGGAGATACTGGAATGGAGCGCAAGCCTCGCAGTCACTTCCTGCTCATCGTGCTTCTTGCGTGCGTGGCCGTGGTGCCGGGCTGTGACAAGCTCAAGGCCCGCGACCTGTTGAACAAGGGCGTGCAAGCCTATAAGGGCGGGCAGTACGACGCCGCCATCGAAGACTTCAAGCAGTCGAAGGCCCTGGATCCAGGCCTCACGAACGCGCGCCTCTACCTGGCCACCGCCTACTCCGCGCAATATATTCCCGGCGCCCCTTCCGAAGAAAACGTGCGCATGGGCGAGCAGGCCATCAGCGAGTACAAAGAGGTGTTGGCCACCGACCCCAACAACCTCTCCGCGATCGATGGCATCGGCGCGATTCTTTACAACATGGGTGGCACGCCGTTCGATGCCAAGAAGTTTGAGGAGTCCAAGGAATACCATCTCAAGCACATTCAGATTAAACCCGATGATCCCGAGTCCTACTACTGGATCGGCGTGATCGACTGGTCGCTAGCCTATCGCGCCAATAAAGACATGCGCGCGGATTACAACAACAAGGGCAAGAAACCCGTGAAAGATACCGATGCCATGCCTGCCGCCCTGGCCACCGATTTTCGAGCCAAGCAAGGCGCGACTGTGGATGAAGGAATTCAGAATCTGCAGAAGGCTATCCAGATCAAGCCCGATTATGACGACGCCATGGCTTACCTGAACCTGCTCTATCGCCAAAAGGCCGACATGGAGACCGATCCGAAGGCCAGAGACGAAGATGTCAAGACCGCCGACGATCTGGTGGAAAAGGTCAAGGCCATCAAGCAAAAGAAGATGGAAGCCCCGCAGCCGGGTTCCTAGGGCAAGCGGCTCTCTTTCGTAGGGGAGGGTCTTCAGACCCTCCCGCCGTTCGGCCCCGCTTTTGATCGCGCGTCCTCTCGTTAACTAGCAAGTGATGGTCTTCATCCAAAACGAAGCCGGCTCGCGTACGAAGCACTACCACAACGAAAAAACTCTGCAATTCAAGCGCAAAGCCCAAGTCTCGCGCCCCTATCCATTTCCCTACGGCTTCGTTCTCGATACGACCGCCGAGGACGCTTGCAACGTGGACTGCTTCATTCTAACGCGTCGCCCTCTGCACACCGGCGAAATCGTAGAATGCGAGCCCGTAGCGCTCATGGAGCAGTTCGAAGATGGACAGAAAGATCACAATGTCCTCGCCACAATCCCCGGCGAGCCGGCTCTACTAGGCGAGGCAGTAAAGCAGCAGCTTACGGAATTCGTCAGTCACGTCTTTGATCACGTTCCGGGAAAGAAAATCGCGGTAGGAAATTTCAGAAGCAGCGAAGAAGCGCTAAATTATCTCGCCGAGCACGATGGCACCAAAAGCGGACACCTCGAAATTCGTGCAAAATCGCGCTCTATTTGCGCGGATTTGCGCGAAAAATGGTCAAAATAGGGCCTTGCTCGGAATCGCAAGCAAAAGCTCGCGTGATTCTCTTTGGCGGGATTTCGCCGCGAGGGCCGGCTATTTCCGGGAGACTTGATTCGCAGCGTCGCCGGACTTCGCGCTCGCGCTGGTCGAAGGCGCGCTCGTCGATAGAATCCGTCGCAGGAAGAGCGAAATTACGATCAATCCGGCGCCAACTAGCACTAGTGTGTGAGTCTCGGGTAGAGCAGTGAGTGATGTTATGATTGCATGCACGTACTAGAGCACCGCAAGTACCGTACCAAAACCGGGCGTTTGCAAGCGCCGATTTTTCAGGTACTTACGGTACCTTAATGCCGGTATAGTGAAGCGATTAGGAAACGCGATGGGTTTCCGTGGAAGTTCGCTTCCCAATTTTCCCAAATTGAGACGAGTTGCGCGCGTGGCTAGATATCCAGCGCAGGCGCGCAACTGCGCCGCGCAAAAGTTCGCGCTGTCGCAAATACATTTTTCGATTGCTCGTTCTGATATTCTGGATATCCATTACTGAGAAGCAACGATAGGCACAAGAACAACTGTTGACGACCTTCTCCATAGAGAATTTCGGATGTCGCGCCACGCAAGCCGACGCTGCCGCGATCGAGCGGGCGCTTCGCGCCGGCGGTTTCGCACGCGTGCGCGAGCATAGCGATGCCGCAATCGTGGTGCTGAATACCTGTACGGTTACTGCCGCCGCGGATGCGCAAGCGCGCGAAGCCATTCGACACGTCCACGCTTCGAATCCGAGCGCCCGCATTCTGGTTTCAGGCTGTTACGCCCAGCGCGCTCCCGAAGATTTGGCGGAACTTGCCGGTGTGCAATGGATCGTCGGTAATTCGCACCTCGCCGAGATCTCCGAACTTCTCAGCCGCGAGCTTCATCCGCCGCATCCGGCGGGCACCGAAACGTCCGGCATAATTCCGATCGAGGCGCTGGCGGCCGGTGAGATGTCACTCGCTCGCGGCCCCGCTAAGATCCTTACTTCTGACATCTTCGCGCAATCTGCTGTGCTGACTGGACCTGCATCCGCTGAAGATGGTGAACACACGCGGCCAACGCTCAAGATCCAGGACGGCTGCAATCACCGCTGCGCCTATTGCGTGATCCCGTTTGTGCGTGGCAATAGCCGCAGCCTCGCGCCCGATCGGGTAGTCGAAGAAGTCCGGTCGTTGATTGACGGCGGGGCTCGCGAAATCGTGCTAAGCGGCATCAATCTAGGCAGTTACGGACGCGACCTCGCGCCGCGAATCTCGCTCGAATCCGTTCTGCGCCGCATCCTCGCGGAGACGCCGCTTGAGCGCTTGCGCCTCAGCTCCATCGAGCCCATGGACGTCACCGAGGACCTTCTGAAATTCATAGCCCGCGAGCCGCGCATCGCCCAGCATCTGCACATGCCGCTGCAATCCGCGTCGAATCGCATCCTCAGCGCCATGCACCGCTGGTATCGTGCCGAACACTACGAGCGCCGGATCGACTTGATCCGCGAATTCCTGCCCGATGCCGCTATTGGCGCAGACGTGATAGCAGGTTTCCCCGATGAAACTAAGGGAGATTTCGCGGACACCGCCGCCTTCATCGAGCGCCTGCCGTTCGCTTACCTGCACGTATTCTCATTTTCGCCGCGCCCAGGCACCGCCGCCGCCGCTCTGCCGCATCAGGTAGCTCCGGCCGAAATCCGCGCGCGCGCAAGGGATCTTCGCGCCCTAAGCGTCAAGAAAGCCGTTGAGTTCCGCGCCTCCCAATCCGGAAGGCGCCATAGCGCACTAACCCTAAATCGCACCGGCGAAAACTGGACCGAATCCCTGACAGGAAATTATCTAAAGGTAAGAATCCCCGGCCGCCACTCAGCAAATGAATGGCACGAGGTGGTTCTGTAGGCGAATAAGGTAGTTATTCGTACCTCAGCGCGTCTAGCGGATCTAACGCTGCGGCGCGCCTTGCCGGGATCCAGCATGCCAGTAACGCCACGGCCGCTAGCAGGATCGTGCCGCCCACGAACGTCACGGGATCGCTGGCGCTTACACCGACCAGCAAGTTGCCCATTCCGCGCGTCAGCAGCCATGCGGCGGCGAGCCCGAATGCCACGCCACTGAGGACTAGCGCCAGCCCCTGTTTCACGATCATCCCGAGAATGTCCTTGCGTCCTGCGCCGAGCGCCATGCGAATCCCGATCTCCCGCGTACGCTGGGAAGCCGCAAAGGAAACCACCCCGTAAACTCCTACCATCGCCAAAATCGTTCCCAAAATCCCCATCATGGCGCCCAATTCCG
>Ga0209038_10000617_pt1 | contig 10620 bp, 6 predicted proteins | sample BogFormECP03_OM3_FD_188237 | JGI IMG/M metagenome (GOLD analysis project Ga0209038, IMG submission 188237) | Bog forest soil microbial communities from Calvert Island, British Columbia, Canada - ECP03_OM3 (SPAdes) (version 2) | ecosystem: Environmental > Aquatic > Freshwater > Wetlands > Bog ...
TCGGCTCGACACCGAGGTACTGCCCTTTCAGTACCATTGACCCTTGATCAATTCCGCGATATTCAGGATTTAGTAGTCTGCAGCTTCTTGGCGCGGGGCCGGCTCTCCTGAGCCCGGGTCCGGGCTGTCAATCGTCTCTGCGATTGCGGAGCCATCGATTCAGCCCGGCGAGTGACGAACGTTACCCGCGCTGAATCTGTGCAAATTGGGGAGTGCGACATGTTGCCCGGCGCAAACGCCGGCCATCGGCGGCGCGTGGATGGAACGACCTTCACGAAACCCTGTGCAGCGATTTCTAATCGGGAATCGAAATGATTAGAAATGAGCGCAAAGGATTGAAAACATTGGACGGCCGAGGATTCTAATCGGGAAAAAGGCGATGTTTTCGCATTTACGACTGCGGCGCGGCGGGGGTCCGGGCTGTCAATCGTCTCTGCGATTGCGGAGCAATCGACTCAGCCCGGCGAGGGAAAACGATCGATTCTAATCGGGAAGGCTTTCGATTAGAAACCGCCGTAACCACAAGAAAACAAACAACGGAGGCCAAGTCTAATCGGGAAAATAAAGCATGTTTTTCTCGTAGGGGCCGCGGTTCACTACCGGCCCGGTGTGGCTTTGGGTTTTGGTTCGGGTTCGGTTGTATCGCCTGCGACTAACACCAAAACCCACTGCAACACCGGATGGGTAGTGAACCCCACCCCTACCGTGCCAAAAACGGGGGAAAAATCGAAAACGGCTCCCCTCAAAAGTGTTGCGATTAAAACTGAGGCCGATCCTTTGTTTTGTGTGAGTTGCAGGAGATTTTAATCGTACCATGTTGCGATTAGAAATTTCGGGAGGTGAAGCAAAAGCGAAAAACAAGCAGCCACCGATCACCGGCGTCGCGCTAGGGCTTTCAGTTTTTCTGGGATGCTTACGGTGATGTAGAATTGGATAGGTTCGAAAATCTATGAGCATTCAGAACACATCCATTCCGCTAACCACCAACGACCACCTCGTCAAGTGGGTGGAGAAAATCGCCGAGCTTACCAAGCCCGATGCGATTCACTGGGTGGACGGATCGCGCGAAGAATACGACATGCTTTGCGCGCAGATGGTGGCTTCCGGCACGTTCACCAAACTGAATCAGAAGCTCTGGCCCGGCTGTTTTTATGCACGCTCCGATCCGAGCGACGTGGCGCGCGTGGAAGACCGCACTTTCATCTGCTCGCTCTCGAAAGATAATGCCGGGCCAACGAATAATTGGGTCGATCCCTACCAGATGCGCCGGACGCTGAAGGGACTCTTCGACGGCGCGATGCGCGGGCGGACCATGTACGTCCTGGCGTTCAGCATGGGGCCGGTGGGCGGGCCGATGTCGCGAATCGGAGTGCAGCTCACGGATTCGCCTTACGTGGTCGTCAACACGCGCATTATGGCGCGGATTGGCGTGCCTGTGTTCCGCGAGATTGATAAGGATGAAGGGCGCGTGGTGCCGTGCGTCCATTCGGTGGGCGCGCCGCTGGTGCCGGGGCAGAAAGATGTGCCGTGGCCCTGCAATTCGGAAAAATATATCGTGCATTTTCCGGAGACGCGCGAGATTTGGTCTTACGGATCGGGATATGGCGGAAATGCGCTGCTTGGGAAGAAATGCTTTGCGCTGCGCATCGCTTCGAATATCGCGCGCGACGAAGGATGGATGGCCGAGCATATGTTGATTCTCGGCGTGGAGGATCCCAAGGGCGAGAAGACTTACGTTGCCGCGGCATTTCCGAGCGCTTGCGGCAAAACGAATTTCGCGATGCTGATTCCGCCGAAGGGATTTGAGGGCTGGAAAATTTGGACCGTCGGCGATGACATTGCGTGGATTCGGCCGGGGAAAGATGGCGTGTTGCACGCGATTAATCCCGAGGCTGGATTTTTCGGCGTGGCTCCGGGAACCTCTGCGGCCACAAACCCGAACGCGATGGAGACGCTTTCGCGGAATACGATTTTCACGAATGTGGCGCTGACTCCGGAAGGCGGCGTTTGGTGGGAAGGCATGACCGAAGAGCCGCCGGCCGAGTTGCTCGACTGGCAGGGCAAGAAATGGACGCCGAAGATCGCGAAAGAAACGGGAGCGAAGGCGGCGCATCCGAACGCGCGCTTCACAGCGCCTGCTTCGCAGTGCCCGACGATCGATCCGGCGTGGGAAGATCCGAACGGAGTGCCGATCAGCGCGATTATTTTCGGCGGAAGGCGCGAGAAGACGATTCCGCTGGTGTACCAGGCGTTCAATTGGAGCTCCGGAGTTTATATTGGCGCCACGATGGGTTCGGAGATGACTGCGGCGGCGACCGGCACGGTCGGCAAAGTGCGCCGCGATCCCATGGCCATGCTGCCCTTTTGCGGTTATCACATGGGCGATTATTTCCGCCATTGGCTGAAGATGCCGAGATCGCTTAGCGCCACGCCGCGGATTTTTCACGTGAACTGGTTCCGCAAAGACGCCGACGGAAATTTTATCTGGCCGGGCTACCGCGAAAATATGCGCGTGCTCAAATGGATCGTGGATCGCGCACGGGTGCGCGCGCCCGGAGCGGAGACGCCCATCGGCTGGATGCCGCGCTACGAGGACATGGAATGGAAGGGCTTGAAATTCTCGAAGGAACAATTCGAGCAGTTGCAGGCGTTCGATCGGACTGCCTGGCAGCGCGAAGTGATGGATCACGAGGAACTTTTTATCCGCCTGCACGATCATTTGCCCCCGGAAATGATCTACGAGCGCGAATTGCTGATCTGCAGGCTGTGAAATAGTACCTCCGGCGTCAGTAGGTTTCGTAGCGGCGCCCTTTAGGGTGGCATGGGATGTAGCTGAAAGATGAGTCCGCCATCGAGCACGGTTTTGGTTTACATTGCGCTCGTAAGATGCTGGCCTGAAGGCACACCGCTGCGAAACCGGCCTCGAAATTACCTGGTGAAAATTAATAGAGTGAAGCTATCCGGCAGGATTGCTGGGCGCGGATTGGGATCGCCGGGCGTTGGGGCTGGCGGCGGGCCGAAGCCTGCGGTTACCAGGTAAACGGTGTGGGTCTTTGGATCGAGCGTCATGGTGCGCGCGCCTCTTTGCGTTGCGACATTTTCTACCACCGTGTACTTGTCGGGCGAGTCCTGGTGCGCGACGGTTAGCGTGCCTTCGCCGCATGACGCAAAGACGAAGCCGGTCCCTGGATCGAAGGCATTCGCGTCAACGCCATCGCCGATGGGAATTGTGGTCACCACTTTTCCGCTATCGGAATCTACGACTGCCATCATCCTGTTGTTGCAGCCGGCGAAGAGCCGCTTATGAGCCACATCGAACGCCAAGCCTGACGGTTCCTGGCAGGGGGCGAGCGGCCAGGTATTCACAACTTTCAGCCCGTGTGAATCGATTTCGCTGATTTCGCTTTTGTCTTCAATGTTCACGAAGATATGCCCGGCGCCATCGGCTTGAGCGAATTCGGGCTTGCCGGCGAGCGGAATGTTGCCGATGACTTCTCCGATGGTGGCATCGATGACGGTAGCATCGTGGCTGTGGCCGTTGAAAGTAAAGACGCGGCGCGATGCGGAATCATAAAGAATCGCGTCGGGATTTTCGCCTTTCGCATTGATTTCGCGGATAGTTTTCAGCGAATTTAGCTCGAACATGGTGACCGTGTTAGAGCCGCCGTTGCTCGTGAAACCGCGATTCAATGCGGGAGCGAGCGCGATGCCGTGAACCCCTTGCGTGCTCGGAATGTCGCCCACCTTCTTGCCCGCCGCATCGACGACCAAGGTATGCGTTCCCCTCGAGATAAAAACGCGGCGTCGTAGCGAGTCGAAAGTTAAATAATCCCAGCCGCCTTCGCCGCCGAGATTCAGCTTCTTGGTCAGGCGATATCCCGATGGGGATGAAGTCACTTTTTGAAGAGACGCAGCGTGGGCGCGGAATGACGCCACTGCACAAATGCAAACAACTGCGGCGATCAGCGAACCGAGTATCAAATTGCGAGTTCTACTCACGATTGGCCCTTTCTCTCACTCACCTCTGTCCTGGCCCTGAATATAGTTGGATGCGCGCAAAGGGAGTAGGCGGCAGGGCTATGATACCGGAGAGCGTCGACTGCGTGGCGCCATTCGGTGCGCGAGCTAGAAATTTGTGGAGAGGCGCAGGGCGTAGCTTCGCGATGGGCCGATGGCGTTGCCGGAGAAAAGACCGCCGAAATCGATTACGTCGAGGACGTTTGTCAGATTTTGCCCGTCCACTTGAAAGCGGACATTTAGCCGCTCCGATTTGTAAACATCCGCGCCAGCCGAGGCATTCACCTGGAATGACGGATAAATGCGGCCGCGGGCGAAATTGATGCGATTCAAAACTTGCTGGCCATATTCTGCGAGGACAGTGGATGGATCACCGTCGAATTCGAATGGCAGTCCAGTGTCATATTGAATTCCTCCGGCGATCCAGAAACGCGGCTTGACTTGGTAGCGAAGGCGTCCGCGAATGGTATTGCGCTGATCCTGCGAATCGGGGAAGTGGCCGGTGATTTGCGCTGCTGCAGCCGTCGCGTCGTCGCCGAGGAAAAGTCCGCCGGTGACAGGAAACCACGCATTGCCAACGATCCAGGAATAGCTCAAAAAGCCCGAAAAGCCGCGCCATAGCGGCACATCGAGTTTCGCTTCCGCGCCATAGAGGATGGCTTTGCGGAAGGCGATTGGAAAGCTGATGGTGGTGTTATCGATCTGATCGTCGTCGGCGTAATTGTTTACGAGACGGCGGAAATAATTTACGTCCAGTCGGATTTTTCCGAAGAAAGTCTTGGTCAAACCTGCTTCGTAATAATTCCCAACTGATGGCTGCACCGGCAAGCGCAGGAAATTTCCGGGATCGAGAGATTCGACGGCTGTCGAACTCGAAAGCAGAATGTTTTCGAATGACGGCGTCTGAAAAACGCGATCGTAAGAAAAATGCAGGACGAGATTGGCGGACGGGAAATAGCGCGAAGCCGAAAGGCGCGGGTCCACTCCGTGTCGGTTGAGCAAAAGCTGATAGTGATCCCAACGAAGCCCGGCGCTAATGGTCCAATTGCCGAGACGGATCAAATCCTGCACGAATGCGGACTGCTCGAGGTCCGGGTGATTTCCCGCAAAGGCGAAAGTGAGCGGAGTGCCCGGATCGAATTGGCTCGTATCCATGGGGATATTTGGAATGATGTAGTTGAAATTCTCGTTCAGGAATGTGTTGTCCGATTCTACGCCCGCTTTCCATTCGTGGCGGCCGTGATGAATGGTGATGCTGCCTTTGAAATATCCCTCGCGGAAGGAATTGTGCTGGAAAACGAGAATGGGAGTGGAGTCGGCGTTGGATTGAAAACTATTTGCATTGTCGCGCACCATGCCGCGCAGGCTGGCGACGATATCCGGCGAAAAAGTGTGCTCGTAGGAAACGATTCCCATGGTTTCGATGTTCTGGGCATTTTGCAGTTGGCAGGGCGGCCCCGAAACTTGTCCCGGCGCGAAACACCAGGTTTGTTGCACTTGCTCATTCGGAAGCTCGTAACGGGAGAGCTCGTGACGGACGATTAGACTCAGACGGTCTTTCGAAGTGAGATCGCGCTCGTAGTGCGCGGAAAAATCGCCCGTCGTGCCGGTATTCGTAAAGTTCTGCGGGACGACCGGATTCAGATAATGATCCGTCATGCTGCCGCTGGCGCTGCCGCCGAAAGTATTTTTGCCCCAGACGTATTGCGCGTCCGCGAAAGCGCCAGCGGAATCGAAACTGCCGCCCGAAAGCACGACCTGGCCATGGAATCCCGGCTGCGGATCTTGCAGCGTGTTGACTTCGACCACTCCTCCCATTTTTCGGCCGTACTCGGCGGGAATTCCCGCAGTGTAGATGCTCATGGATTGCACATCATCCGCGGCGATTTCCGGGCCGAAGCTGGGCGAGCGATTGTCGGTGAGCGGAATTCCGTCCACCACAAATTGAGTTTGATATTCCGAGCCGCGCGGATGCAGCACGGCATTGCCTTCGTAAAGCCAGCCGGGCTGCGAATTCACCAAATCCTGCAAGGAACGTCCGGGGACCGAACCGAGTCGATTTTGAATGAGGTCCGCGCCAATCTGACTTACGGCGCCGGATTGATCAGGATCGATCAATGTATTCGGCGCAGTGACGGTGACCAACTCATTTGTCGAGGCGAGTTTGAGATGGATGGCGTGAACGGTGGGAATCGAAGTGCGGATTTCGATCGACTCCGAACTGACCGCAAAGCCGGGCTGCTGAATTTCGAGCTCATAAATTCCGAAAGGCAGGCGCTGCACTTGCAAGTTGCCTTGATCGTCCGTGGGCAGATTATTTCGATATTGATTTGCTTCGCTGATGATTTGAACGGAGGTCTTCACGCCGAGGCCGGAGGGATCGGTCACTCGAAGATGCAATTCACCGTGATTGCTTTGGCCAAACAGGGGCGCGACGCAAAAGAAAAAAAGTAGGGCGACGATTTTCGTGAAACGTGGGGTGAAGCGAGTCACACGAAAAGGATATACCCTCGCGAAGAGATTTTGAAAGGATGACTGGACGCGCCAGTGTCGTCGCGGCGCAGGCCTCATCTCGAAGCGGTTTTCGTAGCGGCGCCCTTCAGGGTGGCACGGGATGCGGCTGAAAGGTGAATCCGCTGTCGAGCACGGAGTTGGTTTACATTGAGCCGTAAGACGCTGGCCTGAAGGCGCACCGCCACGATGGCATCTCTCGCCGGCGTGCTAGGCGTTGGCGCGCGGCTTAAACGCGAAGACTGCGACGACGATCGCGGCTAGAACCAGAACGTAGAGTCCCCAGCTTGTCGAGATCGCATCGGACAATGTTTGCTGCGCGGCTTTCGCCATTTCCGCGCCGAATTCGCCCATCTCCTTCGCCGACTGCCCCAGCGCGTGGCTGATTTCCCATTTGAATTTGAGGTACGCCAGGACGAGAAAAGCGAGCGGCGCGGCATTTAGGAATTTTGCTTTGGGATGTGGAAGAAACGGAGCGACGAACGGCGCGAGAATCGCGAGAAAACCGATAACGCTGAAGAACCCATGATCCACCGAAAAGCCCGCCATCGAATGTCCGAAATCGATTCCGAGAAATTCCCAGTAGGTGAACGATTTTGTATCGACGATCATGTTCACACTGAAAGACGGAAGGAAAAACCAGGCGAACCACAGCAGCACCGTGGCAATCAGCGGCACTTTACCCATGCGCGCCGCCAGAGCGCCCACTCCCTGCTTGGCAATTTCCGCTGCCTGCTTTCCTCGCTCATGCGCCACTCCGCTGAATTGATCGAGTTTCTCTTTGGCCAGCTGCTGAGAATCTACGGTGGACAGGCCGACGATGCCGCCGCTCGCGTCGGTCGCCACGTCCACAGTCATGTTCACTGCCGGTGCAATCGGCGATCTCCAGATGCCATCGAGATTGAACGGTCTTTGCTGGCCGTTGAATGAAAGCAGCCCCGGGCTGGTATCCGGAACTTTGACAATCGTTCCTCGGATTCTCGGTGCAGTTTCTCCATTCATGACACACCTCCGGCTAGGCGAGAATTCTGATTCGAGATTTGGCCGAACGTCTGCGGAGATTCGCTACTACTTCTTTTTCAGCAAGCCGATCATGGCGCCCGCGGGCGGCGCTAGTGAGCCATCGCTCTGTTTGGTGAACGTGGTCGTTTCACCGTGGCAGGTGATTGCGACTTTATCGCCGTCCGTCGTGTAAGTGCACGGCTCGGCCTGGCCCATGGCGCCGAGCGTGGCTTTGCCGCCGCCTTGCAACTCGAGATTGATCATGCCGGTCTGATCGGAATATTTGCCTTCGACGCTGCTGAAGCAGCCCGAAAACATTTGGCTCATAAAAGTGACCGATGATGCGAGAACGAGGATCCGAAGAAATGAACTATTCATAGCGCCCCTCCCAAGGATGATTTCAATTTCGGCCTAACCGTCAATTCACCGGCTCGCTCTGGATGCGAATTTTCAGCCGCTCCAGACTAACGAAATTATTGCTGGCGCGCTCTGATTTGTTGCCCGCGCTCGAGGACGGATGCTAGGATTCGGGCTTAGGCTGCTGCAGAGCGCCGTTCCTCTCGCGTCCCGGGCCCGTGAGCCGTGACCGTCCAGTAAGCAATGCGCGAAAGCGCGGGCAAAACCGTCATGCCGCATATCAATAATCCGGGGCCGGGATTCGACGCCGGCGATTTGGGAGCGTCGCCGGAGGAAAGGCGCGCGCTCGATCGTCTCTTCAGCGAAACTTATGAGGAACTTCGGCGGCTGGCTTCGAGCGTGCGGCGCGGCGATCCGAGCGCGACGCTGAATCCTACCGCGCTGGTCAACGAGGCCTGGCTGAAGCTGGCGAACTCGCCCGAGATTGCTTCCACTTCGCGGCTGCATTTTAAGCGCATTGCGGCGCGGGCGATGCGGCAAGTGCTGGTGGAAGCGGCGCGGCGGCGAAATGCTCGGAAGCGCGGCGGGCCTGAAGGCGTGATGGTCACCTTCGATGAATCTTTGGGAGACGGGGCGCAGCTTGGGAATGATCTGGTCGCGCTGGATGCGGCGCTCGAAGAACTCGCGCGCGTAAATCCGCGCCAGGCAACCATGGTCGAGTACCGCTTTTTCGGCGGCCTGGATATCCCCGAGACGGCGGAGTTGCTGGAGATTTCTGAGGCGACCGTTCTTCGCGATTGGCGCGCGGTAAAAGCCTGGCTCGCGAGCCAGCTGCATCGTGCGTAGGGGGGCGAGTTTACCACGCCCCCGGGTTAGCGTTGGGTGTTGGTTTTCGATTCTGGCCGTGCACGCGCGGTTTCTGCAGCGCGGGAGAACACCAAGAACCAAACCGGGCGGGTAGTAAACCCCCGCCCCTACTCCTGGAAATGGACAGCGCGCACTGGAAACAGGTGCAGGATTTATTTCATACGGCGGCGGATCTTTCGGCGCCGGAGCAGCGCGCATTTCTGAAAAATACCTGCGGCGATAACGACGGACTCGCCGCCGAGGTTCTCGCTCTGCTCGCGGAAGACTCGCACGGCTCTTCGCTTCTCGATCGCGACGTTGCGCAAGTTGCCGGCCAAGTTTTCGACGAATCCTCGACGCCTTCATTCTCATTCAAAGAGTTCGGGCCGTACCGCATCAAGCAGATGCTGGGCGAAGGCGGAATGGGCGTGGTTTATCTCGCCGAACGCTCCGACCTGGGCACGCTGGTGGCGATTAAATTTCTGCGCGATGCGTGGCTTTCGCCCGCGCGGCGCGAACGCTTCGCCAGCGAGCAGCGCACTCTTGCCCAACTGAATCATGCTTCGATAGCGCGCCTCTATGACGCGGACACCCTTGACGATGGAACTCCGTGGTTCGTGATGGAATATGTCGAGGGCGTGCCGCTGGCGGAATATTGCCGGCGGAATGGGTGCTCGATCGAACGGCGGCTGGAATTATTTCGCGCCGTCTGCGAAGCGGTGCTCTACGCGCATCAGCAGGCGGTGATTCACCGCGATTTGAAGCCCTCGAATATCCTGGTTAAGAACGATGGTTCAGTCCGCCTGCTCGACTTCGGCATTGCGAAACAAATCGAAAATCTCGAGACTCCGGTGGAGCAAACGCGAGATGGATTGCGCCTCATGACGCCCGCTTATGCGGCGCCGGAGCAATTCCGCGGTGAGCGCGTGGGAATCCGCACGGATGTTTATTCTCTCGGCGTGATTCTCTATGAATTGCTCGCGGGACGTCTTCCCTTTGATTTTTCGGAATGCGGCGCGGTGGAGGCGGAGAAAATTATCGCCGAAAACGAACCGGAGAAGCCTTCGGCGGTGGCGAGTCGCGCGAAAGAATCGCAGCTCGCGACGGATGCCCGCGTTCCGTCGGCCAGCAAAGCGACTTGGGCCGACCTCGACGTTCTTTGCCTCACAGCGATGCACAAAGACGCCGCGCGGCGATATCAGTCCGTCGAAGCGCTGATTCGCGATATCGATCACTATTTAAGAGGCGAGCCTCTCGAAGCGCGGCTCGATACTTGGCGGTATCGCGCCGGAAAGTTTGTGCGCCGCAACCGGCGCCCCGTTATAGCAGCGGCCACGGCGGCCGTGCTGATCTTGGGCGTGGTCGTTTTCTTTACGGTGCGGCTGGCGATCGCACGCAACGCGGCTCTGGCCGAAGCGGCGCGCACGCAACGCATCCAGCAATTTATGGCCAATCTGTTTCAGGGCGGCGATGAGGCGGCCGGCCCGTCCGATGACCTACGCGTGATCACGCTGCTGGATCGCGGCGTGCAGGAAGCGCGGGCGCTCGATGGAGATCCTCAAGTTCAGGCTGAGTTGTACGAAACGCTCGGCGAGATTTATCAGAAGCTTGGCAAGCTGGATCAAGCGGAATCGCTGATGCGCTCGGCTCTCGACGAGCGCAAATCTATTTTCGGCGCGGACAGCCGCGAAGTTGCCGAGAGTTTAGTCGCGCTCGGATTGCTCCGCGCGGATCAGGCCAAGCTCGATGATGCCGAGCAGCTCGTGCGCGACGGCCTGGCGATGAGCAAGCGGCGTTTGCCTTCCAATCATCCCGATGTGGTGAAAGCCACCGCGGCTCTTGGCAAAGTGCTCGAAGACCGCGGCGAATACGATCAAGCCATTCAAG
>Ga0209038_10000620_pt1 | contig 10601 bp, 12 predicted proteins | sample BogFormECP03_OM3_FD_188237 | JGI IMG/M metagenome (GOLD analysis project Ga0209038, IMG submission 188237) | Bog forest soil microbial communities from Calvert Island, British Columbia, Canada - ECP03_OM3 (SPAdes) (version 2) | ecosystem: Environmental > Aquatic > Freshwater > Wetlands > Bog ...
TCGTCTTCAAGCTGCCACAGGACGAGACTGGTTTGTTGTCTGGATGGGTCAGCTTTCATTCCTCCTTGGACACTTCAAAGGTAAACTTCAGATTTTTGTCCCGAAAGTTACTATGACAGCTAACGAAAAAAAAATATTTTTACAAAGGTGTTTAATCTCAAACTAATCATATCTAACGAGAACAGGCATATCCATGTCAGGCTTTGCGTCCAATAATGCTCTATCCCGCGCACTTAAACCTGCATACCAGGTTTTATCGTAGAAGTTCAACGGAAGACCCACTATCGCCCTTCGGGTGCTCACCCCTCCCGCCGCCACCCTTTGTCGTTCTCTTGCTGGATTACCTGATCTCCTATTACCGTAACCGTTCACCTGTCTCTTCTCCCGATCTATCATCTGAAGATACGGTATTAGTTCTCTGCTTCGCCACTCCCTTACCCTGATATAGTATGGAGGGCCTGAACCCTCCCCACCACTTTCGTCGGAACTCATGCCCTCGCGACCTAGGATTCTGATAGCGTTGAACAGGAAGTCCCAGACCGGGTCCACCTTTCCATCACCTTCATCCCTATTCCCCATAGCGATATCCTCGCGATCTGCATGAAGCTGTATCCAAGATGTGAGCTTAGCCATCCTAAACACTGGAATTTGACTTACAGTGTTTCGTCTAGTGTCCTTTCTTACCAACAGTCTTTTTACTTGATACTTTTCTTTTACACGTTTTGCACGCTGAACAGTGTCCTCCCCCTTTTTCAATTGCCATTCTTGGTATTGCCGCTTCAGAGAAGTATACCGAGTGGTGAATAACTCATGGAGGAGAGCTTCGTCACTTTCTCCGAGGTCATGGTAGCGCATAAACCGACTGACAAATTGCTCAGCCAGGTCACTGTTCCAGGCGTGGCTCATTTTCACGTCGAAGCATAGGCGCATGGGTTTGAGTTCAGGACCGTTTCCTGTTTCTTCAGCAAAGGCCTCGACCTCTTCAGCTGATGGCTGCCTCTTCAAGACAATATCCGCGTCCTTCGAAATTTCGATCAGGAGATTCATCTCTTCCCGAAACATTTTCTGATTTTATTAGTTCATTCGTGCTTTGTGATCGAAAAAGATGTCTTACCGTCAAATTTTTCCGTTTGTTATCATTCTTCTCTCGAATCGTCGGCATCTTGATCTTCTCAGATCTAACCTTTCTCCCTCTTCTCGGTACATCTTGGGTCCCAGCGTTTTTATCTTGGATCACATTCAAGACTGTACGTGTGATTGCTGCCAGAGTCTCATGGGACAAGTTTAGGGGATTGGAGATCGCGTTCAAGGAATGTGATGGGTAATCAGGTTTAGGCCTACCATGTTCCACTTGTGGGCGAGGACCTCGTCTAGCGAACTTATAGGGTGCCGGCACTGATGACGATGAAGAGCTAGGATTCTTTAAGAAGATAAACACCGATTCAGATGTAGTTGTATGAAGGACGTACGACATTTTCTTCGATGACCTCGTCATCTTCGTCAAAGCTAATGTCCTTGGCTTTGTATTTGATCGCTTGCCCGCTATTCGCCAACTCATCATTCGACAGCTCATCACTTGACAATTCAACCTCAATGTTGAATTCCTCAAATGTGTTATCCTCTACCGGCCGAGATTTACCCCTCCGCACAGCCTTCCTATGTCTTCTCTCTCTCTCTTCGGCCTGTTTATCTGCTTCGCTATCACCCATATTTGCATCCTCATCATAAATGGCAGAATTGCAGAATGGAAGCGGGAGAAGACTAAGAGGGGGCAGAGGGTTACTGGAATTGATATGCATGTCCTGCAAGACGTCTGGTGGTGATTTGCTTGAGTCAGAGATTGCTATTTGCATGCTGACGGCCACATCAAGAGGCGGTACACCACTAGGAGAAAGATGGTTATCGGAATCAATATGCATGACTGGCAAGACAGCTGGTGGTGATTCGTTTGAGTCAGGTTGTGTTGCCGTTTCAATGCTAACCGCAGCATTAACTTGCGATGCTAGTTCCTCGGCCTCCCTCACCCGTCCTTGAGCGATTGCAAGGAGGTTATCCTTCGTTTTTAACTCCTGATTTATATCCTCCACTCTCTGCAGCAAAAACTCCATATTCTTCCTATACAAGGTCAACTACAAATGAAGAATATCAACATTTCGTGCTATATCATCTGTAATCAACCACTTGCCTCATTTTGCAGCATTTCAATTGATTTATCCTTCTCTTGAAGAACAATTCTTGTCTTTAGGATGTCCTGTTCGACAAGTCTTGCCTTCTCTCCTGGCTATTCAAACAGTAAGGATAATTACCCTTTCATTATTCATCTAACTTACATCGGTATCGGTTTCTTGTCTGCGCAGTCGTCTGTCTCCATCCAGCTTTCTTCGTGTGCCTGATTGAGTCTTTCCAAAACGGAACATGTTGGGCTGTCCCTCAGGTCGAACCGAAGGGAGTGGTATCGTAGTCTCGTGGTCCATATTCGTCGAGTTTAGAAGCAGGTCGGTGTTTACTGCTGGTTCCTGAAGTGATATAATCGGGATTTCAGGAACAGCGTTGGGCTCCACAGGTGGGCCAGTGTTGAATTTGAGGGATTCTGTAACTGGTCCAGTGGTCGCATTGTCAAGCTCCATCAGGTTTTCAGGGAGGCCAGTGGTAAAGGGGAGAAGCTCTGAAACTGGTCCAGCGGTCGCAATAGGTGGGCCAGGTCCAGTGGTCGCATTGTCAAGCTCCATCAGGTTTTCAGGGAGGCCAGCGGTAAAGGGAAGAGACTCTGAAACCGGTCCAGCGGTCGCATTGTCGAGCTCCATCGGGTTTTCAAGCGGGCCAGCTCTAGGCATGACTGGATTTGGTATCGATGTATTGGTTGCGATGCCAAACTCCATCGGCTTAGGAATCTGCAGAAATTGTGAGTATGTCATTGCACTTGGTTGATCGTTTATGCTTACTTTCGATAGTACTTCCCTTCTATTACCTCCCAAAGGATCATTTTCTCCAGGTATAAGACGGGCAGGGCGTGAGGGGTATGGGGAGGCATGAAGCCGACGAGAAGACTTCGTTGTAGGGCCGGCAATTACTCGCATCTCCTTGCCATTATCTTGGACAGGTTCTTTAATCGTTTTCCAGAGTGTAGAAAAGTTTGAGAACATAGTGCTTTGTTTGGGCGGTTGTCTGAGTAAAAGGAATGAATTTGTGTTTCGACTATGTGTGCTATTATATCTGGAGAAACTTATTTGTGCTGCAATTCGGGGATATAATCCAAAAGTAAAAGGAATCAATTTGTGTTTCGACTATCTGTACTATTATCTGGAGAAACTTATTTGTGCTGCAACTTTTCGGGGATATAATCCAAAAGTAAAGTCCATAAGCGTTCACTTTATTGTTGTCATGACGGATCTCCATGACATTGACGTGACATTCTTCACATTGACTATTACAATAAATTATGAGGGAAGTGGGTAGTTTATTGTAATGTAATTGTAAAGTAAGATACATAAAGATGTCTTCAAAAATGTACTCAAATCACAATCCACTCAAATCAATATACGCTCAAATCGAAATGCCACGGAAGACCGCTATTCTCTACTCAAAGAGGGTGAGCTCAACACATTTGGTTATCAAACTGCTCACTAATATACACCAGGTCAAGCACTACACTCTGATGGGAAGACTGTACCGATATGACGAGGGAAAGCCTTTCTTCTACAAGGTTATCACCCAGGACGATCAGCAAGTGAAGCTTGAACAGGCTGGCGGTGCATTCAGGGAGAATAGCCATATCCATTACTTCAGGCTCGCTGTCCTGGAAGGTTCAAAACGTCACGAATTCCAGCTTTCATGCAAGGGAGGCTCCACCTTACCGACCAACCAGACATTGGAATATATTGGCTCAGGGAAAACGTGGAGGGGAGACGTTTTTGTTACGCGTATTGGCAAGCGTGATCCAAAGGATCTTGTGAATATGCGTGGACATGATGCTCGACGAGTCGACTTTGCAGTCAAAAAGTGAGTTAATAACTTTCGAGAACTTGAAGAGAGGCTTACCGACTCAGATTTCTTTCAACAGTTGAACAAAACTCAATTGCCAGAGCTCCTCGTCAATTTTACTTCCGTCGATGGTGATTTTGATAATCAGTATGTATTATAAATATACCAAATGTTGACCCACGTAAAATTTGGTGGAACTTGAGAAATAAGAAGAGGAATCTTCTAGGGCAACCTGCCATGATATGAAATGGTCGAAAAAAATGGCATTGAAAATTTTTGAGAAAAGATACAAAGGGATCGATGATCAAGTAACAATACAAGTTCGAGGGCAGATACTAATGGATACACCTGGGATTGTTATGTCGGAATTGATGAAACATGTAAAAGAAAGATACTCTCACCTGTATTGCATTACAATCACGTTACAACATGTCTCCTCTTCGCCTTCATTGGTTCACTGCCACATTCGAGGCCAAGCGCTTCCTCTTCCCTTTTTGCATTGTTACGTCCTCGTTCGCCTTGAGCCTAGTGTATTCCCTATCAAACAGTTCGATCATCTTCGAGTGCGTCATCTTATTGTCGAAGAATTTAGAAGTAGGGAAGAATGCGTCCAAGAGGCCTCGGAGGAACGGAGCAAGAGGTTGGAAATAACTGTCCATTTTTCCGACAATGCCGACGTCAAAATCGCATAGATGACCCATCTTCCGGCGTGCCATGGCGTTGAAAGACTGATCTATTACTTGAAGATTGAACCATTCAAGAACAGGAGGCATACTTGACAGCGTCTTATAATCCGCTTTCAAGCGCACGACACCGGGACCTTTGAAAATGGTGAGTGCATAGATCAAGGTGTAGAAAATGGATTCTAAATCATGACATCCCTCATGCTGATTTCTGCGCATGAGGACAGCAATGGAAATGAAAGGTGCAGTGCCCTGGATCATGATACTAATTGAGTGGCATTCAAATAACAAAAAGACGGATCTTACTGTGCGTTCCAGAGCTTGCTGGGGATGCCCAGCGACCTGGTTCTCCTCTTCATCGTCATCAGTCGTAGGATCGGCCGCGCAATGTTCGTCATCCAATCGGGCATGATCAAAGTCAATCAAGAGGCCCTTGCGCTCCATAGACCCAGACCCGTCATCAAGAAGCATTATATTATTTAAACTGATGTCGCGATGCAATACACCTCGGTCCAACGCATCTCGGTGGGCTGTAATTATAAGGTGAAAGTATTAAACTCTTGTATGACCATCACTCTGACCATCACTCACCAATGACAACATCACGGAACGCACCAATGAGTTCAGAAAGACACCGAAAGTTAGCCATCTTCAGGCCTACTGAGGACATGACGACGCGACGATGTACGCGATTTTTAGGCGAGGGATCCAGGGCATATTGCCGAAATTCTGTTGTAGAATCTTCATGCAAGGCACCATCAGGACGATGGGTGAACCTTACAGTGGCTATTTGTTCGATGGCTGGAATGCCCGGAATACCTTGCAAACGTTGGAGCGCCTTCTCTTCCAAGTCTCCTCGATTGACCAGGGGCCAGGCATCCTTGATGACTACTTGCTTTAGCTGGTTGTCAAGGTGATGAGCCAGCCAGACACGGGTACACCGCCCAATGATTCCAGTGGCGACATGGAGCTTCTTCACAACGCGATAAGTTCTCTGGACTCGGTCAGTCACGGTGATCGTGTCGACACTGCCATCAGGCTTGAGTTTTACAGTTGGATCATACCCCAAAGCAACCGCGCTACCACACATGAAGCCAGCAACGATACGAATGAGTTTACGTGCATTATCGAGTCCGCCATGTATGGGGATTGTCTGAAACAGGACGCCCTCGCGGTCTATCACACTAAGCCTAATCTCCCTTTCCAGCTGCTCGCCATAAATTGCGAGGGAGCACACAAAACGGCGACTTTCCTGTGTAGAAAACATAACATGTGATTTTATGTACACGGTTTGTTCCATCTCTGTATGGAATTGGTGTTGGCTAGTTATCTCGCCGAATGCGTGGATGACTGGCCAAGTCGCTTTGCATGGGATATTGGTGTCGATGAGTATTATGTCAGGTTTGCAGCGAAGGGGGCCCGTTGAAGGGCTAGCGCCGAGGACAGGGGTGTTACATGAATCTGCTTTCCATCTTCGCAAAACTGGAATCTGAGTAACTTTGCTAAACGATTCTCCTATGGCGTTGAGCCACGCCGCATATCTGCTTTCTCGAGCATCCACCTTAATTAACCATTTTCTCGAGTACACATCGGACATTTTTGACACCACGTCGGAGAAGGAGAGATCGCTGGAGAGCGTAAATACGGAAGGAGGGAAAATGCGTTCGCCGAGAGTGGGGTGGGGCGCTTGAAGGCCAGTGTGGATCTCTTTCCAGAAGATCGGCCCGATATCTCGACATGTAGTATGGCCTTTCATATATGACTTGTGATCACCATCGTAGCTTGAGACTCGTGCCTTCAAGGGTGTGTCTGCGAGAGCCGCTTGATCTGTAGAAGCAAGGGAGACTGATTGAACATCTCCAGCGCCGGCCTGAGGAACGAAGCTGTGAGGTGACGATAGCCGTTCAACAGATGTGAACCGGTCCATGATAGCGATGGTGGCAGCAAAAGATAAGAAGATAGAACTTTGAAAGATGTTTTGCTTTGGGCAACCAGAGCAAGATAGAACGGTTTCGAGAGATGTTTTGCTTTGGGCAACCAGAGCAAGACACAGGCGATGATGTGGTAGCGAACAAAAGGCGGTTGGGCGGAGTTAATGAAAAATCGGAGAACATCTGATTGGGAGATAGCCTATAGAGGCACGCCATCACTTGATCATCATTTGATGGTAGTTACCCTTAGCCGAACAAAGGCGGACGGGCAGAAATGGCCACAAGAGCCTCTAGCTATAGGTTACTCAAGTTCCTGTAAATTTAAATATTAGCGTTCTGTCTCACAACGTCATGATCCAAACATGCTAAGCATTCAATTGAACGTTCAAATGACTGGGCATGTTTGGATCATGACGTTTTGTCATGCTAGTTTTGTTTTAATGTCCGACACGGCCTTGCTCGGCGACAGCGTGAACATGACAAACAGACTTTTTTCCAATGCGCTAATACTTGAAGTAATATACTCTTGTAAAAATATTAGCATTAAATGTTAAATCGCAAGGCGGAAACACTCACATCGGCTTGAGGCCGTGACTCTGTAAATGATGGTATCAACGGCGCCTTCGGCTGAGAGGTTGGATCCGAAGCACTTGATGATGACTAAGCGAGGTAAACTCGCTCATCAAAGCTCCGTCTTCCTCACTCATCTCCCCTTCCTCATGTGAGCTGGTTGCCCTAGCTCACATTAGATAACTGCCGCCATTGTTTAATGTGATATGGTTGCACCACATTACAGTTATCTCATCGTTAAATCACAGAAAATCAGACTTTTATTGTGTCCTGCACATTACGACGGCAAGCATGATCGATAATTTACAATCCATCCCAGTTTCTTTCCCATATAAACCCATCTTTCTCACTTCTGGCCCCCTCTATCTCATCTAAGTCATCAATTTCTTGAAATGGCTTCCATTCACTGCTATATTCTGGCTTGTTTTCGGGTGGTGCCAATCTGTTGTCGAGCGCGCAACTCATCTCCTTGAGGCTTCGGTTAGCCATCTGTTTCAAACTGCTATTTCATATTCAAAGTAGCAAGGAAGAATTGTTACACATACCTGGAAGACGAACGGCGTCCAAAGATTCCAGGTCCATGTCATCAGGAGTAGCAGGATGAGGATGTTTACCGACCTGCTAATTCTGTTGAAAATCTGGTTTTCTTCTTCAGACATGTTAGCTTTCTTAATCTGCTCTCCATAAGTCGTTGTCCCCACTTTATAACAAAACACTCACCTTTTTCTCCCAAATAATGATATCAGACGACGCAGCCGAACTTCCACTTGCGATGAAGTGGGCGTCCACAGTAGTCACAGCCTGCTCTTGGTCAGTTCCCTAAAATTATAGTAATTGTGGAACTTACATCAAGTGCTTGTATAGGAATCCATCGACTCGATTGGCCCATGATTTGCAAAGGGACGGGGGATGCCGTCGAAAAAATATATATTTTTCCGTGATCGCTTCCACATGCGATAATGGAAGAATCTTCGCCGAAAACCCCAACTTTGACACATCTTTTCTTACCTGGGACCGCAAATGTATAAGATGGCGACGACCGTGGTAAGTCGTAGAGATCAAATCCCTTTGAAAGATTGTCAACCAGTAACAGTCTCTCCCGTAAACAGATGGTCGCATGGCCACTAGAGAATGGCTGTTCATATGATCAGACTTTAATAGGGGAATGACTTACATGCCAGACTTCAGCACCTTCCTCCAGTCTTCTTTCCCAGATTCAACATCACGACATATCCTAAGATATATCAGCTAGGTATTAATTTGTGGTGCAAGGTACGACTTACATCTCTCCTGTTTCTAACACAAAAATTAAGACCTTTTCATAGTCCTCGTAGAAATCGATGGCACGCGCGATAGAAACTTTCTTATCGGGACTGACGGTGTTTACCCACAACATCATCATCGATCCTGCTTGCTTGGTGGATTTAATTTTATTAATAAGTTGAAAACTACTTACCGTTTTTTCCCAAATCGTAGAGTTTGATATGGCCGCATTGACTAGAAACCGCTAGACGTGACTGGGTTGGATCATAGGCAATAGCCTCGATGGGGTCGCTTGCTTCAAATACTCGGGTGCTAGCTAATTCAAGCATCGGAGTCTATGGGAGTTGAGTAATCTTGGGTTCCTTTACGACGAGTGGAACTCACATCTATTCTAGAACGTCGGTATATGACGACTAAGCTGCGACCGGTGCCGAAAGCAATTGGCTGCAAGTCCTCATTGCTTCGTCCGCCCAGCCACATGAGACAGGTTATCTGGCCCCATCTTTTTCCGTGATCTTCAATAATCTGGCGGCATTTTCTTGTTGGTATATGCCAAATTCGGACGGTCTCGTCGTCACCGCCGCTTGCCAGAAACTCGCCGTTATGATTGAATAGTAAAGAGTTTATGGGACCCTTTGTCCCATTGAACTTTGTATACCGTTTATATTTCTAGCTTCAAGTTTGAGTGAGTCTAATCATGCAGTGAATATAATGGTGTACCTCTTCTCCGACATTGAATTTACTTGTAAGAAGCTTAAAGACTTCGATTAGCAAGTTAGTGAACATGTTTATGCAATAATGTGTAGTAGATTGTGCAGTCGTTGAGTGTTTCGTGGATATATAACTAGAACTTCATGCTCTAACATTTATCTTCTTGTCTCTAATTGTATTAACTCTGAATAATTGTGTTGACAATCTATTGTCTACAAGAGCCTAGCAACTCGCTGATCACCCAATGGGGTAATGTCTTTTATTGACTTGTCTTTTATTGACTGTCAGAGTATATAATGAGTATGCAGCCACAGTATATAAATTTATTTCGCTCCTACAAAACACCATGGACGCTCACATTGAAAGACACCAACCTCTCATAACAGCAAGGCTCGTTTTTGGAGCAAGAGAGTCCCCCCCCCCTCCCATCATCACGGCGCGAATGGAGTTTCCTTCCTTCAGTATCCCTCAGCACCGTGAACGGTCAATGACGCCCAATCCAATGACATCAGGGAAGCGTGCCTCGACTCCGAAAAGACACTCCACACCCAAGCGCGCCTCTATACCAAAAAGAAATGCTACGCCTCGACCTAGTACTACCCCGGAAAGCAACATGATTGTGGACTTGGACACAACACCCAAACGTGCGGCTACCCCAAAAAGACACGCTACGCCTCAACGTGGCGCTACACCATCAACAGCTCGAAGACGAGGCACTTCTGTGGCGTTTGAAGATATGGGGAGCCCTCTGTCATCCCTGTCAGATGAAGAGGATGAGCTTGAGTCGGAGGGGGATATAGAAACAAGTAAAAAGATCCCGAAACCCCAAGGAGAGGTAGGTCGTCCACACTCTGGTGGATATAGTTTGCAAGAGGCGTTAGATTGGAATGACAAAACCTACGACAGTGTCATGGTAAGTTTGGGGAAGTGTCTCGTGAAGTATTCTGACGAAACTTACAGGTTCTCGTGCATAAAATGGCGAAGACCAGGCTAAACACTGCAAAAAGTTTCCGTGCACAGGATAAAAAGGCTATTAAGCAGATTTGCGATGCAGTTAGATATTCCATCATTCGCATTCACAGTAATACTTACTCTTATCAAGGTTAGGAAAGAATATGGCATTTTGAAGGACTATGAGCAAGACTGGCCCACGCGTGATATGCTCAAACTCCATTTGAAGTATACCTCCGAAGCATCGCGTCGTTCAATGACTAAAAAGGTTGGGAAATTTGCATAATCCAGCTAGAGAACGACAAAGGGTTTGACTGCAATAATTTATCAAGGAAATGGATAGTTTATTGAGATACGTACATAATGAAGAACGAGAAAAGATATTTTGAAAATTTACGCTGGAATCCACGTCCGGCAGTGGAGGCCTCCTCAACAAGACGAACTTTGTCCTGGTGGGTATGCGCTTTTTGGGTGCGACGATCGACTTCTCTTCCTCCCATTTCTCCACATC
>Ga0209038_10000622_pt1 | contig 10581 bp, 10 predicted proteins | sample BogFormECP03_OM3_FD_188237 | JGI IMG/M metagenome (GOLD analysis project Ga0209038, IMG submission 188237) | Bog forest soil microbial communities from Calvert Island, British Columbia, Canada - ECP03_OM3 (SPAdes) (version 2) | ecosystem: Environmental > Aquatic > Freshwater > Wetlands > Bog ...
CCGGCGCGAGGCTCGCGGCATGCTCTGCGAACTGGCGCGGCGGATCGCCGAGCCGCGCACGGTAGCGCCCGGAGATACCGATCGGCAACAGCGTCCCCCAGTGGATCGGGATGGCCAGGCGGGGATTGAGGAGACGGAGCGCACGCGCGGCGTCGAGCGGGTCCATGTGACCCGGGCCGAGCGTCGGGCCCCATCCCGCCACGGGCAGCAGCGCAACGTCGAGCCTCGCTGAGGGAGTCGCAAACGTGGACATCTCATCGAACAGCTCCGTGTCGCCCGCGAAGTACACGCTCTTTGAGCCGCATACGAGGTAACCCATGGCCTGCGCCCGAGGGCCGCCGGGACGGCGATGACCATTGTGGCGGGCCTCCACGGCGGTGATGGCCAGAGTGCCGACCTCCGCCTCCTCCCCCACGTTCAGCTCGGTCACCTCCGTGAACCCTTGCCTGCGCAGCCACCCCCCGGCACCGGCCGGCACCACCAGCGGCGTAGCCCGGCCCAGGTGCCTCAGTGACGGCAGGTCCAGGTGATCCAGATGCAGGTGTGAGACCAGCACCGCGGCCGGATTCGCGACGAGGCCTCTGTCAACCGGCGGGACCTGCCGGCGCAGGTGCAGCACGCGACCACGGAGCAGCGGATCGGTCAGCAGGACCACGCCGTCCAGCTCGATCAGGGTGGTGGCATGGCCGAGGAAAACGATACGGTCCGCAGACCTACGGGCACGATTCGCCGCGACCGCGCCATCGACCATGACCGAGAACCTAGCAACCAGATGTTCGAGCGATCCACGGCCGTGATGGCCCACAACGCGTGAGGCGTTCGCGCCGGCTGTTCGGGTTCCTGATCCGGGCGAGCGTGTTGCTCGTGGTCGAGGCCGCAGTGCTGCTCGTCCTGTCCGCGGTCCTGCCGGGCGTCGAAACGCTCTCATTCCTAGCCGCCCTGCTGGTGGTGATCGTGATGGCGCTGATCAATGCGCTCCTGTGGCCGGTCGTCATCCGCCTTGCGCTGCCGCTCACGCTGATCACCTTCGGGCTCGGCTCGCTGCTGCTCAGCGCCGGCGCAGTCGCGCTGGCGTTCTGGGCGGTCGACGGCAAGACGCCCCCCTTCGGGAGCGACCTGGCGATCGCGTTCGGGCTGGCGCTGGTGTCGATGGTCGTCGCGCCGCTGCTCGACGTGGGCGGCGACGCCAACCACATGCGCGTGGTGCGCCGGCGGGTGCGACGCGGGCGCAAGCGCAATCGCAGCGATACCCCGGGTGTGATCCTGTTCGAGATCGACGGACTGGGAGAGGGAGTGCTGCGCGAGGCGATCCGCGACGGGCACGTGCCCACGATCGCGCGGTGGCTCGCGGACGGTAGCCACAAGGTGATGGGCTGGGAGTGCGATCTCTCCTCTCAGACCGGCGCGAGCCAGGCGGGTCTGCTGCTCGGGAGCAACTGGGACATGCCCGCATTCCGCTGGTATGAGAAGGACTCCGGTCGCACGCTCGTCTCCAATCACCCGGCCGACGCGGCCGAGATCGAGCGGCGCCGGTCAACCGGCGCGGGCCTGCTGGCCGGTGCAGGCACGAGCCGGGGCAACATGTTCTCGGGCGACGCACCGCGCTGCGCCGCCACGATGAGCATGGTCCGCGACCGCACGCGATCGAAGTTCAGCGACTTCTTCGCATACTTCGCCGATCCCTACGGGTTCATGCGCACGATCACGTTGTCGCTCGCGGACATCGTGGGTGAGCGTCGGGCGGCGGCTCGCCAGCGCCGTAGCGGGGCCCCGCATGTCGACCGCGGGCGCTTCTACCCGTTGATCAGGGCAACGATCACCGTCGTCATGCGTGACCTCACCGTGGCAATGCTGATGGCCGACATCGTCGAGGGCGTGCCCGTCAGCTACGCCACATTCGTCGGCTACGACGAGGTCGCCCACCACTCCGGCATTCGCGAGCCGGACGCCCTCGCCGTGCTCAAGCGCCACGATCACCAGCTCACGCGCCTTGAGCGGGCGGTGGAACAGGCGCCGCGGCCATATCACCTGATCGTGCTCTCCGATCACGGTCAGACACCGGGCGCGCCGTTCCGCCAGCGATTCGGGGAGACGCTCGAGGAGGTGGTCCGCGACGCGCTCGCGCACGGCGGGGTACGCGCCCCGGCCGCCGTCGACGAGGCCTGGGGCAACGTCGGCGCGGTGCTGGCCGACGCGCGCCAGGAGCCTGGGGTCGGCGGCCGGATCCTCTCGCGCGCCACGCGGAGCAGATCGGTCGAGGGCACGGTGGCACTGGGACCGGATCGTGAGGCCCTGGCCGAACAGAGCACCTCGGATGACTCGCCCGAGCAGGAGGCCGTGGTACTGGTTTCCGGCAGCCTCGGGCTCATCTATCTGCCGCTCAGCACCGAGCGGCTCACGCGCGAGCGGATCTCAGCGGCCCATCCCCAACTGCTTCACGCGCTGGCCGCCCATCCTGGGATCGGGTTCGTGATGGTGCGATCGGGCGAGCACGGGGCGCTCGTGATCGGCGGCTCCGGTCAGCGCCGTCTCTCCGACGACGCCGTCGAGGGAGATGACCCCCTCGCCGGCTTTGACCCGACGGCCGCTGATCATCTGCGCCGACACGACCGCTTCCCGCACTGCCCGGACATACTCGTGAACGGCGTGTATGACCCGGGCACGGGCGAGGTGGCCCCGTTTGAGGAGTTCATGGGCTCCCACGGCGGCCTCGGCGGACCGCAGACCCACGCCTTCGCCGTGGTGCCCGCCGGTTGGACTGATCCGGCGGGTCCCGTCGTGGGTGTGGAGGCCATGCACGAGGTGCTGCGCGGCTGGCTTGCAACTAGCTCGCAGCAGCCTCCTTCTCCGCCTGCTCGAGCTCCCGTCTGAACTCCTTGCTGTCGGCGTCGATCTCCTTCTCGACCGACTTTTCCGCACGGGTGAGCGCCTTGTCGAGCTCCTCTTCGACGCGCGACTCCCCGATCACGATCAGCGCCGCTTCTCCTCCGTCGAGCAAGTGACCGAGCTCCTTGGCGTCGCCTCGGGACATGCCCTTGCGCAGATGCCCGCCCACGCCGCCGACAACACCACCCACGACCGCCGCGCCGACGATCGATGGGGGGAACAGGATTCCGACGACCGCGCCCACGGCGATCCCGCCCCAGGCGCCGTGCTGCGTGGGCTTCTCGTGCTTTGAGACGTGGACCTTGCCATCGTCGTCCTTGACGATCAAGGCAACGTCGTAGGTACCCACCAGCTTGGCCGCGTGGAGGTCGAGCAGACCCTCGTAGTCGGCGAAGGCATCCGCCTTGTCGGCATACGTCGCGGCATAGATGAAAACGGGTCTGTCGCTCATCTCATCTCCTGTGGTTGGCTCCCAAACGGTCTAACGCGGTTTGCCGGGACCGCGAATATTTCCACAATGTGGACGCGCATATGCTGTACGCTGCACACGGCTTTGGCCCCCGCTGAAGGTGGAGGGCAGGCGTTTTCACCCTCGACCCGCAAAGGACGACCATGATCTTCGCAACCAGCTATCCGTTCCTCGAAGTCTTTTGGACGCTGCTGATCTTCTTCGCGTTCGTCATCTGGCTGTGGATCCTCTTCACGGTGTTCACCGACATCTTCCGCCGCCACGACACCTCCGGCTTCGCGAAGGTCTTATGGATCATCCTCATCATCATCATCCCGTACTTCGGCGTCTTCATCTACCTGATCGCCGAGCACAAGGGCATGACCGAACGGGCGATCGAAGCGCAGAACAACGCGCAGGCACAGGTCGACCAGTACGTGAAGTCGGTCGCCGGCGCGGGCGACCCAACCGAGCAGATCGCCAAGGCCAAGCAGCTGCTTGACAGCGGCACGATCACGCAGGCCGAGTTCGACCAGATCAAGCAGAAGGCGCTGGCCGCCACCTAGTAAGAAGGAGCCTGGTCGGAAGTACGGAGCCCGGCTCGGTCAAGAGCTCGGGGGGTACTTCCTCTCGTTTTGCTGGACGGTGCGCGATGGTATCTACACGGTTGGGAAACGTGTATACCATCGCACACCGGATCTCTGAGCGAACACACAACGGCCAGACGGGACGTCAGTGATGAGACGTCGGTGATCGGCACTCCCGCCGCTCAGCCGGCGGCGCCCACGCCCTTGCGGCCGTAGAACTCGGCCTCTTCGCGACCCAGCTCCGTCACGGGATCGTCGCCATAGATCCACTCCCGGGCGATCCTGTGCCAGTTGGCGTGCGCGCGCAGCTGTGAGAGCACCGCGAGCGTGAGCATCTCCATGCGCCGGCCGAACAGATGCTCGGGGCGCATGTCCTGGTGGCGCATCTCGCGGAAGTGACTCGAGCGCGGGTCCGAGCTCTCGATCATCACGTGCGTGGCTATCTCGGGCGTCAGCTCGACCGTTTCATCGGCCGTCGTGTACCACCACACCGCATCCTCGATGAACGCGAGCAGGTGCTCGGGGTCCACGCGGTCGGGCTCCGGCAGAAAGCCCGATTTCGCGAGCAGATCGTGCAGCGCCGGCCCGTCGCCCTCGATGACCGCTCGCTGCGCGGCGAGCTCGAGCTCCACCGCGTCGGGGTCCATGCGCTTGAACAGCCCGAAGTCCAGAAACGCCACGCGGCCGTCGTCCAGCATCAAGAAGTTCCCCGGATGGGGATCACCCGAGAACTGCCGGTGGCGGTAGAGGCAGCCGAGGAAGAACCGGAACACGATCTCTCCGAGCCGGTCGCGCTCCTCCTGCGAACGTCCCTTGAGCTCCTCGAACGTGGCGCCGCGCACGAACTCGCTCACGAGCACCCGCTCACGCGACAACGAGCTCACCACGTCAGGCACGACGATGAACGGATGCCCCGCGAAGATCCGCGCGAGCGAACGCTGGTTCTGGGCCTCGAGCTCGTAGTCGAGCTCCTCGACGATCCGCTCCCTGATCTCTTCCGCGATCGCCTTGGCGTTCATCCCCGGGGTCATCCGCTTGAGCACGCGCATGATCATGTCGAGGTTCTGCAGATCCGCCCGCACCGCGGCTGCCACGCCGGGGTACTGCACCTTGACCGCCACCTCACGGCCGTCGTTTAGCGTGGCCCTGTAGACCTGGCCGATCGAGGCGGCCGCAATTGGCTCCTCGTCAAACGAGGCGAACACCTCGGCGAGCGGCTCTTCCAGGTCCTCCTCGATGACGCGCCGCATCTGCTTGAAGGAGACGGTGGGGGCGGCGTCCCTCAGCTTGGCCAGCTCGCGCTGGAACTCCTCGCGGTGCTCCTCGGCCACGAGGCCGACGTCGAGGAAGGACATCACCTGCCCGAGCTTCATCGCGGCGCCCTTCATCGTCCCGAGCACCGCCACGATCTGCTTTGCGGTCTCCAGCTGACGCCTGGCCATCGCCTCCTGCGAGGCCTCGTCCCCGCGGGTGACGTTCGCGGCACGAGTCCCGAACTGCTTCACCGCCTCGGTCGCCGCCAGCGTGGCGACCGTGGCCGTGCGCCGCGCGCGGGAGGTCGGGATCTTCTCGCTCTCTCGCGCCATCTACTTAATCCTACGAACCGGAGGACTGCCCCTTCCGTTGGACCCGTGACCCGGGGACGATGTCGTCCGTGCCGTCCTGCCAGCGCACCCACGCCTTCGTGCCGCCGTCGTAGTCCTCTCCGAGCAGCACCAGGGTCGCCGGCTCGCCGAGCGCCGTGCAGGGCTCAGCGCCCGGAGCGTCCAGGCCGCGCCACAGGCGGATGAACTGGTTGGAGTCCCACTCGCGCCCCACGGTCGTCTCCCCGGCGTGGCCCGGATAGATGACCGTGTCGGGCGGCAGCTCCATCAGCGTGCCCATGATCGAGTCCCTCAGATCGGTGTAGGAGGTGTGGCCCGGCGCTCGCACTCCGCCCACCGAGTTCTTGAACAGTGTGTCCCCGGTGAACACCACCGCCTCCCCGCCCGCGAACCCGCCGGGCGTCGCGCTCGTGGAGCGTGACTGTGTGCGGCTGCTGGCGGCGGCGCTCTCAACGTCCGCCCGATTGCCGACGAGGAAGGAGAGCATCCCGGCCGTGTGTCCGGGCGTGTACAGCGGGCGCACCTCGAGCGTCCCGAGCTGGAGCGTCTCTCCCGCCTCGACGGTGCCGGTCGCAATGCCGCCTGCATTGGCCCCCTCTCCGCCGGCGTCCTCGAGCATGCGGCGCTCGGGCGGGCTGATCAGCACCTCGAGATCCGGCCAGCGCTCACGCAGCGCGCCCACCTCGGAGACGTGGTCGAAGTGATGGTGGGTGAGCAGCACGTGGGTAGGCGTCAGCCCGAGCCGCTCGGCTGCCGCGATCAGCGGCTCCACCGGGCCGCCCGCATCGATGAAGAACGCGGGGCCGTCCTCGCGGTCGGCGACCAGGTAGGTATTCGACAGGAACTTGGGATGGGTCGCGCGCTCAACGATCATGCCGCCTCCACGGGCGCCGGCGCACCGGCAACCAGCTCAGACAGGCCGTTCAGATAGCCGTCATCGCCCACGTCCCTGCGCCACTCCAGAACGTCCACCGAAGCTGCGCAATGCACGACCCGCTCGCGCGCGCTCTGCAGCGTCGGGGCCGTGGTCGCCAGCGCAACCGCGCGCGAGGTCCCCACCGTGCGATAGACGTCCTCACCGAGATCGACGGCCGAGGCGAAGAACACGTGGCAGCCCGCGTCTCTGATCCTCTCTTCGTGCAGGGAGAACTCATACGGTCCTCCGGCGCGCAGCGCGTAGTCTGGGGAGACGAGGTAGAGCACGAGCGATGCTTCCTGCGCCAGCGAGAGGTCGCCCTCGCTCAGGTTCCCGGAGGACATCCGCTCCATGACCTCGGGCCAGTTCCCCGAGAACAGGCTCATGATGTTCATGCACTCGGGATCTCCGAAACGGGCATTGAACTCGATCACCTTGACGCCATCGGCCGTGGCGAAGAAGCCACTGTTCATGACCCCCGTGAAACGGCGCCCCTCACTGCCGAGCCGCTCGATCACCCGCTCGATGATCGAGCAGGCTTCCGCGTAGTGGCGGGCGGTCATGAAGGGAAGAATCGACCCCTCCACCGAAAGCGAACCCATGCCGCCCGTGCCGGGTCCTTCATCGCCGTCGTAGCGGTATGGGTAGTCGTAGGTGGCCGGAGGGAACAGCACCGTCCTGCCGTCGCTGATCGCCTGGATCGTGAACTCGGCGCCGATGATCTTCTCCTCGATCAGCACGCGCTCACCGGAGCCGCCGCGGGCGAGCAGGTTGCGCGCGTACTCCCGCGCGGCCTCGTGATCTGCCAGGTGCGGGCCCATCACCTTCACGCCCTTGCCACCGGTCAGGCCTGCGGGCTTCACGGCCACCGGCGTTGAGCCAAAGAACTCGATCGCCTCATCCACCTCATGCGCCGCCGTGACCACGCGCACCAGCGGCGCCGCCTCCGGCGCGACCTCGGAGAGCAGCGAGCGGGCGAACACCTTGTTCCACTCGATCTCCGCACCGGCCCGCGTGGGACCGACCGCGCGCGTGCCCTGCGCCAGCAGCGCATCGACGACCCCCGCCTGCAGGGGCTCATCGGCGCTGACCATCGCGAGATCGATCTCCTTCGCTCGAGCGAACGCCGCCACCACCTCGGGATCGCAGACGTCGCCGGTCGCATAGCTGCCGCCCGAGCCCGCCACATGACGCACGATCGTAGGATTCTCGTGGCCCATGAGCGCGTGCAGCTCGCTGTGCTCGGCCATGCGGAAGGCCAGGGCGCTCTCGCGCCCGCCGTGACCCACGATCAGAGTTCGCACGCCCCGAGTCTAGATGTAGACGCCAGCGCATGGCTCTCATCGACGCCGAGCCTCGGCACGACGCGCTGATGGCGACATGCATCGCAAGCCGCCAGGCTGTCCCTAGACTTCCCGGACATGGCCCTCATCCACACCTGCTACCGCATCACCGACATCGACCGCTCGGTGGCCTTCTACAACGCCCTCGGCTTCGAGGAGATCGGGCGGATCCCGATCAAAGACGAGGCCGTCAACGTGTTCATGAACCAGCCTGGCGACGGCGACGCGCCGCGTCTTGAGCTGACCTACAACTTCGGCGTGGACTCTTACGAGATCGGTACCGGCTACGGCCACATCGCGATCACCGCCGACGACCTCGACGCGACGCTCGCGCGCCTGGCCGAGCAGGGGATCGGGCCGGAGAAGCCGCCCTACTCGATCCGCGAGGGAGGTTCGCGCCTGTGCTTCGTGCGCGACCCCGATGGCTATCGCATCGAGATATTGGAGATGGCAGAGCAATAGCGAGTCAGCACGAGCCTCGGCCAGACGGGGACGCGTAGGATGCGGGTAACTCGCAGCGCCTAACCGACAACGGGGGGATCGAGAAATGCAGTCCATCGCATTCGCCGCGCCACTGCTTCCGGGTAAGACCGAGGCCGATCTCGAGGCCATGGCCTCGGTCTCGAATGGAGGGCGTCGCGCTGAACATGACGCGTCGCGCGAGCGAGCGGGAATCAAGAGGGAGTCGGCATGGCTTCAGCGCACCCCCGATGGCGACGTCGTGGTAGTGCTGATCGAAGCAGACGACGTGGAGGCCGCGATGGGGGCACTTGCGACCTCACAGGAGCCTTTCGATGTGTGGTTTCGCGATCACATAAAAGACACCCACGGGATGGACATGGCGGAGGGTTTCCCTCCCCCCGAGCAGGTGCTCGACTTTCGCGCCTGAGCGCCTCGGCCATCGCGTCAGCCCTGAAATAATGGCCGATGTGAACGACGACATAGAGCCGGATGCGACAGCGCCCGGCGCCGACGGCAGAAGCCGTCTCATGCATGAAGTCGCCGAGCAAATGGACGCAATCGAAACCGACCTTGGCCGGAATTTCAGGATCGGCCGCGTCATAACAATCGTCGAGGTCGCAGACCCGAACGGCAATGTCGCGTTACGCGTTCGAGCCGGCCAATACCCGTGGGTCGCGCTGGGTATGCTCGATTGGGCCAAAAAAAGTATCGAAGAGGCCGCCGGGCAACAGGGCTCGCCGCCCGCTCCGTGATTTCGATTCTCGTCACCACGAGGGCGCCGGTCCTGGCTCGACACGCGAACAGATATCTGCAGCCGCCATCGGCGCCACCATGGGCGCCATTGGTCTACGGAGTGGCCGTCAACCTCGCTGCGCGTTTACACTGTCGGCAGTGACCGGCGTTTTCGATAGATGGCTGTATTCGATCCTGCGGGTTGTGTTCGGCTTCGGGCCCTGAGCGCTCTCAGCGCAGCATCCCCAGGATCGCGTCCACCGCGAGAAGTCGGTGAGCTGCCATGAGCGCGGCGGATCCGTTCGTGCTGGCCAGCGGTGTGCAGGGCGGCCACGCTCCGGCGCCCGGGTACGAAACGCTCCTGGTCGCGCTCCTGATCGCGGCGTTCCTGGCGGCGTGCGTGCCGATCTCCGTCCACCTGCGCCGGCGCGATCGCCGGCCCAAGCCGGTGGCCGACCAGTGGCAGGCGCTTGCCGTGATGGGAGAGCTGTGTCCGCACGGCTGGCAGGCACAGATCACGCTGCACGGATGCGATGCGCCCGTGCCCGAGGACGCCCCTCCCTCGCGTGTCCCTTTGGTCGCGCTTGAATGGAGGCAGTTCGCCGAGGAGTCCGGGCGGGTCGCGGTCGCACGGCGGGTATGGGCGCCGACCATCGGTGAGGCGCTGCAGATGATGGTCGACGACCGCCGGACGGACCTCACGCTCGAGCAGCTCGAGCAGGCTGACAGCGCGCTCGGCAGGATCTACACGGCGTTGCGCGACCTGCCCGCGGGCGCGGATCCGGGCGCGGGCGCGAGTGCCGCCGGTGCCGCGCCCGAGGGTGATCGGCACGATCACCAGGTGCATGAAGTCGACCAGGTCGGCGGCGAGGAACTGGCGGACGGTGGATGGGCCGCCGCCGATGCGGACGTCGAGGCCACCCGCGGCCTCCCTGGCCGCCGCAAGCGCCTGCGCCGGGCTGGCGTCGATGAAGTGGAAGGTGGTGCCGCCCTTCATCTCGATCGAGGGCCTGACGTGATGGGTGAGCACGAAGACGGGGGTATGGAACGGCGGCTCCTCGCCCCACCAGCCCTTCCACTCCTCGTCGGTCCACGGTCCGCGCTGCGGGCCGAACTTGTTGCGCCCCATGATCTCCACGCCGATGCCCGGCCCCCAGTTGCTCGCGAAGGCGTCGTCGATGCCGGTGCTCCCGCCTTCCTGGCCCGTCATGACGTGAAATGAACGGGTGTCCATGAACGATCGCACCAGCCGCTGGCCGGCATGCCCGAAGGGCGCCTCCAGGCTCTGGTCAGCGCCGGCGCTGAAGCCGTCGAGCGAGACGGAAAAGTTGTGAACACGAACAAGTGACATGACGGGTAGACCTCTCTGGTCGAAGCTGAGTTCATCGGTCCTCATGGTGTGGTCGTAGCCAGGATCGCTTTCTCGACCCCTGAGCACCCTTGACACCTGAGCACCTGCGAACGGCTGGCAGCCTGGCCTAAGCGACGCATGACACGTCCCGATCGTCCGATTCGCGCGTGTCGGCAGCAGGCATTCGGACAGTTCTGATACCTGACTGTGCCATTAACCCGGGACCTGCTGATCCTGCGGGCCGGCAGGCGG
>Ga0209038_10000624_pt1 | contig 10570 bp, 7 predicted proteins | sample BogFormECP03_OM3_FD_188237 | JGI IMG/M metagenome (GOLD analysis project Ga0209038, IMG submission 188237) | Bog forest soil microbial communities from Calvert Island, British Columbia, Canada - ECP03_OM3 (SPAdes) (version 2) | ecosystem: Environmental > Aquatic > Freshwater > Wetlands > Bog ...
GGCGATGCCGGGGCTGGTGAGATTGCCGTCGTCGAGCGTGACGTTACCGGAAGCGGTGCGGCCATCGTTGCCGGGAGCGGCCATCATTTTGGCGAGGCCGAAATCGAGAATCTTGGTTTGGCCGCGGTCGGTGAGAAAAATATTCGCGGGCTTGATGTCGCGATGAATGATGTTTTCGGAATGTGCGGCGTCCAGCGCGTCGGCGGATTGGATGCCGGATTCGAGAAGGGCATCGAAGGCCATGGGGCCGCCAGTGATGCGATGCTTCAGCGTGGCGCCCTTCAGCAATTCCATGGCGATGTAACTGCGGCCCTGGTATTCGCCGATTTCGAAGATGGTGCAGATGTTGGGATGGCTTAGCGCGGCCGCGGCGCGCGCTTCGCGTAGAAAACGTTCCAGCGCCAGCTTGTCCTGCGAAACGTCGTCAGGAAGAAATTTCAGCGCGACCATGCGGCCGAGCTTGGTGTCTTCGGCTTTGTACACCACGCCCATGCCGCCGCCACCAAGCCGTTCGATAACGCGATATTGGGAGATGATTTGGCCGACGAGGGGCTGGGAGTCGTTCATCGAGTGCACATATTAGATTCGCTGCGGAGACAAGTCAACGCGGGCGAGAGCGTGGTGATGGGTGAGTTTCCGATTCCGCGATCAGCGGGAGTTGACGGACTCGCCTTCTACCACTTGAGGAGCTTAGTGAGTGTATGATGCCGTGATGATAAAAGGTATCCGGCCTTTGGCGCTGGCCGGCCTGCTCACGTGGGCCCTACTGCTCCCTTCTGCCATCCTGTCGCAATCGCCGGTGGCGGTGGAATACACCGAGGGCGTAGTCCGCGGGTTCCTGGTGCTCCGCACGCTGGAAGGCAACGTCCTCGCCGAGGGTGATGTAACGCAGTTCGCCCGTGGCGATCGGGTGACGAGCCACACGACTCTTCGCTTCAAGGACGGCTCCGTGAACGAAGAAACCGTCGTCTTTTCTCAGCGCCATGTTTTCCGGCTCATAAGCGATCACCAGATCCAAAAGGGCCCCACGTTCAAACAACCGATGGACGTCTCGGTTGACGGTTTAACGGGCCAGGTCACGGTCCGCTATACGGACAACGACGGCAAAGAGAAGACCGTGACCGACCGGCTCAAACTTCCGGCTAACGTCTCGAACGGCATGATTCTTACGCTGCTGAAGAACATCCGCCCCGATGCTCCGCTGACGACACTTTCCTTGGTGGCAGCCGCGCCAAAACCGCGGCTTGTGAAACTCTTGATCTCTCCCGAAGGCGAGGAGTCCGTCTCGGCCGGAGGCTCCTCCCACAAAGCCACGCGTTATGTCGTAAAGGTTGATATCGGAGGCATCGCCGGAGTGGTGGCGCCGATTGTCGGCAAGCAGCCCGCAGACACCCACATCTGGATGCTCGGCGGCGATGCTCCCTCCTTCGCCAAGTCAGAGGGCCCGCTCTATAACGGTGGCCCCATCTGGCGGATCGAGTTGACTAGTCCGGATTGGCACGATCATTAGAATTCTGCGATCGTGTTTGATTCCTGGATTGGGATTCCGTCATTGGGTGCATGAATTAGATTCGCAGGTGAGACAACTCAACGCGGATGTGAGCGCGATAGTCTGTCGGTTTCGGATTCCGCTAGTAATCAGGACTTAGGCAGCATTACTGCGAAGGCATGCGCGAATCATAAAGGAGGACCACGTCCCCTGCAGAGGTATCGCGCAGTACGGCTAGCCTCTTGCCGTCGCGCGACCAGCGAAATTCAGATATGAATTTCGATTTGAAGTCCGTCAGGGTGTGACCCTTCGAGCCGTCCAGGGGTTGAATCCAGATATTGTCCACACCTTTTTCCTCGAGGAGCAGCGCCAGGGCCTTGCCGTCCGGCGTAAAGTGAAGCGCATCGTGGGGAATCGGGGGAATGGAGTGATAGCGGACGCTGGCACGCGGGTCCGCGTCAAGGTAACGGACGGTCGGCTTGCCCGACGCTCCGAGGTGGAACAACGCTATCTTGGTTTTGTAGATTCGTGTTGAGGGATCCGCCTGGCTGAAGTACGCAGCGATAGTCTGTCCATCTGCTGAAAGCGTCGCGCCTTGCAGCAAGGCGCCAGGAAGCGAGACGGAAGCTACGAGTTCCGGGGCTGCTCCGGATGTTGGATACCTCATCAAATCGTCGCTGCTCCACGCATCGTACGCATAGATCCACTTTCCATCGGGCGAGCAACCAAACAAAGTTGTATCCCCCATTGGCGTCACTCCCTTTGCGTCAGAACCATCGGCGTTGGCGCGCCAGATTTTCACACCTTTCGAACTGTCATGAAGGTACCAGAGAGCATAAATTGAGCGGCCGCCATCACACGATGCGACCTCTCGCATCCATGCTCCCGGATCGCTCAGCAGCGTGGTCACGTCGCTGCCATCCGGGGCTAAGCGCAGCAGACGGATGCCCTCGGAAATAAGCAGATGGCCGTCGGGAGTCCAGTCCATCCCAGCCAAAACTTGCTGCGGTGGAATTCCCGGAATTGCTGTGGGGGTTCCCTTGCCTGACCCATCTAAAACGTCCACTTCCATCGCGGACTGATCCTGCAATGTAGCGAGCGTCTTGCCGTCAGCTGTAATGCTGATCGTGTCGTGGTCAACAACATCGTTTGTGAGAATGCGGAATTTTGCTTCTGGATAAGAAAATACTCCCAAGCGGGTGTTCACCGAGAACGGCTGGCCGCCGATCGCGGCAAATATAACGAAAATGTTTCGTCCATCCGGATCCCACAAAAGGCGCAAAATAACCATGTCGTCGAAACTCTGCAAGAGTTTTGACTGTCCGGAAGAGAAATCGAACATGATGATTTGACTGCCAAAAATCCCACGCGATGGCTTAGCCTGCGCGATCGCGATCCACTTGTCGTCTGGCGACCAGCCGATGTATTCAGGATCATTCGACCCTTCAGCAACCAGCAATACCTTCTCGTCGCTGCCGTCGGCATTGGCCTGCAGCAATCTCCACTTTCCGACCTCCGGGTCGTTCGCACGGACGTAGGCAATGAGCTTGCCTGCGGGTGAAAACGTCGCATTGCTGTCCACATCCTTCGCCACCAGAGCCGGTGTGCCTCCCAGTAATGGGGCCCGGTACAAGTCAAGACTTCCGGAGGATTCCGTCGAAATCTGCCGGTAGTAGATGTAGCTTCCATCGGAAGAAAATGCCAAAGAAGAAAAGGTCCGGCCGGACGCCGCAACCACCTGAGTAACGCTGCCCGTTGGAAGGTTTCTCAGCCAGAGGCTTTGCTGCCCTTGTTGCGTAGCTACCGTCAGTATGAACTTGCCGTCTGGTGAAATCGCGGTGTTCTGAATGTCCCCGGTGTCTGTCACTTTGGCGACGACATATTTTTCGAAGGGCTGCAAGGCGGCAGGATGAACGAGGACATAAATCCCGTAAGTTGCGCCAGCGGCGAGAGCGAGAACGAATAATGCGACGAGAAAGGTTCCCAATTTGTGTTGGCGAGCCACTGCAGCAACCGTAGTCGTGCTGGAAGCGGAAGCTGCAGGGTGACTCGCAGCCGACCGGTTATCAATTGCGGCAGACACGCTCACGGATTGGGCTGAACCAGTGCTCGATTGAGAAACGATCTCGGCGGAAGACGCTCCGGTAGCGAGCGCGCTTCGTCCGGATTCGAAATCCCGCTTGAATCTCTGCAAATCCGCTCGCAACTCGGATGCATGTTGGTAACGCAAAGTCCGGTCCTTCTCGAGCAGTTTGTTGATGATCTCCTCAAGCCGCGCTGGCAAGGATGGGTTGAGACGCATCGGAGCCAAAGGAGCTTTGTTCAAGATGGAATCAAAAAGCGCCGCGGAACTGTCGCCGCGGAATGGAAGTTGCCTCGTCGCCATTTCATACAGCACCGCGCCGAATGAAAACAGATCCGTCCGTACATCCAATTCCTTCCCAAGCGCTTGCTCCGGTGACATGTACGCGATTGTTCCGAGCGTCATCCCCGGACTGGTGAGGTGTTCGTGTGCCGCGCCGAGCGTCACTTGCGAGGCGCCTCGCGGTTCGAGACTCGCGTAGTTCGCAGTGAGCTTCGCCAATCCAAAGTCCAGAATCTTCGCGTGGCCTCTTCGCGTCACAAACAGGTTTGCTGGCTTGATATCGCGATGAATAATGCCTTGTCCGTGCGCGGTGTCCAGCGCATCGGCAATTTCGAGGGATAGCGAAAGCAGAGCTTCGACTTCCAGCGGCTTGTCCAGAAGCACATGCTTGAGCGTCGCGCCATCCAGGAATTCCATAACCAGAAATGGCCAGCCTTCGTGGCTCGAAATTTCGTGAATGGTGCAGATATTTGGATGGTTCAACGCGGACGCGGCGCGCGCCTCGCGTCGAAATCGCTCCAGTGCTTGTGAATCTTCAGCGACGCCTTCAGGAAGAACTTTGATCGCAACGAACCGGCCGAGTTCTAGGTCCTCCGCCTTGTAGACCACGCCCATACCGCCCCCGCCGAGTTTCTCGACGATGCGGTAGTGCGAGATCGTCTGACCGATGACCGAATCCGCCATTTCGCGCACATGTTAGGTTGCGGCAGGGGGGCAAGTCAACGAACAGCCAGAGCTTTCGTCCTGAGTCCTGATGAACGTCGTTACCGGAGAAGTGAAATCGGGCGAAAGCAATTGTGCAGTAAGGCAACTTACCAGCGAGTCGAGCTCTAGTTGCTTGGCCGATTCACTCGAGCACGGTGATAGCACAGCTGATTCGCACCGCTCACCGCCAACTCTATCGCCGCGGTCCTCTATGAAAAAGTGCGGACCAAAATTGATACGAACATCCTATGGAGGCTGCGATCAGCGCGGTCGTCATCGAAGCCGCACCGGACCGCAGAAAATGGTTGAAGCCGTACACGCCCAGAGGAACATAGATCGCTACGCCGGTGATTGTCCCAGGAGAATATTCGCGAGACTTGAAGCTTGCCCACGCGTGCCAACATCCATTGGAGAAGGTCAGGGCAGCGATTGTGAGCCAGCAGAGAACGCTCGCGCCTCGACGTATCAGGATTGCGCTGTCCCAACACGCTATCAGCAGCGCGGCGTTGATGATTATGAGGAAACGCGTGGTGATCCGGGAAGCGTTAACGCGATAGCGTCGATACCACGCTACAAACCCTCCCGGATAAACAAATTCTTCACAGATGTGAAGGACTACCGCTCCCAGCGGTGCCCACGGAAGCCAGTCCAGCATAGCTTCGGAGTTTATATACGCTCTCCGTTGAGAGCTACGAATAGTTTCAGCGCGGAGTCTCAAACCACTTCGGGCTAGCCCACCACATGCCTGATTAACTCGCTGGTCTCAATAGGTCCACACCACACCCAGCTCGAAGCCGTCTTGCATGGAAAACAAAAGCTGAAGGTGCTGCCTAGGCTAGCTCAGCCGCCACGTTGCCGTAGCCAGGTTTTGGCCGAGTACAGCCAAACAGATCGTGCTCCCGCGGAAGCATTGCCGAATCAATGCACGGGATGGTGTTGCATCGACCGGTTGAGCTGGCACGACTTATCAGGACTTGGACGGGGCTGTGATATAAAATTCTTTCGCCGTGCGCCATTTGATTGTGCAGGCTCGTGGCGGAGGAGTGATGAAGTCTAGCGCAGATAGGCGCTCTCCAATCGGCGCGGCGATCGGGCTCATAATTATTGGTGTCTGCGCCCTAGCATCCGGCTGTCGAAATTACGATGTCATTTGGTCGGCAGAATCGCGCTCTCCCGATGGATATTGGCTTGCTACTGCTACGGAGGAGCGGGGTGGTGGATTCGGAAATGCCTATGATTCAGCGAGTGTCTACTTGAAGCAGATTAAGAGTTCGCGGCCTCCCGTGGAGATTTTGGAATTCTCTGTTGGTTCCCTGGCGTCCCAATCCGGCACGTTAAATCTTGCAATGAAATGGGAAAGTCCGTCGCATCTAGACGTGACGTATAACGGTCACGCTGCAACTCTCAACTTTCAAGTCGTCAAGTCCGCTGGCATCGACATCTCCGTCGAAGATCTTTCAAGTGTGACGACCAACACTTTGCAATAGGAGGCATCGACCGTCCGACACTCCCCGATTCGCCGTAGCTCCTGTTTAACGCATAAACCACACCAGTGGAATCCCGGCCAAACCCACTTCTCCGACGATGTGACTACACAGCAGCGAGCCACCAGATTGAAAGACGGGCAGGATGTCGGGGTCTCTTCGAAAGAGCGCCAACCCTCACTAATAATGTTCGTTCCCGGGTTCGCGTGCCGATTTCGGGTTGTAGCGCTCCATCTCCGCGCGTTCGTCCATCGTCAGTTGCGGCAAATGCCGGATGAACAGCACCAGTTTCCAGTCGTCCTGCGGTCCATGGGGCGGGGCAAAGGACGCCATGCCAGTGAAGCGGACTCCGTTTTCGATGATCCAGAATAGTTCGCCATCGGAAAGCTTTTGCGTTTCCGCCAAGCGCAAATCCGGCGGCTTCGGGTATATGCCTTTGCCGTACAGGGTATCGCCGCTGCCGTCGTTCCCGTGGCACGGTGCGCAGTGATCCGCGAAGTGCACCATCGCTTCTTGAAGATTCTGATCGGACGGCGCGACCGGGTTGTGCTCGTTGCGGGCACTCGCCGGAATCGCCAGGTGGCGGGCGTTTCGCGCCAGCATCGCTTCCAGCGCGGTCGGTGTGGCATGTGCGCTCAAGCCATTGTGCAGCATCGAAACGCCGGCGCCAATCGCCAGCCCCGCGGCCAGCACCAGTAGCAGAAGAATCAGCTTCCAGCATTTCATGATCGACGCATGGTAGCCGACAGGTATTGAGGACCGCAACAGCTTTTGCCGCGCCGCGCTCGCCTGCCGCTTGTCAAACCCGCGTTGAATTCTGGAGCGGGAAGGCTCCGAGACTGCAATCCAAAGTTATGCTTGAACGGCTACTCGAAAAGAGAATCACATCAGTCAAACAGGCGCGACGATGCGCCAACACAAGTATCAAACCGGAAGTAATCCTGAAGTCCAACTAAACGCCGGTACCGGAGAAGTGCAGCTCCGCCAATTCCCAATGTCCGGTCACGCGACTATACAGGCAAGTGGGCTCAGAGGTCGCGCGTTCCCCCAACGGGCCTTCCGATTCGGAATAACTTCTGGTCAGCCCGTCGCTGGTCAAGAACTAGAAATGCTAAGGAGCCGAACTATGACTCATCCTCGAACAAAGGGGATCACCAGGCCCGCCAGTCGCCGCGCGTGGAGTCTAGTTCTTCAAAGCCATGCCGCGAAGAAGGCTTTGGAAACGGGGATCAGGACGGAGGTTGTCGAGGCGCAAGTCAGACGTCAGGAATAAGGAAACGTCTAAAGACTTCTGCGAGCAGGCTTTCTCGAGGAACTCGAAAGCTTTGTCATTTTCGCCAAGGCCGGCGTAGATGGTGGCCATCGTATACGGTGGAACAGAGGTCTCTTCTGATTTGCGCTGCAAGTCGTGAAGAATCTTGTTGGCTTCGGCTTTTCTGCCTGCTGCGGAATAAGCATGTGCGAGCGCAACGGCGGCGTTTGGATCATCCCAAATCTTCATGACCTTCTGGTACTCAGAAATCGCTTCCGGAAGCGCGCCGCTCGCTTCGTAACCGATGCCGAGAAGGTAGTGCAAGAACGCATTCTGCGGGTCCAAAAGCAAACCTCTCTTGCTTGCTGCGATCAACTCGGGATAGTCCTTCAACTCATAATATGTAATCGCTTCGGCGCTCGCCGAGCTCACGCTGTAGTCCAGTTGGTCAATTTGGGCGATCTCGGCAAGAGCTTCGTCGCGCTGGCCGACAAATCCGAGAAACATGGCGCGGTCCTCATGTGCACAGCTATAGCTCGGCGCCAGCGCAATAGCGCGGTTGAACTCTCGGTCGGCGGCGTCCCAGTTCCAGTCAAAGCGCCAGCTCACCACGCCGAGGGTGTCGTGCGCTTCGCCGATGGTGTCGTCCAGTTGCACCGCTTTGGCTAGCGCCTCCTTGGCAGACCGATAGGCGGTCTCCTGTGGAAGAACTCCGTCGAAGGCTAGATAGACGTAACTGTCAGCGAGGCCGGCATAAGCAAGAGCGAAGTTTGGATCTTTTAGGATGGATTCTGCGAAGTTCTGCTGCGCCTTCTTCAGTGAATCAGGATTGCTGGATTCGTTGGTGAAGTAAAGACGCCCCTTGAGATAGGCATCGTATGCCGCAGGGTCCACCACGTGGGTTGAGCGAAGCTGAGCCTGCTGCTGCGGAGTCAGTTGTGCGCGGACCTGCTGTGCGATGGACTCCGCCACGTCACCCTGTAACTCCAGCACATCGCCGCGATCGCGGTCATACGTCTCCGCCCAGAGGTGCTGGTCCGTGGATGCCCGAACCAGTTGGGCAGTGACTCGCACTCGCTCACCCGAACGAATCACCGAGCCTTCCACGATGGCGTCCACATTCAACTCTCGGGCAATTTCAGGCAAGGGCTTCTTGGCGCCTTTGTATTGCATGACGGAAGTTCGCGAGATGACCCGCAGCGACTGGACCTTTGCAAGGTCCGTAATCAACTGGTCCGTCATGCCATCCGCGAAGAATTCCTCGGACGGATCGCCGGACAAATTTTCCAGGGGTAGGACGGCGATGGAATTCAAAGGACGAGCAGCGCTTATTGGAGGGGAGCCCGTGCGCGCCAGCCAGACAGCCAAAACTACCACGAGCAAGATCAGAAAGCCTGCGGCCAGGAAAGCGCGAGGAGTCCGACGAACTGAGGCGACGGGGACCTCACGGACCTGCGCTGACTGTGCAGAATGAGGGGGATCCAGCGCCAATTCGCTTACTGCTGGGCTTTCCACCGAGCTTTCCACCGGCGCGATAAACCTGTATCCGCGGCGCGGAAGCGTTTCAATGTACCTCGGCGTTTCGGCGGAGTCGCCGAGCACCTCGCGAAGGCGCGCAATCGCATTGTGGAGACTGTGGTCGAAATCTACGAACGTGTCGGCTGTCCAAATCTGCGCTCGCAGTTCCTCGCGAGTGACCACATCTCCCGCGCGACTCAACAAAGCGGCCAGCACTTGCAACGGTTGGCCGTGTAGGCGCAGCCTTACACCCCGTTTCCGCAGTTCGCCCGCCCGAACATCCAGTTCAAAATTGTCGAAGCGCAACGGACGCGCGCGTGGTGCGGAGGTAGGCATATCAACGCCTGCAAGTGTAGCGGAGTCTATCACAACTTCCTGGTTGCTGGAGGAAGTGATGGTTAGGGCAGAAGCGCCTTGCTCTTTAACAGCTTAGCAATGGAGAAAACTTTGGGGACGTATGGAGGCCGCGAGGATTGCACTCCACGCAGAAAAAAGCGAAAGTGCGCTGGTTTCGCGGGAGCTCACAAAACGAGAGTGCTATGTATCGGCAAGCTGCTTGTGAGTAATTCCCCGCCAGAACTTTAAGGAGAGCGAAAAACATGAAAAAGCTATCGCAACTATCAGTGCTGTTGGCCGGGCTGCTGGCACTTTCCCCTTGTGTCTTGGCTCAACAGACAGACGCAGCAGAACAGGGAGAGCAGAGCAAGCTCGTAGAGATCGTTCGCAACGCCACTCAGCAGTATCAGAACGTCAACAAAGCCACCGCGGCTGGATACAGCCCCGTCCTCGGCTGCGTAAGCGGCTCCGACCATGGAGCCATGGGCATCCACTACGTCAACACCACTCTGCTGAACGGACCCCTTGACGCCACGAAACCGCAGGCTCTGATCTATGAGCCGAGCTCGAACGGTCAATACAAGCTGGTTGGCGTCGAGTTCATTATTCTCGCGAGCGCTCTCCCCGCTGACGCCGCTCCGGAGCTGGAGGGTCACCTGATGCTGTACGTCGACGGTCCTTCTGCATCAAGGCCAAAGGCTCCCCCGAACCGTTACGGCCTACCGGCGTTCTTTGAACTCCACGTTTGGGCATGGCGCGACAACCCCCAGGGCCCGTTCGTGGATTGGAACGACCATGTGAGCTGCGCAGGAGATCCACAGTAGGCCTGGAACGGCGGCGCAATTGCAATTGCTCGTACTCTTGCAATTGTGTCGCCCGCCCGCGCGTAGAACTTCTCCTGAAACTCGAAGTGTGGGTAGGGGGCACGGCTGCGACTGGGGCTGCGGAAGTCAGTAGATCGCGGAGCCGCTTGTCTATGCCGTGCGTTTCCCTATCTCGGACGCCGAACAACATCACCGATGCATCGCGAGCGCGCCGCAGGAGTACAGGGAAGCGAGGTAGGGGAAGCTTCCCGGCGAACAACACAAGGTAGTCTTCCCCACTTGCTCACAACTCATTGAGCAAGAAAGAAGGAGAGGATGAGGGCATCCCCGGGTGCATCTTGGAGCGCGACGTTCCGGGTATTGGAAATGCGACGGCGCGCTGGACATTATGCATTAGCTTGGAGGTTGTGAAGTCCCACAGCCAAGGGCGTCAGTACAGTGCCGGGTTTGTCGGCTGTACGTACGTTCGAGGCAGCAATCGAACAAACCGTCGCGACACTTGGACGATTAACGCCGTTCTCGGAACCTGGCCCACTACCCACTTTTGCTCCGCCTCCATCCCCACCTCCCGTCTGTGATACGATAACCGCGAACAAA
>Ga0209038_10000625_pt1 | contig 10563 bp, 11 predicted proteins | sample BogFormECP03_OM3_FD_188237 | JGI IMG/M metagenome (GOLD analysis project Ga0209038, IMG submission 188237) | Bog forest soil microbial communities from Calvert Island, British Columbia, Canada - ECP03_OM3 (SPAdes) (version 2) | ecosystem: Environmental > Aquatic > Freshwater > Wetlands > Bog ...
CATCGGCAAGACGGCGGTCGGCGCCGCCGACACGCCCGGCTTCATCGTAAACCGCGTGGCACGTCCGTACTATCTTCAGGCGATGCGCGCGCTCGAGCGCGGCGCCGCCCGGATAGCGCAGTCCGAGCATCCTCGCCCCCTTGTCGAACGCCTCGCCCGCAGCATCGTCGAGCGTGCGGCCGAGAACCTCGAACCCCTGATGCTCGGACACGCGCGCGAGCAGCGTGTGCCCGCCGCTTGCGATCAGACACAGAAACGGCGGCTCGAACGCCTCATCGAGGAAGTTCGCCGCAACGTGCCCCTGCAGATGATCGACCGCGGCGAACGGCAGTTCCCGCGCGGCGGCCAGCGCCTTGGCCGTCGACAGGCCGACGAGCAGTGCGCCCACGAGCCCCGGGCCCTGGGTCGCACCGACGAGCCCGACGTCATCGAGCGTGATGCCCGCCTGCTCGAGCGCCTGCTCGACGATCAGGTTCACCAGCTGCAGGTGGTGACGCGAGGCGATCTCCGGGACGACGCCGCCGAAGCGCTCGTGTACCTGTTGGGATGAGATCACGTTCGCGAGCGTTTGTCCGCCGGTGTCGATCACCGCCGCGCAGGTGTCGTCGCAGCTGGTCTCGAGCGCCAGGATGAAGCCGTCGCTCATACGGGCCCCGGGTTGGGGACGTCCGCGAACGGACCCAGCCCCGAGCGGTCGGCCAGCGTGGCCGGCGTGCGCCACATCACCAGCGCGTCCTCGCCGTTGTCCTGGTAGTAGCGGCGGCGCGTGCCCGCGGCGCGAAAGCCCTCCCGCTCATACAGGTGGATGGCGACGTGGTTGGAGCGGCGCACCTCGAGCGTGAAGCGCGCGTCGGGGTCGCCCACCTGCGCATACAGCTCGCTGAGCATCGCCGAGGCGAGGCCCATGCGTTGACGGTCGAAGTCCACAGCGATGTTCATCACGTGCCAGACGGTGTCGTAGCGCGAGCAGATCAGATAGCCCACCAACCGCTCATCGCCGGTCGATCCCCGATCGACCGCCGCGAGGCATATACCCGACTGCTTGGAAAGCTCGAGCACGAACATCGCAAGCGACCAGGGCGTGGGGAAGACGCGCCGCTCGACGGCGATCACCTGAGGCAGGTCGGGATAGCGCAGCCGCCGGATCTCGACCGGCGGGGAACGGCGGGCCGGCGTTTGGGCGGCGGATGGCTCGGTCACGGCGCTCCGGCCTCCACCGCGCCGGCGCCCTCGAGCGCGATCTCCGCGTCCGCCCGGCGCCGGTAGTCGGGCACGATCTGCTCGTAGTCCGCCGCCGCCGGAGCACACGCCCCAAGCTCGCATATCGCACGGGCCCCGATCGCGTGAAGCGGCGAGGAATCCGCGGGCACGGCTACGCCGGCCGGCTCCAGATGATCGCGATAGCGGAGCGCCCCATCGCCCACGGCGAGCCACGGCTGCACCTCCTCGCCGCCGTGGCGCTCGGCCCGCTTCACGACGCTGGGAAGCTCCTCCGGGGCAAGCGCACGCGGGGGTGAGAGCTCCTCGAGCGCGTGCCCATCGGTGGCGGCGTAGGCGGCCGCGAAGACCTCTCCGCGACGCGCGTCCAGCACGGCCAGCACCGCCGCGTGCCCGTCCTCCCCAGCCCCCTGTGCGAGCGCCCGCAGGCTGGACACGCCGACGAGCTCCACCGACAGCGACTGCGCCAGCCCCCGCGCGGTGGCGATTCCGACACGCAATCCCGTGAACGTGCCCGGCCCCACCCCCACGGCTATCCGCTCGAGCGCTCCCCACGCCACACCGGCGCCGGCGAGCAGCTCGCCGGTCATCGCGAGCAGCCGCGTCGCGTGCCCGGGGTGCGCTCCGGGGGCGGGGTCGTCGCGCACCTGCAACAGCGAGCCGTCGGACAGACGCAGCCCGACCGTGGTCGAGGGCGTGGCGGTATCGAAGCCGAGCACGATCATCATCCGCCTCGCTCACCCCCGCGGAGCTCCCCCAGCTCAATGCGACGACGGTCGCCTCCGCGATGGCTGAGCGTGACCTGCAGGCGGGCGTCGGAGAGCTCGCCGTGATCCTGGGAAGGCCACTCCACGAAGGCGATCCGTCCGGGGCCGAGGTAGTCAGCGAGGAGCGCCGGATCCTCGTGCTCGAGGCCGGCCACGCGGTAGAGATCGAGGTGTGACACCGTCACCCGCTCGGCGCGATAGCGATGTCCGATGCTGAAGGTTGGGCTGGTAACGGGGTCGGTGACACCGAGCGCGCGAGCGGCACCCCGCACGAGCGTAGTCTTGCCCGAGCCGAGCTCGCCGCGCACGAGCACCACATCGCCCTCCTTCAGGCCGGCCGCGACTTCCGCGCCGAGCGATTCCGTACCCGCGGGATCCGAGGTTTCGACAATGCGCAGGACCACGAGGAGACTGTAGAGCCAACCATCACGCCCGCTTAAAGCGGCCGGCCCGCGGGAGGAAGGAGCGCGGGCCGGTCGTCACTTCTTGGGGGGATGGAGACAGGGCCTTTATCGGCAGCCATCGTGGCTTACTTTAGGACTCGAAGAAAAGATTCGACATTCCCCCCGAATCCCCTCTTTGCGGGGAAAACGGGAGCAAATGCAGTTTAGAACAGTCCGAGCTGATCCACGGCCCCGGGTTCCCGATCCGGCTGTGGATCCGCCTCGGACGGACTTTCCGGCGCGAGCGCCGGCACCTCCAGCGACTGTGGCTGCTCAGGCGCCCCCAACGCGAGCAGATCGGGCAGGCGCATGAAGTCCTCGCGGAGCGTCTCGAGCATGCGCGGCGTGTATAGCGCGGCGGCGGGATGGTAGATCGGGTACAGCCGCACGGCACGGCTACCCAGCGTGAGCACCTCGGGCTGTCCATGAAGCCGCGTGATTCCCGTGGGGTCCCCGCGGAGCAGCTTGGTCGAGAAGTTGCCGAGCGTGCAGATCACGGACGGTTGGATCAGCTCGACCTTGCGCAGGAGATAGTCCTGACAGTTCTCGATCTCGACCGGCTGCGGATCGCGGTTGCCGGGGGGCCTGCACATCAGGGTGTTCGCGATGAACACCTCAGAGCGCGCCATCCCGATCTCCTCGAGCAGCTTCTCAAGCAGTTTCCCCGCGCGCCCCACGAACGGCACCCCCTGCTCGTCCTCGCTGGCGCCGGGCGCCTCGCCGATGAACATCAGCTCCGCGTCCGCGTTGCCGGCGCCGAAAACCACCGTCCTGCGGGTGGCGGCCAATTCGGGGCAGCGGAGGCAGCCTCGCGCCTGCGCGAGCACCTCCTTGAGCGCCTCGCGCCGCGCGGCGGCCGATGCCTGAGGCTCCGGGGAGGACATCGGGCGGATGGTAATTGCTCAGCGGGAGAGGCCTCACCGGGAGAGGCCTCCCGATCGACCCTCAGGAACGCACCTGCTGCGCGGCCCGACCCCAGGAAGTGGCCTTGAGCGATGATCTCGCGATGACCTCATCGCCCGAGCTTTCGGTGACGGCCCCGTTTGCCGGGGTCGTCGTGTCGATCCCGACGATCAGTGAGGAGCCGATCGGCGCCGGCACGCCGCTGGTCGTGCTGGAGGCGATGAAGATGGAGCACGAGGTGCTCGCGGAGACCGGGGGAATCGTCCGCCGCCTCGCGGTCGCGGTCGGCGACGTGGTCGAGCAGGGTCAGCTGCTGTTGACGCTCGAGCCCGGCGCCGAGGACGGGAGCGGCGAGGCCGCACCCGCCGAGCGGCCGGACGGCGGCGAGCGCGCGGACCTGCGGGCGGTGCGCGAGCGCCACGAAGTCGGACTGGACGCGGCGCGGCCGGACGCGGTCGCCAAGCGTCGCGAGCGCGGCCGGCGCACCGCGCGAGAGAACCTCGGGCAGCTCGTCGACGAGGGGACCTTCGTCGAGTACGGGCCGCTCCTGTTCGCTGCCCAGGAGCGCCGCCGCCCGCGCGAGGAGCTGATCGCGCGCACCCCGGCCGACGGTCTCGTGGCCGGGGTCGGCGACGTCGAAGGGCGCCCGTGCGTGGCGATGTCTTACGACTACACGGTGCTTGCCGGCACGCAGGGGATGCGCAACCACCTCAAGAAGGACCGCCTGTTCGAGATCGCCGAGCGCAGCCGGCTCCCCGTGGTGCTGTTCGCGGAGGGTGGCGGCGGGCGGCCCGGCGACGTGGACATGCCCGTCGTTGCCGCGCTGGACTGTCGCGCGTTTCAGCTGTTCGCGAGCCTCAGCGGCCTCGTACCGCTCGTCGGCATCGCCTCGGGCTACTGCTTCGCCGGCAACGCCGCGCTGCTCGGGTGCTGCGATGTGGTGATCGCCACGGAGGACTCGAGTATCGGCATGGGCGGGCCGGCGATGATCGAGGGCGGCGGGCTCGGTGTCCATGCGCCGGACGAGGTGGGCCCGATCGACGTACAGCATGCAAACGGCGTGGTCGACCTGCGCGTCGCCGACGACCATGAGGCGGTCGCCCACGCCAAGCGCTACCTGTCCTACTTCCGCGGTCCCCACGCCCCGGGAGCGGTGCCCGATCAACGAGAGCTGAGGACGCTCATCCCTGAGAATCGCAAGCGCGTCTACGAGGTGCGCGCCGTCCTTGAAACGCTGTTCGACGAGGGTTCGGTGCTCGAGCTGCGCGGCGGGTTCGGACGCGGCGTGATCACGGCGCTCGCTCGCGTGGACGGCTGCCCACTGGGCGTGGTGGCAAACGACCCGTCGCACCTGGGGGGCGCGATCGATGCGGATGGCGCAGACAAGGGGGCCCGCTTCCTGGGGCTGTGTGACGCGTTCGATCTGCCCGTCCTGTTTCTCTGCGACACCCCCGGGTTCATGGTCGGGCCCGCGGCGGAGCGCACCGCATCGGTGCGCCACTTCGCGCGGCTGTTCCTGACAGGGGCAAACCTGGAGGTGCCCGTCGGGACGATCGTGCTGCGCAAGGGCTACGGGCTGGGGGCGCAGGCGATGGCCGGCGGCGGATTCAAGGCGCCGCTTTTCACCGTCGCCTGGCCGACCTCGGAGTTCGGTGCGATGGGCCTCGAGGGCGCCGTGCGTCTGGGGATGAGACGTGAGCTCGAGGCGATCGAGGACCCGGAGGAGCGCGAGCGCGTCTTTCAAGCCACGGTCGCCGGCGCATATGAGCACGGGCGGGGAGTCAACATGGCGGCCTACGGCGAGATCGACGATGTGATCGACCCGGCCGACTCGCGGCGCTGGATCGCGCTGCTGTTCAGCGACGCCACCGGCCGATGGTGGGAGCGTCCCGGCAAGAAGCGCCCCTACGTCGACGCCTGGTGAGAGCGAGAGCGACGTCGTGAGACGATCGCCGCGCCGGTCAGTCTCCCGGGTTGCGGTCAGTCGGGTTCGCCGGGATCATCTCCCGACTCTTCGCCGGTGAGGCTGCTCAGGAGGGCGCCTTCGGCCATGCGCAGAAGGCCGATCATGACGTGCGGGCGCGTATCGCTGCTGCGTACCCTCACGTGCGAGCCATGAGGTCCCAGCACCTCGACGATGGTGCAGATATCGCCGATCTCGCAATCCTCGTCGTAGTCGCCTTCGAGTGCCTCCATCTGTTCGGCCACGACCTGGCCGATCTTGGTCTGATCAAGCGTCATTCAGTTGTCCCCTCTGTCAGAAGAAGTGAGCGCCGGTCCACCCGGCGAGCCAGGGATTGCCGGTGAGTCGAAGGCTACGCCGCTAGCCGTGCCCCGACAGAACGCGATCCGCTTCTCGCCGCCATCGATGAGATCCAACGGGTCTCGCCAGAGCAGAACCATGACCATATGTGACGTTGCGCACACATGATGCACGATCTCTCAAGCGCTGTATGATTGATCACAGGCCGTTAACGAGTTCGCTCGAAGTGGACCTGATGCAACCCCCGCAGCACCCGCAGCGCCCGTCTTAAGTCGCGCCGGTATCCGTAGGGAACTGGACCGAAACCGATGAGACACCAACCGCCCCCCGATCCGCGTATGCGGACGCTGCGCACCGTCGCCGAGCTTCGCGAGGTGCTCGCACCCAAGCGTCGGGAGGGGCTCACGATCGGTCTCGTTCCCACGATGGGCGCGCTGCACGCCGGCCATCTCTCGCTGATCGCCCGTGCCCGCGAGCAGTGCGACTTCGTGGTGGTCTCCCTGTTCGTCAATCCCGCCCAATTCAATGAGCGCGCGGACCTCGATCACTACCCGCGCCGGCAGGAGTCCGATGCTGAGCTCGCCGCGGCAGCGGGCGCCGGCGCGCTGTTCGTGCCGTCGGCCGAGGAGGTCTATCCGCCCGGCTTCGCCACCACCGTTGAGGTGCTCGGCGTGACCGACCGGCTCGAGGGTGTCGTTCGCGGCCCCCAGCACTTCCGTGGCGTGAGCACCGTGGTGACGAAGCTGCTCTGCATGACGCTGCCCGACGTGGCCTACTTCGGCCAGAAGGACGCCCAGCAGGTGGTGGTCATCCGGCGCCTGGTCTCGGACCTGAACCTGCCGGTGAGGATCGAGGTGTGCCCGACGGTGCGCGAGGCCGACGGTCTCGCAATGTCCAGCCGCAACGCCCTGCTCTCGCCGGCGGACCGCACCAGTGCACTTGCCCTGCCGGCCGCACTGAAGGCGGCGTCAGAGGCGGCGGCCGGCGGCGAGCGCTCCGCATCTGCGCTGCTCGACGCCGCGGCCGAGGCGATGCGCTCGTTCGGCGTCGAGCCCGAGTACCTGGCGCTGGTCGACCCCGACACGCTGGAGCCGCGCGAGCAGCTCTACAGCGACGCCCTGCTCGCGGTCGCCGCCCGGATCGGCGACACGCGCCTGATCGACAACCTGATCCTTCAACCCACGCTTAGATCCAACCCCCATCAACCGCGTCCACGAGAGGTGATCGCCTGATGCAACGCGTGATGCTCAAGTCCAAGATCCACCGCGCGACGATCACCGGCTGTGATCTGCACTACGTCGGCTCGATCACCATCGATCCCGACCTGCTGGAGGCCGCCGACATCCTCGAGCACGAGCAGGTCCACGTGCTCGACATCGACAACGGGGCGCGCTTTGAGACCTACACGATCGCGGGCGAGCGGGGATCGGGAACGATGCAGATCAATGGGGCCGCCGCTCGCCTCGTTCATCGGGGAGACACGATCATCGTGGTCTCCTACGCCAACTACGAGCAATCAGATCTTGAGCACTACGAGCCTCGCGTCGTCCACGTCGAGGCGAACACCAATCGAATCATCACCATCGACGACGCGGTGGCCACCCTGCTCTCCTAGCGGGAGTCAACCGGCGTCAGAGAGGAATCACCGTGTCCAGCTATCCCGACATCCAAGCCCCGTCCGACCCAGGGCGGCTGCCGATGACGCTACCCATGCTCGCCGAAAAGAAGCGACTGGACGAACCGATCGTGATGGTCACCGCCTACGACTACCCGTCGGCTCGTGCGGCCGAGGCGGCCGGCGTCGACCTCGTGCTCGTCGGCGACTCCGCCGCGACCACCGTGCTCGGCTACAACGCCACCACGCCGGTGGAGCTCGAGGACATGCTCGTGCTCGCCCGCGCCGTGCGCCGCGGCCTGCGCACGCCGCTGCTGATCGGGGACCTGCCCTTCGGCTCCTACGAGGTCTCAGACGAGCAGGCGATCACGACCGCCATGCGCATGGTCAAGGAGGCAGGCTGCGAAGTGGTCAAGCTCGAGGGAGGCGGGGAGGCGTCCGTACGCCGCGCACGCGCGATCGTCGGCGCCGGCATCCCGGTGATGGGACACGTCGGCCTCACTCCCCAGACCTCCACCGCACTCGGCGGCTGGAAGGCCCAGGGCCGGACCGCGGGGGCGGCCGAGAGGATCGCCTCCGAGGCGCTCGCGCTGCAGGGCGCGGGCTGCTTCGCGCTCGTGTTCGAGGCGATCCCCGCCGCCGTCACCGAGGAGCTGATGCCGCATATGCAGATACCCGTGATCGGCATCGGCGCGGGCCCGGCAACCGACGGGCAGGTACTCGTGTTCCACGATCTGCTGGGCATCCGCGACGGGCTCGGCGCGCGCTTCGTCAAGCGCTACGCCAACCTCCAGCAGGAGATGAACGCCGGCATCACCGCCTACGCCGAGGACGTGCGCTTGCGGCGCTACCCCGGACCCGAGCACACCTACTCGATCGACCCCGCCGAGCTATCCGAGCTGCACGCGCGCCTGGGCTGAGACGAGCGCCGCGGCGCCTGCCGATCCAGGCGAGCGGCTCACCGTAGCGCTCCGAGAAGGCGAACTCCTCTGCCAACTGCGAGGGCCTCGCTGTTACCGGCCTGTGACGCTCGGAAGGATCACGCCGATTCGACGTCTTCAGCAGGACAGATGCTTATCAGCGACTCGATCCCGCGGGGCCACGTCGCACCTGCAACCACGAGGAGAACAATGCGTGAACGCAGCAACCGATACAGGACAAACAGGCTCTGGGCACGAGCGGCACTGCTGCTCGCCACCTCCGGCCTCTTGCTTTCCCCCTCCGGCGCCCTCGCCAGCGCGAGCGTGAAGGCGCCGACGCTCGTCAAACCGACGCTCCCGGCCCCGAAACCGCCGGCCCCAGCCCCGGCTCCGGCCAAACCCTCGCCGACCAAGCCGACGGAAGCACCGGCACCGGCACCGGCACCAGCCCCGACGCCGGCGCCGGCACCCACCGCTCCGGCTGCTGAATCGGGGTCGGAGTCATGGAAGATCGTCGCGCCCGCGACCCTCGCGGAGGACGACTTCGACGTGCTCAACTCGACCTATGCCGCATCTTCTGGCGAGGCGTGGGCCGTCGGCGAGCAGCGGGCCGAGAGCAGCGAAGCCTTCGAGGCGCTGTTCGAGGAGTGGACGGGCAGCGAATGGAAGGCGGTTTCCGGCGCCGCGCTCGGCTCCGCCAGCACCGGCTCGTCCCTGAACGGGGTGTCCGGGACAGGGCCGGACAACGTGTGGGCCGTGGGAGGCAACTCGAGCTCCTCGGTGCAGAGCCTGATCGAGCACTGGAACGGCACGAGCTGGACGGCCTCGGCGACCGCAGCGGGAGAGCCCGCTGACAGCACCCTGGCGGCCGTCAGCGCGGACAGCGCCGGCGACGCGTGGGCCGTCGGCGAGAGCGCGGTCTCAGAACCGCACAACACCGGCAAGCAGCCGCTGATCGAGCACTACAACGGCAGCAGCTGGAGTGTCGTCCAGGGCGCCTTCACGGGCAACGAAAACGACACGCTGATCGCCGTCGACGCCGTTTCGCCGTCCGATGTATGGGCGCTCGGTGTCGCCAAGCCGCGCAGCTACAGCGGCGCAGGGGCATCGGTGCTGGAGCGTTACAACGGCACCGAATGGAGCATCGTCGAAACACCCGCAGGTACGCACCTGAACGCGCTCACCGGCACCTCGGCCGACGACGTATGGGCGGCAGGCCAAGAAGGCTCCTCGCCAGTGATCGAGCACTACACCGGCAGCACGTGGACCGCCGTCCCCGGCGCGGCCGCCGCTGAAGGCAAGGGTGGGCTGCTGAGCATCACCGAGCTCAGCCCCACGGACGTGTGGGCGGTTGGCCGCGGCGTCACCGAGCACTACAACGGCACGAGCACGAACGTCGTGGCCAGCGCGAGCGAAGAAGCGAGCCTGGAAGCACGCGTTGAAAGCACCTCAGGCATCTCCGGCGGCCCGCTGTTCGCCGTCGGCTCCGAGCACGGCGGTAACGACGCGCTCATCCTGGAGCAGCCGGCTCCCTGAGCGGGGGTCTGAATCGATCGCTCCGCCGGAGCGTCCTTGCGGGCGCTCCGGCCGCGATCGGTCAGCCAGGGATCCGTGGCGGCGGCGTCTGATCTGCAAGCCTAGACGGATGGCTTCGGCGAACCTCGACCTCGTGCGCTCGGTCTGCACGGCGTGGGAGCGCGGCGACTACGGCTCGGTCGAGTGGGCGGACCCAGAGATCGAGTACGTCCACGTCGGCGGACCAGCACCCGGCAGCTGGAAGGGAGTGTCCGGGATGGCAGAGGGCTGGCGCGACATCCTCAGCGTCATGACCGATCACCGCGTCACGGTGGACGAATACCGCGAGCTCGACGGTGATCGCGTTCTGGTCCTCTTTCATCTGAGCGGTCGTGGCAGGACCAGCGGCCTCGACCTCGGCCAGGTGCAAGCGAAGGTGGCCAGCCTGTTCCACATTCGCGGGGCGCACGTGACCGGGCTCGTCAACTACCTCGACCGCGACCGCGCCTTCGCCGACCTCGGCCTCTCGCGGGATGGCGACGCGTCTCGCCGTAGCCGCCGCGATTGAGCCGGCACGGGATACTGCGGCCATGGCCTCCGTGAACGTGGAGCTCGTGCAGTCGATCTTCGCCGCCTGGGAACGTGGCGACTTCAGCTCGGTCGAGTGGGCGCATGCGGAGATCGAGTTCGTGTCCGCCGGTGGACCGGAGGCCGGCAGCGGGACGGGAGTGGCCGCGATGGCGAGGACGAACCGAGAGTGGCTCGGCGCCTGGGCGGAGTACCGCGTTCGGGCAGAGGAGTACCGCGAGCTGGATGAGGAGCGGGTGCTCGTGCTCTTCCGGCGGACCGGGCGCGGCAAGACGAGCGGCCTCGAGCTCGGGCAGATGCGAACGGAAGGAGCTGACCTGTTCCACGTCCG